>Ga0164241_10005774_pt1 | contig 11452 bp, 6 predicted proteins | sample OricomyardsoilBY_FD_108780 | JGI IMG/M metagenome (GOLD analysis project Ga0164241, IMG submission 108780) | Backyard soil microbial communities from Emeryville, California, USA - Original compost - Back yard soil (BY) | ecosystem: Environmental > Terrestrial > Soil > Unclassified | place: USA... | reverse complement strand
GGGCGCGGCCGCGCCGGCCGGGGCGACCGACCGGCTCGTGCTGGAGGGGGCGCTGCACGAGCACTCGGGCTACTCGGACGGGTGGCCGGGCTCGATGCCCCGCACCTACTTCGCGGCGGGGGCCGCCGCCGGCATCGCCTTCATGGGCAGCGCCGAGCACTCCGACAACGCCGCGCTCCCGTACGTCTTCTCGTCGTACTGCGGCTCTGAGCCGCTGGCCTGCTTCGAGGCGGACAAGGTCAATCCCGCCGACTCCTACCGCAAGTGGCCGGCGACGCTGGAGCAGGCCGACGCCGCCAGCACCCCGGACTTCACGGCGTTCCGCGGCTTCGAGTGGACCTCTGACGTCTACGGCCACATCAACGTCTTCTTCTCCAGCGAGGTCACCAACGCCAAGGGCGTCGTCAACAGCCCGGACCTGCTGTGGAAGTGGATGAACACCCCGGTCGCGGCGGGCGGCGCCGACGACGGCATCGCCGTGTTCAACCACCCGGGGGCCAAGGGCTCGCCCGGCACGCCCGAGTTCAACTGGGGCGACTTCGGCTACCGCCACGACGTGGACGAGAAGGTCGTGGGCCTGGAGACGTTCAACGACCAGACCGACTACGGCAGCGCCGGGGCCAAGGGCGACCCGCCCGCCGAGGGGTGGTACGCCCGCGCGCTCGACCGCGGCTGGCACGTCGGTGCGGCGGCCGGGGAGGACCTCGGGCACGACAAGGCCGACGACTGGGCTGGGCCTGCCCGGGCCAAGACGGTGATCCTGGCCACGGGCAACTCCCGGGCCGCGATCAAGTCCGCGATGCTCGAGCGCCGCTTCTACGCCATCCGCCGGCGGGGGATCCGCCTGACGTTCACGGTCGACGGCAAGCCGATGGGCACGCGCTACGACGCCGCGCCGGGCACGCCGCTGCACGTGGAGGCCACCGTCACGGCCCCACCGGCCGAGGGCGACGACCTCCACCTCGACCTCATCACCAGCGGTGGCCGGGTGCTGGCCTCCGGGGACGAGAGCCTGACGTTCGACGCGACCGCCGCGGCCGACGAGAAGTACTACTACGTGCGCGCCCGACGGGGGACCGAGGGCGGCGCCACCGCGCCGGCCGAGCCGATCGCCTACTCCAGCCCGGTGTGGACGACGACGGCCCTCGCCCCGGAGACCGATCCGCCGCATCCTGATCCCGTCGTCGATCCGCCGCCGCCCGTCGTCACGACGCCGACCACGCCGCAGGATCCGCCGCCGCCTCCGCCCCAGCCGGCGGTGCCGGGTCAGGCGAGCATCCGCATCGCCAGCTCCGTCCGCCCGGACGCCAAGGGGCGGATCACGGTCCCGGTGCGCTGCGTCGGGGAGACGAAGTGCACCGTGAAGGCGATCAAGCTCACGGCGCGGGTCGACCGGCGCACCCGCACGGTCGGCTCGGCGGGGCGGACGAGCATCTCGGCCGGGACGACCAAGAGCGTGCGGATCACGCTGACCCGCGCCGCGCGCGGCGTCGTCTCGCGGGCCGGGAAGCTCAAGGTGACCGTCTCCGCCGCCGGGAAGACGAAGACGGTCACGGTGCGCAAGCGCCGCTGATCGCTCAGGCGGCCTGCGCCAGCTCCAGGAAGCCGGTCACCGAGCGCAGCCGGCCGTCCGGGGCGATCGTCCCGAAGTCGAATCCGGTGGCGACCGTGTCGCCGCCGGGCGGCGCGAGCTCCCAGGTGAAGCGGACGCGGTCGTTGTGGGCGTCGGGAGCGGCGACGAGCGAGAACCGGAAGCCGGGGAACTGCCCCTGCACCCCGGCGATCACCGCGTCGATCCCGTCGTGGCCGCGGCCGGCGGCGAGCGGGTCGACGTACTCGGCGTCCTCGGTCCAGGTGCGGTCCACGAGCGTGCGGCGCCGGGCGGCGTCCGTCTCGTTCCACATCTCGATGTAGCCGTCGACGAGGGTGTGCACGTCGGTCATGTCGTTCCTCCGTTGGTGGGGTGGTCGATGCGAAGGACGCTGCCACGGACGGGTCAGCACGTCGATGACCCCAGAGGTAGGTGCGCGGCGGACGGGCGGCGGTACCGTGGGCGCATGACCCGGACCGCCGCCGCCCCCAGCCGCATCGGGACCCTGCTGCGCGACTGGCGCCGGCGGCGCCGGCTGAGCCAGCTCGACCTGTCGCTGGAGGCCGGCGTCTCGGCCCGGCACCTGAGCTTCGTGGAGACCGGGCGCTCGCGACCCAGCGCCGACATGGTGCTGCTGCTCGCCGATCGCCTGGACGTGCCGCTGCGTGACCGCAACCAGCTGCTGCTGGCGGCCGGCTACGCCCCGGTCTACGGCCAGCACGACCTCGACGCCCCGGAGATGGGGCCGGTCCGCGAGGCGTTGGAGCTCGTTCTGCGCGGGCACGACCCGTATCCCGCCGTGGTCGTCGACCGGCACTGGGGCATGGTGGCGGGCAACGACGCGATCGCGCTGCTCACCGCCGGGGTGGCCCCGGCGCTGCTGGAGCCGCCGGTCAACGTCCTGCGGCTCAGCCTGCACCCGGACGGGATGGCGCCGCGGATCGCCAACCTCCCGCAGTGGCGGGCGCATCTCCTGGACCGCCTCGGCCGCCAGGCGGTCACCACGGGGGACCCCGCCGTGGCCGCCCTCTTCGCGGAGCTCAGCGCGCTTCCGTGCGCGGGGCCGCCCGCCGAGCCGCACGATCCCGCGGCCGGGGAGATCGCGGTCCCGTTGCGCCTGCACGCTGGGGACGCGCTGCTCTCGTTCATCAGCACCGTCACCACGTTCGGGACCGCGACAGACATCACGGTGTCCGAGCTGTCGATCGAATCGTTCTTCCCGGCGGACGCGGCGACGGCGGAGGCGCTGCGCGCGTTCGCCGCTGCCTGACGCGGCCGATTTCGGCGATACGCAGGGAGAATGCGGGGGCGCCGAGCGTACGGCAAGGCTCGCGCGGCGCCGTCCTGGGCCCTATGCTGGGCCCCAGGTCTCCAGGAGCGCGGCCGCGCTACGGACCACGGAACCCGCCTTCCCCCGATGCCTCCCGTCCACGCTCCGAGCGCCCTTGACGATCCGATCCGGCTCGCCGCGGTCGCCGAGGCAGGCCTGTTCGACTCCGAGCGCGAGGACGCGTTCGACGATCTGACGCGGCTGGCCGCCACGCTCATGGGCGCACCGTTCGCGCTCGCGACCGTGGTCGACTCCAGCCGCGCGTTCTGGAAGAGCTGCTTCGGGGTGCCGCTGGACGGACCCCGGGAGAGCACGGCCGACGACTCGTTCTGCCAGCACGTCGTGGCCTCCGGGCAGCCGATGGTCATCGGCGACGTGCGGGAGGATCCGCGCACTCACGACATCACCGCCATCGACACGATGGGCGTGCGCGCTTGGGCCGGCGTGCCGCTGCTGGCGCCCGGCGGCGAGGTGCTGGGCACGTTCTGCGTGGTCGACGTGGTCACGCGCGACTGGACCGTCGAGGACCTCGAGCCGCTGCGCGTGCTGGGCGCAGCCGCCGGGCGCGAGATCGCCCTGCGCGCCGCGGTGCGCAGCGAGCACGACGCGCGCACCCGGGCCGAGGCACTGGCCGACACGCTGCAGGAGGCGCTGCTGCCGCCGAGCCTGCCCGCCGTCCCGGGCCTCGACGTCGCCGCGCGCTTCCACGCGGCGGGCGGCGGCGGGCAGCTGGTCGGCGACTTCTTCGACGTGTTCCCGGTCGGGGGCGGTCGTTGGGGCACGGTCATCGGGGACGTGTGCGGCAAGGGCGTCGAGGCGGCCAAGGTCGCGCTGCTGGCCCGGTACGCGGTCGGGGTCGCGGCGATGCACTCGCCGGAGTGCGCCGAGGTCGTCCGCTGGCTCAACGACACCCTGCGGGCCCGCGGGCCCGAGCCGGACCTCTTCGTCACCGCGATCTACGGCACGTTCACGGTGGAGTCCGACGGCTGCCGCGTCCGGCTCGCCGGGGCCGGGCACGTGCCGCCCGTGCTGCGCCGCCGCGACGGTGCGGTCGAGCTGCTCGAGGTGGGCGGGACGCTGGCCGGCGTCTTCCCCGACGTCGTGCCCGGCGAGATCGAGGTGCGGCTGGGGCCCGGCGACGCGCTCGTCCTCTACACGGACGGCGTGGTCGAGGCGCGCGCGGACGGCGAGGCGTTCGGGGAGGAGCGCCTGCTCGAGCTGGTCGCGCGCCGCGACGGCGACGCCGGCACGCTGGCCGCCGCCGTGGTGGCCGCCGCGCTGGAGCACTGCGGCGGCGAGGCGAGCGACGACACGGCCGCGGTCGTCCTGCGGATGCCGGTGGCATGAGCGCGGATCCGGGCACCGAGATCGCGCTGGACCACACCGGCGACACCGTGACGGTGCGGGTCACGGGCGAGTTGGACCTCTCCTGCGCCGCGCGCTTCGACCTGGCGATGTCCGGGGCGTTCGAGCTCGGGGACCGCTGGGTCGTCGACCTCTCCGGCGTGGTGTTCGTGGACTCGACGGGCGTGCGCTGCCTGGTGCGGGCGTGGCGCGAGTCGCTGCGCCGCGGGACGCGCGTGGAGATCGTCGGCGTGACGCCCGCCGTACGGCGCGTGCTGGATCTGACGGGCCTCACCGGCTACCTCCTGGAGCGCCCGGACAGCGACGTGGCGTAGCACTTCTCGACACAGCGTGTTTGCGGCGCGGTACACCTGGGTACCAGATCGCCCCGAGGGTTGTCCGTCGTGCCGAGGAGGAGTCTGTATGTCGAGAGTTGCCGGCGTGGTCGCCGTTGCGTCCGCCTGCCTGTTCCTGCTGGTCCAATCCGCGTCGGGCGCCTTCCCGGCCGACGCGCCGAACGACCCGGAGTACGCCCCGGGAGAGGCCGGTCCGCTGGCCTGCCTGACCACGGGGGTGGACGACCAGCAGCACTACCTCTACGACTTCATGCCGGCCTGCTCGCCCCTGGCCACCGACCCCGAGGGCGCCTCGGGGATGTCGGTCGACAAGGCGTGGCGCGACTACACCGCCGGCAGCGGCGCGACGACGATCGCCTACGTCGAGGGCGGCATCAACTGGCACGCCAACGACGTCGCGGACCTCGCGAACCGGGTCTTCCTCAACGCGGGCGAGCTGCCCGCCCCGACGACGCCGGACGGGGATCCGTCGACGTTGAGCGCGAAGGACTACGCCGACACCCCGGACGCCAACGGCAACGGCCTGGTCGATCCGGAGGACATCATCGTCCGGTTCTCCGACCACGTCGACGACGACCACAACGGCTACGTCGACGACATCTCGGGCTGGGACTTCTACAACGACCAGAACGACCCCGCCACGATCGACTCCGCCTACGACCACGCCAACAACCAGGAGCGCCAGGCGGCGGCCGAGGCCGACAACGGCGTCATGGGCGCCGGCATCTGCCCGCGCTGCCGGGTGCTGCCGGTGAAGGCGGGGGCCGAGGCGCTGGACCGCACCGACGACCTCGCCCAGGCGTGGCTCTACGCCGCGGACATGCAGGCTGACGTCGTCGTCTCGGTGACCGCCGACCTCGGGTACTCGAGCTTCATGCGCGAGACCGTCGAGCACCTGTGGGACCAGGGCGTGGTCATGGTCGAGGCGTCCAACGACTTCGACTCCACCGACCACCAGGGCGGCATGTGGTGGCCCCACGTGCTCCCCGGCAACGGCCTGGTCTCCAACGCCCACGGCGTGCCCGGCCCGCTCGCCAACCCCCTCACCACCACCTACCGTGCCCGCTCCAGCTACACCTCGTGGGGGCCCCACAACATGTTCTCGGTCGCCACGAAGGGCGGCACCACGTCGGAGGCGACGCCGACCGTCGGCGGCGTGATGGCCCTCGTGCTCGACTACGGCAAGCAGGCCGCGCGCGAGCACAAGATCGATCGTCCCCTGAACGCCTCCGAGGCGATCCAGGTCGTGCGGGCGACGTCGTCGGACATCGACGGCACGCCCAGCCTGGGTGGCTGGACCGGCAAGCCCGGCTTCGACCTGCAGTACGGCTACGGCCGGCCCAACGTCGCCAAGGCGCTGAAGGCCATCGCCGACGGTGACGTCCCGCCGGAGGCGTGGATCGACAGCCCCCAGTGGTATGCCGTCTACGACCCGACGGACACGGCGAGCGTCGCGGTCGACGGCCACGTCGCCGCCCCGCGGTCGTCCTCCTACACCTGGAAGCTGGAGTACGCCCCCGGCGCCGAGCCGGCGGACGGCGCGTTCGCCACCGCCGCCAGCGGCGACGGCGCGGCGGCGCGCGACGGGCACCTCGGCGACCTCGACCTGTCGGACGTCCCCGAGTCGTTCTGGAAGGCCGCGTTCACCCAGTCGCAGACCAAGACGCTGGAGACGGCCGAGCAGTACACCGTCACCCTCCGCATCCGGGTGACCGACGCCGACGGGCGCACGGGGGAGGAGCGGCGCACGATCGCCGTGCACCACGACCCGACGCTCGCGCCGGGCTTCCCCAAGCGGATCGGGACGGGCGGCGAGGCCCAGCCCCAGCTCGCCGACCTGGACGGCCGCGGCCACCAGGCCATCGTGTTCGGCGACACCGACGGCCGCGTCCACGCGGTCGACGGCGCCACCGGCGACGAGCTGCCCGGCTGGCCCGTGACCACCGACGCGACCGAGGTCACCAAGCCGCACGCGGGGGTCGATCCCCGCCACGAGCCGGTCATCACCAACGTGGCGATCGGCGACCTCGACGGCACCGGCGCGCTCTCGGTCGTCGCCACCTCGACGACGGGCCGCACGTACGCGTGGAACGCCAAGGGCGACCGGCGACCCGGCTGGCCCAAGGTCCTGGACGTCGGCCTGAGCAAGCCGGACATCCCCCGGCCGGCCAAGCCGTTCACCCGCGACCCCCACCAGGGCGCCACCTCGCCGCCGACGCTCGTCGACCTGGACGGCGACGGCCGGCTCGACATCGTCCAGCCCGCGTGGGACGGCCACATCCACGCCTGGCACGCCGACGGCACCGACGTGCCCGGCTGGCCCGTCGACGTCAAGCCGCCCACCGGCGCGGCGCCCCTCGACGCCGGGCAGCTGGTCTCCGACCACAAGCTCGACAGCGCCCCGGCCATCGCCGACCTCGACGGGGACGGCAAGCCGGAGGTCGTGGTGCGCAGCCAGTACACGTACACCTCGGGCGCCGGCCTGCAGGTCGGCGGCTACGGGACGGTGTACGCCTACCACGCCGACGGCTCCGTGGTCGACGGCTGGCCCGCCCGCATGCACGGGATCGTGGAGTACTACGGCTCGGCCCAGGAGTTCATCACCGAGGGCACCGACGCCCCGGCCGCCGCCGACGTGGACGGGGACGGCAAGGACGAGATCGCCGCCTCGCCGGTCCTCGCGCCCAGCTACCTGTTCAACGGCGACGGGTCCCTGCGGACGATCTACGGCCCGCTGCCCGATGCGACGCTCGGGCTGCTGGCCGGGCGCACGGCGCCCGCGACGCTGCTCACCCAGATCACGGGAGGCAACCTGCCCGCAGACGCGCCGGTGTCGTTCACCGCCTCGGGCGCGTTCGGCAAGCTGGGGGACAGCACCAAGGTCTCGTGGGCCCAGCCCGGCTCGGGCGCGGCCACCACCGCGGCCTCCCTGCTCGTGGCCGGCGCCGGCACCGGCATCCAGAACTACCTGCGGGCCTACGACGGCACCACGGGGCTCCCGCAGCCCGGGTTCCCCCGCCAGATCCAGGGGCTGGACTTCCTGGGCGGCACCGCGATCGCCGACATCACCGGCGACGGCAAGCCGGACGTGCTGGCCGGGGCGGACAGCTCCGCCCTGCACGGCTTCACCGCGACCGGGGCCGAGGCGGCGGACTTCCCCAAGTTCACCGGCGGCTGGATGCTGTGGGCCCCGACGGTGGGCGACGTGGACGCCGACGGCACCAACGACGTCGTCGTCCTCACCCGCGAGGGCTACCTGTGGAAGTGGCGCACGCCGGGCAAGGCGAGCGCCAACCAGGAGTGGTGGACGTTCCGCCACGACGAGCACAACACCGGCCGCTACGGGGTCGACGCCCGGCCGCCCGGCGCGGTGCGCGACGCCGTGCTGGCGGACGGCGGGGCGAGCGTGCGCTTCACCGCTCCCGGCGACGACTGGTACCGCGGCACGCCCGACCACTACCGCGTGAGCATCGGTGACGCGCCGGCGATCGAGCGGCCCGCCACGGCGGCGGCCGGGGAGGAGCAGACGCTGGAGCTGCCGGCCGGGACGGGCGGGGCCTGCGTGCAGGCGGTCGACGCCGCGGGCAACCTCGGCCTCGCCACCGCGGTGGGCACGGACGCACCGTGCGCGCCGGACCCGGTCGATCCCGGCGACGGCGATCCGGGCCCCGGCGATCCGGGCGGGCCCGGCGACGGCGGCGCCGGCACGCCCGGCGACGGCAACGGCGGCGGTGCGGGTCAGGGCGACGGCGGCACGGTCGCTCCCGGCCCGGACGCGGGCGGCGGTACGCCCGTCGGCCCCGGCAAGGCGGTGCCCGGCGTCAAGAAGCCCGCGGTCAAGGCGCCCAAGCTGTCGCTCTCGGTGCGCAGGCTGCGCGGCGGCCGGTACGCGGTCACGGTGGGCGGCGCGGACCGGGCCAAGGTCCGCCAGGCGGTGTTCTCCCTGGCCGGCAGGAAGGTGGCGACCGACAAGCGCGCGCCGTTCACGGTCACGCTGTCCAGCCGGCAGGTCAAGCGCTACAAGACGCTCAAGCTGACGGTGCGCGCCACGCTGAAGGACGGCCGCACGGCGAAGCTGGCCAAGTCGGTGCGCCGCCGCTGAGGACGGGATCTCCGAAGATGGCGTGGTTTCCCTCGTATGCGGAGGGAGACCACGCCAGCTTCGCGCGTTTGGCCACCTCTGCGGTGGCAAAGCGCGCGAGCCGCGGGGGACGGGGCGTCAGGCCTTGGTGGACTGGACCCGCACCCCGCGCAGGTCACGGATCCGGCGCACGACGAGGGACGTGACCCGGTTGCGGTTCGGCGCGGTGGTGGCGCGCCGGAGCATCAGCGTCAGCCGTCGGCTCTTCACCGTGCCGGTGGCCAGCACCCGAGCTCCGTGGACCACCCGCAGCCGGTAGGCGGCGCGGCCACCGGAGCGGGGGCGGGAGACCGTCGTCCAGCGCGGCCGGCCCGTCGGCCCGCGCGCGGTCTGCACCCGGGCGCCGTGCACGAGGCGGGCGGTGGGGACGGTGAGGGGGCCGGCCGCGGGCTTCGGCTTCGGGCCGGGCTGCGGCTGGGGTTGGGGATCCCCGCCTGGCTGTGGTAGGGGCTCCCCGCCCGGCGGCGGGTCGGGGACCGGATCGGGCACGGGGTCGGGAGCCGGCGGGGCGGGCGGCGCAGGGACGCAGGCCGTCGGCGCGCTCGTCGCCGGGTCGCTCAGGCGGCGGTACGCCCGCAGCTTCACGGACAGGCCGGGGGCGATCTCCGTGGTGCACATGAGCACGCCGGTCGGGGTGTGGACGAACGCGATGCCCTCCGCCTCGGTCGCCGCCCCCAGATCGCGGTCGAAGACCGGCGTCACGTCGCCGCTGACCGGGTCGATCGCCACGATCGACTTCGCCGCGCCGTCGTCCCGGGCCGCGTAGAGCAGGCCGTCGAGCATCTTGGCGCCCTGGATCCGGCCGACGTCGGTGGTGCCGGCCGGGAAGTGGAGGGGGACGGTGGTGACGTCCGTCGGGTCGTCGAGGTCGTGGACGTTGAGGACCTGGGGATCGTTCCACTCGGCGGTGTAGAGCTTGCCGCGCGGCGCGTCGACCGCCACCCACGGGACGCCCGCGGTGAGGAGCTCGTGCGGCAGCTCCCAGCTCGTGCCGGTGAAGGCCATGGTCGCCGCGTCGTACAGCGCCAGGAAGGCGTGCGGGTACCCGTCCCCGTCCTCGATCGGGGCGTAGACCTTCCCGTCGTGGACGTCGATGTCACCGACGTGGTCGCTGCCCTGATCCACCAGCGCGGACGGGATGGGCGAGGGACGCACCGGTGAGGCGAGCGTGCCGTCCAGCCCGGCGCGCAGCACCCCGAACTTGTAGGAGAAGAAGAGCGAGGCCCCGTCGGAGGCGATGCCCTGCGTGAGGTAGGGGCCCTGGGCGGGGGAGTACGTCGTCACCGCGACCGGCACCCACGGCTCCACGACGGGGGGCGCGGCGTGCGCTGACGGTCCCCCGATCGTCAGCAGCGCCACCGCGCCCACCAGCCCGCGCACCGCTCCCCTGCGAACCCCTCGACCCATCGACCTGCTCCCCTGCCTGCATCGGCATGCCGTCCATCCACACGGTAGGGGTTGCCGCGCCCGCGCACCATGGGCGCCGTCTTGAACCTGCGGGGCCGGAGTTGGGACGGGGCCCAGCGGGCCGGCCTACCGTCCGACGACGAACGCCACGTCGCCGCGGGCGTCGGCGCGGGCGGTGTACGTCGTCGCGCGCAGGTCCACGTCGGTGGCCGAGGCCAGGAGCGCGTCCCCCACGGTCAGGCGGGTCGGCGCCGAGGCGCGGAGCGTGCCGCCGTCCCACCGCACGGTGGTAGGGGAGACGGCGCGGGGCGCGGGGAGGTAGAAGCGCCCGCTGACCAGCTCGTTCGGGCGCACGTGCAGACCGATGCGGACCCCGGTGGCGGTGGTCGCGATGCGCAGCGTGCGGCCGCCGGCGCAGCGCAGCAGGTCGTGGTGCTCGGCCTTCCACGCGCAGCCCGGCGGGCGAGGCCACAGGCTGGTGCCGGAGCCGGCGGGCGGCCGGGCGGGGAGCACGTCGGTCCACCGGCCGGCGACCAGGAGCTTCACCTGCTGCAGGCCCGGCACCCAGCGGACGTCGTCGGAGGAGGCGCGGGTGGTGGCGCCCCACCACACCTTGCCCCGGTGCTCGGCGGCGATGCCCGCGCCGGTCGGGTCCCAGATCGTGCCGTTGCGCTGGGCGGACGGCGGGCCGCCGCGCAGCGTCCGTGTCCCGAGGGCGTCGGCCGCGTCGTTGAGCAGGGCGGCGGTCAGGCCCCCGTAGACCACGAGCCCCGCGTACTCGTCCACCCCGTCGTAGGTGTCGTGCTCGCGCATCGACGGGACGATGGCCAGGAAGCCGTCGGGGCGCACGCCGTAGCCGTCGCGCAGCGTCGTCCACGCCGCGCTGGCCAGGCCGGTGCCGTCGACGCCGCCGGCGCGGATGCCGACGGTCATGGCCGAGGCCAGCGTCCAGCTCATCAGCATGGACCGCCCGGACCAGGCCACCGTCCCGTCGGGGGCGGCGACGGCCAGGAGGTAGCGCTGCAGGTCGCCGAACTGGGTGGTCAGGCCGGGCGTCAACAGGGAGGCGTCGGCAGCGCGGGTCTGCACGAGCTGGGCGGCGGAGAAGGCGCTGTAGGCCATCGGGAAGGCACTGGGATCGGACATCGCCCGGGCCGTGCCACGCACGAACGTCTGGGTGGCCGGGCCGCCCGATCCCTTGCTCGCCAGCGCGGTGATCGTCGCGATCCGGGCGCGCCGCGCGGCGTCGAGCGGGTAGCGACCGGCGGCCCGCGCCGTCGCCG
>Ga0164241_10005773_pt1 | contig 11454 bp, 7 predicted proteins | sample OricomyardsoilBY_FD_108780 | JGI IMG/M metagenome (GOLD analysis project Ga0164241, IMG submission 108780) | Backyard soil microbial communities from Emeryville, California, USA - Original compost - Back yard soil (BY) | ecosystem: Environmental > Terrestrial > Soil > Unclassified | place: USA... | reverse complement strand
CCGACAGAAACGTGTGAGGCGATGTGGCATTTTCATCGGAGGTACGACGGAAGACGGTGCGTCCGTTCCGTGGTTACCGCCCGGGAGAAATGCGAAAGCGGGGCGGCTATTTTCGTGGACGGGTCAACCAGCGCACAAGGGCAGGCGGAAGGGCGGGGCGCTGGCGGCGAGCGTGTGGCTGGCGCGGCCGAGCAGCGCGCACAGTTTCGCGAAGCGGGCGAGTTCGCGCGGCGGCACGTCTCCGAGCAAAGCACGGCAAATGGCTTCGAAGTGGGCGTTGGTTGTATCCACAACTTCCTGACCGAGCGGCGTGAGATGAATGAGGATCACACGGCGGTCGGCGAGATCGCGGCGGCGTTCGATCCAGCGGCGGCGTTGAAGATCGTCGAGGACTTCGGTCATGGAGGCGCGCGTGATATGGGCCGAGCGGGCGAGGCGGGTGGCGAGCGAGGGAGTGGGCGCTTGCGCGGCGAGGGTGGTGAGCACGGCGAACTTGTGTTCGTTGAGACCGGCGGGGCTGTAGATGCCGGCGAGCGATTCGCGCAGCGTCGTGAGCGTGGCGAAGAGATTCGTCACGAAGTCGTGCGCGGAACCGGGATCGACAGCCGGCGGCCGCACTCGTCGCGAGCGCCGGTCGGGTGACCGGCGGGAATTGGCGGCGGGATCAGCCATGACGCTCAGGCATTCGGCGCGTCAGCCCTTGGTGGCGACCACGGGTGCGGCGTTTTCCCAACCGCCGCCGAGCGCGGTGTAGAGTGCGGTGAGATTGGCGAGGCGGGCGAGGCGGGCCTGGATCAGCGACTGGCGGGCGCTGAATAATTCCTGCTGCGCGAGGAGCACGCTGACGAAGCTATCCACGCCGATTTTGAACCGCTGATCGGAAAGGTCGTAGCGTCGTTGGGCGGCGGATACGCGGGCTTCCTGGGCGGAGATCTGGACGTCGATGGTGGCGCGGACGGCGAGGGCGTCGGCGACTTCGCGGAAGGCGGTCTGGATGGCCCGTTCGTAGTTGGCGACGCCGATGCGTTGATCGATCCACGCGGCCTTGAGCGTGGCCTTGTTTTTTCCGGCGGCGAAAATCGGCAGCGTGATCGTGGGCGAGAAACTCCAGGCACCGGAGCCGGGTTGGAAGAGTCCGTTGAGCCCGGCGCTGGCGGTGCCGCCAAACGCGGTGAGTTCGACGGCAGGGAAAAACGCGGCGCGGGCGGCGCCGATGTTGGCGTTGGCGGCCTGCAGCGAATGTTCGGCGGCGCGGACATCGGGGCGGCGGGCGAGCAAGTCGGCGGGGAGGCCGGCGGGCAGGTCGTCGATCAGGTTTTGCGTGGCGAGATTGCCGGGCGCGGGAAGATCCGCGGGGAGCGGTCCACCGACGAGCAGGACGAGGGCGTTTTCCGCTTGGGCGCGTTGTTGTCGATAGACGGCGACGCTCGCGCGGACGGCTTCGCGCTGCGCTTCCGACGTGCGCAGATCGAGCTCGGAGGTGATGCCGGCGTCGAAGGTTTCCTTGTTCAACGCGTAGGACTTTTCCGCGGCGTCGAACGTCTGGCGGGCGAGCGCGAGTTGTTCGTCGATGGCGAGGAGCGACAAGTATTGGCGGGCGACGGCGGAGATGAGGCTGAGCTGCGCGCTGTGCCGGGCCTCCTCGGTCGCGAGGTATTGTTGGAGCACCTGATCGCGCAGGCTCGCGATGCGGCCGAAGAAATCGAGTTCGTAGGAAGAGACGCTGCCGCCGACCTCGTAGGTGCTCGAGGTCACGGGGCGGCCGGTGTTGTTCAAGTCGCCCGGTGTACGGCGGCGGGTGCCATCGGCTTTGAGGTCGAGCGTGGGCAGCCACGCGGTGCGCTGGATGTCGTAGAGGGCGCGGATGCGCTCGACGTTCAAGCCGGCGACGCGGAAGTCGCGGTTGTTTTCCAGCGCGAGGGCGATGAGGCGTTGCAGGCGGGCGTCGGTGAAAAACTCGCGCCAAGGCACATCGCCGGCGGCGGTGGTCGCGGCGGCCGAAGCCGATCGAGTTTCTGGATACGTGGCGGCGACGGGAGCGGCGGGGCGCTGGTAATCGGGCGCCAGCGAGCAGCCGGCGAGGAGCGCGAAGGAAAGGACGGAGGCGGTGGATGTGAGTTTAAACATGGCGGGAAACCTCCGGCGTGGATTTGAGCGGTTTGACGCGGAATAGTTTCAGGATGGTGACGAAGAACAGCGGCACGAAGAGGATGCCGAGCACGGTGGCGGTGACGGTGCCGCCGATGACGCCGGTGCCGATGGCGTTCTGGCTGCCGGAGCCGGCGCCGTTGGAGATGGCCAGTGGAAGCACGCCGAGGCCGAAGGCGAGCGAGGTCATCAAGATCGGTCGCAGACGCTGGCGGGCGGCGTGAGCGGCGGCGTCGATGAGGCTCATGCCGCGGTCGAAGTTTTCCTTGGCGAACTCCACGATGAGAATGGCGTTCTTGGCGGACAGACCGACGATCGTGAGCAGGCCGACCTGGAAATAAACGTCGTTGGGCATGTCGCGCAGAAGCGCGGCGATCAAGGTGCCGAGGACGCCGAGCGGGACGATCATCAGCACGGCGGCGGGGATCGACCAGCTCTCGTACAAAGCGGCGAGACAGAGGAAAACGATGAGGATGGAAATCGTGTAGAGCGCGGGGCCTTGCGAGCCGGAGAGGCGTTCCTCGTACGAAAGACCGGCCCAGCGGATGCCGAAGCCCGACGGGAGTTTTTTGGAAATCTCGTCGATCGCTTTCATGGCTTCGCCGGAGCTGACGCCGGCGGCGGGTTCGCCGAGGATGGCGACGGAAGGCACGCCGCTGAAGCGTTCGAGTTTCGGCGAGCCGCGCGTCCAGTGCGCGGTCGCGAAGCTGGAGAACGGGACCATCTCGCCGGTGCGATTGCGGACGTACCAGCGGTCGATGTCCTGCGGCAACATGCGGTAAGGCGCGTCGGCTTGGAGATAAACTTTTTTGACGCGGCCCTGATCGATGAAGTCGTTGACGTAGGAAGAGCCCCACGCGGCGGCGAGAGTGGCGTTGATATCCGCCAGGGAAATACCGAGGGCGGAGGCTTTTTCCTGATCGATATCGAGTTTGTATTGCGGCGTGTCGTCGAGGCCGTTGGCGCGCACGCTGCGCAGACGCGGATCGGCGGCGGCGAGGGCGAGCAGTTGGTTGCGCGCGTCCAGAAGCGCCTCGTGGCCGAGGGAGGCGTTGTCGGTGAGGCGCATATCGAAGCCGCTGGCGGTGCCGAGTTCGAGGACGGCGGGCGGAGCGAAGGCGAATGCGAAGGCGTCTTTGAACTGGAGGAATTTCCCCATCGCGCGGGCCTGGATCGCTTTCACTTTTTGATCGGCGCGCTTGCGGTGTTCCCAGTCTTTCAAGCGCACGAAGGCGAGCGCCTGGTTCTGGCCGAAACCGGAGAAGCTGAAGCCGGTGACGCCGAACATGCCTTCGACGTTGTCGGCTTCATCGACGAGGAAGTGGTGCTCCATTTTTTTCAGCACCTCGAGGGTTTGCGCGCTGGTGGAGCCGGGCGGGAGCTGGGCTTGGGCGAAGAGAATGCCTTGATCCTCGTCGGGAAGAAAGCCGGTGGGGATGCGGGTGAAGAGCCAGATCATGCCGCCGACGATCAACACGTAGACGATCAGCGAACGGCCGCGGTGGCGGACCATGCCGGTGACGCCGCGGGCGTACTTCGCGCTGCTGCGATCGAAGGCGCGATTGAACCAGCCGAAGAAGCCGCGTTTCTCGTGATGATGGCCGGCTTTCACCGGTTTCAAAATCGTGGCGCAGAGCGCGGGGGTGAGCACGATCGCGACGATCACGGAAAGCGTCATCGCAGAAACGATGGTGATGGAAAACTGGCGGTAGATGACGCCGGTGGAGCCGCCGAAAAACGCCATCGGGACGAACACGGCGGAGAGCACGAGCGCGATGCCGACGAGGGCGCCGGTGATCTGGCCCATGGATTTCTTCGTGGCTTCCTTGGGAGAAAGTCCTTCCTCGTGCATCACGCGTTCGACGTTTTCGACGACGACGATCGCGTCGTCCACGAGCAGGCCGATCGCGAGCACGACGCCGAAGAGCGTGAGCGTGTTGATGGAAAAACCGGCGACGGCCATGACGGCGAATGTGCCGAGGAGGACGATCGGCACGGCGATCGTGGGGATCAGCGTGGCGCGCAGGTTTTGGAGGAACAGGTACATCACGAGGAACACGAGGATGATGGCCTCGATGAGCGTCTTGACGACCTCCTCGATGGAGAGGCGGACGAACGGCGTAGTATCTAATGGATACACGACCTCAAGGCCGGGCGGGAAAAACGGCTTGAGCTGGTCGATGCGGGCGCGGATGCCGGCGACGGTATCGAGGGCGTTGGCACCGGTCGCGGGACGGATCGCCATGCCGGAGGCGGGGAGGCCGCTGAAGCGGGCGGAGCGTTCGTAGGATTCGCCGCCGAGCTCGACGCGGGCGACATCGCGGAGGAGCACGCGGGAGCCGTCGGCGTTCACGCGCAGGAGGATTTTCCCGAATTGCTCCGGTGTCTCGAGGCGGGTTTGAGCGGTGATGGTGGCGTTGAGGAGCTGGCCGGCGGCGGCGGGATTTCCGCCGAGCTGGCCGGCGGAGACCTGGACGTTTTGCGCGCGGATGGCGGCGGTGACGTCGGACGGCATCAGGTGGAAATTATTGAGTTTCCCCGGGTCGAGCCAGATGCGCATGGCGTATTGGGTGCCGAAGGACTGGATCTCACCGACGCCGGGAACGCGACTGAGCGGGTCCTGGATGTGGCCGGTGACGAAGTCGCCGATGTCCTGTTCGGTCATGCTGCCATCGACCGAGCGGAAGCCGATCACCATGAGGAAATTTCGGACGGACTTGGTGACGCGGACGCCGAGCTGCTGCACTTCCTGGGGGAGAAGCGGGGTGGCGAGCGCGAGTTTATTTTGCACCTGCACCTGCGCGATATCGGGGTTGGTGCCGGCGTCGAAGGTGATGGTGATGGTGACGTTGCCGGCCGAATCGCTTTGCGATTCGAAGTAGCGCAGATGGTCGATGCCGCTGAGGCGTTGCTCGATGACCTGGGTGACGCTGTCCTCAAGCGTTCTGGCGGAGGCGCCGGGATAGGTGGCGCTGATGGAGATCTGCGGCGGGGCGATGCTCGGGTACTGCGCGACGGGCAGCGAGCGGATGGAGAGAACACCGGCCACCATGATGACGATGGCGATGACCCACGCGAAGACGGGACGATCGATGAAGAAACGGGCCATGGAAAAATTTCGGGACGAGTGATTGCGACGCGCGAAGGCTTAGTGGGCGGCGGCGGCTGGCGTTGCCTGGGCGGGCGCGGCGGGGGTTGCGTCCACGGCTTTCACGACGGCACCGGGGCGGATTTTTTGAAGGTTGTCGGTGATGACGCGGTCGCCGGCCTTCAGACCGCCGGAGATGATCCAGTTGGCGCCATGCGTGCGGCTGGCCTGGATGACGCGCAGCTCCACCTTCTGGTCGGCGCCGACGATCATCGTGGTGGCCTCGCCCTTCGTGTTGCGCGAGACGACCGATTGCGGGAGGAGAATCGCCGCCGGGTCGAGGCCCTCTTCGAGGCGTGCGCGCACGAACATGCCGGGAAACAAGTTGCCCTCGGGATTCGGGATGATGCCGCGCAAGGTCACGGTGCCCGTGCCTTGGTTTACGGATACGTCGGAAAACTGGAGAACACCAGAATGCGGATACGGCGTGTTATCGGTGAGGGTGAGCGTGAGGGTGGCTTCACCCTTGCCGGAACGTTGGAGGCGGCCGGAGGCGAGGGATTCTTTGAGGCGCAGCACCTCGTCGGCGGACTGGCTGAGATCGACATAGAGCGGGTCGAGCTGCTGAACGGTGGCCAACAACGTGGCGGCGTTTTGCTGGACATAGGCGCCCTCGGTGACCTCGGCGCGGCCGATGCGACCGCTGATGGGCGACGTGACACGCGTGTAGCCGAGATTGATTTCCGCGACACGGACGGCGGCTTTCGCGGCGGCGACATCGGCTTTCGAAGCGAGCTGCGTGGCGACGGCGTCGTCGTAGTTTTGCTGGGAAATGGCGTTGGTGGAAACGAGGCTTTTAAAGCGGCCGACCTGTGCGGCGGTGGAGGCGAGACCGGCCTCGGCGCGGGCGAGCTGGGCTTGAGCGCTGTCCAAGGCGGCCTGATACGGCGCGGGATCGATTTCGAAAAGGACGTCGCCCTCCTTCACATCGGAGCCCTCGGTGAAGAGGCGTTTTTGGACGATGCCGTTGATGCGGGCGCGGACCTCGGCGATGCGAAAGGCGGAGGTGCGGCCGGGGAGTTCGCGCGAGAGCGCGACGGGTTCGGGCGCGACGACGAGCACGTGGACCTCCATCGGAGGAGGCGTCGCGGGAGCGGCGGTGTCTTTTTTGCCGCAGCCGGCGAACAGCAGGCTGGAGAAAAGCAACGAGGCCAGCAGGGCGGGTTTGGGTCGGAGCGCGGGACGGTTCGGCGAAGGAATCATGGGAAAAAGTTCAGGAAGGTGCGCGGGGGAGGCGGCGCGCAACCGGGCGCACGCGTTGTCGAGTTTGCGCAAATCGCCGCCATCGAGCGCGGACATGAGGCGGGCGATGACGCGAAGCAGCGCGCCCGCGGCCTGATTGAAGGCGCTGACGCCGCGAGGCGTGGCGCGGGCGGAGAGCGTGCGCCGATCGCCGGCATCGCGCAGGCGGGTGATCAGGCGGGAAACCTCGAGGCGTCCTAAAACCGCGGATACGGCTTGGGGCGGAAGGGAGAGTCCGGTGGTGAGCGACGAAGGCGGCACGGAAGCGGGCAGTTCCTTGACGAGGAGACCGAGGGCGCGGAAGCCATTTTCGGTGAGCTCGCGGTGAGCGAGTTCGCTGCGGAGAGCGGCGCCGAAGGTCTGGCAGGTTTCCATGAGCTCGAGCAGCGCGTGGCAGCGCCGTTCGTCGCCGGAGCGGTGCGAACGGGCGGCGAAGCGGAGGGCTTCGCGGGCGAGATCCTGTTTCAGAGAGACAGCCACGCGCCTAGAATAATCCGGAAAGGGGAAACGCGGAATGACTTTGTTGTTTGCGGGCTGATAACGATTAGGTATCAGGATCGCCGATGGAATTAAGACATCTGCGATACTTCGTGGCGGTGGCGGAAGGGTTGAGCTATCGCCGCGCGGCGGAGAGGTTGCGCGTGGCGCAGCCGGCGTTGAGCAAGCAGATCAAAGACCTCGAGCATGAAGTGGGCGCGAAGCTGTTTGACCGGAACACGGCGGGCGTGGCGTTGACGGATGCGGGCGCGCTTTTTCTCGAGGAGACGAGGGACATCCTGCGGCGGTTAAACGAGGCGATGGCGCTGGCGCGCGACGCGGAGGCGGGGCGGCGCGGGCGGCTGGTGATCGGGGGCTTCGGCGCGTTTTCGTCGGGGTTCCTGCCGACGGCGCTGGCGGCGTTTCGAAAGCATTATCCGGAGGTGGATGTGATGGTGCACGAGCTGGGGCTGCCGGATCAACTCGGGGCGTTGAAGACGGGGGCGTTGCAGGTCGCGTTTACGATCGAGCCCGAGCGGACGATTCCGAAGGAGCTGGAGCGGGCGAGGATCCTGTCGGCGTCGGTCGCGGCGATCATGAGCAGCGATCACCGGCTGGCGCGGCAGTCGAAGGTTTCGCTGCGCGACCTGGCGACGGATCAGTTTTTCTGCATCGGGGAAACCGAGCGGCACGACCTGCACCGCGAGCGTATCCACGCGTTGCTGACAGCGCGCGGAGTGAAGCACCGGCCGATCAAGCGGGTGAACAGTTTCGAGTCGCTGGTGGCGCTGGTGGCGGGCGGGCACGGCGTCTCGATCATGCTGCCGCTGGGGCGGTCGCGAAGCGTGGAGGACATCGTTTATCGCCGGATCAAGGAGGACGGCGCGGATTTGGGGATCGAGGTATTCGCGGTCTGGCGCAAAGCCGGCGGATCTTCGCTCGCGCACAATTTCGTGAAGACCTTGCGTGAGATGCCGGTGAAGGCGCGCTGATCGAGGCGGCGGTTTTTCGCGGACTCAGGCGGCGGCGGTGTCGTCGGCGGCGAAGCCGAAAACGGCGCGGCGGCGGAAGAGGAGGCGGTTGAACGCGAGGGCGAAAGCCACGCAGGAAGGAACGGTGACGCCCATGACGTGAAGGAAATGCCAGGGACGCGGCGTGGTGTCGGGATGGAGTTGGTGGAGGTGTGCCCAGCCGAAGGTGAGTGCGGCGTAGAGGGCGGCGCCGAAAGCGATGGTGGCGATCACGGCGCGGGCGTCGATGTTGCGAAAGAGGAGGCCGACGATGAAGGCGGAGAGAATCGGCATGCTGAAGAGACCGAGGACCTGCTGGATGGTTGCCATGATGCTGTCGGCGCCCATGTAGAGCGGAATCAGGAAAACGGATACGACGGCGATGAGCGCGGAGACGGTCATGCTGAGGCGGCCGAGGTTAACGTCGTTGCGGATGTAGCGCTGGTGGAGGTCGCAGACGTAGAGCGCGGCGGAGGAGTTGAGCACGGAGTTGTAGCTCGACATGACGGCGGCGAACATCGCGGCGGCGAAGGCGCCGGAGAGCCACGTGGGCAGGACGTCGCGAACGAGGCGGCCGTAGCTGGCGTCGCCGATGGGGCCGTAGAGTTTGTAGGCGACGAGACCGGGGATGACGACCATCGCGGGGATGAACGGGGCGCGGAGGAAGAGCGCGAGATAGATGCCTTTGCGCGCTTCGCGGAGATTGGGTGCGGCGAGGGCGCGCTGGGTGATTGTCTGATTGGTGCTCCAGTAGAAGAGCTGGCAGAAGACCATGCCGGTGAGGAGCGTGGGCCAGGGAATCGGGGCGTCGGGACCGCCGAAGAGTTCGGTGCGTTCCGGCGGCAGGCCGGAGAGATCCCAGTGGACGGCGTTGAGCGCGAAGAAGACCAGGGCTCCGCCGAGACCGAGGACGATCACGCCGCAGTAGGTGTCAGAGATGGCGACGGCACGGAGTCCGCCGAAGATGGCGTAGATCGCGCCGACGATCGCGACGGCGATGCCGACGGTGAAGACCGTGTTGAGGCCGAACAACGTGTCACCGAGGCCGAACATCGACTTCATGACGAGGCCGCTCGTGTAGAGCATGGCGGGGAGAAACAGGAAGATGTTTCCGATCAAGAAAACGAGGGCGACAGTCGCGCGGATGTGTTTGTTGTTATAGCGGCGCTCGAGGAGTTCGGTGACCGTGGTGCATTGGTAGCGGTAGTAGATCGGGAGAAAAATTTTCGCGAGGAGCACGAGGCCGACGGCGCCGGAGATTTCCCACCAGACGATGTTGAGCGTTTGTGAGCCGCTCATGCCGATGAACGTGTCGGTGCTGATGTTAGTCAGCGTGATGGTGCCGCCGATGAAAACCCAGTTGAGTCCGCCGCCGGCGAGGAAGTAGTCGCGCGTGCTTTCGGTGGAGCGGGTGGCTTTGCGGCAGTGGAGCCAGGTGGCGAGGGCGACGAGGGCGGTGAGGGCGAGAAAAACGGAAAGTTGGATGAGGGCGTCAGACGTCATGGGGGGCGAAAGCGGGCGCGCGGAAAAGGGCCGCGGGAAACGGGTGCGAAGAGCGGGATGAAAAAACGCCGGGGAAAGGCGGGCGCGGCAATGGAGGGCGCTTCCGACAGTTCGAGGGAAGGAGAGAAGAAAACAGGATCGGGAGAGGAACGGGAGGAGCAGCGGGATTTACCGAAGTTGGGCGGGGATGCGCGCCGTGTCGTTGTCATTCATTAGATGACAAGTTTCGACGCGGTGCCGGCGCTCAGCGCAAGTGGCGGAGGCTGGTCCGTTGTCGTCTAATAGATGACAAGCCGCGAAAGGCGGCCGTGTCGGCTCGTAGCTCAGGCAGTCGTGCTCGAATGTAGCTTGCGGGAATCCTCGCTCATTTTGCGGCACATCTGTGTTCGTCTCATGCCTCAGAAGTAGGGCGAGGCGTCTCGCCGAGCCGCGGTTCACCGGGGGCGGTTCGCCCTACCACGGGTGGGTTCGGTTCTCGTGTGATGATGGGGCGGGTGGTGGTTGTTGAAGCCGGCCAGCGGCCGGCGCTCAAGGGGACGCGCCGAGGCGCGTTGGGGAAAGCGGTGCCGAGGCGCCGCACTCCATAGTTAGGGCACGGCGTATGTGGCGAAGTGGTCGGCGATTTTGGCGGAGTCGGGGGTGCCGGTGAAAAAATAAAAACGGTAGCGGAGGGTGAGCGTGCCGCCGGCGGGGATGGTGTAGTTGCCGAGATGCGACGGGAGCGGTTTTTCCTTCGTGGATTCGAAGCTGGACTGACCGAAGGGGTTGGCGGCGAGGAGGCCGTAATCGCGGGCCATCCACCACGCGGGGTGACGGAGATTTTGCGGATGATCGAAGAGCGCGAGGCCGTAAGACTTGCCGTCGTGTTCGCCGTAGCAGGCGCACCAGGCGGCGCGTTTGCCCCAGGCGGCGGCGTCGCGGTCGTTGGCGGAGTTCACGATGTGGCCGGTGCCGGGCCAGTCTTTGCCGCCTTGGCGGTGCGGGAGGACCATCCACTGCGCGACGCGGATGGCCATGGTGCCTTCTTTGTTGTCGCCGATGACGAGTGGTTTGTCGGGCAAGGCGTGGATGGTGACTTCGTAGTCGAGGAGGCGGGCGTCGGTGTTGTTGGTTGGGCGGGCGGAGTGGAAACGAAGCGTGGTTTCGTCGGTCGCGATGAGTTCGCCGGTGGGCGAGGTCCAGCGGTTGCGCGCGTGGAGTTCGCCGACCGGACCGTCGGTGGTGGAGACGATGCCGTCGTGGACGATGAGGCCTTTGGGGAATTTGGTGCCGGCGGTGCCTTCGTTCCAGAAATCGATTTTGTTCACGTCGCCGTGGGCGAACATGAGGGCGCGCTGGTGTTTGTGGTCGGTCTCTTCGCCGGGCGTATCTTTCTCGGGAAAGTCGCGTACGAGCGAGGTGCCGTCGGCGAGGAGAATGGGGTAACAGTAGGGACGTGAGGCTCCGCGGAAAATGTAGTTGGTGAAAAGCTGTCCGCCGATTTCGACGCGCACGCGGTCGTCGAGGCGGGTGAGGGTGACTTCGGTGGAAGCAGCGGCGAGTGGGATGAGGGTTAGCGCCGCAGTGATCGTGCAGAGGATAGGACGTATAGGACTCATGTGACTTATGGGACCTATGGGTGGGCGGGGAAGGAAGCGGCTGCGAGCGATGGCGCCAGATAAGCGAAGCGAAACCTCAGTGCTCGCGCTCGTTTTTGGCGGGGCCGACGCCGGGCTTGATCGTGCGGGTGACGCGGGTGAGCACGGGGTGATCGGCGTCTTTGATGATAAGGTCGGTCTCGGCGGTGATGGAGACGTCTTCGAGCGTGATGTTGGTGATGGGGCTGTCGGGGAGGCCGATGATTTTGCCGGCGTTGCGCGAGCCTTCGATGGTCACGTGGTCGATGAGGATGTTTTGAATCTTCGGGACCTTGTCCGGGTCGCCTTT
>Ga0164241_10005772_pt1 | contig 11455 bp, 13 predicted proteins | sample OricomyardsoilBY_FD_108780 | JGI IMG/M metagenome (GOLD analysis project Ga0164241, IMG submission 108780) | Backyard soil microbial communities from Emeryville, California, USA - Original compost - Back yard soil (BY) | ecosystem: Environmental > Terrestrial > Soil > Unclassified | place: USA... | reverse complement strand
CAGATCGCCGAGCACGAACGGGCCGTAGCGTGTGCGGATCAGGCGGCTGACCTGGAGGCCGAGATATTCGAGTACGCGCCGCACTTCACGGTTCCTGCCCTCGGTGATGGTCAGCTCGATCCACACATTGGCGCCGGTGCGGCGCTCCAGATTGGCGTCGATCGATCCGTAGCGCACGCCCTCGATCTCGACGCCGTCGATCAGATTCTCGAGCTGCGCCTGCGTCACGTTGCCATAAGCACGCGCGCGATAGGATCGCTCGACACCGGTCGCGGGCAATTCGAGCTGCCGCTTCAGCCCGCCGTCGGTGGTGAGCAGCAACAGCCCTTCGGTATTGAGATCGAGCCGCCCCACGGGCACCACGCGCGGCAGCCTCTTGGGCAGGCGATCGTAGATCGTCGGGCGGCCGCCGGGATCACGCTCGGTGACGAGCAGGCCGCTGGGCTTGTGATAGAGGAACAGCCGCGCGGCTTCCGCCGCGGCGACCGGATTGCCGTCCACCGTGACGCCGTCGAGCGAGGCCAGGAGGGTCGCTGGCGTCTCGAGCGGCTTGCCGTTCAGCGCCACGCGGCCCTCGGCGATCATCCGCTCGACCTCGCGCCGCGAGGCGATTCCGGCGCGCGCGAGCAGCTTGGCGATGCGATGGGTCGCGGGCGGTGCGGCGGACGGAGGCATAAGCGCGGCTGATACAGGAAATCGGCGTGAACCAAGCGAAAATATCTTGCGACCGAACGCGAAGCAGCGCGTTAAGGGTCCGTAACGAGCCCATCGGCGAGTGAGGGGACAGCGGCGTCACATGTTGTTCGGCAAGAAGCAGCGCAGGATCGTGCGGCTCCTGATCGTGGAGGACGAGCCGCTGGTCGCGTTCGACAACGAGCATTTCCTGCAGGAGGAGAGCTTCGAGATCGTCGGCACGGTCGACCGCGCCAGCCACGCCAAGGCGCTGATCGCCGGCGAGGATGCGATCGATCTGGTGCTGGTCGATATCAGCCTGGCCGAGGGCAACGGCATCGACGTGGCGCGCGCGGCGCACGAACGCGGCATCGCGGTGATGTTCGTGACCGGCGAATGCCCCGCGGGCGGCGAGACGGTGGCGCATGGCTGCCTGGCCAAGCCCTATGCGCAACGCACCCTGCTCGCCGCGATCAACGCGATCGAGGCGGCGCTGGATGGCAACCCGCCGAAACGACTGCCCGCGGGGTTTCGGTTGTTTTCGCGGGAGGTGGGGTGAGGTTTGGGAGCCGTATCTTGGCTCAGAATGTGCAAACATAATAGTGACCGACCAGATGGTTAACCTTTCCGGCGCAGTCTTCGCCAAACCCGTTTTCGTTTGCGAGCGGATACCTATGCTGTGCGGCGGGCAGCGCGATTTCATCGGTTAGGTCGTGAATCAGGAAGGTGTTTGCTCCCCCGGCGAATCCGACCGACCAGTCATACACCGCAAAGCGATTGTCATTGATCGGCGCGCTGGAGCCGATCTGACCTATGCCGAGTTCGACCGTGAGAGCAAGATGGGTGCAATCTGCCGCCCAGATAATCGGTTTCCAAAGAAGAACCGGGAGAATCGTGGCGACCACGACGGAGACCGCTCCTCGATGTTTGCCGCGCGTTGCGAGAATAATTGCGACTATAACGAGGGCCGCGATCGCTACCGGCCATGCCATCATAGCCAAGGGAATGAGCACGAAGCTCGCCATCCCTGGTAGCCCGCACAACAACAAGATGCAGAATACGCCACCGAGTATAGCGATAAGGGGCCATAAGAGCCAGCGATCTCGCCGCTTTAACGGCATTTGGGCGTCTGGCTGATCGGTCTCGATCCCGTCCGCGCTTCGCACCTCTGTTCTCCCTAAACCGGCCAAGCGTAGGCGACCTGACGGAAAGGCCCCGCGCGCAGCCCCCTACAACCGCCGCTCCACCTCGTCGTGGAACTGGCGGATGCCCGCCTCAAGTGTCCCCAGCGTAACCCGCTCGATCGCGCCCGATTCCAGCCCTTCCTGGCCCAGCGCCGCGGCGCGGAAATCCTCGGCCGCGAAGACGCCGCCGTCGAGCAGCACCCAGCTCTTTTCCCAATGCGCCAGCGCCTTGTCGGTCGCGGGCGGCGTGGGGATCAGCATGAAATCCTCGACAAGCACGCGGTTCGCGGCCTGCGGCATCAGGACCATCAAATTGATGTAATCGGGGCTGGCGATCATCACCGTGCCGGGGAACATTTGGTACGTGTAGGTGATCGCGCGGCGCAGGCTCGGCCAGTCCTGCGCGTTGCCTAGCGCCTCAGCGCGGCCCACCGCGGAGCGCTGGTGCGGGCCGATCGTGTCGGCGGCGGCGATGCCGTCCTGGAAGAACGGCCCAATCGTCGCGGCGTGGAGGCGCTGGACGTGATAGCTTTCGAGGAAGGCGTCCATGATCAGCTTCCAGTTCGCCTTCACGTCGTGCGTGCGGCGGCGGAAGAGATGCTGGCCGGCGAGCCCGAAGGCGTCGAAATCGTGCCCCAGCGCCTCGGCCTCGCTGAAATCGGCGGCCTCGTCGAAGGCGAACCAGATCAGGCCGCCGGCTTCGCGCGTCGGCAGGCGCTTGAGCGCGAACGCGGCCTTGTCGAGCCCGGGAAAGCTGTCCGGCCGCGGCAGCCCGGCGAGCTTGCCGTCGAGCGTATAGGCCCAGGCATGATAGGGGCAGACGAGCCGCGATGCGCAGACCGGCTCGGCGCCCTCGACCAGCCGGGTGCCGCGATGCTGGCAGACATTGAGGAACACATGCGCCGCGCCCGCCTTGTCGCGCGCGATCAGCAAGGGCTTGCCGAAGCCGTCATGCGGCACCGCCATGTTGGGCTGCGGCAGGAGCGCCGACGGCGCGATCACCAAAGGCTCGCGGGTGAAGATGCGCGCCTGCTCGGCGGCGTGGCGCTCGGGCGCGGTATAGGCGGCGGCATCGACGTGGGTGATGCCGCGATTGGGCCGCGCTTCGCCCGCCGTCAGCCGGGCGGCGAGCGCGAGCTGGCCTCCGGTCGGCGCGGCGATCCGCTCAGGCGCGTTCATGGCGCTTCCTCTCCGTGCATTTCGCGTTAGTGTCGGGCGGAAAGGGACGGGGAGCAAGGGCAAATGGGAGATATGGCACAGGCGGCGCGACCCAAGGGCTGGCGGCTGTTCGCGGCGGCGCTGAGCAGCCGCAAGTCGGCGACGATGCTCGCCTTCGGCTTTTCCTCCGGCCTGCCTTTCGCGCTGCTGGTCGGCACGCTCACCGCCTGGCTGGGCGAGGTCGGCGTGAAGATGGCGACGATCGGCGTGTTCTCCTGGATCGGGCTGACCTATGCCTTCAAGTTCCTGTGGTCACCGCTGGTCGATCGCTGGCCGCTGCCGGTGCTCGGGCGACTGGGGCGGCGCAAGAGCTGGATCGTGCTGTGCCAGGCGCTGATGATCCTCGGGCTGATCGGGCTGGTCCTGACCGACCCTGGCATCCACATCGCACGCTTCGCCTTGTTCGCCTTCCTCGCCTCGATCGGATCGGCGACGCAGGACATCGCGATCGACGGCTGGCGGATCGACGTGGCGGACGAGGACGCGCCGGTCGAATTGCTCTCGGCGATCTACCAGCTCGGCTATCGCAGCGCATCGATTGTCGGCGGCGCGATCGCGCTCGTCATGGCGGCGCGGATGAGCTGGCCGGCGGTCTATGGCGTGATGGCGGTGGTGATGGGCGTGATGCTGCTGATCACGCTTACCGCGCCCGATACCGAACGGCCGCTCAACACATCGAGCCAGATGCTGGCGCAGCCGGGCGAGATCACGCCGGGCGTGCGCGCGGTGGCGTTGCTGGTGGTGGCGGCGAGCTGGGTGTGGGCGATCGTAACGATCGGCGGCTTCATGGTGAGCATGTTGCAGGAGCGGCCGGCGGGCGTGCCGCCGCCCTCGGCGGGGGATTTCCTGAAGCTCTACGGTCCGCTGATCGTGATCGCCACGGTGCTGGTGCCGCTGCTGGTCGGTGCGGTGCTGAACGGCCTGAAGGCGCGCGGCAGCCATGTCCAGACCGCGCCCGATCCGACTCGTTCCCCAGCGCGGACGGTCGCCAATCATCTTTACGGCGCGCTGGTCGCCCCGGTCGCCGATCTCGCCGAGCGGCTGCGCTGGGGCGTGCTGGTCGTGATCGGCCTGATCCTGACCTACGCCTTGTGCTACAATATCTGGGCGTCGTTCGCGTACCCCTTCTACCTCGATTTCATGCATTATTCGAAGGACGAGGTGGCGTTCGCCTCGAAGGTGTTCGGGATCGTGATGTCGATCATCGGGGTCAGTCTGGGCGGCTTCCTGTTCGTCAAGATCGGGCGCTTCCCGACCGTGCTGATCGGGGCCGCGGCGCCGATCTTCGGCAATTTCCTCTATGCCGATCTGGCCGACGGCGCGCCGCATATCGACAGTGTCCTGGGGTTCTTCCATCTCGGGGGCGGCGATCCGCGCATGGCGCGCCTGCTGCTGACGATCTGTTACGAGAATATCTCGACCGGGCTCGCCGGCGCCGCCTTCGTCGCCTATGTCTCGACCATCGTCAGCAAGAAATTCCCGGCGGTGCAATATGCCCTGCTGTCCTCGCTCACCTTCCTGATCGGCTCGCTGGGCAAGGGATTGGCGGGGGAGATGATCGACCGATACGGCTATGCCACCGTGTTCCGCGAGGTCGCATTGGCGGGGCTGCTCGCGATCCTGTTCGTGCTGCTCGAATGGTGGCGCGCCACCGCAGTCGCACGCCGCGCCGAGCCGGGCGATACCGGGCAGGCGGCTTAGCCGCCGATCGGCCTCCCGGCATCGGCGAAGGCGACGGCGAGCGCGGCGGCGCTGGCGAGGACGCCGTCGGGGCGGCGCAGGCTCAGGAGATCGCCGAGCAACAGGCGGGCGGCGCCGGGATCGGTCTCCACGCGCGCGAGGATCGCGATCAACGCGGCCTCGGCGATCGTCATCCGTGCGCAGCAGCACGGCGCGATCTGCACCGCGGCGGCGCTGTTCGCCGCCATATCGTGCATGAAAGCGCGTAGCAGCATCAGCGGACGGCGGAAGTTCACGCCGAAGCCGTTGAGGATCGCGCTCGCCGCGGGCGCGTCGGCCAGGCCGTGTGCGCCCATCCGCCGCAACGCGAACAGCGCGAGCCGGGCATTGGCGCAGGCGGGTAAGGCGTGCGGCAGCGCCTGGGCGAGCGGGGAAAGCTGGGGCATGAGCGGCGAATCCTTGCTGCGGATCGCCATCCTCGAATATCTGCTATTGCAAGTCAATCGCAACAAATCGGATCATTCGGGCGGCTCGCCGTTTGCCGCCAGCACGGTGCCGGCGAGGTAGAGCGAGCCGAGGATCAGGACGACGGGAGAGACGACAATTCCGGCGGCGAGCTTCTCGAGCGCTTCCGCGATGTCGGGCGCGGTGTCGGCTGCTAACCCGTACCCTCGGGCGATTCCGGCGAGCGCCTCGGGCGCATGATGCTCGTGTCCCGGCACAGGGATGGCGATGACGTGGTCCAGCAAGGGCGCGACGGGTTCGAGCAATCCCGCCGGGTCCTTGTTCGCGAGCATGCCGAGGACGAGATGGGCGCGTCCGTCTCCACCCGAAGAATGAATCCTCCCCGAAGGCCGGGGCCCAGCATCGCTATGGTCCGTGACTGGGCCCCGGCCTTCGCCGGGGAGGAGTATTGAAACGAGCGATTTGGCGATGGCCTCTCCTGCCGCCGCGTTGTGGCCCCCGTCGAGCCAGACTTGGCTCGCGCGCGGCAGCCGCGCGGTGAGCGGCCCCGGGCCGAGCCGCTGCATCCGGGCGGGCCAGCGCGCGCCGGTCGCGGCGGCGGCGAACGCCTCGGGCGGGATGGCGAGCGCGCTCTGGTGGCGCAGCATCGCGATCGCGAGCGCGAGGTTTTCCGGCTGGTGCGATCCCGCGAGCGCGGGCGGCGGGGTCTCGATCAGCCCGGCGGCGTCGCGATAGGCGAGGTGATCGGGCTCGGCGGCGAAGAACCAATGCTCGCCCGCCGGCGACCATTGTGCGCCGGCGCCGCGCGCGGCGAGCGCGATGCGCTGCGCGACCGGCTCGGGATAGCGCATCGTCACCAAAGGCACGCCGGGCTTGGCGATCCCGGCTTTCTCGGCGGCGATGGCTTCGATCGTGTCGCCGAGAAACGCCTGATGGTCGATGCCGAGTTGCGCGATGCCGGTGACGATCGGGTCGGCGATCACATTGGTCGCGTCGAGCCGGCCGCCCAGGCCGACTTCGATCACGCACGCGTCGGCCGGGGTGCGGCTGAAGGCCAGGAAGGCCGCGGCGGTGGTGACTTCGAAGAAGCTCGCGCCGATCCCCTCGGCGCGGTCGAGCACCTCTTCGAGCAAGGCCGCGAGCTGATCGTCCGCGATCAGCGTGCCGGCCAGCCGGATGCGCTCGTTGAAGCGGACGAGGTGCGGGCTGGAATAGACGTGGCACGTCAGCCCCGCAGCCTCGATGGCGGCGCGCAGGAACGCGCAGGTCGATCCCTTGCCGTTGGTCCCGGCGACATGGAGCACCGGCGGCAGGTGCTCGTGCGGGTTGCCGAGGCGGCCGAGCAACTCGGTGATACGTTCGAGGCCGAGAATATCCGCGCCCGGCGAGAGCGCCCAGAGGCGATCGAGCTGCGCCTGGACGTGCGGATCGGTCGAGGTGGCGTGATCGGGCATCGACGTTGAATCTCTTCCCCGGCGAAGGCCGGGGTCTAGCAACGAACGGCCCCATACTGGACCCCCGCCTTCGCCGGGGAAGTCAAAAGGGAGCGGGGTCTACGCCGCCTTCCGCTGGCCGCTGGTATAATCGATCAGCCGCGCCAGCGTCGCCTTCAGCTCTTTCCGGTGCGTGACCATGTCGAGCATGCCGTGGTCGAGCAGATATTCGGCGCGCTGGAAGCCCTCGGGCAGTTTCTCGCGGATCGTCTGCTCGATCACGCGCTGGCCGGCAAAGCCGATCAGCGCCCCCGGCTCGGCGATCTGCACGTCGCCGAGCATCGCATAGCTGGCGGTGACGCCGCCGGTGGTCGGATCGGTCAGCACGACGATATAGGGCAGGCCGGCATCGTGGAGCATGTCGATCGCCACGGTCGCGCGCGGCATCTGCATCAGGCTCAATATGCCTTCCTGCATCCGCGCGCCGCCCGCCGCGGTGAAGATGATATAGGGGCAGCTTTCCTCGATCGCCTTCTCGACGCCGCGCACGAACGCCTCGCCGACCGCCAGGCCCATCGATCCGCCCATGAAGGCGAAATCCTGCACCCCGATCACCGCCTTGCGGCCGTCGACCGTGCCGCTGGCGTTGATCAGCGCGTCGCCTTCGCCGGTCGCGGTGCGCGCCGCCTTGATGCGATCGGCATAGCGCTTCTGGTCGCGGAACTTGAGCGGGTCCTCGGGCACCTTGGGCTGGGGCAATTGGGTGTAGCTGCCCGCGTCGAACGTATATTCGAAACGCAGCTTCGGCCCGATCCGATCATGATGCTGGCAGTTCGGGCAGACGTGGAGGTTTTCCTCCAGCTCCTTGACGAACACCATCTGCCCGCAGCCCTTGCACTTGTGCCACAGGTTCTCGGCCGTGTCCTTCTTGGGAACGACGAACGACAGCGCGTTGCGGACGTTGGTGATCCAGCTCATGCTCTTTCCTTCCGGGTGGCGCGGATCGCGGCCGACAGGGTCTCGATATAGGCCTTGACCGGCCCCGGCGCATCCTCGCCGTGCCGGCCGACCAGTTCGACGATCGCCGAGCCGACCACCACGCCGTCGGCGACGCGCGCGATCGCGGCGGCCTGTTCGGGCGTGCGCACGCCGAAGCCGACCGCGACGGGCAGGTCGGTCGCGGCCTTGAGTCGGGCGACCGCATCCTCGATCGAGCCCTGCGCCGCCTGCTGCTTGCCGGTGATCCCGGCGACCGAGACGTAATAGAGGAACCCGCTCGCGCCATCGAGCACGGCGGGGAGGCGCTTCGCGTCGGTGGTGGGCGTGGCCAGCCGGATCGGCGCGATGCCGGCGGCGCGCAGCGCGGGGCCGAGTGCGTCGTCTTCCTCGGGCGGGATATCGACGCAGATCACGCCGTCGACGCCCGCTTTGGCGGCCTCGGCAGCGAACCAGGCCGGCCCGCGCCGCAGCATCGGGTTGGCATATCCCATCAGCACCAGCGGCACGTGCGGATGGCGGGTGCGGAACTCTGCGGCGATGCGCAGTATGTCGGCGGTCGTGGTGCCGGCGGCGAGGCTACGCAGGTTCGCCGCCTGGATCGCCGGGCCGTCGGCCATTGGATCGGTGAACGGCATGCCCAGTTCGATCACGTCCGCCCCACCTTCGACGAGCGCGTCGAGGATCGCGGGTGTGGCAGACGGCGTCGGATCGCCGGCGGTGACGAACGCGATCAGCGCAGGGTACGCCTTGGCGAAGCCGGTGAAGAGTCGGGTCACTTCGCCAAAATCCGTCGCCGAATAGTCGCGAAAGCTGCGATTACGAACGCGAAAGCAACCGCATAGGGAACGTGTTCCCACAATGCTGCGCCAAAAGTAACATGCGTCTCGCTGCCGGGCCAAAGATGGTCGATCGCAAGAAAAAACATTAGGAAGAAGATAAAGTAAACTGTGAAGGCGATGAAAAATCCCCTCAAGAGCGACGTTTTCATATCCGCACCCCCATCGCTTCAGCGACGGTGAAGATGTCCTTGTCGCCGCGGCCGGAGACGTTGACGACGATGATCTCGTCTTCGCGCATTTCCCGTGCCTTGCTCTCCAGAGCCGCCAGCGCGTGCGAGCTTTCCAGCGCGGAGATGATGCCCTCTAGTTGGCAGCACAGCTGGAACGCGTCGAGCGCCTGTTGGTCGGTGACGGGCACATAGTCCACCCGGCCGCTCTCGTGCAGCCAGCTATGCTCCGGCCCGATCCCCGGATAATCGAGCCCCGCCGAGATCGAGTGCGCCTCGGTGATCTGGCCGTCCTCGTCCTGCAACAAATAGGTCTTGTTGCCGTGGAGCACGCCGGGCAGCCCGCCGTTGAGGCTGGCGGCGTGCTTGCCCTGCATCCCTTCGCCCGCCGCCTCGATCCCGAGCATCGCCACGTCGGGATCGTCGAGGAACGGATGGAACAACCCGATCGCGTTCGATCCGCCGCCCACCGCCGCGACCAGCAGGTCGGGCAAGCGGCCTTCCGCCTTCATGATCTGCGCGCGCGTCTCGGTGCCGATCACGCTCTGGAAGTCGCGCACCAGCTCCGGATAGGGGTGCGGGCCCGCCGCGGTGCCGATGATGTAGAAGGTGTCGTGGACGTTCGCGACCCAGTCGCGGAGCGCCTCGTTCATCGCATCCTTCAGCGTTTCCGCGCCAGCCGTCACAGGCGTCACCTCGGCGCCCAAGAGCTTCATGCGGAACACGTTGGGCTTCTGCCGCTCGACATCCTTGGCGCCCATGAAGATCGTGCAGGGCAGGCCGAACCTCGCGGCGACGGTGGCGGTGGCGACGCCATGCTGGCCCGCGCCGGTCTCGGCGATGATCCGCGTCTTGCCCATACGCCGGGCGAGCAGGATCTGGCCGATGCAATTGTTGATCTTGTGCGCGCCGGTGTGATTGAGTTCCTCGCGCTTGAAATAAATCTTGGCGCCCATGCCTTCGGGCGCGCCGTCGCGATAATGCGCGGTCAGCCGCTCGGCGAAATAGAGCGGGCTGGGGCGGCCGACATAATGCTCCATCAGATCGTCGAACTCGGCCTGGAAAGCGGGATCGGCCTTGGCGGCGCGATATTCGCGCTCGAGATCGAGGATCAGCGGCATCAGCGTCTCGGCGACGTAACGACCACCGAACTGGCCGAAATGCCCGCGTTCGTCAGGCTGGGCGCGATAGGAATTGGGCGCGGTCATGATCGCGCGACCGCCTGAAGGAACGCGGCGATCTTGTCCACATCCTTCACGCCCGGCGCGCTTTCGACGCCGGAGGAGACGTCGACCAGCCGCGCACCGGTGCGGCGGGCCGCCTCGGCGGCATTGTCGGGCGTGAGACCGCCGGAGAGCGCCCAGGGCAGGGGATGCCCGAAGCCGTCGAGCAGGCTCCAGTCGAAGCGCAGCCCCATCCCGCCGGGGCGCGAGGCATCGTCCGGCGTCTTGGCGTCATAGAGGATCTTATCGGCCGCGCTCCGATAGGCGCGCGTGCCTTCGAGGTCGGCGCGGGTCTTCACCGCCACCACCGCCCAGGTCTCGCGCCCGAACCGCTTGCGGATCGCTGCGCCGCGCTCGGGCGTGACCTCATGTAGCTGCACCGCATCGAGCCGGGCCGCGCCGATCGCGGCTTCGAGCAAGCCATCGTCGGGATTGACCAACACGCCAACTGTCCTGACATGACCTGGCACGCGCCCGGCGAGGCCCGCCGCCATCTCGAACGATAGGTTGCGCGGGGAAGGCGGGAAGAACACGAAGCCGACATGGCTCGCGCCGCCGGCGATCGCGGCGTCGAGCGTTTCGGGCGTCGAAAGGCCGCAGATCTTGGCGGTGGCTGGCATCGGTGTCCCGTCAGGGCAGAGCGAGGCTGGAAAGCTCGCGGATCGTCAGTCCATAGGTCGCGCAGATATGATCGCGCAACCGTGCCTTCGCCGCCGCCATATCGGCATAAGCGGCTTCCTCGGCCGCCTCGATCGCCAGGTCGATGGTGAACGCATCGGGGATCATCGCCTCCCAGGTGCGGTGGTGGCGGCGCGCGGCATGGCGCACGTCTTCGACCAGGGCTTTCGCTTCGTCCATGGCTGCCCAACGCACGAATCCGCGAAGGGTGGCACGGGTCAGAGCGGCTTGACCAGCACGGCCATGAATAGCGGCGGATCGACCGGGACGGGAAAATCGCGCCGCTCGTTCGACACGGCGTAGCCCCGGCGATGGTAATAGGCGATCAGCTCGGCGCGGCCTTCGATCACCGTCATCTCGATGCGATCGGCGCCGAACGTCGCGCGCGCGGTTGCCTCGGCGGCCGCGATCAATTGCCGGCCATAGCCGCCCGCCTGCAGATCGGGATCGACACAGAGCAAACCGAGATAGGCCAGGCGGTTGCCCGAATCGACCACGCGCACGCAGCCGATCATCCGCGTGCCGGCGAACCCGACCAGCAGCCGTTCACAGGGATCGGCGAGCATCGCTTCAAGCTCTTCCACACCGATTCGCTCGTTGTCGAGCAGGTCGGCCTCGTGCGTCCAGCCGGCGCGCGCGCTGTCGCCGCGATAGGCGCGCTGGATCAGCGGCTGAAGCGTGGCGAGGTCGCCGAGGGTCGCGGCGCGGATCGCGAGATCGGGCATGGCGCGTGCTGTAGCAGCGCGATCCGATCGAACAAGGGCGGCGCGCGGAAAAGTGCGTGCGGACCAAAGGCTTCCGGCCTTATGCTGGATCGCGCCGGCATGACGCGGTTGTCATCGAGACGTCACCCCGGTGTTTTGGGGCGACGCCAAGGATGAGCCGCTGGCGGCCGGT
>Ga0164241_10005771_pt1 | contig 11455 bp, 11 predicted proteins | sample OricomyardsoilBY_FD_108780 | JGI IMG/M metagenome (GOLD analysis project Ga0164241, IMG submission 108780) | Backyard soil microbial communities from Emeryville, California, USA - Original compost - Back yard soil (BY) | ecosystem: Environmental > Terrestrial > Soil > Unclassified | place: USA... | reverse complement strand
TTGCAGGGCGGCCGGCAGGCCACCGGCGAGCTGCGTGACGTCGAGGTTGATGCCGAGCCCGGCCAACAATTCACCGGCGCGGCGATTGGTCTCGCGCCAGTCGATGCCGCCGCCGCGCGTCCACGGGCGGCGCGGGTAACGGCCGGCGCAGATGTTCTCCGCCACCGAGAGGTTTGGCAGCAGGTGGCTCTCCTGGTGCACGGCGCTGATGCCCAGCTCCTGGGCATGCACCGGCGAATGCGGCTCGATCTCCCGGCCCAGTAGTTTGATGCTGCCGCCGTCGGGAGCGTGTACGCCGGTGAGCACCTTGATCAGCGTCGACTTGCCGGCGCCGTTCTGGCCCATGAGCGCGTGTACTTCGCCGGCGCGCAAGGTGAGATCGACTCCCGCCAGCGCCTGCACGCCCGGGAAGGCGCGGGTGATGCCCCGCGCTTCCAGCACGATCGGGGCATCGACGCTCATCAGTACTTGCGCTGCTGGATTTGCTGCTTCGCCGTTTCCATGGTGAAGACCTGCTCATCCACCACGATGCGCTTGGGGATGGTGCGTCCCGCGACCACCTCGGTCACGGATGTCATGAGTTGTGGCCCGAGCAGCGGGTTGCACTCGATGGTCGCGTTGAGCTTGCCGGCGATCATGGCTTCGAAGGCGCCTTTCACCGCGTCGATGGATACCACCAGGATTTCACGGCCCGGCCGGATGCCGGCTTCCTCGATGGCCTGGATGGCGCCGATGGCCATGTCGTCGTTGTGCGAGTAGAGCACGTGGATCTTGCGCGTCTCGGCCTTGAGGAACGCCTCCATGACTTCCTTGCCCTTGGAGCGCGTGAAGTCGCCGGATTGCGAACGGATGATCTTCAGGTGCGGGTTGGTGGCGATGACTTCCTCGAAGCCCTTCTTGCGATCGATGGCCGGGCCCGCGCCCACCGTGCCCTGCAGCTCGACGATGTTCACGTCCTCGTCGGTGTCCTTGAATCGCTGCGCGACCCAGCGCCCGGCCTTGCGGCCTTCCTCGACGAAATCCGAACCGATGAAACCCGTGTACAACGAAGGATCCGAGGTGACCGAGCGATCGGTGAGGATCACGGGAATCTTCGCCGCCCTGGCTTCCTGCAACACCGTGTCCCAGCCGGTTTCGACCACCGGCGAGAAGGCGATGACGTCCACCTTCTGCGCGATGAACGAGCGCAGCGCCTTGATCTGGTTTTCCTGCTTCTGCTGCGCGTCGGCGAAGCGCAGGTCGATGTTCATGGTGGCCGCGGCCGACTTGATCGACTCGGTGTTCGCGGTGCGCCACTCGCTCTCGGCGCCGATCTGGCTGAAGCCGAGCACGATGCGCTGGTGTTTCTCGCTCTTTGCACAACCCGCGACCAGCGCCAGGCACAACGCGACGCACAGCGTCGCCACTCGACGTGATGCATTCATAAGGTGTGGGTACCGTCCAGGCTGTGGCCGCCGGGTTCGACCGCCAGCGGGTTGGTGAGCGGCGCGCCCAGCGCCGGCAGGTCGATCTCGAACTCGTCGCCGGGCTCGACCTTGATGTTGTCGACGAAGCTCAGCGTGGCGGTGCCGAAGAAATGCAGGTGCACGTCGCCGGGTACGCGATGCTGCTGGTACTTGAAGTGGTGGTACTCGAGGTTCGCGTAGCTGTGGCTCATGTTGCCTTCGCCGGTGAGGAACGGCTTCTGCCACAACACCTGGCCGTTGCGGCGGATGCGGCTGTGGCCTTCCAGGTGCGCGGGGATCTCGCCGGTGTTGAGCATCGGGCCGACCCCGCACTGGCGCAGCTTCGAGTGCGCCAGCAGTAGATAGTTGCGGCGCTCGGTCACGTGGTCGGAGAACTCGTTGCCGATCGCGAAGCCGAGGCGGCACGGCCTGCCTTCATCGTCGATGACGTAGCAGCCGACCAGTTCGGGTTCCTCGCCGTGGTCCTCGGCGAAGTCCGGGGAGCGCAGCGGCTGGCCGCACGCCACGACGTTGCCGCCATTGCCCTTGTAGAACCACTCGGGCTGCATGCCGGGCTGGTTGTCCCTGGGCTTGCCGCCTTCCACGCCCCACTTGAACATCTTCATCGAGTCGCTCAGCTCGGCGCTGGCCTGCAATTTCTGGTGCATCGAATCGCGCGCCGCGGCGCTGCCGAGATGCGTGAGCCCGGTGCCCGTCACCAGGCAATGCGCCGGGTCGGGGTGCGTGAGCGGTGGCAGGATGCGGCCGTCGCGCTTCAGCTCCGCGTACGAAAGCGGCGCATCGAACTTCTCGCCACTAACAACCTGCGCGAGCGGGCAGCGTCGCTCGATCGCGCGGCGCGCCAGCGCGTACATGGTCTCGAAGCGCGACAGGGGCGTCACGGTGCCGTCGTTTTCGGCGCGCGCGACGCGCGTGAGTTGGTTATCGACGTATTGCAAAAGCCGCATCGGTGAGTGAATTCCCTACAACCATCCCGCGTCGACAATGTACTCCTGCGCGGAGCAGGCGCGGGCATCATCGGAGGCGAGGAACAACGCCAGCGGCGCCACGTCTTCCGGCCGTACCTTGTCGGGCAGCACCTGGTTGCGCTTTATGTCTTCCTCGCCTTCGGGCGTCAGCCACTTGTCGATCTGTCGCTGGGTCATGATCCAGCCGGGCGTGATCACGTTGATGCGGATGCGGTGCTCACCGAGTTCGGCCGCGAGGCCGCGCGTCAGTCCGATCACCGAGGACTTCGCGGTGGTGTACACCGGGAAGTTCTTGCCCTTGGCGCCGTAGGAATTGCTGCCAAAGTTGATGATCGAGCCGCCGCCCATCTTCTTCATGCCGGGCGTGACCGCCTGGATGGCGAAGAACGCCGGTCGCTGGTTCACGGCGATGCGCGCGTCGTAGTACTCCGGCGTCACGTCCATGAGATTGTGACGGTCGTCGCTGGCCACGTTGTTGATGAGCACGTGGAAGTCGCCGACGGCCTTGGCCGCGTCGCGGATGGCGCCCTGCAATGCGGAAACGTCGGTGACGTCCGTCTTGCGGAACCAGGGGCGCGGCAAACCCGCGGCTTCGATCTTTTCGACCAGCGCCTGCGAGGCGGCTTCGGCGATGTCGACGAACGCCACCAGCGAACCTTGTCTCGCGAATGACTCGGTCAGGCAGGCGCCAATGCCTGAGCCACCGCCGGTGATGAACACGCTGCGCCCGCGCAGCGATGGATAACTGGCACCACCGGTCAGGGCGGCGGATGAATCGCGACGGTCGACGGCCATGTCTTTTTCCTGTGAGTCGAAAGGCGCGGAAGTATAGATATTCCGGGCTGCACTGTGCGAAGGTGCGGGCCGGTCAACCAGGGCGGGAAGATGGATTCGAAGGCGAAAAAGAAGCTGCGCAGCCAGGAGTGGTTCGGCAAGCAGGACAAGGACGGATTCATCCACCGGAGCTGGCTCAAGAACCAGGGTTATCCGGACGATCTGTTCGACGGTCGCCCGGTCATCGGCATCTGCAATACCTGGAGCGAGCTCACCCCCTGCAATGGCCACTTCCGCGAGCTCGCCGAGTTCGTGAAGCGTGGCGTGTATGAGGCCGGTGGATTCCCGCTCGAGTTCCCGGTGATGTCGCTGGGCGAGACGCAGCTCAAGCCGACCGCGATGTTGTTCCGCAATCTCGCCAGCATGGACGTCGAAGAATCCATTCGCGGCAATCCCATGGACGGCGTCGTGTTGCTCATGGGCTGCGACAAGACCACGCCGTCATTGTTGATGGGCGCGGCCAGCTGCGATCTGCCGACCATCGGCATTTCCGGCGGCCCGATGTTGTCGGGTCACTTCCGCGGCAAGACCGTCGGCTCCGGCACCGGCGTGTGGCAGATGTCCGAAGACGTGCGCGCCGGCAAGATGGCGCAGGAGGAATTCACGGCGGCCGAATCCTGCATGCATCGCTCCAAGGGGCACTGCATGACCATGGGCACGGCGTCGACCATGGCGAGCATGGTGGAGGCGCTGGGCGTCTCACTACCCGGCAACGCCGCGATCCCGGCCGTCGACTCGCGGCGCTACCGGCTGGCGCAACTTTCCGGGCGGCGCATCGTCGAGATGGTGCGCGAAGACCTGTTGCTGTCGAAGATCCTCACGCGCCAGGCTTTCGAGAATGCCATCAAGGCGAATGCCGCCATCGGCGGCTCGACCAATTCCGTGGTGCACCTGCTGGCCGTCGCGGGGCGCATGGGCGTGAAGCTCGCGCTCGAGGACTGGGACAAGCTGGGATCGCAGTTGCCGTGCCTCGTGAACCTGCAGCCTTCGGGCAAGTACCTGATGGAAGATTTCTACTACGCGGGCGGATTGCCCGCCGTGCTGCACGAGATCCAGCACGTGTTGAACCGTGACGCGCTGACCGCCAACGGCAGGACCATGGGCGAGAACATCGCCAACGCGCCGTGCTGGAATCGCGACGTCATCAAGGAGTTCAAGGATCCTTTCAAGGACAAGGCCGGCATTGCCATCCTGCGCGGCAACCTCGCGCCCGATGGCGCGGTGATCAAGCCCTCGGCCGCCACGCCCAAACTACTCAAGCATCGCGGCCGGGCCGTGGTGTTCGAGACCATCGAAGAGTTCAAATCTCTTATCGACGACCCGAACCTCGACATCGACGAGAACAGCATCATGGTGCTCAAGGGCTGCGGCCCGAAGGGATATCCCGGCATGGCCGAGGTCGGCAACATGCCGCTGCCGCCCAAGGTCCTGAAGAAGGGCATCACCGACATGGTGCGCATTTCCGACGCGCGCATGAGCGGCACGGCTTATGGCACGGTGGTGCTGCACGTGGCGCCCGAGGCCGCGGCCGGCGGCCCGCTGGCGCTAGTTAGGACCGGCGACATGATCGAGCTCGACGTGCCCGCGAGGAAGCTGCACCTGGACGTCGGCGATGAAGAGCTGGCCAGGCGCCGCGCGGCCTGGGTGCCGCCCGAGGCGCCCAAGCGCGGTTACTACAAGCTGTACGTCGAACACGTGCAGCAGGCCGACAAGGGCGCGGACCTGGATTTCCTGGTGGGCGGCAGCGGCACGACCGTCACCCGGGACTCTCATTAGGCAAAAAACGCCGAGCCGTTCGAACTTTACGATGTCTTAAGTTGTCGATCGGGCCGGGATCGGCGGATACTGCTGTCCGTCCGGAGGTCTTTTGATCCGTAATCGACGCTCACTCGTCCAACTGCTGTCGCTGGCGTTCCTGTTCGCCCAGCTCGGCATGGCCGTGCATGCGAGTACGCATCTCAAGGCCGAGCCCCACGGCGCCCCGGCGCAGGTCTGCGGCCAGTGCGCCTCGTTCGCACCGCTGCAGAACATGGTGGGTGGTGGCGCCCTCGTCATCCTCCCGGTGGTGGTTTCGCACGACCACGTCGTCGCCACCGAAGCCACTTCGGTCGCGCCGCGCGGCACCCGCGCTTCCTTCCGTTCGCGCGCACCTCCCGTTTCCTTCTGAAGTTCTAGTTGATACGCCGGCGCCCGTGCGTCCGCGTGTTTGTTAGTTTTCCGAAGGAGACTCCCCATGAGGGATTTCAAGTCTGTGGCGGCGCTGATCGCGCTTGCCACGTTGCCTGCCGTGGCACCGGCCGCCGACGACGTCGCGGCCCTGCGCGCGGAATTGCAGTCACTGAAGAGCGATTACCACGCGCGTGTCGACGCACTCGAAACGCGTATCCAGCAACTCGAAACCGCCAACTCGGCGGCGGCCGACGCGGCCACCGCCATGGCCGCGGCGCCGCCACCCGCGCCGGAGCCCGCACCGGCCGGCGCGCCCGGTGGCAACGCTAATGCATTCAACCCGTCGATCTCGCTGATCCTGGGCGGCAGTTTCACCGGCACATCGCGTGATCCAGGCGACTGGCACATCGCGGGATTCCCTCCCGCCGGTGACGAGATCGGTCCCGGTGAGCGCAGCTTCAACCTCGGCGAATCGGAGCTGACTTTCAGCGCCAGCATCGATCCGTATTTCTCCGGCGTGTTGACCGCGGCCATCACCGGCGACAACGAGATCGAAGTGGAAGAGGCGTACTTCCGCACCACGTCGCTTCATAACGGACTCACGGTCAAGGGCGGGCGCTTCTTCTCCGGCTTCGGTTATCTCAACGAAGTACATGCGCATGCCTGGGACTTCGTCGACCAGCCGCTGGTGTACCAGGCGATGTTCGGTGGGCAGTACCAGCAGAACGGCCTGCAGGTGAAGTGGCTGGCGCCCACCGATGTGTTCCTGGAGTTCGGCGCCGAGACCGGCAACGGCGATGGCTATCCCGCCACTCGCCTCGAGAAGAACGGCTTCAACGGCGCGACCTTGTTTGCGCACGTGGGTGGCGACTTCGGCGACTACACCAGCTGGCGCGCGGGCGCGTCCTGGCTGACGCAGCGAGCCGAAGCACGTGAAGGCGGCGTCTCAGACGCAGATGGTTTCCCGCTGTTCGAACAGTTCACGGGCGACTCGGACACGTGGGTGGTGGACGGCGTGCTCAAGTGGGCGCCGTCGCCGCGGCGGCAATTGAAGGTGCAGGGCGAGTACATGCATCGCCGTGAGAGCGGTGCGATCGCCGACTCCCTGGGCACCGTGTTCGCGGACGACTACCGCAACACGTCTTCCGGCTGGTACCTGCAGAGCGTCTATCAATTCGCGCCGCGCTGGCGCGTGGGCGCGCGCTACGACTCGCTCGAGTCGGATGCGCCGAGCTACACGTTCGCGCCGCCGGATCTGCTCGATGCCAGCCCCGATCGCGTCTCGCTGATGCTCGACTGGAATCCCAGCGAGTTCTCTCGCCTGCGTGCCCAGTACGACTGGGACAACGCCCGCGACGACGGCGAGCGTGACCGCATCTGGCGCCTGCAATACATCTACGGCATCGGCGCGCACGGCGCGCACAAGTACTAGGAAGCAAAGTCATGAAGAACATCATCAAACTACTGGCCGCCGCGCTGATCGCGGGTGGCAGCCTGCCGGCGAATGCCGCGCTCAAGGTGCTGGCCACCACGCCCGACTGGGGCGCGCTCACGCAGGAGCTGGGCGGCGACAAGGTGAACGTGTACGTCGCCACCACGGCGCTGCAGGACGTGCACCGGGTCGAGGCCAAGCCCAGCCTGGTGGCGCGGGCGCGCAGCGCGGATCTCGTGGTCGCCACGGGCGCCGAGCTCGAAGTGGGCTGGCTGCCGGTGCTGATCCAGGAATCCGGCAATGCCAATATCCAGAAGGGCGGGCGCGGCTACTTCGAGGCCGCGTCCGCGTTGCGGCTGCTCGAGGTGCCGGCGCAGGTGGATCGCGCCATGGGTGACATCCATCCGGACGGCAATCCGCACGTGCAGCTCGATCCGCACAACATCCAGGCGGTGGCGCATGCGCTGACCGCGCGGCTGTCGCAGCTCGATCCGTCGCAGGCTGCCTACTACGCGGCGCGCGCCAAGGATTTCGACACGCGCTGGGATGCGGCCACCAAGGCGTGGGAGGCCAAGGCCGCGCCGCTCAAGGGTTCGCAGGTGGTGATCATGCATCGCGACCAGGTGTACCTGTGCCACTGGCTGGGCCTGGTGGAGGTGGCGTCGATCGAGCCCAAGCCGGGCGTGCCGCCGACGGCGGCGTATCTCGGCACGCTGGTCGGAAAGCTAACTACCACGCCGGCGAAGCTGATCCTGCTCAACGCCTACAACGATCCCAAGGCCGCGACCTGGTTGTCCGACCGCATCCACGTTCCGGCGGTGACGTTGCCGTTCTCGGTGGGCGGCTCGCCCGAGGCCAAGGACCTGTTCGGCCTGTTCGACGACACCGTGAACAAACTACTGGCGGCGCTCAAATGAACGAGATGACCACGGACTTCAGCATCCTGCTGCCGGCGCTGATCGCCGGCCTGCTGGTCGCCATCTCGCACGTGCCGCTGGGACAGCAGGTGCTGTCGCGCGGCATCGTGTTCATCGATCTCGCCATCGCGCAGGTGGCGGCGCTGGGAGTGATCATCGCGAACCGCTTCGAGCTACCCATCGAAGGGTGGGGCGCGCAGGCGGCGGCGGCCGCGGCGGCCCTGGCCGGCGCGCTGCTGCTCACCTGGACGGAACGCAAACGTCCCGAGGTGCAGGAGGCGCTGATCGGCATCCTGTTCGTGCTGGCGTCGACGGCGCAGATCCTGTTGCTGGCCAACGATCCGCACGGCGGCGAGAACCTCAAGGACCTGCTGGCCGGGCAGATCCTGTGGGTATCGAACTCCCAGCTGATCCGCGCCGCCGTGTTGACCGCAGTGTTCGCGCTGGTGTGGTTCACCTGGCGCGAACACATCGGCCGCATCGGCTTCTACGTGCTGTTCGCATTCGTGGTCACGTCGTCGGTGCAGCTGGTCGGCGTGTACCTGGTGTTCACCACGCTGATCGTGCCCGCGGTCGCAACCTACCGGCACGCGCCCGGACGGCAGCTGCTGTACGGTTACCTGCTCGCCATCGGCAGCTACGTCGTAGGTCTCGGCGTGTCGCTGGTGACCGACTTGCCTTCGAGCCCCGTGATCGTCTGGGCCATGGGCGTGCTCGGACTGCTGGTGCATCTGACGGGTCGCAATGCAGCAGCAGCGCGCGCCGCGCATTGAGTATCTCGTGGGAATAATGAGACGCGAATAGTGCGAGCAACCTTACTGCGTGCGCGCCTAGGCTGCGTGCATGTCGGCCACGTTCGAACATGCCGGACGTAAGTGCTCACTGCGGCTGGAGCCGCTCGCCGATGGCCGGCATCGCATCACGGTGGAGCCATATCCCGGCCAGGCCGTCCAGCATCGCAAGTGGGTCACGTCGTACCCGGTCGACCTGGTGCTGCAGTTCTTCGCCACCAAGGACCTGAGCGTCTGCGACGAGATCATGCGCGAGGAAGATCCGCGCTACGTCGAACACAAGGTGCGCAGCGAGGTGCTCGCCTATCTACCGCCGGAAGCGTTCGCCGGCAAACGTATCCTGGACTTCGGCTGTGGCTCGGGTGCATCGCCGATGGTGCTGGCCCGCGTATTGCCGCCCTGCGAGATCGTCGGTGTCGAACTGGTCGGGCAGTTGCTGGAGCTGGCGCGTTCGCGGGCGCAGCACTTCGGGCGAACTTCGTTGCAGCTCCTGCAATCACCGTCGGGCGATTCGTTGCCGGCCGGGCTTGGCGATTTCGACTTCATCATGTTCAACGCGGTGTTCGAGCACCTGCTGCCGCAGGAGCGGCACGCGCTGCTGCCACTGGTGTGGCGTCATCTGCGTCCGGGCGGCGTGTTGTTCCTGAATCAGACGCCGTATCGATGGTCGCCGGTGGAGACGCACACCACGCAGGGCATGCCGTTCATCAACTATCTGCCGGACTCGGTCACGTTGTGGGCCGCGCGCCGGTTCTGCAAGCGCATCGCGCCCGATGAGAGCTGGGAGTCGCTGCTCCGGCGCGGCATCCGCGGTGGTACCGTGCCGGAGATCGTCGGGATCCTCGGTGGCCCTGGGCGTGCCGGGTTGCTGCGGCCGATGCCGGAGATCGGCGATCGAGTGGACCTCTGGTTCAAGAGCCTGTCGGCGCGGCATGCCTGGCTCAAGCGGTCACTGTGGATGTCGCTGAAGCTCAGTAAGTGGGCGAGCGGCAAGGAAATCACGCCCACCTTGTCGCTGGCGATACGCAAGCTCGGCTAGAATCGCGCCCCACGCGCCCGTAGCTCAGCTGGATAGAGCACCTGGCTTCGAACCAGGTGGTCGGCGGTTCGAATCCGTCCGGGCGCGCCACTCAGCCCATGTTCAACTGCCAGCTCACCCCGAACTTGTCCGCCACCCAGGCAAACAACTTGCTGAACCCATAGTTGTCGAGCGGCATGAAAATCTTGCCGCCCTCCGACAGCCGATCTACCAGCAGCTTCATGCGCTCCTTCGAGGTGCACTCGACGAACAGCGAGGTCGCCGGCGAAAACGCGAACGCGTCCCGGACGGTGCTGTCGGCGCATATTATGGTTTGCCCGGCCACCGTGAACTTGCCGCGGCTCACCGTGCCCTCGGCGCCCGGCGCGCCCTTGCCATAGCGCAGCACCTCGAGCACTTTGGACCCGGGAAACACCGAGACATAGAAGCGCATCGCCTCCTCGGCGCGGCCTTCGTACATCAGGTAGGGCAGGACCCGGTCGCTCATTAACTATTCCTCACTATATTCCCGGTATTGGCAGCCTACGCTGCCGGGTAATGATCAGCCCTTCGACTGATTGCGCGCCGTCGGAGATTCCGCACAATGCTGCCAGCGCAAACCGGAACCCATGAATGAACGACCAAACCACGCCGGCCGCAACGACCCTGCCTTCGGCGCCCGATCGCATTTCACCCGCCAAGATCATCAAGTGGACGCTCGCCGCCCTGGTTTTGCTGGCCGCTGTCGGATTCGGCGTCCATTTCTGGCGGCTGTCGCGCCTCTACGTGTCCACCGACAATGCCTACCTGAATGCCAACCGCATCGAGATGGCGGCGCAGGTTTCCGGCCCGGTGAGCGCGTTGTGGGTGCGCGACCAGCAGCAGGTGAAATTCGGCGAGCTGCTGTTCCAGATCGATCCACAGCCCTATCAACTGGCGGTGGACGAGGCCGAAGCGCAGCTCGAGCTGGTGAACCAGACCAACTCGCAAAACCGCGCGGCGGTGGCCGCGGCCCAGGCGCTGGTCGCGCAGCGTAATGCCGAGCTGCACAACGCGCAGTCGACCGAGCAACGCGCCAACGAACTCACCAAGCAGAAGCTGATCTCCAGGCAAAGCGCCGAGACCGTGAGCACCGAGGCGGAGACGGCCGCCGCCGCGGTGCGCGCGTCGCAGGCCAACCTCGACCAGGCGACCAGTGCGCTCGGCAAGGCGGGCGCGCAGAACGCCGCGATACGCGCGGCGACCGCGAAACTCGCGCAGGCGCAGCTCGATCTTTCGCACACGCGGATCACGGCGCCGGCGAGCGGATTGATCGCGAATCTCGAGATCCGGCCGGGCAGCATGGTCCAGCAGGGCGTGCCGCTGTTCACCGTCATTGGTGACAACGAGTATTGGGTGGACGCCAACTTCAAGGAGACAGAGCTGCGCCGGGTCAAGCCCGGGCAGCCGGCGCGGGTCGTGGTGGACATGTACCCAAACCACGAATTCAAGGGCGTGGTGCAGAGCCTCTCGGGCGGCGCGGGCCAGGCGTTTTCGCTGCTGCCGGCGCAGAACGCCACCGGCAACTGGGTCAAGGTCACGCAACGCGTGCCGGTGCGCGTGATCATCCAGGATCCGGATCCGAACTACCCGCTGCGCATCGGCACCACCGCGACGGTGCGCGTGCGCGCGCCGGAGTAAGCGGTGTACCAGAACATCCTGCTCTGCTACGACGGCACGGCCGAGGGGCGCCGCGCGTTGCGCCAGGGTGCCGACGTCGCCATGTGCATGAAGTCGCATGCCTATCTGCTCGCCATCGGCCGCAGCATGTTGTCCTCGGCCATCCCCGAGGCCGTCACCCCCGAACTGGTGAACGCCGAG
>Ga0164241_10005770_pt1 | contig 11456 bp, 12 predicted proteins | sample OricomyardsoilBY_FD_108780 | JGI IMG/M metagenome (GOLD analysis project Ga0164241, IMG submission 108780) | Backyard soil microbial communities from Emeryville, California, USA - Original compost - Back yard soil (BY) | ecosystem: Environmental > Terrestrial > Soil > Unclassified | place: USA... | reverse complement strand
CGTTTCTTTGCGGAATCAATGGGGCCTGCGCGCCGGGGGCGCCGCTGGCGGAGGTGTCGTCGACGCAGGCGCGGGCCGGCCGGATGGCGTGCCCGCGGGTTCGGCCTTCGCGCCGATGCAGGCTTCGGATTCTGCGGTCGGCTTCTTGTACAGCTGGCGCGCGCGCTTGCAACCGTCCTTCTCGTACCAGACGGTGTCGCGGTTGGCCGCGACGAAGGTGGCGCCGTCCGGCAACTTGCCGCCCGGCTGCACCCAGGACACGACCTGCTTGTCCGGCACGGTGACCGCGATCCGCACCACCGGCCGGGTCACGATGCCGCTCAGGCTCCAGCCCACCTGCTGCTGGCCGCGCGCGCCAGGCGCCTCGATCGCGCCCCAAAAACGCGCGCTGCGCACGGCCTGGTATTGCGTCTCGTCGAAGCGCTTGATCGCCGCGGGGGTGGGCAGGGCCCAAGCGGCCTCGCCGGCTTTCGGCGGCTGCGCCGCGCGGATCGGCAGGAACAGGCCGACGACCATGCCGACCAGTGCGCCGGCACCTGCCGCCGCCAGCCACGGATGCGCGCGCAGGCGTTCAGCGAGTCGCACGCCGGCCTCCTTGTGCGGCGGCGCCGACCCGGTAATACGCGACCGCGGTCAGGGTGACGTTCGGCTGGCCCTGCACGAAGGCGAGCTGGAATTCGTCGATCACGAACAGGCGGTCCGAACTCTCGATGCGGCGCAGGATTTCCATCAGCTGCGCCTGCGACAGCATCCCGCGGATGGTCACCGGCACCCGCCACAGGCCGGGCTGCGAACGCACCTGCACCGGCGGCTTGGCATCGCTGCTCATCCTGGGCCCGAAGGCGTTGAGCAATTGCCGGATCGTGGTCTGCACCTCGGCCTGCGCCAGGCCGATCGTGGCCGCACGCGGAATCCCGGCCTGCAAGGACTTCTGCAGGTTCTGCGCCGCCTGGGCACGCACCGACCATTGTTCCTGGCCGGCCAGCGCGGCCATCTTGTACATCTGCAGCGTGCGCTGCTGGTACTGCGCATGCAGGTCGCGGCGCCAGTCCGCCAGCACCAGCACCAGGTAGACGAAGGCGATCGCCGCGATCGCCGCCACGCCCCAGCGCAGGCGCGGATTGCTGCGCCACTCGTCGCGGATCTGGCGGACGCGCCCGGACTCCAGCGCCTTCATCGACGCCCGCCTGCAGCCGCAGCGACCGGCGCGCGCAAGACCCTAGCCTTGATCACCACGATGTCCCGCTGCCGACCGATCTCGGCGGTGACCCCGGTGAACCGCTTCGAGTTCTCCAGCGCGGTCACGATCGCGCGCGGATCCCCGTTCGGCATCTTCATGGTCACCTGCAGGGTCTCCGCATCGAGCGTCTTCCATTCCTGCATTTGCCACTGCCCAGGGATCAGCCCAGCCACCAGGGCCAGCAGCTCGATCTGTCCCGCCGGCGGGCGCAATGCCAGTTCGGCATCGATCGCGGCGCGCGCCTGCAGTGCATTGTCGCGCGCATCGATGATCCTGCCCAGCGCCTGCTCCCGCGCGGCGATCTGGCGGTCGACCTGCCAGATCGAAACCTTCAGCGCCAGCGCGCCCACCAGCAGCGCGGCCAGGACCGCCGCAGCGACCGCAGCCACGGCCAGCAAGGCCTTCTGCCGGTACTGGCCAAGCGACTCCGCCACGCCCTGCCCGCGCGCGGCGCTCCAAGCCTGGTCGGCGAGCGGATACGGCATCGGTTCGGGCAGGGCGTCGGCCGGCGGCAGGCCGGCGCCGCGCCGGAATTCGTTCCAGTCCTGCAACGGCGGCACGTCCGGCCACCAGTGCGAGGACACCAGCACGTTGTCGCGCCAGACCCGGCCCTCGTGGCCGGCATCCAGCGCCACCAGTTCCTGCGCGTCCGCCTGCGGCTGCCCGCGGAACAGCGATTCGGGGACGATGCGCCGCGGCGCCGGGGCCGGGGCCTGTTCATCGCCGCCATCCAGCGCGCGCGCGCGCGACCAGGCCCAGACCATCGCGCGGTCGCCCGCCCATTCCACGTGCGACTGCGGATCGGCGAACGGCGACCAGCGCGACACCGCCATGTCCACGAAACCGCGGCGCTTGCGCGAGGGGACGGCCGCGCCGTCGAGCACGGTGTAGGCGCAGAAGCCGCGGGCCAGCACCCATTCCTGCCCGTTGCCGCCTTCGCTCAGCTGGCGCAGGCCGTCATTGCCGCGCAGCCACCGGCTTGGCGAAAAGCCGCGAGCGAACCGGGTACGCAACGGCATCCGAAGCGGGGGCTTGGGATTGGATGAGCTCATAGTCCTCGCGCCAGGGGCGACCCCCGTTGTCGATCGGGGTCAGGGTCCAGTGCACCAGTCCCACCTGCCCCCCATGCGAAGGCCAAAGCTTCAAAGTGCCGGACATGGCAGGATACACAGCGATCGGCGCTTCTGCCGACTTGTGCAATCCAAGGAACTCGAAAAACGCCACCTCAGTCAGGAATGGTTGCGTTTTCCTGAACGCGACGACCCTCGCCGCCATGTCCTCGTCCACGCCTTCCAGGGTGCGCAACACGCGTGGCGGCGCGGTGTTCACGTTCACCACCGCAACGGCTTCCGTGGTCAGGTTGTCGCTGACCTCGGCCGCGGACAGGAACGCCAGCGCCTCCTTCCAGCCCATCACCCGGGCCAGCTCCATCGGCGTCGCCAACGGGAGGTTGGTGGGCGGGCGCAGGCCGGCACTGCGATAACCCTCGGCTTCCGCGCTGTTGAGGCGGTACAGGCCGTCCTTGTCCTGGTAGTCCAGCAGGCGGTTGATCAACGTTTCCGGCGGCACGCCCTTGCCGCCGCCCTGGTCGAGCAGGCGCTTGAGCATCCACGGCGGGTTCCAATTGACCCCGAACAGGCCGTAATCGTCCTGCAGGGCGAAGCGGGCTTCGCCCAGGCCGCGGTAGTTGCGCGCATCCAGGGCGATCTCGTTGCCGATCGGCAGGCTGGACTCCAGGTCCTGGTCGGACTGGATCTCGCGCACGCCTTCGCTGCCGAACGAGACCAGCCGGTCGATGGTCAATCCACCCAGGGTCATGCGCTGGGTGCCCAGCAGGTACAGCACCGTCGCCCGCGTGCTGGCCATGTCCACCGCGTCCTGCATGCGCTGCGCGCGCTGCTGCGACTGCTCGGCCAGGCGCGCGGTGGTCGCGGCGATGCCGCCGGCGAGCAGCGACAGCACCACCAGCATCGCCAGCACCAGCACCAGCACGAACCCGCGCGCAGGCCGCTTCATTTGAGTTCCTCGTCGCCATACAGCCGTGGCGGCGGTTTCAACGGCCCCAGCACGGCGGCGGCCTGCAGGCGCTCCTGCCCCGCTTCGGTACGCGCCAGCAAGACCGTCGCCGGCAGCGTCGGCTGGGCGTCCACCAGGCCGCGCTGCGGCGGCCAGACCGGGGATTCCTTGCCGTTCTCGTCCAGGTAGGCGAAATGCGCGGCGTCGGCACCGACCAGCGGCAGGCGCCAACGCGCGATGCCGTCTTCCGAATACTGGATGGCAACGCGCCCACCGCCTTCCACGATCGTCCACGCCACTTCGGTGGGGCTGCCCTCTGCCGCGTACAGCGGATTCAGGCTGGTGCCGCGGAACCGCGTGCGGCCGCCGTCGAAGCGCAGGCCCTCGGCGATGAACAGCCCGTGCACGCTGTCGCGGAACCAGTCCTGGAACAGGGCCTTGCGGTCGATCAGGCCGGATTGCCCCTGCACCCGCTCGCGCGCGATGCGGTAGCTGCCCAGCATCTGGAACATCAGCATGGTCGCGAACGACACCAGCATCAGGGTGACCAGCATCTCCATTAGCGTGAACCCGCCGGCTCGCCGCGCGCTCATAGGTCGTCCATGGTGCGCACCTGTTTCCAGCCGACCTGGCGGACGCGGAAGGCATGCACTTCCCGGCCGCCGCGCGTCGCCCGCACGTCCACGTCGTACAGGCCGACCATGAAGATGCTCGGCCCGCCGGACTGGTCCACGCCGCTCTTCGGTGGCTCCACAGGCGTGGCGGACCAGGTGACCATGAAGTCGCCGATCCTGCGCTGGCCGGTCGGCGCTTCCATCGGGTTGCTGCGGCGAACCAGGTCCAGCGCCGAATCCATCGCCACTTCCAGCTGCTGGCGCTCGACGATGCGGTTGAGCGTGATCATGTTGGTGGACAACCAGCCGTACAACGCGAATGCGCCGAGGCTGAACACCACCAGCGCGACGATCGCTTCCAGCAGCGTGAAGCCCCCTGCGGCGCGCTGCGGCGCGGGCACCAGTGCGCGGCGCATCACGGCCGCAGGGTCGGATCGCAGAACGGCGAGGCCACCGCGATGGTGCGGCTGCCATAGCGGTTGCCGATGGCGATCGCGCCGCCTTCGCAGACGCCGTTGGCGCCCACCTTCCACGGCTTCGGCACGCTCAGCGTCCACTCCGCAGCCACGCGCAAGGGCGGCGCCTTCGCCTTCAGCGCATCATCGCTGAGCGCGATCGGCCTGCCGCTGGCGCGCGCGTTGCCGGGCAGCGCGCGGATCTGGTCCAGCAGCGAATCGAGTTCGGATTGCCTGCGCCAACTGTCGATGCCGCGCAACGCCGCCGGCGCAACCAACGCGGTGGCGAGGCCGAGGATGGCCAGCACCACGATCATCTCCAGCAGCGTGAAGCCGCGTTGCCGCATGCGCTCGCCGCGTCAGTTGCCGGTGACGGTGTCGGCGCCGACCGCAGCGCCGGCCGGCAGGTGGCCCAGGTCGGCATCCTGTCCTTCGCCTCCCGGCTTGCCGTCCGCGCCGTACGAATACAGCGTGTACGGCTGGGTGCCGCTGGCCTGCGGCAAGTACTGGTACGGATGGCCCCAGGGATCGTTCGGCACCTCTTCCTCGAGGTACGGGCCGGCCCAGCCGTTGAGATCGCCGGCGGGCTTGGTGGTCAGCAGGGCCAGGCCTTCGGATTCGGTCGGCCAGCGGCTGATGTCCAGGCGCATGGTTTGCAGCGCGCCGCCCAGCATCTTGATCTGGGTATCGGCGGTCTGCACCTTGGCCTTGTCCGCCTGCCCGAACAGGCGCGGGCCGACCAGGCCCATGATCAGGCCGATGATGACCAGCACCACGATCATCTCCAGCAGCGTGAAGCCGGCCTGGCGCGAAACGGCGGGAATGCGGCGACGTTGCATCGGTATTGCCCCTGAATTCGGTTGCTTTGCGGTCAGACCGCGAGGTCGTTGGCGCTGGTGATCGCCAGGATCACCCCGAGGATGATGGTGCCGATCATGCTGCCGATGATCAGGATGGCGATCGGCTCCAGCAGGATCAGCACGCGCTTCATGCGGTTGCGGCCGGCCTCTTCATACAGCCGCGCCAATGAATCCAGCATGGACGCCAGCTTGCCGGAGCGCTCGCCGACCCGGACCAGGTTGTAGCCGGTGGCGGTCAGCGCGTCGTGGTCTTCCAGCGCGTCGGCCAGCGAGGAGCCGCCGCGCACCGCGCGCGTCACCTCGCCCATGCGCGCGCGCCGCTGCGGCAACTGCAGGCCGGATTGCGCCAGCTCCAGCCCGCGCATCAGCGGCACCTTGTTGCCCAGCAGCGCGCCCAGCACCTTGGCCCAGCGCGCCGTGTCGGCCTCGACCAGCCATGGCCCGACCACCGGCCAGCGCGACAGCGTATCGAGCGCATTCGCGCGCAGCTCCGGCTTGCGCAACGCCCACGTCGCGCCGGCCGCGAGCGCGCCGACGATCAGCATCAGCAGCCAGAAGTGTTCGCGCGTCCAGGTGCCGAAGGCCAGCACCACCCACGCCAGCAACGGCAGGTCCTTCGCCTGCTGCAGCAGCGAGGCGAACTTCGGCACCACGAACATGAACATGATCGCCACCGCGGCGATGCCGGCGACCACCAGCACCGCCGGGTAGATCAGCGCATTGCGCATCTCGTTGCGCAATTGCTGCTCGTATTCCATCTGCGCGCCGGCATCGCGCAGGGCCTTGCCGAGTTCGCCGGTGAGTTCGCCGGCGCGCGCGAGTTGCACCACGTACTCCGGCAGCGGCAGCCCGCAGTTCGCCAGCGTCGTGGAGAACGCCTGGCCGCGCTGCAGGTCGCGCGACATGCCGGCGAATGCGGTCACGATGCGCGGATGGTGCGCGCCCAATGCCTGGCTGCCGACCGCGTCGGCGATGCTGACGCCGGAGGTCAGCATCGTCGCCAGTTCCTGCAAGGCCAGGATCACGTCGCCGTGGCGCAGGCGACCACGGCGCTCCTTGCCACCGCCGGCCTCGCCGGAACGCACCTCGATCACCGACAGCCCGCGACGCTCCAGCGCGCGCGCGGCCTCGCGTTCGTTGTTGGCGCGGAGCATGCCTTCCAGGCTGATGCCTTCGGCATTCAAGGCCTGGTAGTGGTAGCGCGGCATCGCCTCAGGTCCCCGCCACGCGCAGCACTTCCTCCACCGTGGTCAGCCCCTGCCACGCCTTCAGCAGGCCGTCGTCGCGCAGGAAGCGGGGGCCTTCGTCGCGCGCCAGCTTCTGCATGTCGTTGACGCTGGCGCCGCTGACGATCAGGTGCTGCATCGCCTCCGTCACCGGCACCATCTCGTAGATGCCGAGCCGGCCGCGATAACCGGTGTTCATGCAGTGCGCGCAGCCGACCGCCTCCATCCAGCGCGGCGCCATTCCCGGCAACACCTTGTGGGCGAACACCGCGGCCTCGGCCTCGATCTGCGCAGGCACCGCGTGCGGGCGGGCGCACTGCGGGCACAGCCGACGCACCAGTCGCTGCGCCTGCACCGCGCGGATCGGGGTGGCCACCAGGAACGGCTCCACGCCCATGTCGATCAGTCGGGTGAACGCGCTGATCGCATCGTTGGTGTGCAGCGTGCTCAACACCAGGTGGCCGGTGAGCGCGGCCTGCACCGCGATCTCCGCGGTCTCGAGGTCGCGGATTTCGCCGATCATGATCACGTCCGGGTCCTGGCGCAGGATCGAACGCAAGGCATTGGCGAAGGTGAGGCCGATGTCCGGATGCGCCTGGATCTGGGTGATCGCCGGCAACTGGAATTCGACCGGATCCTCGACCGTGATGATCTTCTTCAGGCCGTCGTTGGCCGCGGCCAGCGATGCGTACAGCGTGGTCGACTTGCCGGAGCCGGTCGGGCCGGTGACCAGCACGATGCCGTTCGCCTCCGCGGTCCACTCCTTCATCATCGCCAGGTGGTCGGACTCGAAGCCGAGCTTCTCGAGGCCGAGTTCCTTCCGCTCCTTCGGCAGCAGGCGCATCACGATCGATTCGCCGTGCACGCCCGGCAGCGCAGACACGCGGATGTCCATCTCCTGCCCGCCGACGCGCGTGGAAAGCCGGCCGTCTTGCGGCAACCGGCGCTCGGCGATGTCCATGCCGGAAATCAGCTTGAGCCGCGAAGCCACCGCGTCGAAGCGGTCGCGCGGCAGCTGCAGGCGCGTGTGCAGCACGCCGTCGATGCGGAAACGCACCGCGAAGATGCGCTCCTCGGGTTCGAGGTGGATGTCCGAGGCGCGTTGCTCCACCGCCTGCGCCATCAGGTTGCTGACCAGTTCGACGACCGGCGCTTCCTCGGCCATCGCGCGCAGCTGCTGCTCGTCGCCGCCGCCCCATTCGTCGGAGCGCGCATGGTGCGCCAGCCCGTCCAGCATGCGCTCCAGGTCCTGCGCGCGGCACAGGCACCAATGGATGCGGCGGCCCGGGTAGGCATGGCGCATCGCCTCGCGCAGCGCGGGCAACAGCGGATCGCGCGCCGCGCACAGCAGGTCGCTGCCCTCGCCTGGCCAGACCAGGACTTGCTGATCCAGCAACCAGTCGATCCCGGCCGGCGCCTGCACCGCGGTGAGGCGCACCATGTCCTCGTCCGGCGCGGGCACCTCGGCGCCCATCACCGGCAGGCCGAGCTGGCGGCTCAGCACCTGCAGCAGGTTGTCCTCGCTGACCGCGCCGATCCGCATCAGCACGCTGCCGATGCGCCCGCCGAGCTTCTGCTGCAGGGCCAGCCCGCGCTCGAGGTCGGCGGCGCCGACCAGCCCGGCATCGAGCAACAGCTCGCCCAGCAGGCGGTCGCGCGGAGCGACCCGCAATGCGGCGTCAGAGGACATCGGCGAATCCTTTCTTGAGCTTGGAGAACGCCCACAGGCCGAACACGTACACGGCCGCGGCAATCAGCGAATACTGCGCCAGAACCTCCCATTGCGGCCACTGCGCCTCGAACAGCACGCGTCGCGCCTGCTCCACCGGGATGGTGATCGGGTTGAACGCCAGCCACGGCTGGGCGGCGGCGGGCATCGCCGTGCGCGGGTAGAACACCGGGCCGAGGAACATCGTCATCATCACCAGCGGACCGATCAGCTGGGTCAGGTCGCGCAGGTACACGCCCAGCGCGGCGATCAGCCAGGCCAGGCCCAGCAGCAGCAGCGCATAGGGCAACAAGATGACGGGCAGGGCCAGCAGCGACCACGACCACCCGGTCCCGAACGCGCCATTGAGCACGACCAGCACCAGCAGGGCCATCGCGGTGTGGAACAGCGCGGTCAACAGACTGACCCAGCCCAGCGCTTCCAGCGGGAACACCACCTTGGTGACGTAGTTCGGCTGCCCGGTCACCAGCGTGGGCGCGCGCGACAGCACTTCGCTCAGCAGGCCATGCACCACCATCCCGGCCAGCAGGCGCAGGGCGAACATGCCGATGCCCTGCTCTTCCGCGCCCGGCCAGCGGGTCGGCGCGATCACCCCGAACACCAATGTATAGACCCCCAGCATCAGCAGCGGGGTCAGCAGCGACCACAGGGAGCCGAACAGCGAGCCGCGGTAACGCCCGCTGATCTCGCGCCAGGTGAGGATGCGGATCAGCGTCTGGTGACGCCAGGGATGGGTCAGGCTGGCTTGCACGCGGGAAGGGAAACGAGTTATGTCGAATGTCGGGGCCAACGGCCGGATCGGGTGGACGAACGGTCGGATTAGGCCGGACGCACCCCGGACCGGGGCCGCGCAAGTCTACCGGGCGCCCACCGCGCCAGGTCGATCCGATGCTGAACAGGGCCAACTTGTCCCTATCCGTCGGATTCCGACGCTAACGTCATGATGTGACCCGACTTTCGGAGAGGCGGCCAAACCGTTCACAACCTTGGGGATATTGACGATTCCTTAACCCTGCGTTAGCGTCCGCACTGCAACTTGATCATCCAGGGGAGTAGGGGGAGCTACGTCTGGCCATCGGCCGGCGTTTGATCCGTTTCGAATTCCAAGACTGCAACACCTGGAAGAAGCCGGTTGCGGGGGGCCCTGCCTCCTGGTACCGGGCTAGGGCCATGCAATCGGAACAAGTTGCGTCATCCCGCTTTACCAACTGACAGGAGTTAGTTAGACATGTCTAGCATGAAGAAGAACGTCCTCGCCGTTGCCCTGGTGGCCGGCTTGGGCTTGGCCGGCGCCGCTGCGGCCTACAACTACGGCACCAATTTGTCCGATGATTTGGGCGCACCCGTCAATTCGAACGCAGCTCTGCAAGATGCCGAAAACGTCTCCTACGAGATGTTGGTGGCCACCGATTACAACTGGATCATGCAGGAAGGCATCGTTTTCGACATCGAAACTGCCGACAACGCCGCCGCCGTCACCGAGGGCTTCACCGTCCGCATCGCCCTGAACCAGCGCTGCAATCCGCACAATGGTCCGACCAATCCGGCCAGCCCGCCCACCAACGTCGGCGTCTGCGCTGCGACCACCGATGGCGCCAAGTTCGATGCCACCTACGACATCAACGCCAACGCTGCCACCGACCTGATCCTGGATCCGGCCCTGGTCGGCCAATGGCAGGTCACCTTCGACGGCTTCACCAATAACGACACCGTTGCGACGTTCCGTATCGAGCCCCTCGTGCCCAATCCGACCGGCCCGGGCACCAACGGCACCACCATCACCTTCACCTGGAACAACGCGCACCTGACCAGCCTCAACGAGTTCGCCGCTGCTGCGTACAACAGCGCCGACGGCACCGGTGGCAAGGTCGACGCCGAGTTCTGGATGGTGAACGTCTCGAACGATGCCCGCTTCGTCAACTCGACCTGGTCGCGCACCATCCTGGAAAGCCGCCGTGCGGTGGAAGCCTGCGCCAATCCGGAAGGTTCGGACGTGGATTCGTACATCGACGTGGCCGACAACTATGCCGAAGTTCAGAAGCCGAAGACCCGCTTCAGCTGGGACGGCCGCCTGGGTTCGGCGGTGGATTCCGCTGGCGGCACCCTGCAGGCTCCGGCCGACGCCGGTTCGCAGGTCATCAACCTGGGCCAAGTGACCCTGGGCGATGCGTCCGAGCCGACCTTCAACTTCTGGGGCGCGACCAATGCGTTCAACGGCGAAGCCGACCGCTTCCGCACCGTCATCGACGCCGGCGCCGGCAACGACTGGAACGCGTTCGACAACATCGGTAGCGAAAACGATGACGTCTACCTGGTGGACGGCACCTGCGCCAGCGGCACCATCGTGGACCAGGGCATTGTCAGCGGCAGCGCCGTGACCTTCCTCTACGACGCCGATGAAGCCGGCATGATCACCGATTTGGTCAACCACACCGGCACCGGCAGCAAGAGCCTGACGGTCTGCGGCTTCGTCGATAGCGACACCATCATCGACGACCACAACAACCACGTCACCACCACGTTCTACCGCGTGGGCATGTACCCGGCGAACAGCAACTTCGCCGGCGACCCCCTGGCCGCCCAGCCGACCGACAGCACCGTCGGCAACATCACCGGTTCCAAGGTGTATTCGGATCCGGGCCCGGACGGTCACTGCGACCTGCTGCCGCTGCGCTACAACGGCTCGACGATGGAAATCTTCACCATCAACCCGGGCAGCAACACCACCCAGCGCAGCTTCATCCGCCTGACCAACCGCAGCGCCACCGACGGTTTCGTCTCGCTGGAAGGCATCGACAACGCCGGCGTGCGCGGCGCTTCGCAGGTTCGCGTGTGGGTGCCGGCCGGCGCCTCCATGCAGCTGGATGCCGCCGACCTGGAAAATGGCACCAACGGCGCCGTCGGTGCCTGGGGCGCCCCGACCAACGGCAAGTGGCGTGCGATCGTGACCGCCGAGTTCCCGGGCCTGGTCGCCACCAGCCTGGTCAACAGCGCCCTGCCGCGCGTCCTCAGCAACATCACCGACAGCGATACCCGCGGCGAGCAGATCGACCGCGACTTCGCCGAAGGCACCTGGGGCAGCGAAGTGGGTCAGCGTCCGTCGGACTTCGTCCAGGAGGTCGAGCCTGACTTCCGCGGCAATGGCGACTTCCACGGCGAGCCGGGTGGTCCGGATGCCGACGACGGTCCGGCCGGCGGCACCACCGACGAGTGCGGCAACCCGGGCATGGACGGCACCCTGCCGACCAACTGCACCTGGCAGCCGTAAGCTTCACGCAACATCCGCTGTATCGACGGGCGGCCTTCGGGCCGCCCG
>Ga0164241_10005769_pt1 | contig 11456 bp, 7 predicted proteins | sample OricomyardsoilBY_FD_108780 | JGI IMG/M metagenome (GOLD analysis project Ga0164241, IMG submission 108780) | Backyard soil microbial communities from Emeryville, California, USA - Original compost - Back yard soil (BY) | ecosystem: Environmental > Terrestrial > Soil > Unclassified | place: USA... | reverse complement strand
TCCTGGCACTCCACCCTGGAGTTCGAGCTGCGCAGCCTCGAGCACTTCACGACCAGGACCCCGGCCCGCACCCGGGTGGCCGCCTGGATCGAGGACTACAACCACGACCGGCGCCATTCCGCGCTCGGCATGCGCTCGCCGATCACCTACGAACTCACCCACCACACCCACGAACCGGGACAAGCAGCATGAACACGGACCGGATCCCGCGCGCGCCGAGTCTGACCTCGTCCTCCCCGGCGTCAAGGCCAAGCCCTCCGGGTGGCCTCCGGCCAGCCTTGACCCCGACTCCGGGCGAGCTCCCCAGCCAACCAGCGGGATCAGGCCAACCGAAACAACAAAACTCAAGTCTCTACGGTTTCAGGGGATTGCCGGCGTGAGCTGCGCACCCTCTGGCAGAAGGAGCTCGCTCCCCGGTCGGCCTTTGCCGGGTGCCGCGGCTCGGTAACCTTGGCGTGTGGAGTCGGAGAGAGCTGAGATCTCGAACGACGGACCGCGGGAGGCGGATCGGTCGGCCTTCGGGATCGACGCGTTCGAGTTGGACGACCGGCTTCGGCTGTTTCATTGGACGGCTGCCGACAAGCGGACGGACTATCTGCAGGTGCTGCGGGCGATGGATCGGGCGCGCGCGAACTATCAGGTGCTGGTCCACGCGAACGACATCCTTCCGCTCGCAGGTGAGCTCGACTCTGACGAGATCACCAGGATTCTCGACCAGTTGCACGCCTACCGGGTGGTTGATCGAAGCTATGACGGTGCGCGGGCCGCGAGTCTCGCGGAGTACCGTAATCGGCATTACGTCTACCAGTTCACCGAGGCCGGCTACCGCGCGTACCGCGCGGTCGAGGATGTGCTCGGTGCAAGCGTCGCCGACGCGTCGCTGTCGAGGCTCGTCCTGCCCGAACTACTCGACGACCTGGTCGCGCTCGGCGCGGCGGTTGCCTCGGACAACAGCGAGGACGTGTACCGCAGGCTGAGCCGTCTGGACAGCAAGCTGTCGGACCTGGCAGCCAGAGCAGCCCGCTTCTATCTGATGCTTGGTGACCTGGCGAAACCGCAGGAAGCATCCGTCGAGATCTTCCTTGCACACAAGGACGCGTTGCTCGCGCACATGCGAGAGTTCACCACTGAGCTGGCCCGCTACGCCCCCAAGCTGGCCGCGGCCACCGCCCAGGTGGAGTCCCATGGCGTGCAGCGAATGGTCGAGCTCGCCGCGGAGGCCGACGAACGGATCTTCCGGTCGCCCGCGGACCGGGTGGCGGACTGGCACCATCGCTGGCGGGGCCTGACGCACTGGTTCGTCGCGGGTGAGGACGGAGCGCCCGAGGTCGAGCGGCTTCAGTCCGGAACGGTCAGCGCGATCGCGCAGGTGCTCGCGATGCTCCGCCGGCTCACCGAGGCCCGGAGGCGCGGGGTCAGCCGGGAGAGCCAGCTGCGGCATCTGGCCGAGTGGTTCGCGCGAACGCCGAACGAGGACGCTGCGCATGCGCTCTTCGGAGCGGTGGTCAACCACCGGGCGCCGCGCCACGTCGGCGTCGTACACGCTGATCCGGAGCTGATCCCAGCGCGGCGGTCTTGGTGGGAAGCCCCGGCAGTGCCGATCGCCCGGACCCTGGTCGAGACCGGCAAGCCGCCAAGTCCTGGGCGTCCGGCGCGGATCGAACGCAACGACGCCCTGCGCCGGCGGCTCAGAGAAGCACAGCTAGCCGAACACGCGGCTCGTATCGGCGCTGCCTCGTCGCTGGCGGACGGATTGGACGAGAGAGTGCTCGACGAGGACGAGACCGAGCTGCTGTTCGAGCTGCTGAGCGTCGCCCTCACCACCCGGGTCCCCACTGCCGGCACAACCCGATCCACCGGCAGCGGTACGGCGTACGGCGTCAAGCTCCGGCTCGTCCCGCACCCAACGCCTACTGCCGTGGACACGGTCCGCGGCCGGCTGCATCTTGACCGGCACCGTCTGACCGTCGAGGCGGTCGAATGAGTACGCCGATCCAGGGAATCGAGCTCGCCGACTACCAGCGCACGGTGCGGCTGCTGCTGTCGAACCCGCTGGTCACTGAGACGTACCCCGACCCGTCCGCGCTGCCTATGATCCGGCGATTCGCCGACCACCTGCGATCCGACCTGCACACGGTGTTCGGATACCGGCTGGAGCTGACCGCACGGACGGCCAGGCTGATCAGGATCCTCGACGAGCTGGACCCGTCCCAGCCGGCCAGGTCCGCCACCGATCGGCCGTTCGATCGGCGGCGGTACGCGTACCTGGCTCTGACCCTGGCCGCGCTCGGGCGTGCCGGTCTCCAGATCGCGCTGTCGGAGCTCGCCGACCACGTCGCGGCCGACGCCCGCCGCATCGACGGTCTCGGCCTGTCCACCGAGAGGGCCGCCGACCGGTCCGCGTTCGTGGACGCGGTCGCCTGGCTGGAGATCCGAGGCGCGGTGCGGCTGGCGGACGGGAGTGCCCGCCGCTGGGCGGACGACCCGGACTCGGGTGAGGCGTTGTACGACATCGATCAGGACGCGGTGAGTGCGATCTACCGCCCGACGCGCGTTCTGCAGCACCTGAGCAGTGTCTCGGCGCTGCTCGGTGGTGTGAGCGGTGGCCGGTCGGACGGGATCGGCCGGGACGCCCGGCGGCGGGAGGCCGCGACCCGTGCGTCGCGGGCGCTGGTGGAACAGCCGGTGACCTACTTCGACTCCGTTGACGACGCGACGCGCAATATCCTCCGTGGGCCACATGCGGTGCAGCAGGTCGAGCGGCTGACCGGGCTGGTCGCCGAGCGACGCGCCGAAGGCATCGCCATGCTCGACATCTCCGGCAAGTTCTCCGACGTCCGTTTCCCCGGCTCAGGCACCGTCGCACAGGCCAGCCTCCTGCTCATCGGCCTGATCGCCGAGCGCGTCGCGGACTCGTCACCGGCGCGGATGGCGCTCCAGGCCGGGCGGAGCGCCGAGCTGGTAACGGACCTCGACAACGCGCTCCCCCGGGCCGGGATCCTCGCGGAGCTCGCGGGCGCGGGCCCGGCCGCCGCTCCGCCACCGGAGGCGCCCGAGCCGGATCGCCCGGAGCCCGCGACGTACCCGCTGATCGAGGAAACCTGGCTGGCGACCGCGATGGAAGGGTTGATCGAGCGGTACGGCAACACCTTCGCGACCGCGCTGCGAGCCGAACCCGAGCGGCTGCTCAGCGCGGTCGTGGAGCGTCTCGTGTCGCTCGGGATGGCCGCAGCGGTCCAGGGCGGCTTGTTGGTCCTGCCGCTGATGGCCCGTTACCGTGAGGTCGCGGTTCAGGTACGCCGACGGCAGGCCGAGCCGACCCTGTTCGACGAGCAATGACGAGCAATGAGGGGACACCGACCCTGAGCGACGACCGCTTCCGGCCGAGCCGTGCCGGCGTCATCAACCTCTGGGACTATCGCGACGAGGAGTTCGTCTTCGCCGATGGCCGGCTGGTCTTGCGAGGACCGAACGGCTCGGGCAAGACGAAGGCACTCGAGGTCCTGTTTCCTTTCGTACTCGATGGCCGGATCGAGCCCCGGCGCCTGAATCCGTTCGCCAGCGAGGAACGGACGATGAAGTCCAACCTGCTGTTCGGCGGCCAGGAGAGCGCGTACGGCTATGTCTGGATGGAGTTCACCCGCCGAGCCGTGACCGGCGACGTCGAGGCCGTGACGATTGGCACCGGGCTCCGGGCCCAGCGGCACAACGACCGCGTCACCCGCTGGTACTTCGTCACCCCCGGCCGCGTCGGCGTCGATTTCTCGCTGCTCGGTCCCGACGACCGGCCGCTGACCAAGAAGCAGCTCGTCGAACAACTCGGTGTCCGCGCGGTCGTCGACCGCTCGGGCGAGCATCGTGCCGCCGTCGATGCCGCGCTGTTCGGCCTCGGCCCGGAGCGCTACGAGCAGCTCCTCGCGCTCCTGCTGACGCTGCGTCGCCCACAACTGGCCCGCAACCTCGACCCGAAGTCGCTGTCGCGGACGCTCGCAGACGGTCTCCGGCCGCTCGACGACGAGCTGATCCGGGAAGCCGCGCGCTCGTTCGACCACATGGAGAGCGTTCAGCGAACGCTGGACGGGCTGGTCAAGGCCGACGAGGCAGCGCGGACGTTCCTGGGTACCTACACGACCTACCTTCGGACGCATGCCCGCGCGGCCGCGGACATCGTCGCCCGCCGGCTGGACGAGGTCGGGGCGACGCGGGACGCTCTCGCCGGCCAGATCGCCGAGGCGGCTGGAGCGAGGACCGCCCTGCAGGACGCCGAGCAACGTCGCGAAGCGGCTGCGACCGTCCTAGCTCAGACACGCACTCGGCTGGAATCGTTACAGAGCAGCGACGCTTACAAGTCCAAGGCGGACCTCGACAAGCTCGTCGAGCTCGTGGAGAGCCTCGGTACGGCGGCAGACAAGCAGCGCGGAACCGCAAACCGGGCCGCCGAAACGGTCAACCGCCGCGCCGAGACGGTCGACGATCTGCGAAAAGCGGTCGCCCAGTCGGATCACGCCGTAGCCCGCGCCGCGACGACCTTGGCGACCGCTGCGGGCGACGCCGGAATCGAGTGGGAGGTTTCTGATGCTGCCGACGACGAGGGCTTCTCGTCCCGCGTTTCCGCCCGCACCGAGATCCGCCGCGCAGATGTCGCCGCGGTCGAGGAGGCACTGAATCGGCTCGAGAACGCCCGCCGGGAGCAGCGGCGGCGGGACGAGGAGTACGACCGTACGCAGGCTGAGGTGGCCGACGCCGAACTGCAGCTCGAGCAAGACGCGCAGGAGGTCGCAGCAGCACGGGACGCGGTGACGGCCGAACTCGCACGCTGGTCGGCACGTCACGAGTCAGCAATCCACGGACTGGGCGCCGCCGATCTCCAGGCTGTCCTTCAAGGCGGTGTCGACCGGATCGGCGAACCTGACGCTCCCGGCCTTGGACAGCTCTTCGATCGCTCCGTGCGTGCCCTGGTGCAGCAGCAGCGTGATCGCGCGGCCCACCTTCGGACAGAGCGCACCGCGGTGGCCGGCGACCTGCAGGCCGCACAGGACAAGCGCGCAGAAATTGCCGCGGAACGCGACGACGCGCCGCCGGCGTTCCACGCCCGCACCTCCCCGCGGGATACACGCCCGGGCGCCCCGCTGTGGCGGCTGGTCCGATTCGCCGACCACGTCGCCGCCGATCAGGCCGCGGCGGTGGAGGCCGCATTGGAGGCGGCCAACCTCCTCGACGCCTGGATGTTTCCCGACGACCAGACGATCGGCGCCGACGAGTCCGACGCCTACCTCGTACCGCTGCCCCCAGCCCGCAGGCCGTCCGGCCGAACGCTCGCCACCGTCCTGACGCCCGAACCCGGCACGCCGGTCGCCGAGAAGCGGATCGTCGCGCTCCTGGAATCCATCGCGCTCGCGGACCCGGGCGACGGACCACCTTCGGCACCGACGGTGAGCCCCGACCACGGATCCTTTGCGCTGGGCATCCAGATCGGTGCGCATCACAAGCCGTACGCCGAGTACATCGGCGCCACCGCCCGCGAGCGCCGCCGCGCCGTCCGGCTCGCAGAGCTCGACCAGGCGATCGCCGCTCTCCAGGCCGCTGACGCGCAACTCGAGCGCGAGCTCAGTACGACGAACGCGCTGCTGGACGGCATCGCCGAGACCGAGCACGATCTGCCCGCCACCGCCGCGATCGTCGTTGCGTTGCGAAAGCTGGCCGGCACCACAGCAACCCTGCAGGCCCTCCGCACGGCCGAGGGCCGTGCCCGCACCGAGCTCGATCAGGCGATCGCGGAGGCCGCCGACCGGGAACGCCGGCTGCATCGGACCGCGGCGGCGCACTCGATCGCCGCCGACGCGGCCACGATCCAGCGGGTGCGGGACGCGCTCGACCGCTTCGTCCGCTCCCGGGACGGTCTGGTCGCCGAGCGCCGGGACCGCGCATCGAAGGACGAGCGACTCTCCAAGGCTGAGCGTGATCTGGGTGAAGCACAGGAGGAGGCACGACAACTCGACGCAGAAGCCCGTGACGCAGAGCTCACGTATGCCGAGCAGACCGTGGCGCTGACCGCGCTGCAGGACGCAGTCGGCGCCGACGTCGAACAGGTACTGGCCGACGTCGAGGCAACCCGGGCCGCGATCCACGAGGCCGACCTCGCCGACAAGCAGACCGAACGCGACCTCCGCGACGCCATCGGGAACGAGTCCGCGAGCAACCAGGCGGCCGACGACGCCGGCACCGCCCTGACCCGAGCCGTCGGCGAAGCACAAGCCGACGCTCACCGACTAGCGCCGTACGCGCATCGGGAGTTGCTCGATCTCCTGCGAGTTCCCGCTGGTCACGGGTGGCCGGCAACCACCGAGGAATGGGAGACGCCGGAGCATCTGGCAGCGCAAGCCCGGGACATGCTGACCGCTGACTCGGACGCGACCGTCACCCCGGTTCCTGGCGCCGTAGCGCGGCTGCAGGCGGCGATCCTGCGATCCACCCAGGAGCTACGGCCCACTGAGGCATCGCTGAAGTCGAGCAAGACCCGGGTCGCAAGTGCACTGTCCGAGCTCCAGGCCGAACTGTCGGCCGCCGGGCACGACTACCGGCCGGAATGGTCCAGCGACGACGATGTCATCGTCGTCCGAGTCGCCGACGAACAGGGCTTCGCGCCGGTCGGAGACTTCGCCCGGCGGATCGAGGAATCGCGGCAGGACCAGGAACTGCTGCTGACCGACGCCGAACGCCGGATCCTCGAGGACGCACTGCTCGGCCGGCTCTCCCAGCAGATCCACGACCGGACGCTCGATGCCCGTGATCTGATCAGCAAGATGGTGACCGAGATGCGCAGCCGACGTATGTCGTCCGGCGCCTCGATCGGGATGCGCTGGGAGCTCGCCGACTGGCTCGACGACGAACAACGCGCAGTCTGCCGACTGCTCGAGCACGACGCGGCCGGCCTCGGCCCGGACGACCTGGCGGCGTTGCGGAGCCACTACGCGCGCGAGATCAAGCGTGCCCGCGCGAACCACCCGGACCGCAGCTATTCCGACCTGCTCGCCGAGGTCCTGGACTACCGGCGCTGGCGAACGTTCGTCCTGCAACTGCTCCGCCCAGACGGCAGCGAGGAACGACTGACCCAGGCCAAACACAGTCTGCTGTCCGGCGGCGAGCAGTCGGTGTCGTTGCACATGCCCCTCTTCGCCGCCGCCCACGTGACGTTGTCATCGGCAACAGTCGACTGCCCTCGGCTGATCGCCCTCGATGAGGCGTTCGCCGGCGTGGACGAACCTGGCCGGCGTGAGCTCCTCGGCGTCGCGACCCAGTTCGATCTCGACCTGTTCATGACCGGGTACGACCTGTGGGCCACCCACGACACCGTTCCCGGCTGTGCTCACTACGACCTTCGGCACTCCCAGACCGATCGGACGGTCAGCGCCGTACTCATGGTCTGGGACGGCAAGGAAGTCCTCGCCGACACAGCGGGCGCGGACCTCGCGACCCGACTCGGCTCCCCCGGCACCCGGCGTCGCCCGGATGACGACCACACGGGTCAGCTCAGCGACACCGACGAGGACGAATGATCGAGGACCTGCGCAACGACACGGGCTGGCAGCGCCTGCTCGCGAGCTGCCGGCGGCGCCTTGAGCGCACCCATGGTGTTGTCGAAGGCAACGTTGGCATCACCAACCCCACCGAGGCCGAACGCCGCACCGTCATCGGGCTGACCGGACGCCATCGCAGCCCCAACGTCACGAGGCTGACCATCCCTCTCACCGAGATCGACGACGCGCTCCACGACCGGTACGGCACCGGCCTGCTCGTCGTACTGGCCCGGCTCGACGGACCGGTCCGCAACCGCGCGGCAGAACGCGCGAGCGAGGACGCGCGCCGCTCCGCGGCCATCACGGAGGCCATACGACGCTGCCCGCGCCACGCCGGCGAGCCCTGGTTCCAGACCTGGCTCGAACAGGTCGAGACCGACGGCACCGTCACACGGCTGATCCGTCGCGACGACGACGAACAACTCGCCTGGGCAGCCGAAGTCCTCAACCGCCTTCCAGCCGACGGCCTGCCACTGCCGGCCTTGGCCGAGTGGGCGACCGGAAACACGAAAGCACTGTCCGGGACCACGCTGGTCACGCTCGTCCTGCGAGCCTGGGCACTGCGCACCGCGACGTCCAAACCGGTAACCCGTGGCGAGCAGCGGGCGGCCTGGGAGTCGGCCGGCGTCATCATGGACGACCTGGCCAGCCAGGTCCTCGTGCTCGGCCTCGAAGCCTCCGAGGACCATGTGATCGCGACCTGGCTCAACGACGCCGCCGCATTCGGCATCCCGTTCCGCCTCACCCTGCACCAGCTGTCCATCGATCCCCTGACACCAGTCGCCGACGACATTTACGTGTGCGAGAACCCGGCCGTACTCCGCGTCGCCGCAGACGAACTCGCCGAGAACTGCGCGGCCCTGATCTGCAGCGAAGGCCAGCCATCCGCCGCCCTCCACAGACTCCTCGGACGAACGCACGCAAGGATCCACTGGCGCGGCGACTTCGACTGGACCGGACTGCGCACCACCACCGCCGCCATCAAACGGTACGGCGCCACCCCGTGGCGGATGACCGCCGACGACTACCTCGACGCCCTCGAAACCGGCGACAGCGAACCGCTCAAAGGAACCCCCACCACTAGCCCATGGGACCCCAGACTCTCCGACGCACTGTCGCAACACCGTCGCGCAGTCATGGAAGAACGCCTCATCCACGCCCTACTCGAAGACCTCCACCGCTGACGTCAGACCTCCCGGCCGGGGTTGCCCAGGCCGCCGAGCCGTTCAGGTTCGTGCCCGCTGCCAGGTTGTGTCACGACTGCCGGGTTTGGATAGCGGGCCAGTGGTAACACAACCCGCTATCGGCGCCCCGAGCAACCAATCGACGTAGCAATGAACCGCTCGGCGGACTCCAGGGTCTCGAAGATCGCGTTCACCGCGCCCGCAAGCATGCCCCGGACTGCAAATCTGCCGCCAGCCAGCCTGCAAATCTGCCCGTGCGGCGACTGCAGATCTGCCGCTCATGGTGGGCCTTCCCTCGCTGTGCGCATCGCCCCGTTCGAGCGAACCCTGCTGGACGCTGTAGCCAGCCAACTGGCGCCCAGCATCGGGGCATGGATCCGGCAGCCTGGCCCAACGGCTCAAGTGCGGCGCCCGCAGCCTGGCAGAGAGTTCCTGATGGAGCGTGAGGCGGAGGTCGAGGGCGTATCAAATCGCACCCCTCAGCGTCTTCGCGGGGTTCGATTTGGTAGATGACGCCGATGGGGCCGCTTCGCGCACGCCAACGGCTGGAGATGCCGTCGACTTTTACCGCGGCGCAGGCGCACCGGGCCGGCCTGCCATCACGGGATCTGGCGACGCTGGTCAGCGATCTCATCGACGACATACCAGCCGCCGTACATATCGCCGTACCGCGTGGCACCCGCCGCCCGGCGATCTCCTTCCCGCCCATCGTCGTCGCGCAGTACGCAGCCAAGGCCTTCGACGTCGACATCGAGCGGTACGAGGCGGCGCCCGGAGAGTTCGTGCCCGTCTACGACGCAGCCCGGAGCGTGGTCGATGCCATGCGCCACCGCTACCGCATCGGCCACACACTCGCCCTCGGGGCGCTCGGCCGTTTACCTGCGAACCAGCAGGCCCGACGGGGTCGGGAATCTCCAACACATCGCGCGCGAACTGCACGCCCTCTCCATCATCCGACCGGCCGTCGAAACGGTGCTCGCCTGATGGTCAACCCAGCCCCCGCGACATCACGCCCGGCACGTCTACAACGACCCGGGACGAGGTCGAAGCTCATCTGAGGACCCTGCCGCGGTGGCGGGATTCCCGGACACTTCGCGATGTGCTCCAGCGGGTCATGGTCCGGCTGACCGACCACGGTCACATCGTTCCGCTCCAGGACTTCGTCGGCCAAGGTCGCCACACGGTCGTCACCCTCACCGCCCGGCAGCGACGGTTCCTCGATGATCTGGTCTCCGGCATCGATGCGATCGGGGCCGGCGACAGACATGCCATCAAGCGCGGTCAGGACCAAGCCCGCCGGATCATCAGCGATCCCGCGCGGGTCCGGAGGCTGATCGCGAAGGCGTACGGCGCGTCGAAACTCACTACCAATCCGATCAGCGCAGCGGAGAAGCAACATCGCATCCTGGCCGTCCTGCGCGCTCACAACAGCGCCACGACAGGAGTGGTCACCGCCGCGCTGAGCCCGGATCTGACCAAGGATCTCGTCGCTGGAACGCTTGCGGAACTCGCCAAAGCCGGCAAGGTCCGAGGCGAGAGACAACCGGACGGACCGTACAAACGGCGCCTTCTCATCTGATCACCCCGTCAAACCCGGCACTGCAACGACCACTCCGCGCGATGGCTATGCTGGCGCCCGTGGCAAGAGCAGCTCGGAGAATCGAGGCACCGCTGATCGGCCGGTGGCGAATCGTGGATATGAGTGGATGGGCCCGCGACGCCATCGACCTGACCGAAGCAGGTTTCATCGAGTTCACCGGGGACGGGACCGGCCAGCTCGGGTTCATCGCCGTCCGCGGCTGGCTGGACTGCCGTCCATCCGAGCGAGACGGCCATGCCGGTGTCGACTTCACCTGGGAAGGAGTCGACGAGGGCGACCAAGTCAGCGGACGAGGCTGGGCAGCGCTTGCCGACCACGCGACGATCGAAGGTCATCTGTACTTCCACCTGGGAGACGACTCCAGCTTCCGGGCAGAACCCTTCAACCACGCCGACGGACTGGACCGGCAGTGAGCGAGTACCAGTACTACGAATTCCTGGCGATCGACCGGCCACTGGACGACCACGAGCAGGCCGCGGTCCGGTCGCTGTCCACCCGGGCAAGGATCACGGCCACCAGTTTCGTGAACGAGTACCACTGGGGCGACTTCCGCGGCGACCCGAACCTGTTGATGGAGCGCTACTACGACGCGCACCTGCAGGTGACCAACTGGGGCACGGACCGCGTAATGTTCCGCCTGCCCTCTGATCTGCTCGCCCCCGACGTCGTCGAGCAATACTGCGCCGGCGACCAGTCGAACTCCTGGGTCGCGGGCGAGTTCGTCGTGCACGACTTCACCAGCCAGGACGACGCAGGCGACGACCTCGAACCACCAGTCCCGCCCGGGCTTGGCACGCTCACCGCGGCACAGCGAGCATTGGCCGACTTCCTCCGCCTCGATGACGACCTGCTCGCGATCGCGGCCCAAACCTCCCCGCCGTTGAAGCAGAGCGCCGACGATCCCGGAGATGTCGCCGACTGGGTGGCAGACCTGCCGATCGACGACAAGGACCGGCTGCTGCGACGGGTCGTCCAGGGTGAGGCCGCGCGGGTACGAATGGAGATGCTGCGCCGCTTCCGGGACGAGGTCACCCCGACCATTCCCACCCCAGTCCCCCGCGCCGTTGCCGACCTGCTCGACAACGCCGCACGCTG
>Ga0164241_10005768_pt1 | contig 11457 bp, 10 predicted proteins | sample OricomyardsoilBY_FD_108780 | JGI IMG/M metagenome (GOLD analysis project Ga0164241, IMG submission 108780) | Backyard soil microbial communities from Emeryville, California, USA - Original compost - Back yard soil (BY) | ecosystem: Environmental > Terrestrial > Soil > Unclassified | place: USA... | reverse complement strand
CGCGCGTGGGTGGCTCCGCGTCTTTGTTCGGCAATTCGTCCGGAGCGCTGCTCGCGCTCGCGGCGGCCGCGGCAGGTGTGCCCGTCACGAAGCTCGTGCTGTTCGAGCCGCCCGTCCTGCTCGACGCCGCGCGGGCCGCTCGTTTCGAGCCGCTCGCGCGCGAGCTCGAACGCCTCGTCGGTGAAGGGCAACGGGGGGCGGCCGCGGAGCGCTTCCTGACGGAGGTCGTCGCGGTGCCACCCCCGGCGCTCGCCGGCATCCGTCGCTCGCCCGCCTGGCCGGGGCTCGAAGCGCTCGCCCACACGCTGAGCCACGACGTGGCGCTCACGGGGCGCGGCGCGCAGTACCTCGAGCTCGCGCGCTCGGTGACGGCGCCGGCGCTCGTGCTCGCGGGCGGCGCGAGCCCGCCCTGGATGCGGGACGCGCTCGCCACGCTGACGCGCGCCTTGCCGCAAGGTCGAAGCCGTACGCTCGAGGGTCAGACGCACGACGTCGACCCCGCGACGCTCGCCGCCGCGATCGGCGAATTTCTCGCGGGCTGAGCGCGCTCGAGACTAACGGCCCGCGTTCGGCTCGTTCGGCCCGTTCGGCTCGTTCGGTTCGTTCGGCTCGTTCGGCCCGTTCGGCCCGTTCGGCTCGTTCGGTTCGTTCGGCTCGTTCGGCCCGTTCGGCCCGTTCGGCCCGTTCGGCCCGTTCGGCCCGTTCGGCTCGTTCGGCTCGTTCGGCTCGTTCGGCGGGCGTGCGGGCGCGTCGTTCGCGAAGGCGAGCGCGCCGCTCGCTTGGCGCATGCCAGGCTCGCTGCTCTTGTCAGCCGCGCGGGCGGCTTCGAACGGGCTCTCCCCTTCGAGCCACGCGTTCTCGATGGCGGTTTCCGCGTCGCTCAAGAGGAGCGTCACGGCTTTGAGGAGCTCGAGCGGACGCATGTCGAGCTGGTAGAGCTCGGCCAGGGTGAGCTGGAGCCCCGCGCTGATCGCGTGGAACGCGCGAATCGGTTCCATGTAGGAGTGTCCGCCGAAGCCTTGCGCCAGGAACGCCGCGCGGGCCTCCGGATCGCGCAGGCGTCTTTCGCACTCCTCCGCGTCGAGCGAGTTCATGCCGCGGCAGGCGAGAGGGCGCGCTTCATAGATGGTGCACTGTCCCGTGGCGACGTCCAGAAACAGGCACGGGTGGTCGGGCGAGAAACGCGCGTTCGAGTCGAGGTCCCCCGCTCGGGCCTGGAGCTCGGCGGCGCGTGTCAAAAGCTCTGCGATTTCCGCCGCGGAACGCGTGCTCCGGACGTGAGCCACCACGGCGAACGCCTCGGCCGGCGTCACGCCGACGACTTGGTAACAGCAGTGATCGCAGCCTGCGCGACAGGCGACGCTTCCCGCCGGCGCTCGAGCCAAGAGGGCGTCGGCAAGCCGAGACGTCGCGGCCATCGCTTGTCGCGCCAGCTGACGTGTGGTTTCGAGGGTGGGCTCGTCGCGCAGGAGCGCGCGCGCGGTATTCGCCGTTCCGGCCGTGAGCTCGTTTTGCCAGGCTTCTTGAAAGACCGGCCGAGTGAGCGCGACGAGCTCATGGCCCGTCGCGTCGCGCTGGAGCACGAGGTGCACGCGGCCGTGCGCGTCCTTGCGCGCGAGCGCGCGCCGCCGCCGTTTCTCCTTCTTGCGCGACGAGCTCAAGACGGAATCATGGCCCTGGAATCGGAGGATGGCCGCCCAGGAAGAACAGCGGCAAATGATTGCCAGGCGCCGCGTAGCGCCGATCCGTCTCCGCTTTCAACACTTCTTTCAGGTGATCGCAGACGCTCGGGTCGGTCGCGCACGCCTGGCTGATGAGGGCGGCCTGCCCTTCGGGGTTTTGATCCACGGCGGCGTAGCGGAGGAGCGTGCGGGCACGTGCGGGAGCCTCCGATTCCGGCAAACCGTCGATGAGCACCTTGAGCGATTTTTGGACCGACGTGGCGCTGCCGAGCACCCAGGCGGCGTTGGCGACCGTGACGGCCGGCAGCAACGCCAGCGTGCGCCGTTCGGGCTCGGGAACCGCCGCCGCGGCCTTGTCGAGGGCGCTCCGCTGCACCCGGACGCAGGCCGCTCCCACGACGCCACCAAGGCTCAGCGCCACGAGCGGGACGACGACCCAGTCGAGGACGGTGCGGAGCGGCGGGACCGTCATGGCCGACTCCGCTCCCGGATCGCCTCGAGCGCCGGGCGGTCGCAACGCGGCCAGCGGAGCGTGTGGCAAAGCTCCGCTGCGCGCGTCCACTCCGGCTCGCCGTGGGTCGTCAGTCCGCGGAGGGCGACGACGAGCTCGAACGCCGGCACTTCGCCCGACCAGTGGGCACGAACGGAGTCGAGGTCCGCCTGGAGGGCCGCCCGTTCTCGGCCGGACAAGCTGAGGGGGCCGCCGCGCAGGGCGTAGCCGACGCGGGCGAGCGGCGTCGAGTCCGTCGCTGGCAGGATTTTTCCGAACGGAAACGCGCCTCGCAGCCCGAGCAGCACACCGAGCGCCGCAGCCGCGACGACGGTGGCGATGAGCGCGCGGCGGTGCATTTCGCGCCGAGCATACTCGACGCGAGCGGCGGCGCGCAGGCTGGTCGTCCGCCGTCGCAGCCAGGCTCGCTTGCCTGCGGGTCCGAACTCGAGGCAAGAAGAGCCGTCGCAGGCCGAACAAGGAGCGGGTCATGGTGCAACGAGCGTCGAAATGGATGGTGCCGGTGATTTTCGGGTTCTTGGTGGCTTGCGCCGGCGCACCGCCCCCCGTCCCCGCGGATCCGACACCCGCCGAGGTAGCGCCCGCGCCGGTGATCGCTCCGCAAGCGGCTGGTGCTCCGGGAGCGGCTCCGGCTCCCCTGGCCGCGGCAGCCGACCCGCTGGCGTCGTGGAACGAAGGCGCGACCAAGCAGGCGATCATGGCGTTCGTCGCGCGTGTCACGACGCACGGCGGCGCGGATTTCGTCCCCGTCGCCGAGCGCATCGCCGTCTTCGACAACGACGGCACGCTTTGGTCCGAGCAACCCCTCTACATTCAGCTCGCGTTCGTGCTTGACCGCGTGCGTGAGCTCGCGCCGGCTCACCCCGAATGGAAGGCGCGCGAGCCGTTCAAGTCCGTGCTCGCGGGCGATTCCAAGGCGGCGGTCGCGGGCGGCGTGAAAGCGTTCTTCGAGCTCGTGACGGCCACGCATAGCGGGATGACGACCGAGGACTTCCAGCAGACGGTGGTGCGCTGGTTTTCGACCGCCAAGCATCCAAAATACGGCCGTCTTTACACCGAGTGCGTGTATCAGCCCATGCTCGAGCTCTTGGGCTACTTGCGCGCGAACGGTTTCAAAACGTTCATCGTCTCGAGCGGGGGAACCGACTTCATGCGACCCGTGACCGAGAAGCTCTACGGGATCCCTCCGGAGCAGGTCGTCGGCTCCCTGGGCAAGCTGCGCTTCGAGCTGCGCTCCGGCCGGCCCGTGCTCATGCGCGAGCCAGGCGTCTTCTTCGCGAACGACGGTGACGGCAAGCCGGTCGGCATTCAGCAGCACATCGGGCGGCGCCCGATCGCGGCGTTCGGCAACGCCGACGGCGATCAGCAAATGCTCGAGTGGACGGCGGGGGGTAGCGGCGCGCGCCTGGCGCTCCTCGTGCACCACACGGACGCCGAACGTGAGGTCGCGTACGACCGCACGTCGCCCGTCGGCAAGCTCGACAAGGCGCTCGACGAAGCGAAAGCGAAAGGCTGGCTCGTCGCGAGCATGAAGGACGATTGGAAGACGATCTTCCCCGCGCTCCCGAACGCGCCGGCGCCGCCGGCACCGCCCGCGACGTCCGGGCCGCCGAGTCCGCCGCCCGCCGCCGTGCGGCCCGTTGCGGCGCCGCCCGTCGCCGTCACGGAGCCGGCCGGGTCCATCCGGTGACGTTTCCCCGCCGTCAGCGCCCGAGCGAGCGTCTGAGCGTGCCGAGCCGTCGCTCGACGTCGGCGGCTTGCTCCTGTTGCCCGAGGCGCCGCAAATAGCCGGCAAGCGCGTGCAACGAATCGAAATCGTTGGGGGTTTTCTCGACGGCGGCCTGTAGGATCGTCACGGCGCGTGCCTCGTCCCCGCCGTCCGCGACCGCCACGGCGAGCACGTAGCGGAAGCGCGTTTCGGCGGGCGCGAGCTCGACGGCTTTCTCGAGACTCCGCAGGGCTTCCGTCTTCTTGCCGTTCCTCACGAGCCAGAGCCCGAGCGCGTGATGCGCGAACGCGTTGTCGGGAGCGCAGCGGAGGGCTTCGCGGATCTCACGCTCCGCGGCCGCGTCGTTGCCGCGCGCACGTTCGAGGTCCGCGTAGTTCAGGTGCGCTTCCGGTAAGCACGGCGCGAGCGAGAGCGCGGCCTTGAGCTCTGCCTCGGCCTGCTCCGGCCGACCGCGAGCGAGCTCGAACGAGCTCCGCTCCACGCGTGATTCGGGTCGCGAAGCGCTCACGTCGAAGCTCGCCTCCACGAGCGAGAAGGCTTTCTCGACGGCGGCGCGTGTTTCCTGCGGCACTTGGTCGAGTGGCAGGGAGGCAAGGCCCTTCGCGGCCGCGACGCGCACGGCGAGTAGCGGGTGTTCGAGCACCGAGAGCAGGAGTGGAGCGCCTTCGGCGAGCGGTAGCGCGCAGGCCCCGAGCACGGCGCCGTACACCACGAGCGGCTCCGTGCTCGCGAGCGAGGCCCTGAGCGTGTCTCGCGTCGGCCCGCGCACGTGTCCGAGCATTTCGAGAGCCGTGGCGCGCGCGATGGATGGCGCCCGCTCGTCCCGAGCGAGCGTCGTGAGCTCGCTCGCCGCGTCGAGTGACGCCCGGCGCCCGCGCCCGAGCGCCGCGACGAAATGGTGCCGGCCGTCGAGCATCGGGAACCAGCCCTTGAGCTGCTCGGCCGCCCAGCTCGCGGGACGGTCGGCATGGCAGGCGGTGCACGCGTTCGGCGTCCCGTATTCGACGCTCAGATCCGGCCGCGGCACGCGAATCGAATGATCCCGCCGGTCGTCCACCTGCATGAACGTCTGTTTCGGCATGTGGCAATCGACGCAGGCCGGCGCCTTCGCTCCGGTGTGGTGCGAGTGCGCCGCCGTGTCGAAGCGTGTGGGGGCGTGACAACGCGTGCAAAGGGCGTTGCCCGTCGCGTAAAGCTCGGACGAATGCGGCTCGTGACAATCCGAGCAGCGCACGCCCGAAGCGTGCATCTTGCTCTGCAAGAACGAGCCCCACTCGTAGACCTCGCCTTCGACCTGGCCGTCGGCGTGGTAGCGGCCGGGGCGCAGGAGCTCGGGCTCGAACGCGTCGAGGAACGGGTCGCCCGCGACGAAGCCCTCGCGGAGCGGCTGGCGGCGGCTGTGGCACGGCGCGCAGACCTCGATTTCCACGGTGTCCCTCGGGCGTGGAGTGGGGCTGCCCGTGTCAGAGGGCACCCACGGCGTGCGCTTCGGATACGTCACCGTGAACGCGGAGACGTCTGCCGCCGTCTTGCCATCGTGCGCCGTCGCGCGTCGCACGTGCTCGGCGCCGGGGCCGTGACACGCCTCGCAGCCGACGGAGGGCTCGGCCCAGCGTGTGTCGAACGCGTCAGTCTTCGCGTCGTAGCGGCGTTCGACGAGCGTCGCGTGGCAGTCGGCACACACGTGGTTGAAGTTTTGCGCCGGCTGCGTGAAGAAGAGCTCGTCGGTCGGAGCGATGCCGCGCGGGCCGTACACGTGGAACCAGCGCTGCCCGCCGTCCTTTGCCGAGCGCGCGTCCCACGACATGCCCAGCGTCTGGAGCTTGCCGCGCTCGGTCGCGACCACGTACTGTTGGAGCGGAAACAGGCCGGCCGCGTAGGCGAGGGGATACTTGGACGTGTGTTTCCCAGCCTGAGTCATCACGCTGCGCCCACCCCCCTGATCCTGCTCGAGCACTCGAGTGGTTCCGCCGAGCGGTGTCGTGAACGATGCGCCGGTGAGCTTGGCGGCGACGTGAGCGCTCCCCGGGGGCAGGAGCGCGAGCGCGTGGTGGGACTTCGCGTAGGCCTCGGTCTGCACACGGTGACACGGGGCGCACGCCGCCGAGCCGACGAAGAGCTTGCGCAACGCCGCAGGCTCGCGTGGGACCGAGAACCGAGTACGCACTGCCGGCGGCGCCGCGTTCGAGGACGCGGGCGCCGACGCGGACGCCGACGCGGACGCCGACGCCGAGGTCGCTCCCAAGCCCGGCTCCGCCGTGCGCTTGCACGCGGCTAGGACCAACGCGACGAACGCCGCCGCCACGCACGTGGCGGCCTTGGAAAATCGCAGCGAGCGCGCTCGTGGCTGCATTCAACGCACGAGCGAGTGGTAGACGATGCCCGCCCCGACCCGGTAGGCACCGGGCTCGACGCTGTTCGCGCCGTCCGTCGGGCTCGGCCGATAAAAGGAGTCCCACGAGAACATCGCGGTGAAGTCGACGACCTTCGAGCCGAAGAGCGCCGTATAACCGAGCATTCCGCCGAGCGGCACGGTCGTGCGGTGCGGGTCTTCGAAGCGTGGCACGACGAACCCGCTCTCCCCCGCGACGAAGACGTGCGGTGTCACGCTCACGCTGACGCGTAGGGGCACGTTGACGCCAATCCACCAATCGCGCGTCGCGAACGGCACGAACACACCCGTGTCGAGCCGCACCCGCCCGAGCCGGAACAGAAACGGAACGCTCGGGTTCATGTCCCACACGCGTCCACCGCCGGAATCCTTGTGCGGCGTCTGAAACGAGTACCGAAACCCGAAGTCGAAGTGCTTGAAGCGGAACCCGCGCGTGATGAACACCGTGATGTTCGAAAACGTGAAGTGCGGCGCGAACTGAAACGGCAGGAACAGCGCGCCCGCTTCCCAATCCTCGGTGAGCCCGAAGCCCACGCCGCCGCGGAACCAGTACTCGGCGTCGTTCGAGGCGGCGCCGACGCCCGTGGCCGGCTCGCGCAGGTATTGAAAGCCGCCGTCGGGGATTTGGTTGCCGAAGCGCTCGCCCATGAGCATCGGCTGGCCCGGCCCGGCGATGATGCGCAGGCTGTTCATGGGTGCCGTCAGATGCCGGCGGCTCCACTGGCCTTCGAGCCCTGGACGGCGGTAGTCGTCGTCGTCCTCGGCGTGGGCTGGCCTAGCCGACGCCAAGGCGAGCGCCGCGGCCGCGAGTCCGAACGTCGCACGCTGACCGGCGCGCACCGTCACCTCGGTTCGGCCGCGCGCCGGACGGCCGCAAGCTCGGCGGGCGTGAGCGCTTCACGGAATTGACGGTCGAGCACGATTAGATCCTCCGCCGCCGCGTCCCACGCGGGGTCGACGTCGAGCAGGCAGCGCTCGTACTCGGCCGCGGTCACGGTGTAGGTCCGATCGAGCTTCTCGATGCATGCGCTGATCTTGCCGGTGCGCTGGCGGTGGCGCTCGAAGGCGTCGGCGGTGCGAGCGAGCGTGTCGGCGGCGGCGCGGTAGCGCGCGGGGTCGTTCACCTTTTCGGCCAGCGCCGCGTGCGTGCGCTCGATGAACTTGCGGATGACGTACGTGTCGTCACCCGTGCCGGTCATGCTCATGATCAACGCGGAGAGGGCAATCCAGAACATGGCGCTGCCTACTTGATGGCGTCGAGCTTCGCGAACTCTTCCCGCGTCGTTGCCTGGCGGAGCTCGAGCTGCAGGCCTGCGTACTTCGTGAGGGCGCTCTTCTCGGCCGCGCGAAAGCGGCGGAAAGCCGCGCGCGTTTCGGCGTCGCTGCGGGGGCAGGGGCCGCCGAGGGCGACGAGCTCCTTCGCTTCCGCGCGCTTGGTGTCGCGCATCAGCTGTTCGATTTCCACGTACAGCGCGCGGACCTTCTCGGCCCGCGTCCGGTCGCCGATGACGAGATCCACGAGCTCGACGCGCGAGGCCGCGCGATCTTGAGCCGCCGTCGTGGCGAGCTGCGAGGGCAGCTCCGTTCCCCCGCACGCCACGCTGACGGCGGCGACGCCGATCCATCCGAGCTGCCAGCCTCGAAACGCCATGCGCGCCGACGCTTCCCCTTTTGCCGAGCGGCCGCAAGCGCGGTCCGAATTTTAGGACAGAACTATGGGTTCGCCGCGCCGAGCCGGTGCGGATGCGCGGTCATGCTTGCCGGACGTGGAGTCATTCCGCTTGGCGACGACGGTGTTACGTCACTGCTCATGCCAAGCGAACACGAGTACACGGGTCATTGTTTTTGCGGCGCGGTCGAGCTCAAGGTCAGGGGCGAGCCGGTCGGGATGGGCTACTGCCACTGCCGCTCCTGCCGCGAGTGGTCGGCGAGCCCGCTGAACGGCTTCACGCTCTGGTCGCCGCCCGCCGTCACGGTGACGCGGGGCGCCGAGCTCGTGGGTTCGTACAGCAAGACGCCCTTCAGCGTTCGCAAGTGGTGCAAGGCCTGTGGCGGGCACCTCATGACCGAGCATCCGACGGTCGGGCTCGTCGACGTGTTCGCCGCGACGATTCCGGGTCTTTCGTTCAAGGCCGGCGTGCACGTCAACTACGAGGACACCGTGCTTCACCTCCACGACGGTCTTCCCAAGCAGAAAGACTTCCCGAAAGAGCTCGGGGGGTCGGGCACCCTCTTGGTCGAGTAGCTCTATGGGTGCGCCGGGTTCCCGCCTCGACTGCGATTCCTGCGGTCGAGGCGCTCGGCGGGCGCTCCGCCGGTGCTCGGCCGGCGCGCAGCGAATGCCTACGCTGCACTCTTTCCCGCCTGCCTTGAACGCAGGCGGCTCCCCATTGGAAAAATCGAAGCTTGATCAAAACCGCTGAAAAATAAGCGTAAGAGTAAAGACAGCTTCATCGCCGCGGGCATCCGTTGTGTGCAGGTTTTCTCATCTGGACCCGAAGGCGAGGTGTTTGCTATGTTCACCTGGAGGCGAGGTCTCTTCGTTGCAGCCACGCTGCTGACGGGTTGCACGGGAACTATCGAGGGGCCCAACCTGGGTACCGATGGTCCAGGTCCCGGCGGCCCGGCGCAGGGTTCCGGTGCGGGCAAGGCCACCGGCAGCGGTGGTTCGAGCACGGGCGCGACCGGCTCGGGGGCGTCCAGCAACGCCGCGGGCGGTAACGGCAGCAGCTCGGGCGGTAGCGGTAGCGGCAGCTCGTCGGGTGGCGGTTCGAGCGTCGCTGCGTCGAAGTGCGTGAGCGGCACCCCCACGACGTCGCAGCTCGCGCGCCTCACGAAGGCCGAATACGACAACACCATCCGCGACCTCGTCGGGCTCAGTAGCCAGCCCTCGAGCATGCTTGCCCCCGACACGACGGGCAGCGTCGACCAGCGCGCCTGGGACGGGTACCAAGCAGCAGCCGACGCCGTGTCGTCTGCCGTCCTGGGCGACGCGGCGGCTCGCCAGAAGGCGCTCGGCTGCGCGACGACGGGCGGCGACGACACCGCCTGCATCCAATCGTTCGTGAGCTCGTTCGGTGCTCGCGCCTTCCGCCGTCCGCTCACCGCCGCCGAAAGCGCGAAGTTCGTCGCCATGTACACGAACCGCGCGACGCTCACGGCCACGGGCACGACGGACGAGGCCGTGCAGCTCATCCTGCGCTCCTTCCTGCTCGCGCCCTCCTTCCTCACGAAGGCCGAGCTCACGGAAACGGCCGAGGGAAGCCTCATCAAGCTCGACCCGTACGAGGTCGCGACGCGCCTCTCTTACATGATCTGGTCCAGCATGCCGGATCAAGAGCTCTTCGACGCCGCGAAGAACGGGGCGCTCGCCGACCAGGCGGGCGTGCTGGAGCAAGCGCGGCGCATGGTGGCCGATCCGAAGGCGCGCAGCATGGTGGGCTCGTTCCACGGCACCTACGTCAAAATGGGCGAGGGCACGCGCTGGGCCGGCTACAACCGCGACGCCAAGTACTACCCGAAGTTCACGGCCGCGATGGTCCCCATGCTCTCGGAGGAGACGGCGCGGTTCTTCGACTACACCGTGTTCGAGGCGGGTGGCTCCTTCAAGGACCTGCTCACCTCGACGGTCGGTTTCGTGAACGCGAGCACGGCGCCGATTTACGGCGTCAGCGGCTCCTTCGGCAACGACCTCGTCAAAGTGGAGCTCGACCCGGCGACGCGCCCCGGCGTGTTCACGCGGGCCGGCTTCCTCACGGCGTATTCCCTCTACGATCGGTCGTCACCCATCTTGCGCGGCGCCTTCCTGCAAAAGCAGGTGCTCTGCACGGACATCGGCGCTCCGCCGCCGAACGCCGCGACGACCCCCGTGCCGAACGACCCGAGCCTCGTCACGAACCGCGCCCGCACGGACGCGCAGACGGCGGGCTCGGAGTGCAAAGGGTGCCACCACACGCTCATCAACCCGACCGGCTTCGCGCTCGAGGCGTTCGACGCCCTCGGCCAAATCCAGACGAAAGAGCACGATACCGGCGCTGCCATCGACTCCACCGCCAGCGTCCCGATCAGCGACACCACCATGGCCGACGTGACCGGCCCCGCCGACCGCATGCAGGCCATCGCGGATTCGCCCGAGGCGCGCGCCTGCTACGCGAAGCGCTGGGTCGAATACGCGTACCAGCGCGCGGCCACCCCGCAGGACTACTGCACGGTGGACACGCTCGCGACCAAGCTCACGGACTCCGATTACAAGGTGGTCGATCTCATCGCCGACCTCAGCCAAAGCCAGTACTTCCGTTATCGCGCTGTCGAGGTGTCCCAATGAAACGCAGGTTATTTCTGAAGGGCCTCGGCGGCGCGGCCCTCGCCACCCCGTTCTTGAGCTCGCTCCACGGTCCGGCCAAGGCGCAGTCGGCAGCCGCCTCGAAGCGCCTGGTCATTTTCTACACGCAGAACGGCTGCCTCACGAACCGCTGGTTCCCGAAGGTCGAGAACGGGCCGCTCACCTCGGCCGACCTGCTCGGCACCACGCTCGAGCCGCTCGCCTCCTTCGCGCCGCAGCTCCTCTTCCCGCGCGGCCTCGCGATGTATCCCAAGGGCACCATCAACGGCTACTTCGACCCCCACGACCAGGGCATGGGCTCGAAGCTCACCTGCGCCCCCATCGACGCCGCGGGCAGCCACTGGGCGCAGGGTAAGTCGCTCGACCACGTCCTCGCCGGCCTCGTGAACCCGTCGGGGACGGGCCCCCTCGTCCTCTCGGTGGGCTCGGCGTTCGCCAACGTGAAGGGCATCGTCTCCTACAGCGACGTGAACACCCCCTACTCGCCGGAGACGAACCCTTCGAACGTCTATAAGACGCTCGCGGCGGGCTTCGGCACCGGTCAGCCCGCCACGAACCCGACGCCGACGGCGGTCGATTACCGCGTCGCCCAAGGCAACAGCGTCATCGATCTCGTGAAGGGGGATCTCGACAGCTTCAAGCGCCAAAACATGAGCGGCGCCGACAAGAAGAAGATCGACGACTGGCTATCCTTGCTCCGCGAGACGGAGGTCGGCACGGTTGGCACTGTCTCGGCGGCTTGCACGGCCGACGCAGCGACGGGCCTCGGCATCAGCGACGCCGACATCAAGGCGGCTCAGG
>Ga0164241_10005767_pt1 | contig 11458 bp, 11 predicted proteins | sample OricomyardsoilBY_FD_108780 | JGI IMG/M metagenome (GOLD analysis project Ga0164241, IMG submission 108780) | Backyard soil microbial communities from Emeryville, California, USA - Original compost - Back yard soil (BY) | ecosystem: Environmental > Terrestrial > Soil > Unclassified | place: USA... | reverse complement strand
CGACCCCGGCAAGGCGGGGGGTCTGGTGCTTCGGCGCGGTCGGCTCGTCGTGGCGGCGGAGGAGGGGGACGCACGCGTCGTCGAGGGTCTGCTCGCCGGCCTCGGTGCCTCGGCGTCGTGGGGTCCGGAGACGCTGAAGCCTTCCAGCGGGGCTACGCAGCTCGACGGGGTCATGGGCAACCACACCTCGGATCTCGTCCGTGGCGTGCTGCGCCCGGCGCGGGCAGCGGCCGCCGAGGTGGACGCCGAGACGCTCGTCGCGGTCTGGAGGGGTGACTCGCCGGCCGGGCAGCTCGACAAGACCGGCTGGGCGCCGCCCGGGACGGCGGTCGACTTCGTGCACCAGTGGCTGGCGATGCTCGGGCTCGGGCTGCTGCCGGTCGCGCACCGGCCCGTCGACCGGTCGCAGACGCCCGCGTGCTGGAACGTCTCACGTCCCCGCCGTGACGGGATCACGCTTCCCCTGCTGGCGGGTGCGACGAGCGTGCCGCGTCTCCGGGCGCTGGTCGGCCTCCGGGCGCTGGTCGACCTCGCCGACCACGAACCGGAGTCGCAGGAAGGCAGCGTCGCCGCAGGGGTGCTTCGCAGCTTCGGCGTGACGGAAGCCGTCGCCTTCGAGCGGCTCGTCAAGCGGGGGGCGGGCACCAGCCTCGCGTTCAGCTTCCGCCGCGGGCGCCGTCTTGCCCTGTGATGAGCGACGACGACCTCACCATCGGCGTCGTCGCCCACCACGTGTTCTGCCCGCGGCGGGCATGGTTGGAGGTGCACGGCGAGCGGACGGACACGGCGCAGGTCGCGGTCGGCGTCGAGGACCACACGGCGGTTGACGATCCGACGAGCTCGAGGACGGTGCGCCTGCGCGCCGTCGACGTGGCGTCGGCGGAGCTGGGCGTGCGCGGACGCTGCGACTCGGTCGAGGTCGGGGACGACGGCCGGCTGACCGTCGTCGAGCACAAGGCGGCTCCTGTCCGTCGCCGCTCCGAGGTCACCGAGCCGCAGGCCGTGCAGCTTGCGCTGCAGGCGCTCTGCCTCCGGGCGGCGGGCCACGATGTGGCCGGCGCGGCCGTGTGGTTCAGCACGTCGCGCCGGCGGGTCGACGTGCCACTCAGCGACGAGCTGCTCGGGCGCGCGCGGACCGCTGCCGCCGAGACGCGCCGAGACCTGGCGCTGCCGGTGCCGCCACCGCCGCTCGAGGAGGACGACCGCTGCCGGGGGTGCAGCCACGTGTCGGTCTGCCTTCCGGACGAGCACCGGGGCCGGGCTGCGGCGCGGCGGATCGGCGTGGGCGACCCGCTGGGCCGGGTGCTGCATCTCGCGAGCCCCGGAAGCCGGGCACGCCTGCGTCGAGGGCAGATCGAGGTGACGGTCCGTGAGGAGCCGCCGGTCACAGTCCCGATGGGTCAGGTGGCGGGGCTCGTCGTGCACGGCAACGCCGACGTCTCCGCGGCACTGCTGCGGGAGACGCTCGCCCGGGGGTTCCCGATCGTCTGGTGCACGTGGTCGGGGAGGGTCGTCGGATGGGCGGTGTCGGCGGACGGGCCCAACGGGGACGCTCGCGGTCCACAGCACCGCATGGATCCCGAGGTCGCGCTCGGTGTGGCGCGCGCGATCGTCATGGGCAAGGTCCGCAACCAGCGGCAGGTGCTGCGCCGGCACGGGCTCGAGGGACGCGAGCTGCTCCGCTCGCTCGCGGCGCAGGCGGCCGAGGCGCGATCGACCGGTGAGCTGTTCGGGATCGAGGGACGCGCGGCGGCAACGTACTTCCGTGCGCTGGGCCAGGCGATGAAGCCGGACTGGGTCGCGTTCGGAGAGCGCACGCGTCGCCCGGCGCGCGATGCGGTGAACGCAGCGCTCAACGTCACGTACGGGCTGCTGCTGGCCGACGTGCTGCGCGCGGTCGTGGCGTGCGGCCTCGACCCGTCCGGCGGGGTGCTGCACAGCGCGGGCCGCAACAAGCCGGCGCTGGCCCTGGATCTCATGGAGGAGTTCCGTCCGCTGATCGCGGACTCCGCGGTGCTGTGGGCGATCAACAACGGAGAGCTGCGCGAGTCGCACTTCCGATCGGACCTCGGCACGGTGCGGATGAGCGCCAGCGGACGGAAGGCCCTGATCGCGGCGTACGAGCGACGGGTCGGGAGCGAGTTCCGTCACCCCGTGTTCGGCTACCAGGTGACGTGGCGGCGCGCGATGGAGATCCAGGCGCGGATGTTCCTGGCGCTCGTCGTCGGGTCGGGTGACGGATACCAGCCGATCGTCATGCGATGAGCGAGCCGGTGCGGCGGATGATCGTCGCATACGACATCGTCGACGACCGCCGCCGGGATCGCGTGGCGGTTGCGCTACAGGAGCACGGGGAGCGGATCCAGTTCAGCGTGTTCGTCGTGGACGGTCGTCCTGCGTCGTTCGTTCGCCTGCGTGCGGCGCTCGCCGTCCTCATCGACCTTGACGTCGACACGATCATGTTCTGTGACCTCGGTCCAAGGGACACGGCGGCCGAACGGGCGATCACCCACCTCGGCACGCCGCGACGGTTGACAGGCGACGAAGACGCGCTCATCGTCTGATCCTGCGCAGGCTCCGGTGGCCCGAGAACCCCCGTGACCCTGCGCGTCCCGAACTTCCCCGCAACTCGAGGGTTTCTCGGGTCTTGCGATCCTTGACAACCGAATTAGTACGGTCGTTTCTGGCCCAGCCTGCGCAGGGTGATGGATTTTCCCTGCTAACAGCGCCCTTTTCAGGGTTGCTGTCTCGTCGCCCTCGAGGCGACGAGTTCATCGGGGCAAGATCAGGCGGAGCATCTCGTCGGCCGGCGGCGTCTCGTCGCCCTCGAGGCGACGAGTTCATCGGGGCTCGTACAGCGGGTCGCTGCCGTCGTCGGCGAAGCTGTCGTCTCGTCGCCCTCGAGGCGACGAGTTCATCGGGGCTCGCCCGGCGTGGAGGGCACCGGTCGTGTGGCGACGTCTCGTCGCCCTCGAGGCGACGAGTTCATCGGGGCAGCGACACGCCGACGCCAAACTTCACGGCGGCGCGTCTCGTCGCCCTCGAGGCGACGAGTTCATCGGGGCTCGCTCCACAGACGCTGGAACTCGCGGCCACGGCCGTCTCGTCGCCCTCGAGGCGACGAGTTCATCGGGGCCTCACCGGTCTTGGATGGACGGGTCGGAGGGGGTACCCGTCTCGTCGCCCTCGAGGCGACGAGTTCATCGGGGCGACGCGGCCGCTGAACCGGGGCGTCGGGGGTGAGCACTGTCTCGTCGCCCTCGAGGCGACGAGTTCATCGGGGCCCTGGCGACCTGCGAGGAGGAAGGGCTTCGCGAGGTCTCGTCGCCCTCGAGGCGACGAGTTCATCGGGGCGCCGACTCGCAAGCCCACCTCGCTGCGGTCCAAGCCGTCTCGTCGCCCTCGAGGCGACGAGTTCATCGGGGCGCCTCGCTCTCGGGCCTGCAGGTCGACCCCGCCGGCAGTCTCGTCGCCCTCGAGGCGACGAGTTCATCGGGGCGCGATGAGGACGACGTGGACGTCGAAGCGGCGCAGGCGTCTCGTCGCCCTCGAGGCGACGAGTTCATCGGGGCTACAGGTCGCGTCGCTTGCGTGTCTGCGGCGCGTCTCGTCGCCCTCGAGGCGACGAGTTCATCGGGGCGCGACTACGAGGTTTCCAAGGATGCGACGTCGTGTCTCGTCGCCCTCGAGGCGACGAGTTCATCGGGGCTTCGACGGAACGGTCTTGAGCGCCGGTCGGATCGTCTCGTCGCCCTCGAGGCGACGAGTTCATCGGGGCGCGAGCCAGTCGGGGCGGGCGGCGGCCTCTGCGGCGTCTCGTCGCCCTCGAGGCGACGAGTTCATCGGGGCCAGACGAACCCGCGCACCCAGATCGCCTGGGGCCTCGAGTCTCGTCGCCCTCAAGGCGATGAGTTCATCGGGGCTGGGCAGGGAGGCCCGCCCTCAGGCCCTTGGCGCGTCTCGTCGCCCTCAAGGCGACGAGTTCATCGGGGCTTGCCGGTCGCCGGGTCAACGAGGACGGCGTGGACGGTCTCGTCGCCCTCAAGGCGACGAGTTCATCGGGGCACCGCCATCAGGACGCACCGCCCTCGCGGACGATCAGTCTCGTCGCCCTCAAGGCGACGAGTTCATCGGGGCGCGTGGACGGCTCCGGACACGACTCGCTCGGAGGTCTCGTCGCCCTCAAGGCGGCGAGTTCATCGGGGCACCCCCGGCAACTGCCGGTGGGCGACGCTGCAACAGCAGGTCTCGTCGCCCTCAAGGCGACGAGTTCATCGGGGCACGGCGAGCTTGCGGAACGTCACGACCCGCGGGAGTCTCGTCGCCCTCAAGGCGACGAGTTCATCGGGGCCTCCGGCGATCGCGACCGGCGGTGTGCCGTTCGACGAGTCTCGTCGCCCTCAAGGCGACGAGTTCATCGGGGCTAGCGGCGCGTCGGCCCGGTTCGGGTGCAGGTCACGCGTCTCGTCGCCCTCAAGGCGACGAGTTCATCGGGGCGGCAAGACCGCGCAAGGCGTCGCCGGCACCGGCAAGCCACGTCTCGTCGCCCTCAAGGCGACGAGTTCATCGGGGCACCGCGATCGCCTGATCAACGAGCCGCTGCACCACGTCTCGTCGCCCTCAAGGCGACGAGTTCATCGGGGCGAGCAGAAGATCGCCGCCGGCATCGTCGCCGGCCCACGTCTCGTCGCCCTCAAGGCGACGAGTTCATCGGGGCACGTCCTCGACTCACGGATTCCGATCCCGGACCACGTCTCGTCGCCCTCAAGGCGACGAGTTCATCGGGGCTGGGACACGCACGACCCGGTGGTGCGCGAGCGCGTCTCGTCGCCCTCAAGGCGACGAGTTCATCGGGGCGAGAAGGCCAAGTCGCTCGCGAAGAATCTCAAGAGTCTCGTCGCCCTCGAGGCGACGAGTTCATCGGGGCCTGCGTTCGCTGCGCGAGGCGGCGGACGCCGGACTGGTCGTGTGTCTCGTCGCCCTCGAGGCGACGAGTTCATCGGGGCCAGCGCATCGAGCTTGGCTTGCGGCAACACGGCGGGTCTCGTCGCCCTCGAGGCGACGAGTTCATCGGGGCATCGGGGCGGACGGCCGGCACCGGTGGGGGCCGTCTCGTCGCCCTCGAGGCGGCGAGTTCATCGGGGCATGATCGAGCCGAAGCGGATCGACTCGGGGCCCGTGTGTCTCGTCGCCCTCGAGGCGGCGAGTTCATCGGGGCGCGACGCCGGCCCCGAGCGCGAGGGTGCCCGGCGTCTCGTCGCCCTCAAGGCGACGAGTTCATCGGGGCCGGCGGGCGACGACCTTGTCGCCGCTCTTGCGGGGTCTCGTCGCCCTCAAGGCGACGAGTTCATCGGGGCGCGGCGCTTCGCAGCAGCTCGTCGAGCTTGCGGACGTCTCGTCGCCCTCAGGCGACGAGTTCATCGGGGCACGTGCCGCTCGAAGGTACGCAGGCTCATGCGCACGGTCTCGTCGCTCTCGAGGCGACGAGTTCATCGGGGTCCGGGCTGGATCAGCCCGTCATAGTCGCGCTCGTTCTGTCTCGTCGCCTTCGAGGCGACGAGTTCATCGGGGCCCCACCCAGCGCCACGGGGGACGGGGCGCGTTCTGGTCTCGTCATCTTCGCGGCGACGAGTTCATCTGGGCGGCAACGTCGGGCCGGGCTCCTCGAGTGGCGTTCTGGTCTCGTCGCTTCCGTGGCGGCGAGTTCATCGGGCCTGCCCGAACGTGCCCATCTCGGTCGGATGCAAGACAACGGTGAGGCCTGTACGGCCACGCAACCCGTCGATACCATCGCCTCATGACCGCCAAGGAAATGCTCCTCGAGCGGGCGCCTGGCTGGACCGAGGCTCAGGCCGCGGCCGCGCTGCGAGTCATCGAGGCACAAGACGAAGCAGCGGCGTTCTTCGATGACGAATCGAAGCTCTCCGACGATGAGCTCGACGCGCGCGAGGATCGCTGGTCACAAGCCAGCGCACGCGAGGCCGTCCGCGAAGAGCCTTGGTAGCTCGTGGCGGGGTCTACTGGGTCGACCTCGAAGCCGAAGGCCGTCGACCGGTCTGTGTCCTCACGCGAAACGCGGCTATCGATCGACTCCGCAACGTGGTCGTCGCCCCGGTCACCACACGGATACGCGGCATCGAGACCGAAGTCGTGCTCGACAGCAAAGACGGTATGCCGCGCCAATGTGCGATCAGCCTCGACAATCTCCGCACCGTCCCGAAGGCCCTGCTCACCGAGCAGATCACGCAACTCGATGCCGAGCGGCTGCAGGAGATCTGCCACGCGCTGAACGCCTCGGTCGACTGCTGAAGCGGTCCGCCGGCTGACGCACCGCGTGCGGTTCAATCCGCGCATGCACGAGACCGAGGAGGACATCGTCGCGCTGCAGGCGCTGATCGATCGCAGCTACGCGGCGGCCGGGCCGCACATGCTGCGGATCCACGAGCCCGAGCGGCGGCTCGGGGCGCGGGAGGTGGTGGAGCGGCTGACCGGGATGCGGCTGCTCGCGCTGGCGACGGTGACGGCGGACGGGCGGCCGATCGTCGGGCCGGTCGACGGGATCTTCTACCGGGGCGCGTTCCACTTCGGCTCGGCGCTCGACTCGGTGCGGCTGCGGCACGTCCGCGCGCGGCCGCAGGTCAGCGCGACGCACCTGCCGGGGGAGGAGCTGGCGGTCACGGTGCACGGGCGGGCCGTGCCAGTCGACATGCGCGGCGAGGAGGGCCGCGGCTTCCGGCAGACGGTGCTCGACATCTACCTGCCGCGCTACGGCGCGGAGTGGGAGACCACGGTGCTGGACTCGGGGTCCGCCTACCTGCGGATCGAGGCCGACCGGATGTTCCCGTTCTGGATGCCGCCGGCGGAGACCGGCTAGCCCCCGGCGGGTGCGGCGGTCAGCGGCGCTCGCGGAACCCGTTGGCGCCGGGGCCGGCGGCACCGCGCCACGTGAGGTCGGCGGCGGAGAGCAGGGCGACGATCACGCCGCCGCTCATGCCCCACACGCCCGCCGGCGAGCTCCACGACAGGAAGCCCCAGACCATCAGGACCAGCGCGCCCACGAGCGTGAGCTGCGTGAAGTGGAACCGGCGCGCGGGCGGCGCCTCCCGATCCCGGCGGCTCATCCCCCGATGGGGGCTCGAGGGTTCGCACCCCAGAACATCTGCGTCCCCAGCATGCCTATGAGGTGCACGAGGACGATGTTCAACACCATCGATTTGGCCGTGGCCGCGCCGACCCCGACGGGACCGCCGCTGGCGTTGTAGCCGTAGTAGCAGCCCACGAGCACGATCGCGGTCGCCATGACCATGCCCTTGATCAGGCTGAATATGAAGTCCGGCGGGTTCTGGAACATCCAGAAGATCAGGAAGTAGCCGCCGCTCGACACGTCGCCGATCTGCTCGACGACCGCGAGGTAGCTGGCGAAGAACCCGGCGCCGACGGCCGCGATGTACATGAACGGCAGGACCATCCAGGCGGCGAGCAGGCGCGTGGCGCAGAGGAAGACCATCGACTCGATGCCCATGACCTCGAGGGCGTCGATCTCGTCGGAGATCCGCATCGAGCCGAGCTCGGCGACGATGCCGGTCCCGACCTTCGCCGACATCATGTAGCCGAACGCGTAGGGCACGAGCTCGCGGAGGTCGCACCAGGCGGTGAAGACGCCGGCGTAGGCGGGGGCGCCCGTCGCTCGCGTGAAGTACGCGCCCTCGATGCCGCACTGCAGGCCGATGATGAACACCAGGCCCCAGATGACCATCGTCGAGCTGAGGATCAGGATCCCGGACTGGCGCAGCGCCTCGCCGAAGAAGCGGAGGACCCGCAGGCCGTAGACGTCCCGGAGAACGCGAGACCCGAACTTGGAGATCTCGCCGAAGGTGGCGATCCAGGACGAGGAAACGGTTAACAGCCCTCTCATTGGGCGAGCATACCGGACGGAGGGGCGATTCAGAAACCTCGATGTGTTCTATAGCCTCGTCCCGATGGTGCTGCGCGCCCGGCAATGGGGACCGCCCGAGGGCGAGGTCATCGTATGCCTCCACGGCGTCACGCAGCACGGTGCCGTCTTCGCGCCGCTCGCCCACGCGCTCGCCGAGCACGGCCGGCGCGTGATCGCCGTCGACCTCCGCGGCCACGGAGCCTCGCCGGCCGAGCCGCCGTGGGATGCCGGGACCCACGTCGCGGATCTCGTGCACACGCTGGACGCCCTCGGCGTCCGGCGGGCGACGTGGATCGGCCACAGCTTCGGCGGCCGGCTCGCCGCGACGCTCGCCGTCGCGCATCCGGGGCTGGCCGAGCGGCTCGTGCTGCTCGACCCGGGCCTGCACGTGTCGCCGGCCCGCGCGGCGCGCGGCGCGGAGATGGACGGCTACGACTGGAGCTTCGAGACGCCGGAGGGCGCGGTCAACGCGATCCTCTCCTCCGGATCCGTCACGTCGGTGCCGCGCGAGGTCGTGGCCGCCTACGTCCGCGACGCCGTGCGCCCGGGCCCCGACGGCCTGCATCGCTTCCAGTACTCCCGGGGCGCCGCCGCGGTCGCCTGGAGCGAGATGGCGCGGCCCGCCCCGGCGATCGCCGCCGTCCCGACGCTGCTCGTGCGCCCCGAGACCCCGCTCACCGACGGCTCGGCCGACGACTTCCGCTACCGCGGCGAGCTCGGCCGGCTGCTGACCTTCGTGATCGTGCCGCACGGGCACAACGTGCTCTGGGAGTCGCCGGCCGAGACGCGCGCGGCGATCGAGGCGTTCCTCGAGCCACCGCGATGATCGCGCGGCTGCTGCCCGCGTGCGCCGCGAGCGCCGAGGCGCGGGCGGACGATCCCGCGGCGGCGCCGCACCCGGACGAGCGCGAGGCGGTCGCCGGCGCGGTGCAGCGGCGCCGCCGCGAGTTCGTCACCGGGCGGGCCTGCGCGCGGGCCGCGCTGGAGCGGCTCGGCGCCGTGCCGGTGGCGATCCCGGCGGGCCCGCGCGGCGAGCCGGTGTGGCCGGCCGGGATCGTCGGCAGCATCACCCACTGCGACGGCTACCGGGCGGCCGCGGTCGCCCGCACCGGGGACGTGGCGGCGATCGGGATCGATGCCGAGCCCAACCGCCCGCTGCCCGGTGGGCTGCTCGACGACGTCGCCTCCGCGACGGAGCGCGAGCACCTGCTGCGGCTCGCGCGCACGGCGCCGGGGGTCGCGTGGGACCGCCTCCTGTTCTCCGCGAAGGAAGCGGTCTACAAGGCCTGGTTCCCGGTGACGGGCGCCTGGCTGGGGTTCGAGGACGCCGAGGTGGAGGTCGATCCGGACACCGGGCGATTCGGCGTCCGGCTGCTCCGCGACGCGCCCGAGGAACTCGCCGTTCTCACCGGTGCCTGGAGCGTCGAACGCGGGCTGATCGCGACGGCGGTCGTCGTGGTCTCCTGACGCCGACCGTTCCGCGGAACAATGAACACGTGGTTGTTTCCAAACCGGTTCCCAGGTACTGTCCGGTCGCATGGACGGGGTGGAGGGGGAACTGCAGGAGGAGGGGTACGGAGGGGCGGTCTCGCTCGCGCCCGACCCCGGACCGACCGGTGTCGTCGTCAACTCGGTGCTCGGCGACGGGGCGTACCGATCGCTCGCCGACGACGTGCTCGACGGGCTCACGCGGCCGTTCAAGGAGCTGCCGCCCAAGCATCTCTACGACGGTCGTGGGTCGGAGCTGTTCGACGCGATCTGCGAGGTGCCGGAGTACTACCAGACGCGTACGGAGCGTCTGATCCTCGAGACGTGCGCGACCGAGGTCGTGGCGGCGACGGGTGCGGCGGAGCTCGTGGAGCTGGGCTCCGGTTCGGCGAAGAAGACGCGGGTGCTGCTGGACGCGATGCGGGCCGCGGGGACGTTGCGGCGGTACGTGCCGATCGACGTGTCGGAGGCGGCGTTGCGGGCGAGCGCGGCGCTGCTGATCGCGGAGTACCCGGGCATCGAGGTCAACGGGCTCGTGGGGGACTTCGAGCGGCATCTCGACGAGCTGCCGGAGCCGGTGGGGCCGCGGATCTTCTGCTTCCTGGGTGGGACGATCGGGAACTTCCCGCCGGGGAGCCGCCGCCGGTTCCTGCGCGGGCTGGCGGAGCGCTTCCAGCCGGGCGACCACCTGCTGCTGGGGACCGACCTGATCAAGGATCCGCGGGTGATCCGCGCCGCCTACGACGACGCGCAGGGCGTGACCGCGGAGTTCAACCGCAACGTGCTGCACGTCCTCAACCGCGAGCTGAACGCGGACTTCGTGCCGTCGGAGTTCGACCACGTCGCGCTCTACGACGAGCATCACGACTGGATCGAGATGCGCCTGCGGGCGCGGTCGCCGCAGGTGGTCGAGGTCAGGGACCTGGGCATCACGGTGACGTTCGCGGCCGGCGAGGAGCTGCGCACCGAGATCAGCGCCAAGTTCACCCGGGACACGCTCGAGAGCGACCTCAACGCGGCCGGCCTGGACCTCGCGGGGTGGCACGTCGACCCCGACGACCTCTTCGCCATCAGCGTCTCGCGCCCCCGGCGCGCCTAGTCCGCCGGCGCCGCGAGGGGGCGTCTGCGCCCGTCCGGTAAGGACTTTCGAGCGTGTCGTCCATGGTGTCCAATTAAAAACTGGATCATTGGTGCGCATCTGTGCTAGCGTCGCGGTTCAGTTTGGAAACGTCGACGTTCATGGGAGAGGGTCACGGATGACGCAGGTGGGGAGCAGCAGGGATCTGACGGACGTGCTGATGGCCGATCGCTCGCTGTGGGAGGACGGCCCTCCACACGAGCTCTTCTCCGAGCTGCGCCAGGGCTGTCCGGTGCACTGGTCCTCGGAGATCCCCGAGTTCCCGGCCGAGGCCGGGTTCTGGTCGATCACCAAGGCCGAGGACGTGCGGACCGTCAACCGCGACTTCCAGACGTTCTCGTCGGAGCGCGGCGGGACGCTGATGTTCACCAACTCGCTGCTGCCGCTGGAGCTGGCGCAGCTGATGTTCGTGGCGATGGACCCGCCGAAGCACGACCGCTTCCGGCAGCTGTTCCAGCTGGGCTTCACGCCGCGGCGCGTCGCCGAACACGAGGACGACATCCGCGCGATCGCCCGCGAGGTCCTCGACACGCTCGACGGCCGTGAGGAGTGCGACCTCGTCAAGGACGTCGCCGAGCCGTTCGTCGCGCGCGTCATGGGCGGGTTCATGGGCCTCCCCGAGGAGGAGCAGCGCATGTGGATGGATCTCACCACGGCGATGCTCAGCGTCATGGACCCGGACGTGAACCCGGAGGGTCCGAAGACGCTCATGGAGCGCGACATGCCGATCGTCTTCTCGCGCAGCCTCGAGCTGATCGCGGCGCGCCGGGAACAGCCCAGCGACGACCTGATCAGCATCTTCGTGCAGTCCGAGATCGACGGGCAGCGGCTCGAGGACCACGAGATCGTGATGGGCTTCTTCCTCTTCCTCACGGCCGGGTTCGACAGCACGAAGG
>Ga0164241_10005766_pt1 | contig 11460 bp, 10 predicted proteins | sample OricomyardsoilBY_FD_108780 | JGI IMG/M metagenome (GOLD analysis project Ga0164241, IMG submission 108780) | Backyard soil microbial communities from Emeryville, California, USA - Original compost - Back yard soil (BY) | ecosystem: Environmental > Terrestrial > Soil > Unclassified | place: USA... | reverse complement strand
GCCCGACGGACCGCCGCTGATCGTGTGCGCCACCCGCGTGGCCGCCCAGGGCATCACGCTCACCCGGGCCTCCAACGTCGCCTTCCTGGAGCTGGAGTGGACGCCCGCGATGCACGACCAGGCCGAGGACCGCTGCCACCGCATGGGCCAGCGCGACGCGGTCACCGCCTGGTACCTGCTGGCGGCCGAGACGATCGACGAGACGATGGCCGCGCTGATCCAGCGCAAGCGCGAGATCGTAGACGCCATCACGGAGGGCATCGTGACCGAGCACGACGAGAGCATGGTCCAGGGCGTCGTGCGCGCGCTGCGCGACGGGACGCCGTATTCACACCTACGAGCGGTGCAGGAGGAGGGGTAGGGTCGAGACAGCCATGAATCGCCCCGCAGACCCCGCCGCGACCGTCCTGCTCGTCGAGGACGACGACCTCCTGGGCGAGGTGCTCGCCGCCCTGCTCGCCCCGCGCGCCGACGTGACCTGGGCCCAGAGCGCCGAGGAGGCGTTGGAGAAGCTGTCCACCGCGGACTGGGACCTCCTGATCTCCGACATCGAGCTGCCCGGCATGGACGGGCTGGACCTCGTACGCATCGCCCGCGACCGCCTGCCGCAGATCAGCGCGCTGATGCTGTCGGCCCACGCCGACTTCGACCATGCCGTCGCCGCGATCCGCGCCGGCGCCGACGACTACCTGCCCAAGCCCGTCGACCGCGGCGCGCTGCTGACCAAGACCGACGAGCTGATCGCGCTGGCCCGGGGCCGCAAGGCCGCCGCCCGCGCCGTCGTCCTGGCCATCGGCGCCCACCCCGACGACGTGGAGATCGGCGTCGGCGGCATCCTCCTGGCCCACACCGCCAAGGGCGACCAGGTCAACGTGCTGACGCTGACCGGCGGCGAGGCGGGCGGAGAGCCCGGGCTGCGCGCCGAGGAGGCCGAGCACGCCGCCGCGCTGATGGGCGCGCGCCTGTTCCACAACGACCTGCAGGACACGAGCCTGAGCGTCAGCGACGGGGGCGTGATGATCGGCGCGATCAGCGACGTGGTCGCCGCCGTCTCCCCCACGGTCATCTACACGCACACGCTGCTCGACGTCCACCAGGACCACCGCAACGTGCACCGCGCGACCCTCGTCGCGGCGCGTGGCGTGCCGCGCATCTTCTGCTACCAGGCGCCGTCGACCACGGTGGACTTCCACCCCACGCGGTTCATCGCGATCGACGACTTCATGGACGCCAAGCTCGAGGTGATCCGCGCGTACGGCTCCCAGGCCACCACGCGCGGCTACCTCGACGAGGAGCTGACGCGCGCCACCGCCCGCTACTGGGGCCGCTTCACGCGCGGCCGGTACGTGGAGCCGCTCGAGGTCGTGCGCGACAGCGACGTCCAGGGCAGCGTGCACATCGATCCCACCGCGAACGAGGAGCACCTCGATGTCGATTGACCCCACCACCCCGCGCCCGCGCATCCTCGTGACGGGCGTCGGCGGCCCCTCGGGCCAGTCGATCATGAAGTCGCTGCGCACCCTCGACCCGCCGGTGGACGTCCTCGCCGCCGACCTGGATCCCTACGCGGCCGGCCTCTACCTCGTCCCGGCCGACCGCCGCTTCCTGCTGCCGCGCGGCGACGACCCCGCGTTCTGCGACCACCTGCTGGAGCTGGCCCGCCGCGAGCGGGCCGACGTGGTCGTGCCGACCGTCGACAGCGAGCTGCTGCCGGTGTCCGAGCGGCGGGCCGACTTCGCCGCGGCCGGCGCCGCCGTCGTCGTGGCCTCGCCCGAGACGCTGCGCACCTGCCTGGACAAGTGGGCGCTGCACCAGGCCTGCGTCGACCACGTGCGGGTGCCGGCGAGCGTCATCCTCGACGAGCACCTGGACCTGGACTCCGTCGTCTTCCCGGTGATCGTCAAGCCCCGCACGGGCAGCGGCTCGCGCGGCATCCACCTGATCGAGGACCGGGCCGCGCTGGCGGCGATCGAGCCCGACGGGACCAACCTCGTGCAGGAGCACCTGCCCGGCGAGGAGTTCTCCCTCGACGTCATCGCCCGCGCCGACGGCCGCGTCATCGGCGTGGTCCCCCGCGAGCGGCTCAAGGTCGACTCGGGCATCGCGATCACCGGCCGCACCATCCGCGACGAGGCGCTGGAGTCGTACGGCAAGCGGGTCGCGGAGCTGATCGGCCTCACCACCGTGGCCAACGTGCAGGCCAAGCGGGCCGCCGACGGCACCTGGGCGCTGCTGGAGGTCAACGCGCGCTTCCCCGGGACGATGCCGCTGACCGTGGCCGCCGGGATCGACATGCCCGCGCTGGCCGTCCGCGAGGCGCTGGGCGAGACGCTCCCGGACGGGCCGCTGGCGTTCGCCGAGGTCGGCATGGTCCGGTACATGGAGGAGCTGTTCCTGCCCTTCTCGGACATCGAGACCGTGCAGCGGACCGGGGCGGCGTGATGACCTGGCCCACGATCCCGACGGCCGCGCCGCCGGAGATGGACATGCAGATCCACTCCACGTTCTCCGACGGCGTCAACACCGTCGCCGAGAACGTCGCCGAGGCCGAGGCGATGGGCCTGCGCACCATCACCTGCGTGGACCACGTCCGTCATGACAGTGAATATCTCCCCGCGTTCGTCGCCGCCGTGCGCGCCGCGCAGGAGACGACCGACGTGGTGCTGCTGTGCGCCGCCGAGGCCAAGTACCTGGACGACGCCGGCCACCTGGACCTGCCCGACGACCTGGCCGGCGTCGACCGCATCTACGGCGGGGACCACCAGGTGCCGTGGACCGACGGGCCCCGCCATCCCGACGAGGTCGCCGCCGACCTGCGCGCCGGCGTGGTCACCGAGCGCGAGGTCCTCGAGCACCTGACGACCGCCACCGCCAACGCGGTCCTGCGCTACGAGCACGTGGTCATCGCCCACTTCTTCAGCCTGCTGCCGCGCCTGGGGATCGTCGAGGACGACGTGCCGATGGAGCTGATCGAGCGCGTCGCCGAGGCGGCCGCGCAGGGCGGCGCGATCGTCGAGGTGAACGAGCGGTACCGCTCCCCCAACGCCCGCACGCTGCGCCCCTTCCTGGACCGCGGCGTGGAGCTGCTGACCAGCACCGACGCCCACGCGCGCGAGCGCATCGCCCGGTACGACCACGTCGCCGCGGTCGTGCGCGAGCTCGCCGCCGGCGAGGGTCGCTGATCCCGCGCGTGGCGGTGACGCGGTGACCGCGCTGGCCTGGATCTGCGTCGCGCTCGTGCTGATCGGCGCGCTGCCGCAGGTCTCGGGCTTCTACCAGTTCCTCCTGGCCGGCTGGCACCGCTTCCGGCGCCTGCAGCCGTCCGAGCAGCCGCTCTATCCGCGGATCGCGCTGATCGTCCCCGCCTGGAACGAGGCGATGGTCGTCTCCCGCACCATCGACCAGCTGATGGCGCTGGAGTACCCACGGGACGCCCTGCGCGTCTACGTGGTGGACGACGCCAGCACCGACGAGACGCCCGAGCGGGTGCAGGCCAAGGCCGTGGAGTACCCGGGACAGGTCTTCCACCTGCGACGGGAGAAGGGCGGCGAGGGCAAGGCCCACACGATCAACCACGGGCTGCGGATCATCCGCTCCGAGGGGTGGTACGAGGCGGTGATGATCATCGACGCGGACGTCATCCTCACCCCGCCGTCCCTGCGCCGCATGACGCGCTACTTCGGCGACCCCGACGTCGGGGCGATCACCGCCTACATCAAGGAGGGCAGCCGGCCGGGCAACTTCATGAACCGGTTCGTGGCCTTCGAGTACGTGACCGCGCAGGCCGCGGCGCGGCGGGCCCAGAACGTGCTCGGCGCCCAGGCCTGCCTGGCCGGTGGCGCGCAGCTCATCCGGCGCGAGAGCCTGGAGGCGATCGGCGGCGAGATCGACACGTCGACGCTGGCCGAGGACACCGTCACCACGTTCAACATCCAGCTCGACGGCAAGCGCGTGGTCTTCGACCCCCACGCGACCGTGTGGGCCGAGGAGCCCCGCGACGTCGGCGGGCTGTGGAAGCAGCGGGTGCGGTGGAGCCGGGGCAACGTGCAGGTGACGTTCCGCTTCAAGGACATCTGGCTGCGCCGGGACAAGGGGCCGCTCGGCGGCGTCAGCTTCGCCTTCATCTGGTTCACGATCTTCCTGATGCCCGTGCTCATGGTCGGGGCGACCATCGGCCTGCTCGGGCTGTTCTTCCTCGACCGCGACGTGGCCGCGGTGGCCTTCCGGGTCCTCTGGTACCTGACGCTGACCACGTACCTGTTCGTCACGCTGTCGAGCTTCTCGGTCGACCCCGACACCGCGCGGCGCGCCTGGCGCGAGGGGATCATGTTCCCGGGCGGCATCAGCCTGCTCATCATCCTGTACGCCGCCTACCCGCCGCTGTTCACCGACGTGGTGGCCGGCTGGCTGGGCGACGCGGGGGTGCAGACGGCCGGCACGTTCTCCACCGTCCTGCTGCTGTTCGTCTACTCGTGGCCGTCGCTCTGCATGGTCGCCGCCTGGCTGGTCAAGCGGGTCGACGCCAGCCCCCTGCAGCCGCTCGCCGCGCCCCTGCTCTACGTGGTGGGCTACGGGCCGCTGCTGTGCGCGATCACCACCCACGGGTACCTCAAGGAGCTGCGCGGGGCCGAGATGGTGTGGGAGAAGACCGAGAAGACGGGCCACATCGGGACGGGGGAGCTGCGGTGAGCGCCGCCGACGAGGTGCGCGTGCGCCGCTGGCCGCGCTTCGCGGTCGGCGCCGGCGCAGTCGCCGTCACGGGCGTGGCGATCGGCGCGGCGGTGGCCCGGGTGCGCCGCGCGGCCGCGGCGGAGCGGGCGGCGGTGGAGCGCCCAGCCGCGCCGGCGCCCCCCACCGCGCTGGAGCTCTCGTCGAGCCCCACCTCGGTCCCGCTGAGCGGGACGCAGGTGGGGCTCGACGAACGGGTGGACGCGTTCCCGGCCTTCCCGGCGTTCGCCGCGTTCGCGGCGCTGCCGGACTGGCCGGTGGTGCAGGCGCCCGACGACCGCGACACGCGCGGCGGCGGCCTCCCCGTACCGGCCGAGCAGGCCGCGCTGGAGCTGCGGGACGAGGAGCGGTTCGAGAACGCGGTGTTCGTCCGCTCCGTCCTCATCCTGGTGGGGATCGCCCTCCTGCTCACCGCCCGGACGATCTGGGTGGGCTGACCGACCCGCCCGTCCGCCTCGTGCGGCTCAGGCGACGGGCAGGGGCGGGACCACTGCGGGGCCGGCGGAAAGCTCGGCCGTGTCCCCGTGCTGCTCCTCGATCCACCGATCGAGGGCCAGCCAGCGGTCGTAGATCCAGGCGATGCGCTCCTCCTGGGTCTCCGGGACCTCGGCGCGCGCGTGCCGCCAGAAGCGGACCTTGATCGTCCGGCCGACGAGCCCGCCGCGCCACACGTCGCTGACCCGTTCGAAGCCGTCGAAGCCGACGTGGCCGCAGACCAGCACGTCGGCCTCCGTCGCCTCGTCGAGCAGCGCGAGCGGCCCGCCGAGGCGGGGCGGCAGCAGGTGGCGCAGCTGGCTGGCGTACACGGAGATCGCCGGGTCGTGCTCGGCGATCTTGGCCTGGGCGCGGGCGAGCTTGGAGGCCGTGAAGCGCGTGCCCTCCGGGTAGATCAGGACGCCGTCGCCGGGGCCCAGGTGCTCGCCGAGCGTGCGCACCCGGGCGACCTGGCGGTCCGGGTTGTCGGACTCGCGGCGCACGAAGCAGGTGGGGATCCAGTGGCCGCCGATGTTCAGCGTCGGCAGCGCCTGGAGCTCGTGCTTGATGATGAAGCGCAGGCTGAGGTGGTGGGGCAGGCTCAGGACGGTGGCGGGCAGCGCGTTGTCGACGATGCTCGCGTGGCGGATGAACACGAGCACGGGCGGCGTCTCGGGCGCCTCGGTGGGGTTGACCAGCTCGTCGCCCTCGACCTCGAAGCGCAGCCCGAAGATGCGACGGATCCCCCACAGGTGGCCGGCCGCCCAGGTGGCCTGGAGGCGGAAGACGCGGCGCCGGCGGGCGGGCGTGTCGCCCTTCCACGGGCCGGAGACGAGCCAGGCCAGGCCGAGGCCGATCAGGCCGCGCAGCTCCCCGGCCAGGAACCACCACAGCACCGTGACGAGCCGCACGCCCGTCCACGGCTTGCGCCGGCGCAGCCACAACGCCAGGTCCGCGACCGCAGCGCCGATCAGGAGGACCGGGAAGAGCACGGTGACGAGCACGAAGGCGACGGTCTCCAGCGCGATGCCGGCGGCGATCCGCCCCACCCGCGAGCCCCGCGACCCCTCCGGCGGCAGCAGCCGCGCGACGGCGCTCACGAGGGGGACACAGCGGATATGCGAAGACCCATGCCCAGGACGGTAGCGATCGGGGCGCTGGTACCCTGTTCCCGTCAGCGCCGACCATCGCATCATGGTCACCCGCCGGGTCCGCCCGGCAGTGAAGGGCCCCGGGTTGTGTCCGGGGCCCTTCGTCGTTCTCCCTACATCCTGGTCAGGCAGACACGCGACCGCGGATCAGGTCCGCGGCGCGCTCGGCGACCATGATCGTCGGGGCGTTCGTGTTGCCGCCGGGGATCAGCGGCATCACCGAGGCGTCGACCACGCGCAGCGCGTCCACGCCGCGCACGCGCAGCTCCGGGTCGAGCACCGCCTCGTCGTCGGCCCCCATGCGGCAGGTGCCGACCGGGTGGTAGAGCAGCTCCACGCGGCGGCGCAGGTCGTCCTCGATCTCCACGTCGTCCTGGATCCCCTCGCCGGGGAACAGCTCGCGCCCCAGCACCGCCCGCATCGGCGGGGTGGCGGCGATCTCCCGGGCCAGCCGGACGCCCGCGACCAGCGCGGCGACGTCCTGGGGGTCCGACAGGGAGTTGGTGAGGATGTGGGGCTTGTCCCCCGGGTCGGACGACCGCAGGCGCACGTGCCCGCGGCTGCGCGGCGTGATGAGCACCGGCCCGAACGTCGCGGCGTGGCCGTCGTACACCGTCGCGCCGTTGTCGACGAAGTAGGCGGGGGCGAAGTGGAACTGCAGGTCGGGCGCCGGCAGGCCGGGCCGGCTGCGGACGAACGCGAAGGCCTCGGCCAGCGTCGACGTCAACGGGCCGGTCTTGCGCAGGACCCACTCGGCCAGGGCCGCCGGCTTCTCGGCGTCCGCGAGCGACCCACCGCCGGGCACGTCCCAGATGCACACCTGGTACGGGTGGTCCTGCAGGTTCTCCCCCACCCCGGGCGCGTCCACGGCCACCGGGATCCCGTGCTCGCGCAGCTGGGCGGCCGGCCCGATCCCCGACAGCATCAGCAGTTGCGGCGAGCCGATCGCCCCCGCCGAGAGGACGACCTCCCGCCCGGCGGTCGCCGTCCGCGTGCGGCCCAGCCGGTCCTTGTACTCCACGCCGGTCGCCCGGCCCCCGTCGACGACGACGCGCCGCACCTGCGCGCCGGTCACCACCGTCAGGTTGGGCCGGCCGGCGGCGGGGGCCAGGTACGCGTTGGCGGTGCTCCAGCGCCGGCCCGCCCGCTGCGTGACCTGGACCAGGGCCGCGCCGTCCTGCTCGGGGCCGTTGTAGTCGGGGATGTACGGGATGCCGGCCGCCTCGGCCGCCTCCAGGAACGTGCGGGTGATCGGCCGCGGCGACCGCGGGTTCTCGACCCGCAGCGGGCCCCCGACGCCGTGGTCGTCGCTCGCGCCGCGGACGTTGTCCTCCGCGCGCAGGAAGTACGGCTTGACCGCGTCCCACCCCCACCCGGTCGCGCCGCCGGCCTCCCACAGGTCGTAGTCCAACGGCCGGCCGCGGACGTAGAGCATCGCGTTCATGGCGCTCGATCCGCCCAGGCCCTTGCCCCGCGGCACGTAGAGCGACCGCTCGTCGCACGCCGGCTCCGGATCCGTCTGCAGGTCCCAGTCGCGGGAGGAGTGGAACTGCTGGGAGAACGCGGCGGGGATCGTCACGCTCGGGTGGCGGTTGCGGCCGCCGGCCTCGAGCAGCAGGACGTGGATCCCCGGATCCTCCGACAGGCGGTTGGCCAGCACACAGCCGGCCGAGCCGGCACCGACCACGACGTAGTCATACGAGGGCATGGGCGCGAGCCTACCGCCCGTCCGCCGTCGAGCCCCACGCTGATCCCGCTCAGCGGGATCGCGGTGGGGATCGACCCGAGGGGGTCGGGAAGTTGACACCAGATTGGCAGTAAACCGACCCCACAGCCGCCTGGACGTCCGGCAGACTCCGGCCCATGTCCCTCTCCGACGACATCGGCCTGCCCGGCGACCCGCCCACCGCGGGCCCCAGCGCCGTGGCGGGCGTCTCGGCGGGCGCCGAGCCGGCGCGCGCGGCCCGCGACCGCCGCGGGCCCGGAGAGGGTCTGGTCCTGCTGGTGTGGACGCTGCTCGTGATCGGGGCGGTCGTCTTCGTCCTCACGCGGGCCGAGCGGGACGAGCTGAACGACCCGCTCAAGAAGGCGGCCCGCGGCGAGGTCACCGGCCTGGGCCCGCTCTCCCTGCTCACCGCCGGGCAGTTCGGCGGGGCGATGACGGCGATCGGGGACCGCTACCCCGACGGGCGGCCGACCTCGATCCGGGTGGAGCCCACGCGGATCAACGCGGCGGTGCGCACCGGCCAGCACGCGCTGCGGCAGGTCTCGGTCGACGTCGCCCTGAAGGCGCACGAGGACGGCGAGGGCGAGACGACCGAGAAGGGCCTGGCCCTCTCCCGCGTGGATCCCCGCGGCCCCGAGCGCCTGGTGCGCGCGGTGAACGACCGGACCCGCACCCGCCCCACCGACGTGGACTACCTCGTGCTCTCCGTCGACTCCACCACGCCGCGCGCCTCCCGCTGGGCCCTCTTCCTCAAGCGCGGCACGCCGCCGGACCAGCGCCGGTACACCAGCGACCTCGCCGGCCACGACGTGAAGGCGGGGTTCTAGCCGTGCGCCGAGCCCTCTTCTCCGTCGTCGGGCTGCTGCTCTCCGGGGCCGCGGTCGTGACCTTCTGCTACTCGATCTACTCGCTCGGCCACATCGGCACGTGCGCGTCCGGTGGCCCCTACGTGTCGGCCCGGCCGTGTCCGCCCGGCACCGGCCTGAAGATCATGCTCATCTTCGCCGCCGTCATCGGGGGGCTCGTCGGCGTGCTGCTGTACAGCGGCGGCGTGCGCTGGAAGCGGCCGAGCCCGGTCCCCCTGGGACTGCTCATGTGGTCGGCGACGTTCCTCGGCGTCGCCGGCGCGCTCGCCTACTCGGCGTGGGGCCCGGCGGCCTACGACGTGGACGGCGGCGGCGTCCAGCTCGCGGCGATCATCCTGCTGGTGATCTTCGTCCCGATGGGGATCATCCCCCTCCTCGTCGTGGGCTTCGGCAACCGGAGCCGGCGCCAGGGCGTGCGGGTGCCGCCCGCCGGCACCACCCCGGGGACGACCCCGCCGGTCGCCCCGCGGCCCACGCCGCGGCCCGCCCCGGGCGGCGTCCCGGACCCGTCGCGCCTGCTCTCCGGCCTGGCCCTCTCCGGCCCCGCGCAGACCGGCGACGTCGTCGCCCGGCTCGAGCGGCTCGCCGGCCTGAAGGCCAGCGGCGCGATCACCCAGGAGGAGTTCGACCGGCTCAAGGCCACGCTGCTGCGCGAGGGCTGAGCGCCCGCCGTACGGCCGCCCCAGACTCACGGCGTCTGCGGATGACGCACGGACCCCGCCGGATCAGGCAGACTCACCCGATGTCCGCCAGCACAGCTCTGTCCCGCACCGGCCTCGCGATCGCCCTCTGCGGGCTCGCCGCCGCCGTCGTCCCCGCCACCCAGGCCTCCGCCGCGGCACCGAAGAAGCCGGCCAAGGCCCCGTCCGGCCTGGCCTTCTACACCCCGCCGAAGAAGCTCACCGGCCAGCACGGCGACGTCGTGTGGTCGCGCAAGCTGACCGGCGCCGCCGCGCTGAAGGGCGCGGGCGCCAACACGCTCGTGCTCTACCGCTCCACCTCGATCTCGGGCAAGAAGATCGCCGTCTCCGGCACGGTGTCGGTGCCGAAGGGCAAGGCGCCCAAGGGCGGCTGGCCCGTGATCACGTGGACCCACGCCACCACCGGCAGCGCCGACATCTGCGCGCCGTCGCGCGACAGCGCGTCCAACCCGGCCCACGAGGACATCTCCTACGTCTACCCGACGCTCAACGCGTGGCTGGCGAAGGGCTTCGCGGTCGTGCGCACCGACTACGAGGGGCTCGGCACGCCCGGCCCTCACCCGTACCTGATCGGCGCCTCGGAGGGCCGCGGGGCGATCGACATCGTGCGCGCCGCCCGCAAGCTGGACAAGCGCATCGGGACGACGCTCCTGATCGGCGGCCACTCCCAGGGCGGCCAGGCCGCGCTGTTCGCCACCTCCCTGGCGAAGGCGTGGGCGCCGGAGCTGAAGCTCAAGGGCCTCGTCGCGGTCGCCCCTGCCTCCCACATCAAGACGATCGTCTCCCTCGCCCCCACGTTCACGAGCCCCGGCGGCTCGATCTCCGGCACCGGCGCGCTGTTCCTCACCGGCGCCGCGCAGGGCAAGCCGAAGGTCGACCTGGAGGCCCTCCTCTCCCCGGAGGCCAACGCGCTGGTTCCCGACGTCGAGAAGCGGTGCCTGGGCGGGCTGTCCCAGGCCGACTCGTGGGGCGGCATCGCCCCCAGCAACCTGCTGAAGAGCGGGGCCGACCAGACCGACCTCCAGGCGGTCCTGACCGCCAACGATCCCGAGACGCTGCACCTCACCGTCCCGGTCCTGCTGCTGCAGGGCTCCGCCGACACGGCCGTCTTCCCGTTCTTCACCGACGGGCTCAACACGTCGCTCGTGAAGAACGGCGCCAGCGTCGAGTACAAGACGTACCCGGGCAAGGGCCACTACGACGTGTTCGGCGTGGCCGAGCCGGACGCGACCGCCTGGCTGGTCGCCCACGCGCAGTAGCGCGCGGCGCGCGGGGCGTCAGTCGTCCCGCGCGCGCAGCTTCTGCGCGACCTCGCGTACGCGCTCGGTGGCGTCGAAGGGCTGCGGCGTGCCCCAGCCCAGCCGCCACGCCAGGACGCGCAGGCCGAAGCCGAACCCCACCGAGATGAAGGCCGCCGGGGCCAGCGGGACGTCCAGCTCGTAGAGCCCGACGAACACGAGGATCCCCGCCAGGGCCGCCGTCGCGTACAGCGTGTCGTCGGCCCGGAAGATGCGCGGCGTCTGGTTGGTGAGGATGTCGCGCAGCACGCCGCCGCCCACCGCGGTGAGCACGCCGATGAAGATCGCCGGCAGCGTGCTGATGCCGTTGGCCAGCGCCTTGTCCGCGCCCACCACGCCGTAGATGGCCAGCGCGCCCGCGTCGAGGATCACCACCGCGAACGTGAGCCGGTCGATCTGCCGCTCGAACAGGAAGACGGCCAGCGCGGCGCCCAGCGCCGCGAGGATGTACCACGGGGCCTGGAACGCGACGGGGAGGTCGTTGAGCAGGACGTCGCGCAGGATGCCGCCGCCCAG
>Ga0164241_10005765_pt1 | contig 11461 bp, 11 predicted proteins | sample OricomyardsoilBY_FD_108780 | JGI IMG/M metagenome (GOLD analysis project Ga0164241, IMG submission 108780) | Backyard soil microbial communities from Emeryville, California, USA - Original compost - Back yard soil (BY) | ecosystem: Environmental > Terrestrial > Soil > Unclassified | place: USA... | reverse complement strand
TGAGGCACAGCAGGCAACGCTCCTCCTCAGCGTGGTTTCCGCAGAGGGAGCAGGGGCGCACGCGGCGGCGGGCGGTGATCAGGGACTCGCTCAGGGCCTCCACCTCTTCGAGGGGGGCGGCGAGCAGATGGTAGGCCAGGCGCTGGGCTGACTTGCGGCCGATGGAGGGGAGGCCGGCGAGGCGGTCCACCAAGGTCTCAAGCAACGAGGAACGGGGCGGGGAGAACATGGGTTGAAGATAAAACTTTTGGTAGTTTACCCCCGCCCCGGTTTAATGGGATATTCGCCCGCATGCGCATGAACGATCGACCTTTTTTTATCGCACCCGCGCTCACGATGATGCTGGCCGCTTCGCTGGCGTTGCTGTCCGCGCCGCCTGCGCGCGCGGCGGATCCGTTCGATGCGGACCTGGGTGCCAGGGGCGCGTTCACGACCACCGGCGCGCGCGTCGGCGACACGATCGAATACCGCCTGCGCGTGGAGTGGCGGGATGTGCCCGCCGCGATCGCGGTGCTGCCCCCGGGAGAAGACCTCCGCACCCAGGGCCTGACGATCATCGGCCAGTCGGCCTTCCACCGCAAGGTGGCCTCGGCGGGAGCCGTCCGCAACGTCAGCGAGTTCTCGTACCTCATGGTCGCGGGCGAAGCGGGTCCCGGTCGGGTCGCCCCCTTTTTGCTGCGCTACCGCAACGGGCTGGCCAACCGCACCGACGACCGCGTCGAGACCGTTCCCGTTGAAGGTTCCACTCTGGAGATCGGACCGGCCCGTCCTTCCTGGATGAAACCCGAGGGCATGCGCCTCTGGCTGTCGGGGGCCGCGGCCTTCGCCGTCTTGCTGGCCCTCGGCCTGCTCGGCCTCCGCAGGATGCGGTCGAGCGCGGCCGCCCAGCGAAAACACCCTTCCGCGCAACCGGTGGAAAATGCGTTCACCCGCGAAGCCGAGGAGCTCCGCCGGCGCAGCGACACGGCGGACAGCCGCCTCTGGCTTCGCGATGCCGAGAAGCTCTGCGTGGCTTATCTTTGCCGCCATATCGGCATCGGCAAGGCGCAGGACGTGCGCTTCGAGGCCGCTCTGGAGCAGTATCTGACGCGGCCCCACGCCCCCGACGAAAACGAAAGCTGGAATAAATTGAGAGACTTGTTCCACGAAGCCCGCTATGCGGGCGGCCGCAAGCAGCCTTTCGAATTGCGTGATGCCGCGCGCCACCTCAAGGTGTGCCTGGGCTCGCATCCGGGGCTGTCTCAGGGTGTCCCCATGAATTCACAAGATCCCGCCTCTGTAAAAATGGAGAAGCGTTAAATGAACGACCAAACCCCCTCTTCCCCTTCATCCATCGACCTGCAGGCCCTGACCGCGCAGGTGCGCGACGAGGGCGCCTTCCTTCGGGGCATCCTGGATGAGATGGGACGCACCGTCGTGGGCCAGAAGCACATGCTCGAAAGCCTGCTGATCGGCCTGTTGGCCGACGGCCACGTGCTGCTCGAAGGCGTGCCCGGCCTCGCCAAGACCACAGCCGTGAAGGCGCTGGCCTCGGCCATCTCGGGCGCGTTCAGCCGCGTGCAATTCACGCCTGACCTGCTGCCCGCCGACCTCGTGGGCACCTTGGTGTTCAACCCCAAGAGCGGTGAGTTCAACGTGCGCAAGGGCCCGATCTTCGCCAACATCCTGCTGGCCGACGAAATCAACCGCGCGCCCTCGAAGGTCCAGTCCGCGCTGCTCGAAGCCATGCAGGAAAAGCAAGTCACGATCGGCGACACGACCTACTCGCTGCCGCCCCTTTTCCTCGTGCTCGCCACCCAGAACCCGCTGGAACAGGAAGGCACCTATCCCCTGCCCGAGGCGCAGGTCGACCGCTTCATGCTCAAGGTCGTGATGGGCTACCCCACGGCGGAAGAAGAGAAAGCCATCGTGAACCGCGTCTCGGGCGCGGGGCTCGGCGAGTCGAAGCAGGTGGCCAGCGGCGAGGACATCCTGCGCTGCCGCAGGCTGTGCCATGCGATTTACATGGACGACAAGATTCTCGACTACATCGTGAACCTGGTGTCGGCCACGCGCGACCCCGCGGGCCACGGCCTCAAGGACCTCGCCCCGTTCATCGAATACGGCGCCTCGCCCCGCACCAGCATCAGCCTCGCGCGCGCCGCCAAGGCCCATGCTCTTCTGCGAGGCCGCGCCTACGTGACGCCCGAGGACATCAAGGCGATCGGCATGGAAGTCATGCGCCACCGCATCGTGCTGACCTACGAGGCCGAAGCCGAGGACGTGGCCGTCGAAAACGTCGTCCAGCGCATCTTCGACAGCGTGGAAGTCCCCTAGAACAGGAAGGTGGAGGGTATAGGGTGGAGGGTAGAAAGCCTGCCACCGACTTCTCCTCCGTCTTTCACTACCCTCCAACTTCTACCCTCTACCCTCTTTCCGTCATGATTCCTTCCGAGATTCTCCGCAAGGTTCGCCAGATCGAGATTCGCGCGCGCGGCGTGGTGAACTCCGTTTTGTCCGGCGCCTATTCCTCGTCGTTCAAGGGACGCGGCATGGAGTTCTCGGAGGTGCGCGAATACGTGCCCGGCGACGAGATCCGCACCATCGACTGGAACGTCACCGCGCGCGCGGGACATCCCTTCGTCAAGGTGTTCACCGAGGAGCGCGAACTCACCGTGCTCCTGATGGTGGATGCCTCGGCCTCGGGCGACTTCGGCAGCCGCAAGGAGATGAAGGGCGAAGTGATGGCCATGCTGAGCGCGCTCCTCGCGTTTTCGGCCATCCAGAACAACGACCGCGTGGGGCTTTTGATCTTCACATCTAAGGTCGAGAAGTTCATCCCTCCGCAAAAGGGCCGCAAGCACGTGCTGCGCGTCATCCGCGAGCTGCTGTATCACAAGCCGCAGGAAAAGGGGACCGACCTGGCCGGAGCGCTCGCGCATGCGAACCGGCTGCTCGGCCACCGCGCGGTGGTCTTCCTCGTTTCGGACTTCGCCGCACCGGACTTCGAGAAACCCTTGAAGCTCTTGCAGCGTCGCCACGATGCCGTGGCCGTGGCGGTCAACGACGTGCGCGAACAGGAAATCCCCGATGTGGGGTTCCTTGAGCTGGAGGATGCCGAGACCGGCGAGGTCACGCTGCTCGACACCGGCAGCCGCGCGCTGCGGGAATCGTTCCGCGCGCACGCGCTCGAAGAGAAGGCGCGCCTGCAATCCCTGTTCCGGCGCACGCGGGTCGACGTGATCGACATCCTTGTGCAGCGGGACTACGACGCCACCATCCAGCCGCTGATCCACTACTTTCGCAAGCGCGCCAACGGAAGGGCGGGGAAACGTGGGTAAGTTAAAGAGAGGGTGGAAGGTGGAGGGTAGAGGGTGGGCAAAACTCATTCCTGAAAATCCGTTCCGTGCGTCGAGGGGCTCCCGTTTGACAATGTTCACAGGCCTCGTATTCCTCGGAGCCTCTCTTTGCGCCGCAGCCCCCTCCGACGTCGAGGTGGCAGCGCGCGTGGATCGCACCGAAATCACGGTGGGCGATGTCGTGCATTATTCGATCTCTGTCACGTATCCGAAGAATGGCCGGATCGACTTGCCGGCCGTGCGGGGCAATGTGGGCCACTTCGAAGTGCAGGACTTTCATGCCTCGCCCGCGCAGGCGGGCGACGGTCGCACGACTTCGACCTATGCGCTGACTTTGACCTCCTACACGCTGGGGCCGGACACCCTGCCGCCGCAGCGCGTGGAATACCGCGCCGCGGGCGACACGGCCACGCTGGTGCTCTACACCCCTCCGACCTTCGTCTCGGTCCGGCGCGTGTCGCCCGCCGGCGCGCAGGATATCGCCGACATCACCGGCCCCGAGAAGCTTCCCGGGAATATCCCTTGGGGCCTGATCGCCCTCGCCGCGGCGGGGATCGCCTTCTGGTTCTATCGCGACTGGCGGAAAAAGCATCCCCGCAAGGTCAACACCGCCCGCGCGCCGCTGCCGCCTTACGAGGACGCGCTCGAAAAGCTGCGCGTCCTCGAGCAGGCAGGACTGCCTTCGCAGGGCCTGGGCCGCGAGTTCGCCTTCTCGCTCTCTGAAATCATGCGCGGCTACATCGGCCAGCGCTTCGAGATCGATGCGCTGGAGGCCACCACGGGCGAGCTGCTGGAGCGTGCCGCCTCGCTGCCTTTGGCCCCCGAGCAACAAGCCTGGCTGCGCCACTTCACCTCGGACCTCGACACGGTGAAGTACGCCACGGGCGCCCTGGCCGAAGCCGAGGCCGCGCGCCAGATCGAGGCGGCCCGCGAGTTCCTGCACGCCACGCGGCCCATCGCGCCCTCCATCCCGCCGGCCGGCACCGGTTCGGAGAAACCTCCGGCGGGGCCCGCATGAGTTTTGCGTTCCTCCCCCATTTTCACAACCCGTGGGTTCTGTGGCTGCTGCTCGCGGTTCCCCTGCTGGCCTGGGACGCCTGGCGCCGCGAAGGCAAGCGCCGCGCCAGCATCCGCTTTCCGTCGATCGACGGCCTGCGCGACCTCCCGCCGACCTGGACCCAGAGGCTGCGCCACAGCCTGATCGTGTTGAGGCTCGCCGCCGTGGCGCTGCTCGTAGCCGCCCTCGCGCGCCCGCAGTCCAGCGAAAGCCTGGAGGAAATCAATTCCCTCGGCGTGGACATTTCCCTGGTGCTCGACGTGTCGAGCTCGATGAAGACCCTGGACTTCAAGCCAGCCAACCGCCTGGTGATCGCCAAGCAAGTGCTTGAGAAATTCGTGATGGGCCGCAAACATGACCGCATCAGCCTGGTGGTCTTCTCCGGCCGCAGCTTCACGCAGTGCCCGCCCACGCTGGACTACGACGTGCTCGTGCAATTGCTGCGCCAGGTCGATTTCGGCCGCGTCGAGGACGGCACCGCCATCGGCACGGCCATCCTCAACGGCACCAACCGCCTGCGCGGAGCGGGCGCAAAGAGCAAGGTGATGATCCTGCTCACCGACGGCGCGAACAACGCCGGCGAGGTCTCCCCCGTCACCGCCGCGCGCGCGGCCAAGGCCCTGGGGATCAAGATCTACACGGTCGGCGTCGGCAAGGACGGAGACCAGCCTCTGGAGGTCGACGACCCGATGTTCGGCAAGCGCATCGTGATGGTCCCGACCCAGATCGACGAACCCATGCTGCGCGAGATCGCCTCCCTCACCGGCGGCCAGTATTTCCGCGCCCAGAATTCCCAGGCGCTCGCCGACATCTATGCCGGCATCGACAAGCTCGAGCGCAGCGAGATCCGCACCTCCAGCCACACGCGCTACTCCGAGCTGTTCATGAACCTGGCGTGGGCGGCGCTGGCATTTCTCGTGATCGAAATCGTGCTGGCGCAAACCCGTTTCCGGAAGGCTCCCTGATGCGTTTCGCGAACGTTCCCCTTTTGTGGCTGCTCGCCCTCGTCCCCGTGCTGGCGTTGTTCTTTGCGTGGGCCCTATGGCGCAAGGCCAAGGTGCTCCGGCGTTTCGCCGAGTCCGAAATGCTGCGCCGTCTGGTCGCGGGCACCAGCCTGCCGCGGCAAATCGCCAAGATGATCCTGTTGCTGCTGGTGGTGTTCTTCCTCACGCTTTCGCTCGCCCGTCCGCAGTGGGGCACGAAGCAGGAAACCATCGAGCGCAAGGGACTCGACGTGGTGGTGGCCGTCGACGTGTCGCTCTCGATGCTGGCTGAAGACATCAAGCCCAATCGTCTGGCCCGCAGCAAGCAGGAGATCCAGCGCTTCGCCGAACGCCTGAACGGCGACCGCGTGGCGCTCGTGGCCTTTGCCGGCGACGCCTTCCTGCAATGCCCGCTGACCTCGGACTACAGCGCCTTCCGCATCTTCCTCGACGTGCTGGACCCGACCCTGATCGAAGCCCCCGGCACCGACCTCGCGCGGGCCATGGAGGTCAGCCTGAAGGCCTTTCCCAAGACATCCGGAACCGGCAAGCACCGCGTGCTGGTCCTGCTGACGGACGGCGAGGATCACGGCGGGCGCGCCCTGAAGGTCGCGCAAGACGCGGCGGAACAAGGCGTAACGGTGTACACGGTCGGCATCGGATCGGTGACGGGCGTGCCCATTCCCGTGACCGATGAATCGGGCGCGAAGACATACAAGAAGGACTCGAAAGGCGAGATCGTTTCGACCCGCATGGATCCCGACCTGCTGATGCAGATCGCCAAGGCCACCGGTGGGCGCTTCTATCACGCCGAGCCGGGGCATTTCGAATTGCTCGACGTGCTGGACGCCATCAATTCCATGGAAAAACAAAAACTGGATTCGCAACAGTTCTCACGTTTCGAAGACCGGTTCCAGATCCCGCTCGCGATCGCCCTGGTGCTGCTGGTCGCGGAGATGCTGCTCTCGGACCGCCGTCGCCGCCGCAAGGCCTGGGCCGGGAGGTTCTCATGAGCTTTTCCGGATTTCGCCCCTCGCGATTAGGACGCGGGTTCATGGGGCCGGCCCTGTTGACGCTCTTCCTCGCGGGAGGCGCGCTCGCGCAGGGATCGCAAGACACGCCGGCCGGAGCCGCACCGTCCCCAGGCGCGAGCCTTGTCTCGAAACTGCTGCGCTCCTTCTGGCTTCAATCTCCCCCGGGAACGCAGGGGAACAAAGCCTACAAGAAGGGAGACTATGCGGAAGCCCTGCGCCGTTATGCGCAGGCGGGCGCGGAGGCGCGCGCCGCCGGCAAGCCCGTCGACCCCGCGCTGTCGCTGAACGCGGGCAACGCCCTCTACCGCCTCGGCAAGTACGACGAGGCGGCAGGAGCCTACCAGGAAGCCTTGAAAGGACAAGCGTTCAGGTCTGCGCGCGACACCGCCTTCGCGGCCCGCGCGCACTACGACCTCGGGAATGCCTACTACCGGAAGGGCGCGGCCGCCGACTCCTCGGCGACCGAACAGGCCATCGGCGACCTGCGCGAGGCCCTGGCCCGCTACAAGAAGTCGCTCCAGATGGATCCCCGTAATCGTGACGCGAAGCAAAACCTGGAACAGGCGCAGACCCTGCTGCAAAAATTACTGAAGCGGCAGGAGCAGCAGCAAAAGCAGAAGAACCCAAAGAATCAAAAGCCGCCCGAACCCAGCAAGCGCGCGCAGGAAGCCCTTGCCCGCGCCTTGCAGCTGACGCAAGAGCACCGTTACCCCGAGGCCAAGGCCGTGTTGGAGGACATCCTGCGCACCGATCCCACCGCCGCGCCCTATCGCAGTCATCTGCAAAGGCTGGACGATGTGATCCGCATCCTGAACGGACAGGACCCGCTGCCGCCCTCGCCCGCGGATCCGCGCGCGCAGCAGAAGGGGATGGGAATATGAGCGCGCCCCGCATGCTGTTCCCGCTCTTCGCTTTCGTGCTGTCCCTGCTTTCGGCCGTTTCGGTCCACGCCCGCTCGGCGGAGGATTATTTCCACGGGGGAGCCTGGAAATACGTCTCCGGAAAACACCAGGAAGCCCTGATCGAGGTGGAAGAAGGACTGCGCCAATACCCCGATGACGCCCACTTGCAAAAGCTGGCCGACCAGCTGCGCAAGATGAAGGACCAGCAGAATCCTTCCGGTGGAAAGGGTGACAACAAGGACAAGAACAAAGACAAGAAGGATCCGGGCAAGGATCAGGACAAAAACAAGGACCCGGGCAAGAAGGACGGCGACAAGAAGCCGGAGGACAAGGACAACAAGGACGGCAAGAAACCGCCCGAGCAGCCGCCCGAACCCAAGGACGGAGACGGCAAGAAGAGCGAGGGAAAGAACCCCGCGGGCGCTCCGCCTCCGGGCCAGATGAGCGAGGACGACGCGAAGCGATTGTTAAATTCGTTCGTCGACGACGAGAAAAAGGAACAGCGCGAGCGGCAGAAGCTGCTGCGCAAGCGGTTGCAATCAGATCAGGATTGGTGATGAACGGTATTTTTAAAAAAATCCTTCTGCCTCTGGCGACCGTGCTGCTCACCTTGGGGGCTCCGGCCCATGCCGCCGTGCGCGGGGCGCAGGCGGGGCTGAGCGCGTCCCAAGCCATGGTGGGCGAGGCCATCCAGTTGCAGGTGCAGGTCGCCTCCGACAAAAAAGAGGATTTGCCCTGGCCCAAGGTGGACGGCCTCGATGCCTTCACCGTGACCAAGAATGTGTCCTACTCCTCCAGCTCGAACATCACCGTGATCAATGGTTCGGTGTCGCGCACCGAGCAGTATATCACCGATTTCGTGTTCACGCTCACGGCCCAAAAGCCGGGCAGCTATACCGTGGGCCCGATTCGGTACGACTATAAAGACTTCCATCAGGATCTCGGCAGCGCCTCGCTGTCGGTCACGAAATCCGAGTCGGGACTCTCCACCCATTCTTCGGTCAGCAAGGCGCGCTCTTACGTGGGCGAACAGGTCCTTTACACCTTGCGCATCGTTCCCAAGGAAGGCGTGCAGTCCATCAGCCTGCCGCAGGATTTGCAAAAGCTGATCGGCCAGAAGTTCTACTTCCAGCAGCTCGACAAGGAAATCGCCCCGCATATGGCCACGGTGGACGGACGCGAAACGCGGGTGTTCGACATCCGCATCGCCCTGTTCCCGCTGCTGGCCGGCCCGGCCGCGCTCGAAGGCATTCCGGTGGAGTACCGCCAGGTGAAACGAAACCCGGCCGCGCAGCAAGGACAGTCGGTGATGGATGCCTTTGCGGACGCCTTCTTCGGCGGGGGCGACGGCCGCGTCATCACGCAGACGGCCATGGCCGCGCCCCTGCGCATGGAAGCGCAGGCCTTGCCCGCGGGGGCGCCCGCGGGCTTCACGGGATCGGTCGGGTCGTATTCGCTGTCGGCCAAGCTGGACAAGGCGACCGCCGCCACGGGCGATGCGGCGACGCTCACGATCACCATCCGCGGCAACGGGCAGCCCAAGTCGGTCACGAAGCCCGTGTTGCCGCCGCTCCCGGCCTTCGAGGTTTACGATCCCGAAGTGTCCACCGTCACGGCGGTCGAAGGCGCGAGCCTGTGGACCACCACCACCTTCAAGTACGTGCTGATCCCCGCGCGCGAAGGCGCGCAGGTCCTCGACGGCATCGCGTTCCCTTACTTCGACCCCAAGCGCCGGGCTTACGTCACGGCCTCCGCGTCCGCGCTTCACCTGCGCGTGACGCCGGGCAAGGTCGTGGCCGGCGGCGGAACCTTCGTCGCGCAGCGCGAGATCTCGCAGCTCGGAGCCGACATCCGTTACCTGAAGACGGATCTGGGAGCGAACGGAGCGCTGCGCGACGACTCGGACCTGCCCTACCATCATGCCGGATTCTTCGGCCTGATCCTGCTGCCTCCCCTCGCCCTCGCGGGCGCGGTGTGGGTGCGCCGCCGGCGCGACCGCATGGATTCCGACACGGCTTACTCGCGCCGGACCCTCGCCGCCGCGAAGCTGCGCAAGCGCCTCAAGGCCGCGCGCGCCGCGAGGCAGGCGGGCGAAGGCCGCGAGTTCTACCGCGCCCTGTCCGAGGCCCTCGTCGCCTTCGCGAGCGACAAGATCAACCAGGAGTTCCGCGGCCTCACCCTGCCCGAGGCGCGCGCGCGCCTGGAGCAGCGAGGCGCGGCCCCGGACACCGCCGCGCAGTACGATGCCCTGATGCAGCGCTGCGACTTCGTCCTCTTCGCGGGCATCCGCGCGGCGGACGAGGAAATGGGCCGCGACCTCGACTCCGGCGAAAAGCTGCTGGCCCTGCTCGACAAGGAGTTGTCGTGATGTCTCCCGTGACGAAACTCATTCCTCGTATCTCCGCGGCGACGCTCCTCGCCGCAGGCCTGCTTCTGCCCGCGGCCGCCTCGGCGCGGCCGGACCTGGGCGCGGCCACGGCCGCCTTCCGGGCCGGCAATGCGGCGTACGACCAAAACCATTTCGAAGAGGCCGCGGCCGCATACCAGAAGGCGGTGGACGCCGGAGCCGACGATGCGCGCCTGTTTTACAACCAGGGGAACGCGCTCTTCCGCCTCGGCCGCATGGGCGGCGCGATCCTGGCGTACGAGCGCGCCCGCAAGCTCGCGCCGGCCGACCCCGACATCGACTACAACCTGCGCTTCGCCCGCACGCGCATCGTCGACAAGGTGGAGACGCCCGCCGACAACGCCCTGACGCGCGTGCTGTGGAACCTGCACGCGGGCTACTCCCTGCGGGCGGGCGTCTGGATCGCCTTTGCCCTGTTCGCCGCCGGATGCCTCGCGCTCGCGCTCGGCTTCCTGCTGCGGGCCCGGGCGCGCCTCGCCGCCTTCTCTGCGGGCCTTCTGGCCCTCTGCGGGCTCGCGGTCTTTTCGCCTTCGCTGGGCTTTCGCATCCACCGGCAAGAGACGGTGGGCCGCGCGGTGGTGCTGGAGCCGGTGGCCGAACTCTACAGCGGACCCGGAGAAAGCCACGAACTCTTGTTCAAGGCCCATGAAGGCACCACGTTCGATGTGGTGGAAAAACGCGGGGATTGGCTTTCGGTGAAGCTTCCCGACGGACGGGGCGGTTTCGTGCTCGCCCGCAAGACAGGAGGGGTTTGAGATGAACGTTATTCGCATTGCCGCCGTGCTCGGCTTCCTCGGCGTGGCTTTGGGCGCTTTCGGCGCGCATGCCCTGCGCGAAAAAATTTCCCCCGCGGCGCTGCAGATCTGGAACACCGCGGTGCTCTATCACCTGCTGCACGCGGTGGCGTTGCTCGCCCTCGGATTGTACGCGCGCGCGTCGGGAGCCGACGTGAAGCTGGCGGCGGGCCTGTTCACGGCGGGCGTGGTGATCTTCTCGGGAAGCCTTTACGCGCTGGCCCTGAGCGGCATCAAGCCCTTGGGCGCCATCACCCCGATCGGCGGCCTGTGCTTTTTGGCCGGATGGGCCTCCTGTTGGTTTTTCGCGCGTTCTTGACCCTGATTTAATCAGGGGAATCATCCCGCCCACCCGTGTATGTTGCTAGGGGTCACTACCCCCGGAGGAACATATGACTTCATCCCCACGCAATCGTTTTCGCAATCCCCTGCTGCACGGAATGTTCGCGTTGAGCGCGGCCCTTCTGGCCTTCGGCCTCGCCGGATGCGGAAAGGAAGGCAAGGTGTACTTCGGAAACCTGAAGGACGGCGCCGAAGTCGAAAGTCCGTTCAAGGTCGAAATGAAGGCCGAGAATCTCGTCGTCGAGCCCGCCGTCAACGGCGTGAACGAAGGCCATGGGCACTTCCACATCCTGATCGATGTCGATCCCCCCATGAACCTGGACCCTGTTCCCAAGGATCCGCAACATATTCATTACGGGGATGGACAAACCGAAACCACCCTCGACCTTCCCGTGGGCGAGCACACCCTGACGCTGCAGTTCGCCAAGGGCGACCACCGTCCTTATGATCCCCAGATCACGCAGCAGATCAAGATTCGCGTGACGCGCCGCAACGCGCCGCCCGAAGAGAGCAGCTCCTCGCAATCGGGCTCGCCGGCGGATCACACCGATGGCGACACGCTGTCCACGGTTCCGCCGATCCAGGTGGCTCCCAGCAGCGGTGC
>Ga0164241_10005764_pt1 | contig 11461 bp, 6 predicted proteins | sample OricomyardsoilBY_FD_108780 | JGI IMG/M metagenome (GOLD analysis project Ga0164241, IMG submission 108780) | Backyard soil microbial communities from Emeryville, California, USA - Original compost - Back yard soil (BY) | ecosystem: Environmental > Terrestrial > Soil > Unclassified | place: USA... | reverse complement strand
TTGCTCGCGCGGCGACAACGCTTCGCGCACTGCGGCCTCACGCCCGCGCAGTGCGCGCAGTCGGTCTCGGGAGACAACCCTCGACGTGCGGAGCGGCTCGCGCGGGCGCGGGGACGGCCGGCTCGGAGCCGCGCAGGCGAGCGCGCCGAACCACAACATCGCACTCAGTGCTCGAGTCACGTTTCGCCAGGTCGCCGCTCGAGCCTCAGGGCGCACGTGACAGAGCTAGTCGTGCCGTGGCCCTACCGCAATTCTCGATCGTCTCGCCCTGAGACGACGCGTCTCAACCTGGACGAAAACCCCTTATTTCAGAGTTGAAACGCAGCGGCGCGAAGTGCGCGGCAGCTGGCGCCAATACGGCGGTCGCGCGCGGCGACGGCCGCGTGGCGAGGCTCGGCACGGCTCGTGCTGAGTAGCCGATCGTGATCGACGACTCCGCGAGACAACGACGCCAGCTCGAAGCGCAAATCGAACGCTGGACTTCCGACGCCAAGAAGCTAGCCGAGAGCGGCAGGGAAACCGCTGCACTGGAGCTGTACTGCCGCGCCGCCGACGAGCTGCCAGGGGCGCCTTGGTTGCAGCACCGCACCGCCGAGCTGGCGCGCAAGCTCAAGAAGAACGACGTCTCCATCAACTACTTTCGCCGAGCGGCCACCGCGTTTCAAATCGCCGATTTCTCGAAGCGCGCCGTAGCCCCACTACGCACGGCTTGGTCGCTGGCGGTCGACGGCTTGCCCGGCACGTCCAAGCTGTTGGTAGAGCTCGCGCTCGACCTGATGCAGTTGCAGCGACGCTTGGGACTTTCGGCAGACGCCACCGTCACGTTCGAACGCACCAACGCCGCCCTGCGCACGCGCGGGTTTTCGGAGATGGCGCCGCACTTATTGGAATCACGGCAACGTCCGCCCGGGCCGCCGCGGGCGTCGACCCCACCGCCCATCAGCTCCGTGCCGCCTAGCTCACGTCCCACGCCTGGCACGCGCAGCTCGTCACCGCCCGCCTCCGACGTCGTTTCGCGCGGTTCCGGTGCGCCGCCCAGCGAAGGCGCACCGAGCTCGCGGAGCCGCGCCCTCGCGCGGCTCTTGGGACGTCGGTAGTCGGTCGTTTCGGCCGCGTCAGCGACGACGGCGTCGACGCGCTGCCGCCAGCCCGAGGACTCCCAGGATGGACACCAGCGCCGACAGCGGCGCGTGGCTAGAAGCGGGTGCGCTGGTGCGGCAAGCGCAACCGCCGCCTTCGAGCACACCGTCCTCACTACTGGCGTTGCCCGCCGTTGCCGTGCCGGTACCGGCAGAGGCGCCGGTCCCGCCCACCGCTCCAACACCGGCGACTCCGCCGTTGCCAGCCACGGCTACGCTACCGGCGGAACCGCCGACCACGGCCGAGCCACCAGCGGCTTCGCCACCAGCGCCGCCTTCGCCGGTATCGGAGTCGGAGTCGTCGTCGCTGGCATCGTTCGGGTCACGCTCACCGGTGTCGACCTTGCCGTCGTGGTTCGCGTCTTCCACGCCGTCTTTGACGCCGCCACGGTCAGTGTCGGGATCGAGTGGGTTCGTCGTGGTGGTGCCGTCGGCGTCTGCCACGCAATGGCCCGCCGCCGCGCTGGTCGCCGGGTTCGCGCAGTCTTTGCCCAGCTCGGTGCCGTCGAACAGCCCGTCGCCGTCGCTGTCCTCGTCGAGCGCGTTCTTGATGCCGTCACCATCCGTGTCATCGGCAAAGTTCGGTTCTTCGCCGTCTTTGACCCCGTCGTCGTCGCTATCAGCGTCGGTCGGGTCGGTGCCGAGCGACGTTTCGGTGTCGTCCGACAGTCCGTCCCCGTCCCCGTCCATCAGCGCGCCGTCGTCGGCGCCGTGGCCCGCGGTCGGGTCGGTTTCGCCGACGTCTTTGACACCGTTGAGGTTGGCGTCCTCGTTGCCGTCGGTGACGCCACCCTTGTCGGTGTCGGGGTCGATGGGGCTGGTCGTGGTCGCGCCGGCGTCGCCGTCGGCCACACAGTGACCCTTGGTTTCGTCGGTGCCCTCGTCCTCGCAGCCCAAGCCCATTTCCGTGCCATCGGCCAAGCCGTCGTTGTCGGAGTCGGGATCCAAGACGTTGATCAGGCCATCGCCGTCGGTGTCGTCGGAGGGGTTGGCTTCGTCGCCGTCTTTGACGCCGTCATCGTCGCTGTCGGCGTCGTTGGGATCGCTGCCGATGGCGCCTTCTTCGCCGTTCGTCAGGCCGTCACCGTCGTCGTCGAGCAGATCGGCGTCGTCGGCGCCGTGGGTCGCGGTGGGATCGGTTTCGCCCGCGTCCTGCGCGCCGTCGTGATTCAGATCTTCGGAGCCGTCTTTCGCGCCACCGTCATCGGTGTCGGCGTCCAGCGGATCGGTCGTGGTCGCGGGATCGGCGTCGGGGATGCAGTGCGTCGAGTTGGGCTTGGTGCCGGCGCCGCTGCAGTCTTTACCGAGCTCGGTGCCGTCGAACAAGCCGTCGTTGTCGGAGTCGGGGTCGAGCGCGTCGATCGATCCGTCGCCATCCGAGTCGCCCGACGGGTTCGGCTCGGCGCCGTCCATCACGCCGTCGTCGTCGCTGTCGGCGTCGGTCTTGTCGGTGCCAATCGCGTCTTCGACGGTGTCGGGAATGCCGTCGCCGTCGGCGTCACCGCAGTTGGTGGTGCAGCCGCACGTGTGCGTCGCCAGCACGCATTGCGGCGTGGTCGGGTTGGTGCAATCCGTGTCCAGCAGGCAGCCCACGCACACGTTCGGCGCGGGCGCAGTATTGCAGATAGGGGTCGGCGCCGCGCAGTCGGCGTTGCTGCCGCACTTGTCGACGACGGCTTCGGTGGGCGGTACGCCAGCGCCGTTGCCGTTGCCGTCGGTCGGATAGTCATCGGGCGGCGCGCCCTGTAGGCCGCCGGCGGTGACGACGGCTTGGTTGAAGATTGATCCGGTGGCGGTCGGGTTGACCGTAACCTTGAACTTGATGGTCGTCGAAGCGTTGATGGCCAGGGAGCCACCGACGGCGCCGGTCGCGCCGGTTCCGATGCGGACGCGCACGGTGCGCGTTGCGCCGCCCAGGTATTCGGCAACGTCGGTGTCGGTCGCGTCGGTCAATACCGCGGCGTTGCCGACGACGCTGATGCTGCCGGGAACGTACGTGACGCCAGCCGGCAAGACGTCGGTCATGACGGTGTTGGCCGACGCGTCGTTGCCGGTGTTGGTGACGGTTACGGTATACTCGAGGACGTCACCCGGCAGCAGCGAGCCGCCGTTGACGTCGGTGACGGTCTTGCCCGAGGTCGTAAAATCCGGCTTGAAGGTCGAGATGGACGTGACGAAGGCGCCGAGCAGATAAGTGTCGCTCGAGCTCGTGGCGGCGATGGTCGCCGACGTATCGCCGGCCGCGAGCTGCGCCTTCACGTCCACCACGTCCATGTCGACACCCGCCATGCTGGCGGCGGCGCCGGTCAGACGCGGCAAGTCACCCGCGTTCGACACCGGCGTACCGAGGTAGCTGCGCGTGCTGTTGAAGAAATTCGTGACCGGATTGGCGGCGTTGCTGAGGTTGACGCCGTTGAAGACGAGCGAGTCGCCGGTGTGCTGTTGCTCACCCTCGTAAGCAATCACGCCCAGCTTGGCGTCGAAGCCGGCCTTCGGAACGAGGAAGCCAGTGAGGGAGACTGCCGCCGGATTATTGTCGCTGACCAAGTCCAAACCGTCGAAAACCGTCAGATTACGCGGTGGGTCCGTCGGCAACGAGTAGATGACGACCACGACCCAAGCCACCATCGGGTCATTGTTTTGCAGGTCGTCGAGCTCGACCGAGCCGATGTCGCTGACGCGGTACGCGCCCTCGCCACCGGTCGTGAGCAGGCTCGTGATATCGGCCGTCGACTGGTACCAACGGTTGCCACCACGAGCGATGAAGAATTGGTCGTCGGCGGGTACGTTGGTGTTCACTCCGCCCGGCGGCAGGACGCTCACGGCGGGATCCGTGGACATGTTGCCTGCCAGCAGGCCCGCCCAGTAGATGCGCGCGTACGTAATGGTAGCGCCGGCCGGAATGTCGAGCACGGCCGTGCTGCGCGCCTGCGCGGCCGTGATCGCGGTGCTGGCGGTGGCCTGCCCAGCCGCGGGCGAGTCCGAACGCCAGAAGATGTCGGGCGCCGAGTCGTCCAGCTCCCCCTGCTGGTTGTTCGGTACGTTCGGGCACGTCCGGGTGCTGCCGGGGAGGGGCGCAGGGATGACCACGTCTTCGGCGCATTCGAAGCCGACGGTGTTGCCGAAGATGACGAAGTCACCGCGCTGATCGATCTGCTTGCGCAGGACCGGAGCGGCTTGGACGACCCCCGCCGAAAGGGCGGTAGAAAGAGCGATCAGGCTGGAAATAAGGCGTGTTTGTCGCATGTGCTGCTCCTGATCACTCCGAGAACGGCTGCCCGTCCTTCTCGAGTATGTGAAATTCGACGCGGCGGTTATTTTGGCGGCCGCTGTCACTGTCGTTGCTGTCGATCGGCTTCGTCATGCCGAAGCCCTTCGCGCTCAGGCGAGTGGGGGCGACGCCGTGATCGACGAGCCACTTCATGACGGAGGCCGCACGACGGCGGCTCAAATCTAGATTGTGTCCGGCGGCGCCGCGGTTGTCGGTGTGCCCTTCGACGCCCAACTTGGTGAACTCCGAATGCTCTTTCATGACCGCGAGCACGGCATTCAAGATGCGATCACTCTCGGGGCGAAGCTTGGCGCTGTTGTTCTCGAACTCGACGCGCTCCAAGATCTTGATCTGGCCCTTCTCGACGCGAGCTGCAGGGCAGCCGTTCTTCTTCGGATCGGCATCGCGCGGACCGGGCGCCTCGGGGCAGGCGTCTTCGGGATCGATGATGGTGTCGTTGTCGGTGTCTTTGGGAGGCGGGCAGCCGTTGGTCAGCGGATCAGTCGTGCGAACGCCCGGGTCGTTCACGCACGCATCTTCGTCGTCGAAGATGCCGTCCTTGTCCGCATCGCGGCGCGGGCAGCCGTTCTTCTCTGGATCGTCGTTCTTGACGCCGGGCTCGTCCGGGCACGCGTCGTCGACGTCCAGAATGCCGTCTTTGTCGCGGTCGCCGGGCAGCGGGCAGCCGTTCTTCTTCGGGTCGTCGCTCTTCACGCCGGGCTCGTCCGGGCAGGCGTCGTCGACATCCAAGACGCCGTCCTTGTCGCGATCGGCCGGCGGGACAGGGCGCAGCACCAACGGCTCTTTCTTCGGCTCGGGCGCCCATTCCAACGACAACAGCCCGCGCACCTGAGGTGCGCCGAAGCCGCGGGTCAAGCCCGGACCAACGCCGGCGCCGAGGCGCACGTCGTCGGTCACCTTGTAGTGAGCGCCAAACAGCAACTCGAACGGCGTCTCGCGCTTGGCGAACAGGGCGTCGCCGCTCGTCACCACCGTCGAACCGAAAAACTCCGGCCCGAGCACGAGCTTGCCGTCGTTGCTGCGGTAGCCAATCGCGGCCGCCACGACCGCTTCGGTGCCCTTCGTCGAGCCGTTGAAGCCAGCGTCATTCGCGCGGTACAGCACGCCCAGCTTGGCGGCATAGACCAGGTTACCGATGTCCCCGCCCAACAACAGACGCGGCAACACGCGCACCTTACCGTCACCCGCAAACGCCTCTTGCTTGCCGGTGGGCGCGAACAGCGCCACGCCTCCCGCCAGCGAGATAGGCGAGCGGTACTTGCCGAGCAGACGTACGTCAGCGGCCAGGCGTAGATCACCCACGGCTGCGCCCTCGTCGGCTTCGAAGCGCGTGCCCTGAACGGTGCCGCCTTCACCGGCTTGGTAGGCCAGAATGGGCAAATTCACACCGAGGCGTAGGCGGTCCCACAGGACCACACTGCCCCCCAGGTGCACGAACAGCTGGTGCTCGATGATGGCCTTCAGCTCGTCGCCGTCGCGGTTATACAAGACCAGCGGCTTCTCCGAGAAGTCACCGGTCGCGCCGAGCATGACGCGCCCGTGGCCGCGCATGTCTAGCGAATCTGCCGCGAACCAATCACTGCCGCGCTCGGCAGGATCGAAGCGATTGATGGCAAAACCCGCGCTTTGGGCGCGCGCAGTGGACGGGATAAGGGCAAGGAGCGCTAGGGCACAACCGGCCCAGCGCGACGAAGCAAGCAGCATAGGAACCCTCAGAGTAACCGATTCCCCGAGGCGCGTCACGTTCCTGAAAGCAGCGCCAGCTCCGCCGCATGTGGGTCCGAGCTAAGCCGGGCACGCGCTTCGATCAGTGTCATTGAATTTCCGAGCGTCGATACGTAGTCGTTGAGCTCGTTCTTCATGCGCATTAGATGACGCAGCCGCTCGGTCGTCGACACGGTCGCCCCGCCGGAGCTATTGGGCGTGCTTTTTGGCCACGCCGACCAGACCCGTGCCGCACGTGCAAACAGCCGCTGGTAGGCCGAAAGCTCGAACCGCAAGGCGAATTGATCGAGCAGCAGATGCGGAATACCGCTGCCGAGCAAGCGACCGAGCCGCACGTTGACGAAGCTCATCGATAGGCTTTGATTGGCGCTCGGCAGCGGATGCGTCCGGACGAAGCGGTAGTGAAACGCGCCCAAGGCCGCCAGCGCCGCGGGCACGTCGCGCGCCGAAACCGCCGTGTCCGCCGCTTGCAAGTCGGCAAAAATGGCGTCGAAATGGGCTGTTTTCAACGGCCGCGGTGGCAAGAACCAAGCGCGATTCTCGAGCTCGTCCTCGGCGCGAGCCCACACCACCTGACCCAAGTCGACCCCGTCGATCGAAAGCTGTCGCCCGTCGGCCAAGGCACCGCTGTCGTCGACGCTTTCGGCCAGCAGCTGCCAGTAATTGAAGCCCCCCAGCAAGGGCACGCTGACCCGCGCACCACGCGTCAAAATCGTCTCCGTGCCGCGACGTTCGAGCTCGCTCGGCTCTTCGTAGAAGGTGCCCGGCGCGGGTCGCTTACGCCCCAGCAAGCTCGCCGGCAAATAGAACGAGCTACGGCTGTGGGCGTCGCCGTCACCGAGCAGCAGCAACTCGTGCAATTCTAGCAAGAGCGCGCGAAACTCGGTCGCGTCACGAGGGGGCTCGTACTCCGTCAGTCGCTTACGCACGGCGCACGAGTTGCGCCAGTAGGAGCGCACGACTTCGTAAGGTGAGCCAGGGAAGCGGACGAGCTCGACCGCGGGCAGCTGCGTCTCTAGCTCCGCGACCGCCCCGGGCGCGAACAAAACTCGCGAAAAAGCCTGCGCCATGAAGCTTTCGGTCTCGGGACCCAGCTCGATGGTCAGACGCGAATAGCGGCACGGTAGTTGGGCGAGCACGGCCCGTAACTTTTCGAACGCAAAGCCGGTCACGGGCAAACGCGCGCCACCCGGTAGCTGCACGGCTACGTCGGCGCCCACGCGAACGACCTCCGCGCCCGGCACCGTCACGAGCTCGTCGCTGGGCTCCGGGCGGAAGCGACAGCGCGGCGTATCGAACAGGTAGCCGTCGGGGTTCGGCTCACGCGTCGCCGCGGCTACGAACGAACGGTACGCTTCGTGACGGGCTTGGGTCATTGCAGCGCTGCCCGCAGCCCGGCTTCGTTGGCCGGCACTAGCTCGAAACCGGGCGGCGTCTCGAGCGCGCTCACCGGATACGGCAGCTCGCGGTAGCGCTCGACGATCTGTTCCAGGCGTTCGTGCAAGACGCGCGAGCTTGGATCCAAGCCGCGCACGACGCACAGCCCCGACGGCGCCGTCGCCACGATCTTCACCCGTAGCTCGGGCCGATGCTCGCGCAAGATACTGACGACCTTCCACACGTCGCCGACCCAGAACTTGGTGCGCCGTTCGCGGCTCGCGCACAACGGGAACAGCGGCAAACAGTCGTGCAACACCACGACGCCGTTCGGGTCCGACCAGGCCTCCACGTTCATGAAGTCCCGCAAGGCGTACTCGAACCAGTGCATGCCGTCGATGAACGCAAAATCGAGGCGATGGGGCCCGAGCGCGCGTTCCCGCGACTGGCGCGCGAAGAAGGCGTCGCTCGTCTCGTGAAACACCTTGGCGCACGCCGGCACCAGATCGCGCCGCAGCTTGGAGGCATCGGGATCGATACCGATGGCGCGCTCGGCGGCGTGCGCAAACGCCAGGGTGGCGCCGGTCTCGACACCAATTTCCAAATAGCTGCGCGGGCGCCGCAGCTCGTGCAAGCGGCGCAGGACGTCGCGATACGGTGGTCCGGGCAGGCGCAAGCTGGCCAGCGCGCCCTGGGCCCCGGGGAAATCGGGAAAACGCTCGAGCACGGTCAGCAACAGCTGGGCCGCGGTCGCGCCGTCGCCGGCGTGCTGCGCCATCTGCGCGCGATAGAACAGCGCCGCCAGGTGTCCCGGCTGCAGCGCCAAAACTTCATCCACCAGGGTGATAGCGCGCGCGTGCTCGCCCAAGCCGAACAACGCGGCCGCGTAGGTGAGATTCAGGGCCGGCTCGGTACCGGGGCCGTGTGCTTCACAGATGGCGACCGCGCATTCCAAGCTGCCGACGCGCAGCGCCTGTGCCGCCAGAAGCACCAGATCTGCCGCGCCCAGGCCGTCGAGGGCGCGGTTCAGCGCCTCGGGTGACGAAAGGTAGTCGGAAGCGGCGGTCACGGCGCCGGAACTTAGCAAATCTTTGGCTGCCAAACCGCAGATTGCCTGCAGAAGCTACCGTGGCGTCAAAGGGCCGAGCCGAGCGAGCGCGTTGGCTTCCGAACAAAAAATGCGTTCTCGCCCCTCCCCGCACTGTCCGGCTCGGAAGAAACTCGAAACGGAGAGCCCCTCCCACAATCAAAAGTCACTTCGGTTCCAAAGTCACTCCGATTGGAGACCAAAAGTCACTTCGGTTCCGAAGTCACTTTTTTGTCTGGGATGGGCCTCCCGTCGCGGTCGCCTCCCAGTTTCAATCCCATCAGGGCGGCGGACGTCGCCATCCGCGACTCCCTGTGAATCTCGCTCGCGCGAGGTGGCCAGGATTAGCCACGGGAGCTTCTGCGATTCAGGCTGCGGATCGGCAGCCCAAGATGTGCGGAATCGTTAGCGGGCAGGTCGAGAGGAGAGCCTACAGCGGCGGCAAGCCCGAGCGACGACCGACGCCGCTGAGCGCCGTAGCGCCCAAGCCCAGAGGCGCGAGCGCCTGCAGGTTCAGCGCGTCGACGCGATAGCTCCAGACTTCATTTTCGACGTCGCTCTTGACCGTGAACGCGCTGGTCGCGCGCTGGGGACCATTCAAGCGAAACTTGTCGAGCTGCATGCCATTTTCGGTGGCAGTGGCGCGCAGGAGCGGGTTTTTGAAGACGGTCTCGACGACCCGCCCCGTGTCGACCCACATCCGAAAATGGTGTTTGTCGGGCAAGGCCGCCAACGCCGCTTGATGCGCGCCGTCGTCCTTCAACGTGCGGTCGCCCTTGGAAAACGCGGCTTCCGCGCGGTCGCACAGCGCGTTGCCGCCCGCGGTAATGAACAGGTATTTGTCGAAGAACTTGACGCGCAAGCTGACCGGCAAGGGCGCGCCGCGCGGGGTGAGCGCGAAGCCGGGGCCGTCTTCGGTCATGTTGACCTCACGCACCGAGGGGATCAGCTTGGCCTTCAACTGCGCGGCCAAGCGCTTGTACTCGGTGTCGTCCTTCAGCTCTTGCACCCAAGTCACGTTGAGCTTGGCGGCCGCCTGTGGCCCCTGCGCCAGGGTCGCCGCATCCGCCGATATGTCCGGCGAAGCGGCAAACGCCAGCACCGCTTCATTGCCGACACCGTCGATCAACTTGGCCAGGCTGACGCCCAATGCTTGCTCCATTTGCGCCAGGCCCTGCTCGGCTTGACGCCGGGAACGCGGCTCCGCGGCCTCCATCTGCTCCAACAGCAGCTTCTGCAGCTCCGCGCCCGTCATCTTGGTCTGGGTCTGGAAAGCGGCGTACGCGAACGTCTCCACCGGTAACCGATTCGGCAGCTCGAGCTTGCCGGCGGGCACGTAAGTGGAGGCTTTCGGCAACTTGCTGCCGATGAAGCGCCCGGTCAGGCTGGTGACGAAACCGGCGGATTTGACCGTCAACATGCCCGTGAGCGGCCCCGCCGGTTTGAAGTAGCTGTCGACCAGCTCTTTGACCTTGGCGTCGTCGATGCTGGAAAACACGGTCGGGTCCAGGAACGCGGTCAGGCGCGCCTTGTCGTCGAAGTCTTTGGCGGCGGCTTGGAACGACGGATTGGCGTCGATCGCGGCCGCGCCTTGCTCGACGACCTTGGCCAAGTCGGTGATGAACGCCTCGCTGCCGAAGGTGAGCAGCTTCTTTTCGGGAAACCAGACCAACACTTCTTTGCCGTTACCGAGCTCGGCTTCGGCGAGGCCTTTGAGCAGCACGTCCTGGCCCACGCTCGACTGCAGCTGCTTTTTCGTCAGCTGGTACCGCTTGCCGGTCTGACCGACGGCGCCCGAGGCCACGAAACGCGGCGATTTGAGCAGCGCTTCGACCGCGTCGGCGCTGGCAAAGCCGATCGCGAACGCGGCCTCGGGTCGGGTCGAGAGCTTGCGCGCCGCCACGCCCATCGTGCGCGACGCGACCAGGAACCCGCGCGCGTCGTCGAGCGAAATGTCGAAGGCTTTCGCCACCGAATCGGCGGCGTCGTCGAACACGCGCTTGTCGTCACGCAGCGACGTATCCAGGTATTCGATGTCTTTGAAATCGACGAATAACCTTGGCACGTTCGAGATCTGAATCAGCATCTCGGAGTCGCGCGGCATGGTCGCCGCCATCTCCGGAGCGCCCCCGCTCGAAAAGAACAAGAGGTAAGCGCCCACGGCGCTGCTCACCAAGAACACGAACAGCACGCCCACCAACCCGATGATCAGCAGCGTGCGCCGACCCTTCTTTTCCTCGGGGATGGTCTTGCGGGCTCCGCCTACCGGCATGGCATGAGCGGGTGGGCCGTAGCCGGGGGCGGTCGGGCCCGGGCCGTAACCGGGCGCGGTCGGACCGGGGCCGCTCGGCGCAGCTCCGTAACCCTGCGGCGGGCCATAGCCGCCTTGTTGCGGCGGGCCATAACCGCCGGGTTGCGGCGGCGCGCCGTAAGCGCTTTGTTGCGGCGGGGCATAACCGCCGGGTTGCGGCGGCGCGCCGTAGGCGCTTTGTTGCGGCGGGCCATAACCGGGTTGCGGCGCAGGCGGCCCATACCCCGCTTGCGGCGGTGGCGGTCCGTAGCCGGCGGGTGGAGCCGCGCGCTGCGCGAGCGCGGCCGCGAAAGCCGGGATCTGGTTGAGCTGCCACCACTGGTTCTGACCGACCGGGCACACGCCGCCTTGCGTGAGCTCACCCGACTGAATCATCTGTACGATGCGAGCTTCCTCGTACGGTCCCTCGGGCGCACCACCGCGGTTCAGGTAGAACATAAGTCGGTCAGAGTAGACCGGTCAGGCGGGCGGTTCAATCGCGCCGACTCATGGGCTCAGGCCCGCCAATCGCTGTGTGAAACCTTCGGAAG
>Ga0164241_10005763_pt1 | contig 11462 bp, 8 predicted proteins | sample OricomyardsoilBY_FD_108780 | JGI IMG/M metagenome (GOLD analysis project Ga0164241, IMG submission 108780) | Backyard soil microbial communities from Emeryville, California, USA - Original compost - Back yard soil (BY) | ecosystem: Environmental > Terrestrial > Soil > Unclassified | place: USA... | reverse complement strand
TGCAGCAGACTCGACAAGCTGTCTTTCGCCTCACGAACGCTCACGACATCGCGCGTCAGCCCCACCGCTTTCGCAGCCTCAGCCACGGACATCGCGTTGTCCGCAGGCTCAGCGTAAACCACTGCCGGCTTGGGTTTCTTTTTCATGTGGCCACGTGAGGCCACATGCCTCCTACCGTCAACATTTTTTTACTCCTGCGGGTAGATCAGCACGCGGTCGTGCACGAGAAGGATTAAATCCTTTTTCCCGTCGCCCGTGACATCGGCGATGACCGTTTCGCGCGGCTCCATCGGCGTGCCCTTTCGGCCCTGATAGTGCTGATCGACCTCGAATACTTTGAAGTGCATGAGACTTTCCCAGCCGTCGTCAGCCGTGCGTGTGAGAACTTCGAGCAGATTTTTCGTCGGATCGACGCAGACGATTTCCGTGCGTCCATCGTTGTTGAAATCCGCGGCGATCACATCGCTGTAGCTCACATCGGGAAGATCGGTCGCGTGCGTCGAAACCGTTTTGGCGGTAAAATCGGTCTGCCCGATCGGCAGCCACCAGAAACGATCTTTGCCAAAAACAAATGCCTCGGTGCCGCCCTTCCCGCTTGAGCGAACCTCCGCGCCGATCACGTCGATCTTTCCGGCCGGAGTAGAATCGACGATCTCGTAAAGCGACTTCTCGTTTGCGCGCAGCAGTTGAAACTGTTCGCCCTTCCGGTCGTAGAGCACGATCGCCGGATGCTTTGCGCCGCGCTCCGGCAGCACGAGCGTGGTGGCGATATCCGCGTTGGAGTCGCGCGCATTAAACTGATCGATCACCGCGAGTTCACCTTGGGCGTTGATGCTCATGGCGCGCGCGAAACTGCTGACGCTCGCGATGAGTTCGTCTTTCCCGTCGCCATCGAGATCGCCGAGCGTGAGCGCCGATGCCTCCAGATTATCCACGAGCCCTTTCCGGAAACCCGCTGCGGCCGAAAGATCGGTGAACGCGAGTTCGTCGCCTTGCACGAGCAGGCGCATCGCGTCGAACGGCGTGAAAACCGCGAGATCCGGCCGGCCATCCTGATTGGCATCCACGATACGGATACCTCGCGGGTCGGTCTTCACGCCGGTGAGGTCGATGGATTTCAACATCTCCGCGTCAGCGCCGGCTGCCTTCCGCGCCCAAAGCTCGACGGAGCGTTTCCCCTTTTCCTCGCGTACGACGGCGAGGACGGTCCGCCCATCGTTTACGCCCGCGATCTTGCCCGCGGCGAGCGCGAGCGGCCGGCCGGTGACGGGAAGCGGCTGCGGATACGCGAGTCGCCCGTTGGCGAACTTCGCGATGCCGACCGACTGCTCTTTCGGGCTGCCTGCAAAAAGTTCATCCGTCCCATCCCCATCCCAATCGCCCGCGGCGAGGCTGCGCACATCGGCGGACACCGGATAACGCTGCGCGTCGGTGAAACCGCCGTCGGGCTGGCGCAAATACAAATAGACCTGCGCGCCGTCCGGATCGCCCACGGCGACGTCGAGGTGTTTGTCGCCGTTAAAATCTCCGAGCGCATAACACGCGGGCGATTTACCACTGGCGCGCGGACTGAAAACCCGCGGCCTCAGCATCGGTCCATCCGTCGATGCGGCCGAGCCATCGAGGCTGAAAATTTCGAGCTGTCCGGTCGCGTCTTGCGCAAACGCGAACGTCGCGCCGCTTTTGCCTTTCGCGGGGGAAATGACCTGGAGCGTGCAACGGCTGGCTTTGAGCGGATAGGCCAGCTCGGGGCCGAATTCGTGCGCCGCCGTCTGCAGGCGCAACCGCAGCGAATCGCGCGTATTGTTGCACAGGTAAACGAAGTCCGCGCGACCGTCGCCGTTCACGTCGGTCAATTCCAAGCCGTAGCAATTATCGTCCGGCAGCGGGTAACGCGCGGGCGTCGCGAGGCCGCCGCCCTTTTCTTGGAGAAACACCGCGATCTCCTTCTGGCCGAGGATGACGAGGTCCTGACGTTTGTCGCCGTCGATGTCGGCGACCCGCATCGAGCCGACGAACTGGATCGGCGCGGGCGCCTCGGGGATTTTCTTTTCCAGCCAGCTGCCGTTTTTTTGCTGGTAACGAATCGTCAGCGTTTGCGGATCGCCGGTGTAGGCGAGATCCGCGCGGCCGTCGCCGTTCAGATCGCCCACCACGAGATCGAAAACCGTGACGCCTGTCGTGACGGACGCTTTGCGGAAACGCGCGTCTTCCAGCACGGGCTCCCATCGGTTGACGCTCAGCGACGGCGGCAGCTTTTCGGGCGGCGTGCCCGGTTTGAGCTGATAGAGAATATCGACCGCGCTGTGGTCGTTGTTGGCGACGACCAGATCGGTCAGGCCGTCGCCATTCACATCGGCCACCTGCAATCCCCGCGTGTTCCAGTCCAGCTTCGCCACCTCCGGCCCGCGTAATGAGAACGCCGATACGGCGGGAGCGGCTTGCGCGGCAAAAAGCGCCGGCGCGATTCCGATCAAGAGCGGGACAGTCGTGAGGTGGCGGAAGCGGTTCACTTTTTATGCTCGAGGGTGGATTTGAAGAAATAGCCTTCGCTGTCGCGTGTCATGTAGCCGAACGAATCGCCCCAGTATTTCGACAGCGTTTCGGTATCGGGTTTGGCCGTGGGATCGACGGGAATGTCCTCGGGCTTCGCTCCGGGATTTTTCGCTAGCTGGGCAAGCGTCTCGAACATCGTGCCGACCATGAGACGCGTGTCGTAAAAGGTGAACGTCGACGCATCGGCCGGTATTTTCGCGAGCGCCTGCTTCACGTCGCTGCGATCCCAGAAGGAGGATTGTCCATTCTGGAGAACGGACTCCAGCGCGGCGGGCGTGCCGATGCTGACGAGGAGATAATTTTTCGCGACCGCATAACTCATGCTCTTGGCCGGTTGGTTGGCCGGCGTGGGCAGGGCGATCGTGTTGATCGTCGTGCCGAGATAGTCGCGCTTCACGAGCATCTTTTCCGCCTGCGGGCCGGCGGCCTTGGTGAAGGCATCGAGCGCGGTAAGCAGGCCCTTCGGATTATCGAGCGAGAAGCCGAGGAATTGATCCAGCTCTTGCAAGGCCGCCGGATGGTCGGCGCTGGCGCCGGGACGTGGAGCATAACCGGTTACGATGTCGCTGCCGAAGCTGCCGAAGAAATCGCGCTTAATGTCGATCCCGAGCTTTTGGTTGAAGTTATTCACGTACATCTGGCCCATGCCGAGGACGCCGGGATTGTACGCGCCCAGCGTCGCTTCGAGGCCGTCGTAGAAACTTTTGACACTGAATTTTCCGGTGGAAACCGTGAGCCACTTTTCCGGGATGAATGCCGGGCGCGGCACGGGCCCGCGGCCATAGGAAAACATTTTCAGCAGGCCGCGTTCCTCGGAGAACGTGAAGCCGCCGGTCATCGTTGTCTGCGCCTCGGAAAATCCGATGTCGAAATAGAGGCTGTTCCACGCATCGAGGCCGAGCGCGGGAATGAACGCCGTGGGCTGGAGAAACGGATTGTTCTGCTGACCTTCCGACGCCTTCTGCGCGATGAGTTCCTGGACGCGAGGGACGATCGCCGCGAAATTCACCATCACGCTGATTTGTGAGGCGCCCGCTTTTTCCTTTCGCGCCAGATAGTGCGTCGACTTGCCGTACGCGTTTTCAACGCCGCCTTTTTTCAAGGCATCGATGGCCGCGACCAGCGTGTCCTTGTTAAACGTGATCAACCACGTGTCGTCCGCGATCGCCCAGAACATGCTTTCGGGCGCCTCTTCGCCTTCTTCCGCCTTCACTCCTTCGATGTTGATGGTGACCCCGTCGAAATCTTCCGTCTCATGCGCGTTCTCGGGATGTTTCTCGCGCGCATCGGTGAGCATCTTTTGAACCTTTCCGGCGCTCGAACCCAATTCCAAGGCCATCAAAAAGGGCATGTGGTCCTTGGCGTCTTCCGCCTCGAAATCGAAGTCCACCGTCGTGATCGCAAACAGCGCGTCCCCGCTGGCAAAATCGATCAGCTCGCTGAGCGTGTGACCGGTCTCGGCCTTCACTTTTTCGTTCGTCTTATCGATGTCCATTTTCGCGCGAAGGGGCGCGAAAAACTTCTGCACTTGGGGATCGTCCCACGTTTTGGCCCAGGGACTTTCGCCCCAATTTTTGACGAGCGAAGGCACGTCGTTAACGGAGATAACCAGCGGAGCCTGGTCGCCCACGAGGTTGATGAGCGGAGTCGAAGCGCTGACCAGCACGGCGGAGCCCGCGAGCAAGGCCGTGGAAGCTATCGTTTTGAGGAGTTTCATGGATTGGGTGATGGAAAAAATCTGGGGCGGGGCATCCGCGTGGAACAGACGCGCGCTGTTTCGTGGACCGCATCTCGGTATCCGCCGAGTCGTGACGCGTCAGGCGCGATTATTTGGCGGGCGTTGGCACCGGCGTTTTCACCGGATGAGGCGGCTCGAGGTAGCGGAAGCCGGAGTTCGGGTTGCGGGCGTCAAACGCGTACGCGTCGCGATTGCGCAGGAAATTTTTCAGCACGCCGCAAGGAATCGCGAAGTTGAGGCCCTCGATGCCCGACATCATCGCCTTCATATTATTCACGCCGACGACTTCGCCGCGCAGGTCGAAAAGCGGGCCGCCGGAGTTGCCCGGATTTATCTGCGTCGTCGTCTGGATATAGAGCTGGCCGCCCATCGGGCGGTTGCGCGAACTCACGATGCCTTGCGACACCGTGCGATCCAGACCCAGCGGACTGCCGATGGCGAAAACCGTCTGGCCTTCCGTGAGCCCATTGGAATCGCCGATGGAAACGGTCGGCAGCGCGGTGCCTTCGGGAAGGTCGTCGATTTTGAGCAGCGCCAGATCCAGTCGTGAATCCAGTGCGACGATACGGACTTTGTTGTACACGACTTTGTCGAGCTCTGCCGATCCGCGGCGAAACTGCGTCACCGTGATCGCATACTCGCCCGCCACCACGTGCTCGTTGGTGATAATGTAGCCGGACGGATGGATGATGAAACCCGACCCCAGCCCGACCGGCGTGCGAACTTGCACCACCGCTTCGGCCACACGATCGACGTTTTCCTTCACGGTCAGCGCGGCACGGCCGGCCGATGTGCGATAAAGATCGGTCGAGTCCTCGACCGCGGCCGCCGGCAGATTTTCCGCCGTGATGCGTTCGATCTCGTCGCGCGGAACGGAAAGCACCGTGAAACCCAGATCGACCACCACGCGATCCGCGCGCTCGGTGAGAATATCTCCCTGAAGCGACGCGCCGCTTTTTAATTTCAACGTGCTGAGCGCGAAACCCGGCGTCGCCATAAATGCCGTAACGGCAGCGAGCCGGAGGAATGAATGAATGCGGGGCGGGACGAAGGGGAAAAAAAGAGTCATGCGGGAGCGGATGCGCGAGGCCTCCAGTAACGTGTTCGTTTTAACACCGTAGGAGACGCCCGCGTCGCACGTAAAGCCCGGTCTGGCGGGAAAACACCCCTGTCCCGCCCGTGCGTTTCGCGAAACGCTCTCAGACCCGCGAAAACTCAGGTGGCAGCGGCGCCTTGGCGGCGAACGCATACTCACGCCCGCCGAAGCTGTACGTGAAACTGGTTTCCAACGAATGCAGAAAAAGGCGCTTTTCGCCCGAAGCCTTCGCGAACTCACGATTGGCTTTGAAATCCCCGTAAGTGGCGTCGCCCACGATCGGCAGATGGCGCTGCGCGCATTGGACACGCAGCTGGTGGCTGCGTCCGGTCTTCGGCTCAAGTTGTATCAGCGCCGTGGGCACGCTGCCGCGACGCTGCCCGAGCACGCGCATGTGCGATTCGGAGGGAATGCCGTTCGCCGCCGCCGTGCGGATTTGCGCACCGCGCTTTTGCACCGCGAGACGATCACGCCAGATTTGCCGCGACTCCGACGGAATGCCGAACACGAGCGCGTTGTAGATCTTCTTCACGTGACGCTTCTGAAACATCGCGCGGATCTCGTCGGCGAGCTTCTGCGAAGAGGCCGTGAGGATCACGCCCGAGGTCGCGGAATCGAGCCGGTTCAACAGCCAAAGCCGCCGCGGCGCGCCGGCATTTTTGGTCTTCTTCACCGAGGCCGCGCCTGACTCGCCGGAATCCGCGGTGTCCGCATCGGTCCATTCGAAACACTCGGTCTCGGGGAGATAGCTAACCGTGAGCAGCGAGCGCGGTTGTTCGCTGATGCGATTGGGATGTGAGAGCACGCCGGCCGGTTTCGAAAACGCCGCGAGGCCGTTGGCGTCCACCGCGAGCAAGGCCACGCCCTCGCCGAGAGGCAGCGTGCTCCAAAATGTTTTTCCCGGTCCGTTCATTGGATATAAAAAGTAAACGTGAGCTCCTGCGAGGCGCCGAGCACCGCGATCATGTCATCCGTCCATTTGCCATACGGCGCGCGCAGGGTGATTCCGCTGACGCAGATGCGCTCATACTGCGTGCCGCCACTGCCTTTGACGCTCACGATCTCACTGACAGCGCCCTCCTGACTGAGAATAAATTTCACCGTGACTTCCGATCCGGAAGGCGGATACGCGCGGCTTTCGTGAAGCAGTCGTTCCCACTGGATCTGCACGGTTTCGATCAACTGCTGGAGGTACTGCCCGTACTGGCTCCAGCGCGCATCGAAGGAAACCGCGCCGATGTTCTGCGTCCCGAATTCGTTATCGGCGAGCACCGCGGGCCGGGCGCGAGTTTGGATGCGCGGACGCGGCTGCGGTTTTTGCGGGTCGATCTTCGGCCGGGTGAGTTGGGGCGCGCCCACGATGATCGGCGCATCGGGCTGACCCTCGACTTTTTCAGGAACGTCGTCGGGCGGACGCGTGGTGGGTTTCGCGATGTTAAAACCGTAGCCGCTCTTGCTGTCGCCGGTCACTTTTTCGGTGCCGGCAAGCGGGTTCTGTTCGCGCTGTGCTTGCGCGGCCTCGATCGCCTGCATGATTTCGGGCGATGGCGGCGGAGAGGGTGGCGGTTGTTGCTCGGGCGGCGTCAACTCGCCGCTCACGATCGCATCCGAGGCGTGCTCTTTTTTTCCCTCGATCGCGGGGCGGTCGCTTTTGCTCTCCGTCTCCGCGGCTTTTTCCTGGGCGACCTGTTGGTTCTGCGCCCCGAAATTCGTGGTCTTGTCCGGCACGTTTTCCGGTGCGTCGGGATTGGTTTCCACAAACTTATCCGGCGGCGGCGGTTCCTTCTTCGGCAGGATGAACTGATCCGGCGCGAGCTCGATGTCGAAGGACGGCTTCGGCGGCGATGAAAACTCAGTCGCATTCGCGAGCGCCGTCTCATTCAGATGCCGGGCGAGCAGCCCGAATAAAAAAAGCAGCGTCAGCCACACGATCAATGCCAGCACCAACCCGATCTGCAGAGAGCGCCCGCGATCGTTTCCGCCGAACAAGGTTCGGGCGGTGGACATCGGTGGCTGGTCTTTCGACGGTCGTTCCAGAAGCAGTGTCATGAGGCGCGCAAGAAGGGATACTCAACTCACCAGACCGCACCGAGCCAAAATTTGTTTCGTCGCTTCCATGGGTAATCCCATGATGTTCGAAAACGATCCCTGCCACCCGGCGATGATCAACTCGCGGCCGTCCTGGATTCCATACGCGCCGGCTTTGTCGAGCGGGTTCACGATCTTGAAATACGCGTCGATCACGTCGTCGCCAAACGACTTGAACGTCACCTCGCTCATCACCCCTTCGTCGATACGCAGCCCGTCCGACACCCGGCGCAATGCGACGCCCGTGAAAACCGTGTGCGTGCGGCCGGATAATTTTTTCAACATGCTCCGCGCCTCGGCCAGATCGGCGGGTTTGTTGAGCACGCGCTGATCGATGAACACCGTCGTATCCGCGCCGAGCACATACGCGTCGCGATGACGCCCCGCCACCCAGTCGGCTTTGAGCGCGGCATTATGCGCGACCATCACGCGCGGATCGGTTGTGGGATCTTCATGCTCGGTCACACCGGCGACGATCACGTCGAAGGTCAGCCCGAGCTCGGCCAGAAGCTGTTTTCGGCGCGGAGAAGCGGAAGCGAGAATCAAATGCGGCGCGGTCATATCGTGAAAAACGGGAAGCAGGCAGCGCGCGCCGGCAGACGCGCAATCTTTCTCTTCAGCACGTCGCTTCAGAACGGAAACGATTCTCACCGTCGCTGGCCGGAACTGGCGCCCGCCGTGGGAAATTGCGGCCGTCGCCGCCGAGTCATCCGTGAATTATCCGCGCATTCTTCCGACACCCCGCCGCCGCCGCGCTCATTATTCTCCCTGTTCCGCCAAAATGAGGCGCACGTCGCCGCGCGCGCGGGCGAGTTCCAGACGGCTCAGGCTGTATTGAAAAACAGCTTCCAGCCGGTTGTCGCTCGCGACCGCCAGGCTGTTTTGCGCCTCGATGACTTCGCGATTATCGACCGCACCGCCTTCGAAGCGGATTTGCGCGAGGTGCAACTGCTCCTGCGCGAGCTGGAGATTGCGCTCCGCGACCGTGACCTGCGCATTGCGCGAGCCCGCGTCTTGCGAGGCGAGGCGCACTTCGGCGGGAATTTGCAGCGCGAGCGCTCGCTGCCGGAGTTGCTGCGCGCGCAGCTGGGCCAGCGCGACCCGTTTGTCCGCGCCCGTTTTCAACCCGTCGAAAATCGGCACGCTCAACTCGATGCCGCCGAGCCACGCATTTTTCTCATTCCCATCGAAGGCCCGCGCGGTCGCGTATCCATATTCTCCAAACGCGCTCAGCACTCCAAAACGCTGGTAGCCGGCCGCGCGCACGAGATCCCGGTTTTGCTCCGTGGCTTTCGTCGCACGCAGATAATCCGGACGGCGATCGAGCGCGTTTTTCTCCGCGCCTTCCTCCAGCGAAGGCGGATGGCTGCGATCGACCGTGAAGCCGGCCAGCGACAACGGCTCCGAGAGATCGCGGTCCAGCAGCCTTTTCAGCTGCAGCTCACTTTGAAAAACCGTCGTGTCCTGCTGAAGACGCGCCTGCTCCGCGATGGCGAGCTGCGCCTCCGCCCGCGTCACGTCGATCTGCGTCACGACGCCCGCGTCGAGCTGGCGTTTCACGAGATCGAGCAACTCACGCGCGCGGGTGACGTTTGCATCGAGAACTTCGATACGCCGCACATTCCGCATGTGGGTGAAATAAGTCTGCGCCACGACGTTCAGCACGGATTGCAACGTCTGGCGTTCGTCCAGCTCGGCAATCGCCGTCCCTTTCCGAGCCGCGCGATAAGCCGCGATCTGCGCCGGATTAAGCAGCGCGAGACTGCCCGTGAGTTTGCCGTCGAAACGATTCACCGGGGATTGTTCGAGCGGCCGGTTGTTCAGGATCTGCACGGCTTGCGTGCGCCGCTGCTGCGCGTCCAGAGAGACGCGCGGCAACAATCCCGCGCGCTCCTGCTCAGCCGCCGCCACCGCCTGCGCCACCGCTTCGCGGCTGATCAAGACAGTGGGATTCGATTTTTCGATCTCCGCAAAAGAATCGGCGAGCGACAGCGCCGCACGGCAGGGGTTGAAAAAAAGCGCCGCGGTCAATGCCGCGGAAACGAGGCGAAACGAAACGGTCATGAGCGAGGGACCAAAATCCACCGCCCTCCTTTTTCGGCAAGGCGCGAATCGCCGGACACTCCGTCCGTCTTGCCAGCCGGCGCGCGTGGAGTTGCGATTTCGCGACTCCCTCCCGATCCTCCTTTTTTCATGCGTATCGGCCTGGCCCAACTCAATCCCACCGTCGGCGACCTCTCCGGAAATCGCCGCAAGATCCTCGATGCTTATCGCGCGCTCGTCGCGCAGGGCGCGGAGCTCGTGTTGTTTCCTGAATTGATCGTCTGCGGTTATCCGCCCCGCGATCTGCTCTTCAAGCGCCGCTTCGTTCCCGACAACGAGGAATCCCTCACCGAAATCGCCGCCGCCGTCGGCGAAGTACCCGCGCTGATCGGCTTCGTGGAAACTAACCCCGCGCCCACCGGCCGCCGGTTTTTCAACGCAGCCGCCTTCTGCCAGAACGGCGAAATCCAGGTCATCGGCCGCAAATGCCTCCTGCCCACGTACGACGTTTTCGACGAGGACCGCTACTTCGAATCCGCGCACGAACCGCGCGTCGTCACCTTCGCCGGCAAACGCATCGGCCTCACCATCTGCGAGGACATCTGGAAAAATCCGAACATCGACACTGCGCGTCTCTACAACGTGAACCCGGTCGCCTGGCTCGCGGCCGAGCGCGTTGACCTCGTGCTCAACCTCTCCGCGAGCCCCTGGCATCACCATAAAGGCCACGTGCGCGAGCAGCTCATCGCCGACGCCGCCCGCCAGCTCCGCTGCCCGCTCGTTTACGTGAACGCTGTCGGCGGCAACGACGAACTCGTCTTCGACGGCCGCTCCGTCGTCGCCAATGCCCAGGGCGAAATCACCGCGCGCCTCGCCGCATTCAAAGAAGAACTACGCGTCGTCGATACCGACGACGCGAACATCGAACGTCCCACCTCCAACGCCCAACGCCCAACGGCTAACTGCCAGACGCCCTCCGCGGCCGCGTCGGTTTCTGCGCAAGCAATCGCGCCGGGAGAACCGCTCGCCCGCACCTCCGTTTCCGGTCACTTGGACGTTGGAAGTTCGACGTTGGATGTTGAGCGTCCGGAAAACACGTCGGCGCTAGCCGACGTGTTTTCCGCGCTGGTGCTCGGCCTTCGCGACTACGCGCATAAAAGCGGTTTCAAACGCGCGCTCATCGCGCTTTCCGGCGGCATCGATTCCGCGCTCGTCGCCGTCCTCGCCGTCGAAGCGCTCGGCGCCGAAAACGTCATCGGCGTTTCCCTGCCTTCGGCGATTTCGTCGCAACATTCCCGCGACGACGCCCGCATCCTCGCGCAAAATCTCGGCGTTCGTTTCGAAACCATCGCCATCGCCGATGCCGTCGCCAACACCGAGGCCGCCCTCGGCCCGGTCTTCGCGGGACGCCCTCGCGACGTCACCGAAGAAAACATCCAGGCCCGCATCCGCGGCGTGTTGATGATGGCGCTTTCCAACAAGTTCGGCGCGCTCCTCCTCACCACGGGAAACAAGAGCGAAGTCGCCGTCGGCTACTGCACCCTCTACGGCGACATGTGCGGCGGCCTCGCGGTGATTTCCGACGTATTCAAAACTCAAGTCTACGACCTCTGCCGCTGGATCAATCGCGACCGCGAAATCATTCCCACCAACACAATCACCAAGCCACCCAGCGCCGAACTCCGTCCCGACCAAGTCGATCAAGACAGCCTGCCGCCGTACGACATTCTCGACGCGATTCTCGAAGGCTATGTCGAACGCGGCCTGAGCCGCCGCGACCTGGTCCGCGAAGGTTTCGCCGAAGCCGTGGTCAACGACATCGTCCGCAAGGTCGATCTCAACGAGTACAAGCGGAAGCAGATGGCTCCCGGAATAAAAATCACCCCCCTCGCCTTCGGCGTCGGCCGCCGCATCCCCATCGTCCAAAAATACGTGAGCTGA
>Ga0164241_10005762_pt1 | contig 11463 bp, 12 predicted proteins | sample OricomyardsoilBY_FD_108780 | JGI IMG/M metagenome (GOLD analysis project Ga0164241, IMG submission 108780) | Backyard soil microbial communities from Emeryville, California, USA - Original compost - Back yard soil (BY) | ecosystem: Environmental > Terrestrial > Soil > Unclassified | place: USA... | reverse complement strand
CGTGGGCAGCAGTTTCATATCGCGGCATAAACGGCACAGAGCCGCCAGGTCGAGGTCTTTTTGTTGCGAATCACTCAGTTGGTCCAGGCCGAATACTATGGGCGACTGGGTAAAGAAGGCGGGTGATTGATCCACTTTTTCTGCCAGCTCGGCCTGTATGAGGCTGATGTCAGTGGACTTGAGATCCAGCAGTGTCATGGGGAACAGTCCGCCCTTCAGCTGGAAGCTCTCGGGGCGATCCACGGCAGATGCACGTTGGGCAGGTTTGCTCATGAGTGCGGGTGTTCCTAATGGGACGGGTTGCCAGGTTGGGATGCGGTTGGTTTGAACCAATCTGCTTTATTGGCGCACAAGAATAATCCAATTGCCAGTAAATCAAAAGCCGAAGATGGCTTTGCGTCAAACCGATTATGAAGCTGGCAGTGGCATGTTAGGGGAATGATTTGCGCCGCCCACCAGGGACGGCGCGGAACTTGAAGAAAATCAGCCCAGCGGGCGTTCGTGGCGGTGCGTTTTGGTGGTGCCTTTACGGTGGGAGAGGGCAGCTTCCAATTTTTTGGCCGCATCCGCGATGGCTACATAAAGATCCAGATCGGTACCCATGACCGCGACGGGCGCGCCGAGAAACTGGGTTTTGGCTTCGACACTTTGCTGATTGCGTTCCACGGTCAGGATGATGGACAGGGAATCGAGAGAAGGATAGTGGGATTGGATTTTGGAGAATTTGTTTTGTACTGCTGTGCGTATGCCGTCGGTGATATCGACGTGGTGACCGGACAGATTAATTTGCATAACAGCTTTCCTTCTTTCTGTGGGGTTTCGAAGTAAACATGATGCCGATCGGCAGAAAGTTCAAGTCCTGCTTCGACAATCTCTTTCGTCGGACAGTGCCGCAGATGTTTTGACTTGGCTCAAATCGGGTGATTTGAGTTAAAAAAGTTTGGCTAATAAGACCGGAATAACGGTTTCCACACGCAGAATGCGTGGTCCGAGATGAATCGGCATGAAACCCTGCGCGACAAATTCCTCCACTTCACCATCAATGAAGCCACCCTCGGGGCCGACAGCCAGCAAGGTGGCCTCTGCCGGATCGGCGTAGGGAGCATGCGGTGCCCCCGGATGCGCGATGATTTGCCTACAGGATTGACGGAGTTGCGGCAGGCGACCCTCCATAAAGGGTCGGAATCGTGTGTGATATTCCACTTCGGGCAACTGGGTGGCCTTGCCCTGTTCAAGCCCCAAAAGCAGTTGCTCGTGAACTGTCTCGGGTTGCAGCAGCGGCGTCTGCCAAAAACTTTTTTCCACTCGGTTGGTTTGGATCAGGCAGAGCCTCTCCACGCCCATGGTGGCGATGGTCTGCAGGGTCCGCTGCAGCATTTTCGGTCGCGGCAGGCCGAGGATCAGTGTGAGGGGCAGAGTCGGTGGCGGTGGTTCATCCAGATGTTCTATTTCAACCCAGGTGCTGCCTTCCTCCACTTTTGTGACGCGACAGCTGCCGAGCTTGCCATGGAGTTTGCCGACGTTAAGCCGGGAATCCGGGGTGACTTTGAGGATGTTTGTCAGGTGCAGGTGGCGGCGACCGGTGATACGCGCCTGGTTGTCAGCGGTGAAATCCCGGTCTTCAAGGAGTAAAACATTCATTCAATAAGAGCCATTTTGGCGTTCCCGACTGGAATCGAACCAGTATCTAGCCCTTAGGAGGGGCTTGTTTTGTCCATTAAACTACGGGAACGGGGCGCGCATTGTATCAACTCAAATGGAGCGGTCAAAACGGATATGGCCCGAGGGAGCGAATAGCAGGTGTGACGACAGGAATCGGCGGACGCAGGAAGCTCCGCCGTCAGGCAGGTTCAGGCTTCGCCGAGCTTTTGGAAGTCGTAACCGCCGCGGCGATTGCCCCTGGCGGTATAAAGGGGGCTGTTTTCACCTTGCCCACGCACTATGGCCAACAAGCGTTCAAACACTTGCTGGTTGCGCGCCAAAAGTTTGCCATTGATTTCGTTCTGTTCCTGGCACACCTTCAACAGTTCTTTGAATTCGTTCCAGGTGCTTTCCAGCGCTGGGTCCAGTTTCGTCAGCAGGCCCAACCACAGGGTTTCGGATTTCTGCTTGGCGCCTGACAGGGCGACCCATTGGCCGCGTTGCCTGGCGCTTTGCTCCAGGTGCTGCAGCACGGTGGTTTTATTTTGGATCACATCTTCGAGTTGCTGTGGATCGCGGGCTTTGAGTGCCTGGCGTTCGGTATCCAGCAGGCCGAGGAGTGTTTGGCAGGCGCTTATGTCCTGCCGCAGGTGGTTTTTGACGATTTCTTTGGTGAGTTCAGTCATTTCTTGCCGCGCTTTTGAGAAGTGGAGAATCGCCCGGGAGCGGGTGCCGACTCACCCGTCGGCGGGGTATCTAGAACAAATCGTCCTGAGCCAGCATGCGCTCGGCGATTCGCTCGCTATTCACTTGGTAGCTTCCGTCAGCTATGGCCTGCCGCAAAGCGGCCACCTTGGCTTCGTTCACCTCGGGGCTTGTCTTGAGCGCCGATTCCAAGCGACCCATAGCCTGCGCCTGGCGACTCAGGGAAACATTGTCCCCCTTGGATTGGCCCGTGGCTTTGCCACTGACTGTGGATTCGGACCCTGCTGCAGGCTTGGGCCTGGAGCCGCTGGTGGAGCCGGTCGTCTTATTAAGACTGGGATTGCTGGGATCGATCACCATGTTCATTTACCTTGGCGGATGACGGTAAAACTGCACTTCTCCACCTGCTTATCGGCGGAAGCGCGTGAAACTTTAAGTGCATCCATCAAACTTTTCATAGCGCCACCCGGACACGGCCCGGAGCCACTATCTCCGCATCCACTATCCGCTGGGATTTTTCATTCTGGACCCGGATCTGATCGCCCATCTGGCCATTGGCCAGGGCACGGCCCGAGGTCACCACCAGTACCGCGGCATTTCCCGCTTCCACCACCACCCGGTCGCCCTTGCGGACCAACTGCGGCGCCTTGAGGTGCGACATGCGCACAGGCTCCCCCACTGTCAGGCGGCGCTTAATCTCCATGCCCAGGATTTCGGTGGGTGTGCGCACGTGGCCCGTTCCCGCCTGGTTGGTATTCATGCGGAGCAGGGTGATATCTGCCTCGGTTACGACGCTGCCGCGTTCCAGGTTGCGCACCGTCACCACGACGGGTGCGTAGGTCTCGATCTTGGCGGGCACATAAATAGTCCAGGGCTTGGTGCCGCTGCATTGAGCTTTCACGGAAATATGGGTGTTGTAAGGACGGGGCGACGCTATGGTGTGGACGACCGGTGCATCACACTCGCTGAGCTTCAAGCGTGGGTCCAGATTCGAAACGGAAATTTCAAAATCAGTGTCTGCCATCTCGCGATATTCGCTGCGTAATTCGGCGCGTAAATAGGTTTCGATTTGACTGCGCAGAGTTTCAGAATCGGAAAAGGATTCAGCCAGCACTGAACAGCTTACGAGCGCCAATAAAGCGGAGAAAAAAACACGGTACCTCATATTTCCTGTCCTATGCTTAGGATATTGGCACGCCCGCAGACTTGTAGCCGTCAAAAATCCGTCGTGATCTCAAATATCAATAGGTTTTGCAAAGCCTGTGCCTATTTTCAATCGAGTGGATTTTCGGGTGCTCAGATATCTTAAGGAAACTTTATGGCCGGCATTCTCGACAGCGTTAATAAACGGACGCAACTGGTTGGACAAAATCGCCTGGAATTGCTGCTGTTCAGTCTCGGCGGTCGCCAGCTATACGGCATTAATGTATTTAAAGTAAAAGAAGTGCTGCAATGCCCCCGTCTGAGTGAAATTCCCAAACGTCATCCGGTTGTGCGGGGCGTGGCCCATATTCGCGGTGGCACTATTGCGATTATGGATATGCGCCAGGCCACAGGTTCCAGTCGCCTGGAAAACATAGAGCAGTGTTTTGTCATCATCACCGAATACAACCGCTCCACCCAGGGCTTTTTGGTGAGTTCGGTGGAACGCATAGTGAACATGAACTGGGGTGCGATTCATCCGCCGCCCAAGGGGTCTGGAAAAGACAGCTATTTGACGGCCGTGACCGAAGTCGATGGCCGCCTGGTTGAAATTATCGACGTGGAAAAAATTCTCGCGGAAGTGTCGCCGCTGCCCACAGATGTGAGCGAGGAATTAATTCAGGAAGCGGCGGTTGCCAAAGGCGTGAATAAACACGTTTTAATCGTCGACGATTCGGCCATAGCGCGCAAACAAATTCAAAAGGTGGTGCAGTCCATGGGAATCCGCACCACGGTTTTAACCAATGGCCAGGAAGCATTGGATTTTCTCGACACCATGGTGGCGCAAGGTAAAGATCCCATGAAAGAGCTGCTAATGGTGATTTCCGACATCGAAATGCCGGAGATGGATGGCTACACCTTTACCGCCGAAGTGCGCGCAAACCCCAAGTTAAGCCAGATGCACATAGTGCTGCACACCTCGTTGAGCGGAGTCTTCAATGAAGTGATGGTAAAAAAAGTTGGCGCCAACGATTTTCTCGCCAAATTTCATCCAGACGAATTAGCCAAACGTGTGAGCAGCCGTATTCACGAGGTTGGCGCCGCTGTCTGACTATGAATAAGAGCGTTGCAGGTGATACGTCTTCGCTCGACCCGGAATCCTACCAGGCATTCAGCCTTTTCCTGCGCACCGCCTGTGGCATAGATTTGGGCGCCAACAAGCAATATCTGGTCGTCACTCGCATACGCCGCATTTTGCTGGAGCAAGGTCTTTCCAGCTTGGCGGAATTGACGCAGTTAATTCAGCAGGACGGGCAGCGCGTGTTGCGACAAAGGGTATTGGACGCCATGACCACGAACGAAACCTTCTGGTTTCGCGACGTATATCCCTTTGAATACCTCACCAGGGTTTTGCTGCCCGATCTCACCAAAAACAAACCAGGGGAAAAGATTCGCATCTGGTCCGCTGCCTGCTCCAGTGGGCAGGAGCCATATTCCATCAGTATGGCGGTGGAGGAATATTTGCGCGGCAGAATCTTGAGCAAGCTGTGTGATGTGGAGATATTGGCCACGGATTTGTCGTCCTCGGTGCTGGAGATGGCTACCCAAGGTATTTATGACCGCCAATCGCTGGTGCGGGGCCTTTCCAGCGAGCGGGCCAGGGAGTTTTTTCTGCAGGTGGACGAGGATAATTGGCGCATCAAAGACAGTGTGCGCAAGCGGGTGCGTTTCCGTCCATTGAACCTGCAGGAATCCTTTTTTCTGCTGGGAAAATTTGACATTATTTTCTGCCGCAATGTTTTGATTTATTTTCCCGGCGACTTGAAATTGGAAATTCTGCGGAAAATACACGGCAATCTCGTTCCGGGCGGCATTTTAATCCTTGGCTCTTCCGAAAATATTTCGGGTTTGAACGAATACTATGAGATGGTCAACTGCAACCCCGGGCTCGCCTACAGAGCCAAATCCGCCTCTCTCACCTGAAGACCACTCCATAAACCATACCTCCTATTGCATGCGCTGAATTTTCCCAGGGCGGCAATCGCCCCCCGATACCGGCAAAAGATTGCCGTTCGGTGGCGCGCGGTTTTTTTGACGCTCTAAAAATCGCTTTAAATTCATGGGTTTTAAGTGAATTTGGCATTTGGCATATGGCTTGCAGTTCTCCCACTTGTGAAAGAGATGGTGAAAATCCATCGCGGCATTCAGCTGTTGTGAAAAGCGGAGAATACAAGTGGCCATTAATTTTCATCAGGCGTTGGGCATCTACGAGTCGTCATTGCGGCTGCGTTCGCAGCGCGCTGAGATACTGTCGAGCAACCTCGCCAATATGGACACGCCGAATTTTAAAGCGCGCGATTTTGATTTTAACGCAGCGCTCAATCAGGCCATGGCCGGCAATTCCAGCGGAGATATGCGCCAAACCCAGGAGCGCCATCTGCCCTCTGTGAGTGGCGGCGCCAATGTGGGCCAATTGTTTTATCGCACACCCACACAGCCCTCCATCGACGGCAATACGGTGGACGAACATCTCGAACATGCGGAATTCATGGCCAACAGCCTCGAATTCCAAACCGCCTTTACGCTGCTCAACAGCCGCTTTAAAGGTTTGCTGTCAGCCATAAGGGGTGAATGATTATGGGTCTGAATTCCATCATTGATATTGCGGGCTCCGGCATGAGTGCGCAGTCGGTGCGGCTTAATACCACCGCCAGCAATATTGCTAATGCGGAGTCCGCCGCTTCGAGCGCGGAGACCGTGTATCGCGGTCGCCATCCGGTTTTCGCTGCCACTTACCACAATATGCTCGGTCATCCGAACAACACGAATTTATCAACGGATGGCGCCTCAGTAGGCGTAAATGTGACGGGCATAGTGGAGAGCGACGCGCCGCTGCAAATGCGTTACGAACCCAACCATCCCCTCGCGGATGAACAGGGATACGTGTTTTATCCGAACGTGAGTGTGGTGGAGGAAATGGCCAATATGATTTCCGCTTCCCGCTCCTTTCAAGTGAATGTGGAAGTCATGAACTCCGCCAAGCAGATGGTGCAGCGGGTGTTATCTCTTGGTCAGTAGGTTATTTCATGCGGTTAATAATTTCAGTACTTCAAGAGGTGTAGACCATGAGTGAAGTCGGCAGCACCACTAATACGAATAGTGTTTTTCAAGATCTCGCCATCAGCAAAAAAAATACAGAGGCGGCTAAGGGCAGTAATGAGCTGGGCCAAAAAGCCTTTTTGCAACTGATGATTACCCAGCTGGAAAATCAGGATCCGCTGAGCCCGCAGGAAAACGGCGAATTTATTGCGCAGCTCGCGCAGTTCAGTTCAGTCGAATCCTTGGATCGGTTAAACAACAATTTCGATAACTTCACCCAGAATTTTGTCGCCAATCAGGCTTTGCAGGCTTCGTCCCTGGTGGGCCGCTCTGTCAGCGTGGAGACCGATAGCACCGCGCTTTATGAAGGCGGCGCGGTGGCAGCGTTGGTGGAAGTGCCGGCAAGCACGCAGGATCTGAAGGTGGATATTTTTGGCCCCTCCGGCAACTTGCTCGACAGCATCGATATTGGCACCGCATCCGCTGGCGATCTCGCATTCCGCTGGAATGGCTCCCAGGCGGAAGTGAATGGCAAAGTGCTCGATTGGAAAAGCTCCCACGAAGGTGGCTTGCCTGCCGGCAATTACAAATTTGCCTTTACTTCATCTGTGGAAGGCAAGAACACACAATTGCAAAGCTATTTAAGCGCGAATGTTAACAGCGTAACCGTCGGCGCCAATGGTGCCCTTACCCTGAATCTGGCGGGTGTGGGCGCGGTGAATCTGGCGGACGTCAAACAGTTCAATGAATAATCCATTTTTTTCGCGGTGCCGAAAATTCGGCAGCGCGATTTTGCAGTAGCAGGAGAGAGATATGCCCTTTGATATAGCCCTAAGCGGAATTCGCGCCGCTTCCAATGATTTGTCCATCACCGGTAATAATATCGCCAACGCTTCCACCACCGGCTTTAAAAGTTCGCGGGCGGAATTTGGCGATGCTTATTCCACTTCGGTACTCGGTGCTGGCAACAATCCCATCGGCAGCGGTGTGCGCTTGCAGGATGTGGCACAGCGCTTTACCCAGGGCAGCGTCGCTTTTACCGAAAATGAACTGGATCTCGCCGTCAACGGCAATGGATTTTTTGTGGTGCGTCAGGACGGCCAGCAGTTTTACACACGCGCCGGCGCCTTTGGCCTGGATCGGGAGGGCTTTGTCACCAACAATACCGGCGCACGCCTGCAAGGATTTCCCGCTGACGAAAATGGCACTATCAGCGGATTGCAAAATAATATTCGCATAGAGACCGCCAATCTCTCTCCGCGTCCCACCACCCTGGTGGAATCGCTGCTCAATCTGGATTCCTCAGAAGATGTGTTGCAAAGCACCGGCACCAGTTTCCGCACGGATGGCAATGCCATCGCCGTATCGCAGGTGGGTCTTGAGGACAGCACCAGCACCAGCCTGCCCACCGCAAATTTTACACTGCCGCTGGCCACGGATTTCAGCACCGGCAATATTGGTTTCAGTGTGGAAATGACGGGAGGTTCCGGCAATAACGGCACCGTGAATGTGGTGCTGAATACAGCGGCAGGTGTGCCTGCGACGATTTCCAGCTTTAATGATTTACGCACCTTGGCCAGTGTCATTAATGCGCAGATTTTCCAACCGACGGCGCCCCAAACACCCATTGATGTAATCGCTACAGCGGTGGATGCCGGTGGTGGCCAATATCGTTTGGAATTCGCCAGTTTGCAGGAGGGAGAAGGTTCGCAGATCCGTGTTTTAAACGGTACGGCTTCCGCAGCCAATCTGCAGTTGCCGGCCTCGCCGGCGGTGGCGGTTTCCACTCCTGGTATTGCAGCGGTGAACAATGGTTATCCGCGGCAGTCCATCGACATCACCGACCCGAATGGCAATGTCGTTACTTATACCTCAGCGGCCGGTGCGACGGCGGCGACTGTGGGATCGGAATTAAATGCCCTGGCGGGTGTAACGGCCACGGCCACCACCAGCATGCGCATGGTGGCGGCCAATTACAATAATGCCAATGGCAATCTGCAGGTTACGCTCAATGGCGTGACCCTGGCAGGAACCACCCTGGACGATTTGGGCGATGCGATTAATTCTTTAACAGCTTCGACGCTGCCGGGAATATCGGCGCAATTGGATGCCGTGACGGGCGACCTGGTCGTGACCTCATCCGTGGGTGACGACTTGCGCGTCTCCATCAACAGTACCGATGACGGCGACAGCCTGGAAATTTTGGGCAATGCAAACGCGCCCTCGGAAAGTCTCGAAGTGGATAACAACGCTACCTTGAATATCGCCAACGCCACTGCCGCCAATGGCAACGCGGTGGTGGTGGGCGGAACCCTGAATATTATTTTGGCGGAAGGTTATAGCGCGGGCAGTGCCACTCCACCTTCCATAGGCCTTTTCGGTCCGCTGACAGCGGCGGCATTTACCGATGTGGTGATCAACCAATTCGACCCCGCGGACCAGACCACCTACAACCACGCCACTTCCATGCCCATATATGACAGTCTCGGCAACGCCCATGTGTTGACCCAGTATTTTGTGCGGCAGGAATACGACGTGAATGACCCTACCACTTCGCCCAACCTTTGGGTAATGCACATTCAAATTGACGGCCGGGATGTGGGCGACCCGAATACCAGCTTGCCGCCGCCGCAAAATACGCTGCCTACGCGCGCCAGTTTTGATGTGCATTTTAATGAAGACGGTTCCCTTAACCGCGTGTTATCCGATCAGGTTTTGATTTCCAACTGGACACCGCGGGACGCCAACGGCAACCCCAATGGCGCCCTGGGTCCGCAGAATGTTTTGGCGGGTGGCAGCAGCGCTATACCTGATCCGCCGACCAGTTCGAATTTTGTCGTCGATCTCACGGGTACTACACAATTCGGCAGTGTTTTTTCGGTCAACGATGTGGACCAGAATGGCTACACCACCGGGCGGCTGTCGGGTTTGAATATCGATGAGAGCGGCGTTATTTTTGCGCGCTTTACCAATGGTGAATCCCAGGTTCTCGGCCAGGTGATTCTGGCGGATTTTGCCAACAACGCGGGATTGCAGCCGGTAGGGGATTCCATGTGGGCGGAGAATTTTGAATCCGGCCCGCCGAATATAGGCACACCGGGCAGTGCGGCGTTGGGCGCAATCCAGGCCGGAGCACTGGAGGAATCCAATGTGGATCTCTCGGAGGAACTGGTGCGGCTTATTATCGCCCAGCGTAATTTCCAGGCGAGCGCCAAGACCATCGAGACGGCAAACCAGGTCACCCAGACCGTTATCAATCTGCGTTAATTTCTTTTTTCCAAAACCTCGGCCGGATTTATTCCGGCCTTTTTTATCCCGCCATTTTTTACCTTTTCGCGATAATTTCGCGATCTGGCACCTCCTTTGCAAAAACACCTTCACAGCGACAAACGCTCCATTTTTTTGACGTTTTGCAGGTGCACTATGGACAAGGCTATATACATTGCGATGACTGGCGCGAAGCACAATATGCTCGCGCAGACGCAGCACGCCAGCAATTTGGCCAATGTGAATACCCAGGGTTTTAAAGCGGATTTTGCCCAGGCGCGAGCCATGGCGGTTTATCACGGCGATGGCCTGCCAACACGCGCTTACGCGATGGTGGAGCGGCCCGCGACGGATTTTGTCCACGGCAGCCTGCAGGAAACCGGACGCGATCTGGATGTGGCCATCGATGGCGATGGATTTATTGCCGTGCAAGGCGCCGATGGCGAGGAAGCTTATACCCGCGTGGGATCTCTTTTTACAGACAGTGTCGGCATATTGCGCACCGGCAACGGTTTGCCGGTCATCGGCAATGGCGGACCTATCGCATTGCCTGCGGCCGATTCCATTGAAATCGGTTTGGATGGCAGCGTCACGGTGGTGCCACAAGGTCAGGGGCCGCAAGCGCCCGTGGTGGTGGACCGCATCCGTCTGGTGAATCCGGATACCCGCACCATGACCAAGGGTGAAGACGGTTTGTTTCGCGCCTTGAATACCGAAGGTCCGCAGCCGGTGGACGCCAATGTGCGGCTGGTGTCCGGATTTTTGGAAAACAGCAACGTGAACGCCGTGGACGAACTGACCAGCATGTTATCCCTGGCGCGCCAATATGAGTTGCAGGTCAAGGTGATGAATTCGTCCAAGGAAATGTCCGAATCCTCCGCGCAATTGTTGAATATGAACGCGTGATTTCCGTTCACCTGAAATTGCACACTGAAAATTGAATACCAACGCGGCTATTTCCATACCGCTTAGAAATTGAGGTTGTTTTATGCATTCCGCTCTCTACGTAGCCAAAACCGGTTTGTCCGCCCAGGACACCCAACTGACCACGGTCGCCAACAATTTGGCGAATACATCCACGGTGGGCTTCAAGCGTGACCGTGCGGTGTTTGAGGATTTGCTGTATCAGGTGCAGCGGCAGCCGGGTGCGCAATCCACGGAGGAAACACAATTACCTTCCGGTTTGCAGCTGGGTACCGGTGTGCGCGTGGTGGGAACGCAAAAACAATTTACCGAAGGCAGTTTGCAGATCACTGACAACGCGCTGGACGTGGCCATCGATGGGCGCGGCTTTTTACAGATTCTGCAACCGGATGGCACCATCGCTTACACCCGCAATGGTCAGTTGCATTTGAATTCCGACGGCCAGATGGTCAACGCCGACGGGCTCCTTTTGCAGCCGGTTATCGCCGTGCCGGAGGATGCACAGACCATCACCATTGGCAATGACGGCACCGTAAGCGCGGTTATTCCCGGCAATGCCGAACCCCAGGAGTTGGGAAATATTCAGCTGGTGGACTTTATCAACCCCGGTGGTCTGCAAGCGGCCGGTGGCAATTTATTTTTGGAAACCGCATCCAGTGGAAACCCGATTCTGGGCACTCCCGG
>Ga0164241_10005761_pt1 | contig 11465 bp, 15 predicted proteins | sample OricomyardsoilBY_FD_108780 | JGI IMG/M metagenome (GOLD analysis project Ga0164241, IMG submission 108780) | Backyard soil microbial communities from Emeryville, California, USA - Original compost - Back yard soil (BY) | ecosystem: Environmental > Terrestrial > Soil > Unclassified | place: USA... | reverse complement strand
TGCCAAAGTGGCTGTTTCTCTGCTGCGGATGGTGTCTGCAGTGCAGGACGCGGCAGGCACCCCACGGCCCCCTCCGACCTCTCTTGATACAGCCTCCGTTCCAACTCCAAGCACCAAAGCTCCCGAACCAGCACCCGCGACCGCGAAGCCCAAGCACTCCAACTCCAGAACCAGAACCAACGAGACTCGGACACCTGAAGCCACCGACACGCTTGCCGATCTCGTAAGCGCTCAAACCCACGACGCCGGCCTCCAACTCTACCGAATCTCCCGGACCTTCAAGGCGCCGACCTTGGAAGCCGCTCGTGCGAGGCTCCAGGCGGCCCGTGGTGAGGTTTTCAAGCTCGGGACGGCTCACGGGTTCATCGGCGCCGTAGACCGCCGCAGCGAGCCCGACAAGCGCGGCAACGACGCCCACTTGTACTTACTGTTCTCGGCGGCCAACGATTCGGAAGCCGAACTAGTTCGGCGCGCGGCTCTTGGCGACCTCTCGGCCCGTGGCGTCGGTGAGCACTTCGACCCGGTGGGCGACACGGCCGACGATGTGCGCAGGAGCGTGAATTACTGCCTAAAACGCTGGCCTTTGGCCGCGGGCGCAAGGGATTCAGATCTCGACATTGTTGCGGCGGGCAGCTTCGCGGAGCTTTGGGCAGAGCATCGACCAGCCGTGCTCAAGGCCGGCAAGGTCAAAGCCTGCGGCCACTGTGGGGCAGAGCTTCGAGCCGACTACGCGCAGCGCAAGACGCGACCAGGGCCCGACGGCGTGCCCGTTGCTGGCTACTGCTCCAACGCATGCAAGCACCGAGCTTTTCGCCGGGCGAAGAAAGCCCGCGCGACGCAAGCACCCATGGGTCAACCGCGTCTCGCTCTCGTGAAGTCGCCCAAGCCTGAACCGATTCAAGCCAAGCCAACCGAACCAACCGCGACGCAAGCACCCATGAATCAATCGTCTCGGCCCGTGCTCGTAACAAGCCCTCTCGATCGCGCTGCGCAAGAAGCCGTTGAACGACTCGGCTGGGAAAGGAACCACGCCGACTTGGAGCGGGAAACCCTCTCGATCTTGGCCGACGACTTCGAGCCCGAGCCGGCAGAATTGACCCTTAGAAGGGCAGTCAGACACGCCGCAGCCGGCGTTCCAAAGACCCTGGTTCAAGAGGCCACCCCATGAACCAAAACCCCCCTCACACCTCGAAGCCGGGGCCGCATGCGGATCCCATTAACTCCGGGTGCACTCCCGTGTGTGACCTCGGCTTCGGCGCGCGAGAGCGCTCCAAACAGTTTCGCCCCCCACCCACGGACTTCCGACTTTCGGGCTTCGGAAAAGGGCACGACGGCATGGTGTTGGCCAGGCATGGCAGGCCGGGACATCCGTGGGTGGGCTGCTGGCGCGAGACCAGCAAAAACAAAGCAATCTCAAGAGCTTGTAACCCTTAGGAGTGTGATCGCGAATGCCTCGAACTTGTACAATCTGCGCCCACCCCGACCGAGAACGAATCGATTCAGCGCTCGTGGCAAGCGAGGCATATCGAATCGTGGCGGATAGGCACGGATTATCGGCCTCGGCAGTAGACCGCCACCGAAAGCACGTGAACCAAGAACTAACCAAAGCCGCCGATCGTGCAAAAGAAGAACACGCCGACGACCTCCTGACGAAAGTCCGAAGGCTGGAAACCCGCCTGAATAACCAGCTGGACGCGGCCGAGAAAGCCAAAGACCAAAGGGCAATCGTAGGCCTCGCCAAGGAGTGCAGAGCGACGCTGGAGCTACTTCTCCGAGCGACCGGCCAGTTGCAGTCAGGGACCAACGTCAACGTGGCTGTAGGGGTGAATATGGGTAGCCAAGCCGCCGCGGGCGGATCGCCGGCCGACTTCTCGCACTTGGACGCGCCCACTATTGCAGCCGCTTTGATGGGCGAGCTTCCCCCGGCGCTGCTGGCCGAGGTCACTGCCCTGCTGCTGCAAAACATGAGCCTCGCGACCACAGGTGAGGCGGTTTCCGATCGAGAGATTCTCGAAGCTCCGGCACTGCCGCCGCACGAGCCTAGAAACGCTACGCCCGCTGGAGTTGTGCAGTCGCGGTTTCAACCAAGCCGCCAAGCGGGAACGTGATGGCGCGCATGGGTGCAAAGTGATCCAGTGAGTCCATCGCGACCCACCCCAACCTGAACACACACCGCCCGGTCAGTGTTCAGTTGCGCTTTCTAGTTTTTGCTATCATTATCTAGGGACCATGGCGAAACGGAAGGCGAGGCCGGGCGACCAGACTTTGGCGATCGGGTATCTGCGCGCCTCGACCGACGAGCAGCACCTGAGCCCCAAGGCTCAAGCGGCCGCACTCGATGATTGGGCCGCCCGGGAAGGCGTTCGGCTGCTGGCCGTGTTCTCTGACCTCGGAGTCAGCGGCGCCGCGCCCGTGAGCGAGCGCCCCGGCTTGGTTGCTGCTCTCGCCGCGCTCACGGCTTCGGGGGCTGGCTTGCTGGTCGCCTCGGCTCGAAGCCGCCTCGCTCGTGACGCCGGTATCGTCCGGACGATTGCGACCGAAGCCGGTGGCGCCGGGGCAGTCGTGCGCACGGCCGACGGCACGAGCGACGCGAAAGGCTCGGCAGGCGTGCTCACCCGCGGCATGCACGACCTTGTGGCTACGTGGGAGCGCGCTGTTATCCGCGAACGCACCACGGCCGCCTTGCGTGTGAAGGCTGCTCGCGGCGAGCGCGTTGGCACCGTGCCGTTCGGCTCCAAGGTCGCGGCCGACGGCGTGCAGCTTGTACCTGACGAGCCCGAGCAGGCCGTTATCCGCCGCGTTGCCGAGCTGTGCAGCTCCGAGAGCACTCGGCGAATCGTGGCCATTCTCGCGGGCGAGGGAATCACCGGCCGTGGTGGCAGGCCGCTCGGTCAGACGCAGGTGTATCGCATCGTGGTGCGCCTCCGTGCCCTCGGGAGCGCTTCGGCGGCGGCCTGATGGCTCCGAGGTCACCCGCCAAGGCAAAGCGCGCCACGGAGGCAGCCCGGCACCCTGGGGGACGCCCGCCCAAAGCTGCGGCCGCGCGCTTAAGTACCCAGCTCGGCGTTAGGTGCGACCCGGCCACCACGGCCCGGCTCGACCGAATCACCAAAAAGCTGGAAGCGCTTGGCGTGTCCCGCGCTGCCATCGCCCGGCGTGCTCTCGCGCTCGGGCTTGAGCTGGTCGAGGCCGACCCGTCGAAGCTGTTCGGCGAAGACTTCGAGGGGCCCTAGCCCATGGGCGCGCCGGCTCCGTTTGGGTTCAGGCTCGCCGACGACGGCAAGGGCCTGGAGCCGTGCGAGGCCGAGCTGGCGCTGGTCGCCCGCGTAGTGCAGCTTCGGGAACGGTACGGCCTTGGACCCGTCGCGATAGTCGGAACGCTCAGGGCCGAGCACCTAGACCCCCGCACGGGCCGCCCGGTAACGCTGGCCCGGGTGCGCAAGCTCTTGGCCGCTGCTCGTGCTTTGGCCCGCGCTGCGGCGTGAGTTTTTTCGTGGCGTGCGCTCGTGACGGCGCGCGGTCGTGCGTGCTTGCGATTCCCGATCTGGATTCACTAGTTGCGTGACCATACGCGATCGCAATCCGTGAAAGTTAGAGCGTGCGTGATCGCGAATCGAGCCTAATTCGGCTGCGGCGCGCTTGTTTGTGTTGCTGAGATAACTTACTCTCAGCGACATGAATGCGGCCGCTCATGCGGACCGCCGACGGGAACCGCTCCGGTGTACATGTCCCGTCTGTGGTCGCGTTGTCGTGGTGAAAGCAATGCCCGCCCACGTCGGCGGGATGGCTTGCGTGCTCGCCTTGCACCGTCAGCATCGCGGCAAGCACCACGACCCCAAGCGCGGTCCGGTTGCGTTGGCAGCGGCAAGGGCCTTGGCTGACGCGCTGGCAGCGCCTGAGGGCACGAGCGGCCCGTGAGCGCGCTGCTGCAACCCCTGCTGGACCTGCGGGCGAGGCATGACCCGGCCGTGTTTGCGGCGATGGCCATGCGCGACGAGCGCACGGGCGACCGAGTCACTTTGGCGCCGCACCAAAACCGACTCATTCGCACGTGGGAGAGTCACCGCCGATCGGTGCAGCTGGCTCCGAGCGGCTTCGCCAAGAGTACCGTTTTCGCCTGCTACCTCGCTTGGCGCATCGGCCGCGACCCCAGCACGCGCATCGGCCTTCTGAGCGCCACCAAAGAACAGGCCGTCAGGCTGCTGCGGTTGATTGTAATCGTGATGCAGGGGGATGAATTCCGCCGACTGTTCCCGGGCGTCGCTATCGATCGGTCAACGGCCGACGAGCTGACAGTTACCGGGCGGCCGCAGACAATGAAAGACGCCAACGTTCTGGCGGGCGGCTTCGAGCTTTCGTCTATGCTCGGCGCGCGGTTCGACATTGCGGCGTGCGACGACGTGGTGACGCGCGAGAGCTGCCGCACGAAGCAAGCGCGCGACGCGGCCTATCAGGGCTTCCTAGCGGTTACAGGGTCGCGCGTTGGTCCGACCGGCGAGATTCACTTAGTCAATACCGCCGAGCACAGCGACGACATTCCGCACCGACTAGCGCAGCTGCCCGGCTGGACCATGCAGAAGTATCCGGGGCTCGACTCACGCGGGCGCTCGACCTTCCCGGCGCGATTCTCGATCGAGGAGATTGATAGGAAGCGCAACGAGCTTGGTCCGATCGGTTTCAGGCGCGCGCTCATGTGCGAACCGATCGACGCCTCGACGTTGGTTTTCTCCGCCGAGGTCATCGATATGGCCAAGGCTGCCGGGCTCTCGCCGTACCTGAGCGCGATCGGCGGGCGTGGAATCATCGGCGTTGACCCCGCTTGGACGACCGGCGCGCAGTCGGATGAAAGCGGCATCGTGCACGTTTCGATCGATGGGAACGGCGTGCGTCACGTGGTGCACGTCGAGGGCTTGCGCGTGCATCATGACAAGCTCATTGACCGCGTTGTAGCGCTTGCGCGAGCCAACCGCGCAACGGTCTACGTAGAATCGAACGGCGCGGGCGGCGTGATTGCTGGCGCCATCGGAAAGCAGGTTCCGTGCAAGGCGCTGAACACGAACGCGACCAGCAAGCGCGCGCGCGTTGAAGCTTTGAGCGCCGAGCTAGCGAGCAACCGGTGGGCTTTCAGTCAGCCGCTTGGTGCGCCAAACGAAGAACTAAAAAAGCTCATTGATGACCTTGAAACGTTCAGTTTTGAGGAGCACTGCGGCGATCGATTGTCGGCGCTGTTCATCGCTTCCGAGGGCGCCCGCCTATTCGAGGACCGCCCGCGAGGTCGCATCATTCAAAACTTCGACCTGAGCCGACGATAACACCTAGGAGTTACAGCCTATGCCCGCACCCATCAAAGCTACGAAGCCCAAGCCGTCCCAATCCCAACCCCAGCAGCGCGCCAATATCGGCCGCAGCTCGCACGTACTGCCGACCAGCACGGCAACGCCTGAAGGCATCAACCGCGCGGCGCTCGTGCGGCAGCTAGACCGCGCCGACGCTTTGAAGGTTAAGCACGCCCAAGAGCTGGCCGAGCTGCAAGGGAAGCTGGCCCAGCAGGCGCGCGACCACCGGCACGATTCGTTGGTCATCATCGCCAGCCAAGCCGGCGACGCTGCCAAGCTTGACCCGATCGCGGCGAAAAAGTTCATCAATCAAGTGCTGAACGCCGATGCGAAGTGGAACCCGGCGGCAGACCAGCACGGCACCAAGAAAGCTTTTCCGGTGCGTGAGGTCATGGCGAAGCTACTGGACGCGATCGCCAAAGAGAGCGGCGGGGAACAAGGCGTTGTGGACGTGCGCAAGCTTTCGCCGATCGAGTACGCGGAGCACCTACGCAAGCGCGGATTGCACGTTCCTGCGCTCGGCTACCACAACCCGGTCTGAGCGATCGGCGTGCCCAAGTACAGTCAAGTCAAGTTCGACTCGCTAGCGAAGCTCAAAGCCTCGTTGCAGAAAGACTTGCGCGGCTCGCGCTCTGACTTTGGCGACGATGAATCAAAACCGGAGCCACCAAACTTCGCTTGGCTCAAGACCCCTGGCATCGGCGCGTTGCTGCTGCTCGTGGAAGGCGCAGACGTTGTGTTGGGGCTCGATGACGGCCGGGTTTTCGTCGGCACGGTCAAGCGCAGCACCGGGCTCTTCGTGACCTTGGCGTTGTGGGGCTGCGGCGGTCAGAGGCAGCGGTTTCCGGTCGGGAGTGTGGCCGGCGCCTCTGTCGTTGGGCCGCACAGCTACGAAAGCGCACGTGAAGTGAAACGCAGGCAGCGCGCGGGCGAACCGGCCCTAGTACGGGACTCGCGGTCGGCGCCTGCCACGGAGAGAGCGGATTGACGGAACGCGATCGGCTGCTCTGTCGGCGCCGTCACGATTCGCCAGCTCGGCTGGCGCTAGTAGAAGGCGGGCGCCGCGAGATCGAGCTTTCGCGCTAGGATGTGCCCCATGCCCGCTCGCTCGACGCCGTTTCAGAAGCTGCTTCTTCACCTGCAAACCCAGCTCTCGCCGGGCTGTGTGGTTACGGAATCTGCTTTTCTGGAGCATCGCACCACTAAAAGCCCCCGTGAAGTGGACGTCGTGATTCGGGGCACGGTGGGTGAACACAAGGTCGTCGTTTCAATCGAGTGCATCGAGCACGAGCGAGCGGCTGATGTCACCTGGGTGGAGAAGATGCTGAAGAAGCACCAGCACCTCGAAACGACGAACCTACTGCTCGTCTCGCTGTCGGGTTTTTCGAAAGACGCAGTGGTGCTTGCTGCGTCTGAGGGCGCCGAGGCCTACACGCCCGAAGAGGCTAGCAAGCTCGACTGGGCGAGGATTGTCGGCACCACCCATGTGACGTTGGCCCGCTTTGACATCGCCGTTCTTCGCGTGGAGGCCATTGTCGGTGAGACGGGGCGCACCGAACTGCCTGGCAGATTGGCGCTTTTCGATCGAGGCGGTACCTCCATAAGCACGCTTGCCGACATGGTGGCCCAAACGGCCGCATCGGACGGCTACCAATCTCAGATCGAACCGTTCCTCGTCGACGTTTCGGAGGCCAAGTTGAACCTTCACATGGTCCTAGCCGGGGAGCGCTTCCTCTCCCCGGGCGAACCGGCCTCTCAGGTGCGCGAAGTGTTCGCCGTGCTCAAAGCGGTCCGTAGCAGCACGGATATCCCGCTCACCTCTCTCACTTGGCGCGAGACGCCGGCCGCGTTCGGTCGCGCTCAAACCGCGTTCGGAGATACTACCTTGACCGTCGTCGAGCCAGAGCCGGGCCAAGTGCATATCCAGGTCTTGGCGGATGGCAAGCCGCTCCCGTTGAAGCTTCGCTAGGTCCGCCTCCAGCTGGAAACGCGAAAGCCCCGGCTCTTCTGGCGAAGCGACCGGGGCCTAAGGTTGCGTTGTGACGCTGTTTGGTGTCGGGCTACACCGAGGCAGCTCCCGCGCTCTGAACGCGTTCCAGCAGCTCGCTGCGGCGCTCGGCGGGCCACTCTCGGATGACCTTGTCCAGCGCCTTCCCGAGCCGAGCTATCAGCGCGTCAGCGTCCGGCGCCGAGCTGCTCGGCTCGGACTGAGGAATTTCCTCACCCGGCGCCAGCGCTTTGCGCGCGACCGCGACCGTCTTGTTATCGACCCCGCACGCCTCGCCAATCTTGCGGTCAGACCACTTAGGGAAGTTTCCAAGCACGAGCAGCACGGCGCGCCGCTTGTCCTGGTTCGTGCGCCGTAGCCCATGCCCGGCGTTGGAACTGGCAGCGTGGAGCAGGGCGTCTTTACGGCCGCCTTGGCGCACGTCGGCGGCAATCTCGGGAAGGCCGGCCAGCTCAGCCGCCGAGCAGCGGTGAAAGCCGTCGGCGAGCCAGTGCACGCCCTTGGAATCGACGAAAACCACGACCGGCGGGAACACTGCGCCCGCCTTCATGGCCGCGCTGTATTCGGCGACGGTCGCTTTCTTGATTCCCGCAGCACGACACGCCAGCTCAGGGTCACGGGTGAGGGAAGCCAGGGGCACCGCTGCGGGCTCGGCCGCTTCGATTGCCAGACTCACGACGGCACCGCCTCGACGTTGCCGAGCACGGCCAAGACTTCAGCGCCGTTGACGCCTTCGAGCTGCGCTTGCAAGTCGAACAAGCTCGCCCACAAGCCAAGCTCCGCGAACGACTCGGGAGTGGCCGCTAGATACAGCGCACCGATCGCGAGCAGATAAACGCTCGCGTCGTGGTGCAGGTCGAGGCGCAGCGCATGCGCCAGCCGTGCCCGCAGCGCGCCTAGGTCGATCGCCTCAAGCCGGCTCACGGTGCACCGCCGTTGCTCATGCCGGCCGTGGTCAGCTCGCGCTCCAGCTCGGCAAGCCGAACCCGGGCGACGCCCAAGTCCGTGCGGGCCCTGTCTAGCTGAAGGTCAGCGACGCGAATTAGCTGCCGAACAACCCCGATCGATTCTGCGACTTCAACGGCGCTCCGCCGCTCTGGTATGCTTTTTCCACGTGCCATAGGGTCTAGTCCTTTGGTGCTAGGGCGCTCGGTCGGTTCCAGCCGATCGGGTGCCCGTCTGTTTTGGTTACTTCGTTCGCTTGGCTCGTGCTGGCTTGCTCGTCGGCTCCGCACCGAAGCGCGCGGCGTGCTCACGTCGAACCAGCTGGCGAACCACGGCGGCCATTGTCATGCCGTCGGTTTCCGCCAGGCGTTCGAGCATCGCAAGCTCACTAGGGGCGATTCGGATTGGAAGTGTGCGAGAAAACTGCTCACGAACCATAGCGATCGATTGTATACACAACCGGGCGCACGGGTGCAAGCGATCGAACGACTAGCGTCTGATACCGCCGCGCTGGGGAGCCGGCGCGGACTTCCAAGAGTCGCGCGGATTGCCTTGCCCCGGCACAGCATCGCGCGGCGCGTCGGCGCTCTCAAGCGTTGCGCGATCGCTCATGCGCGGGCTGCCCGGATATCGGTCGCGCTCTAGTTCGGGGGGCACGCGGTCCCAAGGCGTGGGCGCGTGCTCTTGGTGTCGGGGCGTGTACGGGAGCGGTTGAAACTTGTTAGCTTGTGCCATGGCTGATTCTACCCCGCCGAGTCCCACGATTGAACGGCGCGACTGCGCTACTGCCGAAGAGCTTTTGGATTGGTTGAGCCCACGCCACCCCCTTTGGCAGGCCGTGCCGCAGGCGTGGATATTCCGCGGCCAATCGAAGGACTGGCCGCTCAAGGCCAAGGCGCATCGGGAAGGCGATTGGTTCCAAGAGCTAGGCTTGCCGATGAGCCTGGAAGGCGAGCCACGTTGGGCGTTGGAGGACCACCAAGTGAACCTGATGCTTATCGACTTCAGCGATGAGCTTGACCGTGCTGGGTTGCCAGTGCCGGCACGCGGGCCTCAACTTTTCAGGGGCACCAGTTGGGAGAGTCGCTCTGGCGAGCCGGAGCGAGAGGCGCTGCCGACGTTGGCATTGGCGCAACACCTGGGATTGCCGACGCCATGGCTAGATTGGAGCCTGCAGGCGCGCTCGGCGGCCTACTTCGCCTGTTCAGACTTGGTGTGGAAAAAGGACGCGGAGCCCGGTCGCATGGTTGTTTGGGCGCTACGTCGCCACTTCGTCCAGGCTACGGAGGACGTTCAGATCGGTGACACTTGGCTAACAGTTGAAGCCGCCCCCCGTGCGGGCAATGCCCGATTGCATGCGCAATCCGGCCTATTCACTTGGCTGCGCGGAGAATCGGCGAGCGCTACATCAGTTGAAAACTATGTTGAATCGCTCGCGGCGCTGCCCCCGGAAGCTCTCAAGCGAGGGCAGGTATTCGATCCGCCTTACATGCGTTGCTTCACGCTCGATCGCGCTCACGCACCACAGTTGCTTGGGCTGCTGTCTCAGGAAGGCGTGACTGCGGCGAGCGTTTTCCCTGGATATGAAGGCGTAGTCCAAGCGCTCAAAGAACGAGGGTGGTTGCGGGCGAAGTGGCCTCGCCCAACAGGGGCACCGCTTGTTTTCGATCGCTGAGAGTGGCATTGATAGTGCGTGGGCACTGTCTACAACCGCGCAAAACGGAAAGACCGCGACGGCAACCTAGTCAGGGGCAAGGACGGCAAGCCGCTAAAAGACGACAAAAAGCCCAAGTATTGGGCCGGCTACAAAGACCGCGACGGGGTGTGGAAGTACGTCGACACCAAGCAGCCGAGCAAAGAGCTGGCCGAGAGTTTTTTGCGCAAGCTCGAAGCGAACGTAGAAGCCGGCAAGGTCGGCATGCCCAAGCGCACGAGCGCGCAGCGCTGCGGCGCGCTGTTCGACGAGTGGAACGCGACGCTAGTTAACCGCGACGCCTACGGCGATCGGCTGCGGCTGGAGAAGCATCTCCGGCCCATGTTCGGCGAAACGAACGTGCGGGACGTGACGCTGGCGGCAATCAAGAATTGGGTGACGGCGCAGCGCAAGGGCAAGGCCCCGCGAAACGAGCGACCCCGCAAAGCGAAGGCGCTGGCGCCGCTCCCGGAGGGGCACAAGAGGCCCGGACCCAAACCGAAGGCCAAGGCGCCGCGCCCGAAGCGCGAGCCCGGCAAGGTACTCTCCGACGCCAGCATTCGACACAACCTGAACCTGCTGTCCCGCTTCATGGCGTGGGCAGTCGACCAAGAGCACGTGCCGCACAACCCCTGTCGCGACTTTCCGCAAAACGCCCGGCCAGCCCAAGCCGCTAAGACACCGCAGCCGTGGCTTGACGATGACGCGGCCGTGCTGGCGCTCATGAAGGCGCTACCCGAACCGATCGACTTACTGTTCTACCTCGGTAACCGAGCAGGGCTCCGGACGGGGGAGCTTTGCGGGCTCCGAATGAGCGACTTGGAATGGTTGGCCGAGGGCGTGATCCGCGTCCGCCATTCGTACGCCGGCCCGCTCAAAGAACAGCGCCGCAACGCGCCCCCCAAAACGAAGTGGGTCCCGGCTCCCGACGACGCACCCGAGCGACTGGCGGCCCAGCTCAAGCGGCGCAAGGCCGACGGCGCCAAGCCCGAGGACTACTTGTTCCCGGCGGGCGCCGACGAGGGCCCGGGGCACCTTTCCAAGATGGCCATCAACCGGGCGTGGCAAACGGCCGGCCTGGCCTGCGGCGTGGCGTTGACTTGGTACCAAGCGACCCGGCACAGCTTCGTTAGCCGGAACCTCTCCCGAGGCGTGTCGCTGGACGAGGTCAGCGCCGCGGTCGGCCACTCGTCGCCGACCGTGACCCGCCAGTTTTACGACCACTTCGTTCGGAAGCAGTTCAGCCCGGGGCTGCGCGCCGGCTTGCCGTCCGAGCCTGCCTGACCGGGAACGTTTACTACACCGGTACTACACAGCCCCGGGTGGCTGGCCACTTGTCTCACCAAGTGGCTTGTTTTTCGGTGACTCCAGCGAGAATCGAACTCGCGTTACCGGCGTGAGAGGCCAGTGTCCTAACCGCTAGACGATGGAGCCGTTGCGAGCCCTGGTGGCTCGCTTTTTCGAGAAAGTTGCTGGGGGACTA
>Ga0164241_10005760_pt1 | contig 11468 bp, 10 predicted proteins | sample OricomyardsoilBY_FD_108780 | JGI IMG/M metagenome (GOLD analysis project Ga0164241, IMG submission 108780) | Backyard soil microbial communities from Emeryville, California, USA - Original compost - Back yard soil (BY) | ecosystem: Environmental > Terrestrial > Soil > Unclassified | place: USA... | reverse complement strand
TTCGACACCATCGACGATCGCGAGGTCGCAACCGCCCTGCTCGAATCGGCCGCCGGCTGGCTGCGCGAGCGCGGCATGAAGCTCATGCGCGGCCCCATCTCCATGTCCATCAACGAGGAGCTCGGCTGCCTCGTCGAAGGCTTCGACACGCCGCCGATGATCATGATGCAGCACCACTGGCCCTACCAGGGTGGGCTCATCGAGCAGGCCGGCCTGCCGAAGCTCAAGGATTTCTTCGCCTGGCGCTACAAGGTCGGCGAGGTGCCGACGCGCGCGCAGAAGGCGCACGACGAGCTCGACGCGCTCCCCGAAGTGAAGTCGCGGCACATCGACGTGAAGAACCTCGACCGCGACCTGCGCACCATCGTGGACGTGTTCAACGACGCGTGGAGCGACAACTGGGCCTTCGTGCCGTTCACGGAGGCCGAGCTCTTGAAGCTCGGCGAAGACCTGAAGCTCATCGGCATCCCCGGCCTCACCTACATCACGGAGGTCGACGGCGAGCCGGCGGCCGTCGCCGTGGCGCTGCCGAACATGAACGAGCTCATCCGCGACATGGACGGCAAGCTCTTCCCGGGCGGGCTGCCGAAGCTCCTCTGGCGGCTCAAGGTGGTGGGCCCCAAGACGGCGCGCCTCATCATCCTCGGCATCCGCAAGAAGTACCGGAACGTGCGCAAGTACGCCGGTCTCAGCGCCTACCTCTATGTGAAGATGAACCGCGCGGGGCGCGACGCCGGCCTGCAGTGGGGCGAGCTCTCCTGGACCGACGAAGACAACGGCCCGGTGAACGTCGGTATCAAGTTCATGGGCGGCAAAGTCTACAAGCGCTACCGCGTCTACAAGCGCGCGCTCTGAGCGCGAACGCGAGGAACGGCCCATGACGACCCTGGTCACCGGCGGCAGCGGATTTTTGGGCTCGCACGTCGTGGAGCGCCTCGCGCGCGCCGGTCGGCCCGTGCGGGCGCTGGTGCGTAAGAGCAGCGACACGAGCTTCTTGCGCACGTTGCCGAACGTCGAGCTCGCGGACGGGGCCGTCGACGACGCGGCCAGCCTCGAGCGCGCGTTCGCGGGCGTGACGGGCGTCGTGCACGTCGCCGGACTCGTCAAGGCGAAGAGCCTCGAAGACTTCATGCGCGTGAACCACGGCGGCACCGAGAACTTGGTGCAAGCCGCGCACGCGCACCGGGACAGCGTGCGGCGCTTCGTGCTGGTCTCGAGCCTCGCGGCGCTGCGCCCGAGCGACGCGAGCGGGGCGCCCGTTCCCGAGGACGCGGAGCCGCGGCCCGTGACGAACTACGGCAAGAGCAAGCTCGCGGCCGAACGCGCCGTTCGCGCGCGTCAGGGCGAGCTCTCCGTCGTGATCTTGCGGCCGCCCGCGATCTACGGCCCCCGCGATCGCGAGATCCTCGCCTTCTTCAAGTCGATCAAAATGGGCCTTTTGCCGCTGCTCGGCTCGACGCAGAACAAGCTCAGCATGATCTACGGCTCCGATTGCGCAGCGGCCTGCATCGCCGCGCTCGATCGCGACGTGCCGAGCGGGTCCACCTATCACGTCGACGACGGCAGCGTTCACACGCTCGAAGAGCTCATCATGCTCGCCGAACGCGCGATCGGTAAGAAGGCGCGCTTCCGCTTCCACCTCCCGCGCAAGCTCGTCCAAACGGCGGCGCTCGGCTCCGAGCTCTACGGCCGCGCGACGAACCAAGCCGTCATGCTCACGCGCGACAAGCTGAACGAGCTCTTCGAGCAGTGGGTGTGCGACAGCAGCCGAGCGCGCCGAGAGCTCGGCTTCGTCCCCGAGGTGACGTTCGACGTAGGCGTCGAGCGCACGATGGCATTTTACCGCGACGCGGGCTGGCTCTAGGGCCGGCGCCAGGATTCCGCCCGAGCTAGAAGGCATCCCGAAAAGGGACGCCGCCACCAGCGCCGCCCGCCTTTCTAACCCGTCACTGAGTTGTCACTGGACTGCACGCCCACTATCGGTGAAGTAACTCCCAAAATCGAGCGACGCCGGGCATGACGCACTTCGAAGAAACCCTGCAGCGTGACGCCGATCGCATTCGTCGCAAGGTGCGCGAAATGGCTGGCCTGTGCGGCATGGCGCTCGAGGGTTGCCTCGCGGCGCTCGCCGAGAAAAACCGCCAGCTCGCCTACTCGGTCATCATCCGCGACCAGCGCATCGACGAGCTCGAGAAGGAAATCGACCGGCTCTGCCTCGAGTTCATCGTGCGGCAGCAGCCCGTCGCCGGCACGCTGCGCTTCGCGTACGTCACGATCAAGATCAACTCCGAGCTCGAGCGCGTCGGCGACTACGCCGAGAGCATCGCGCGGCAGATCCTCGCGCTCTCGGCCATCGACGTCGAGGTCCCCCTCGAGCGCTACCGCGAGATCGCCGACCTCTCGATTCCCATGTTCCACGGCGCCGTCGAAGCGTTCCTCACCCAGGACACGGCGCTCGCGCGCAAGACGATGGAATCGGAGGTGCACGTCGACCGCTTGCGCCACGCCCTGAACTCCGAGATCCAGCAGCTCCGCCAAGATCACAAGATCCCGCTCGAGGCGGTCTCGCCGCTCATGACGATCGTGAACCGGCTCGAGCGCGTCGCCGACCAGGCGAAGAGCATCTGCCAGGAGACGCTCTACATGTGCACGGGCGAGTACGTGAAGCACTCGGGCAGCGAGGTGATTCGCGTGCTGTTCGTCGACGAGCACAACCACTGCCGCAGCCAAATGGCCGAGGCGATCGGCGCGTCGCTGCGCCAGCCGAAGTTCGTGTTCACGAGCGCGGGGCTCGATCGCCGCCCGATCGATCCGCGCACCGTCGAGTTTTTGCGCGAGCGCGGCATGGACATCTCGAACCACACGCCGAAATCCGTGGATCAGGTGCCGTACTTCGACCACTACCAGGTGATGGTGTCGCTCGCGAAAGCGGCGCAGCGCGTGTTCCCGCCGCCGCCCACGAAGGCCGTCGTCCTCGACTGGAGCGTCCCGGATCCCTCGCAAGTCGAGGGCACGCCCGAGCAGATCGACGCCGCGTATCAGGAGACGTTCGAGTTCTTGAAAGCTCACGTCCACGATCTGGTCGAGGCGGTGCTCGGCGACGGATGAAGAGCTCGCAGAGCTACGAGGAAAGTTCATGCAATTCACTTCACACGTCGTCTCCCGCACCCGCCGCAGCGTCCGGCACGGGCTCGCCCTGGGCGCGCTCGCGACCTTCGCTCTGGCGCTCGGCAGCGGCTGCAAGAAGAAGGACGGCGCGCCCGAAGGCAGCGCGAACGGCAGCGCCGAAGTCGGCAAGAAGGAGTCGATTCAGAACATCGGCTCGGACACGATGGTCAACCTCGCGCAGGCTTGGGCCGAGGAGTACGCGAAGGTCGAGCCGCACGTTTCGATCGAGGTGTCGGGTGGCGGCTCCGGCGTCGGCATCGCCGCGCTCATCAACAAGACGGCCAACGTCGCCAACGCCAGCCGCAAAATGGAGCCCGAGGAGCTCGAGAAGGCCAAGGCGGCGGGCGAAGCGCCGAACGAATTCGTCGTCGGCTTCGACGGCCTCGCCGTCTACGTGCACAAGTCGAATCCGCTCGAGTCCATTTCGATGGAGGAGCTCGGCGAGATTTACCGCGAAGGCGGCAAGCTCGCCAAATGGACGGAGCTCGGCGTGAAGGCCATCCCCGGCGCGCGGAGCGACGACATCATCCGCGTGAGCCGCCAGAACAACTCCGGGTCGTACCAGTACTTCCGCGAGACGGTGGCCGGGAAGAAGGCCGACTTCAAAGCCGGGTCGCTCGACATGAACGGCTCGAAGGACGTCGTCGAGCAGGTGGCGAAAACCCCGGGCGCCATCGGCTACAGCGGCCTCGGCTACGCGACGCCCGAGGTGAAGGTCCTCAAGGTTTCCACGAAGAAGGGTGAGCCGGGCGTGCTGCCGAGTATCGCGACCGTGCACGACAAGAGCTACCCGATCTCTCGCCCGCTCTTTATGTACACACCCGGCACTCCGTCACCGGCCGTGAAGAAGTACCTCGACTGGACCATGTCGGAAGCCGGGCAAAAAATCGTGGAGAAGACCGGCTACGTGCCGCTTCTGAAATAAGGAGCGTTCCCGTGGGCGAACAGGCGATGAACCTACCTCCGGCCCCCGTCGTCGGCCCGCGGCCGCTCTCTGCTTCGGCGGGGAGCCCGCGTGGACCGCGGCGCAGTCGGTTCGCGCTCGCGAGCGAACGCGTGTTCGAGTGGGTGATTCGGCTGTGCGGCATCAGCGCGATCCTGTTCGTCTTCGGCATCTTCTTCTTCGTCCTGCGCGAAGGCGTCGGCTTCTTGTTCGGCGGGCTGAACCTCGTTCAGTTCCTGTTCTCGACGGAGTGGTACCCGACCTCCGTCGCGAACGTGCGCTACGGCGTGCTCGCGCTGATCGCGGGCACCTTCAGCGTCACGGGGCTCGCCATGCTGATCGCCGTGCCGTTCGGGCTCGGCGCCGCGATTTTCGTCTCGGAGTTTTGCGGCGGCCGCGTGCGCGAGACGCTCAAGATCGTGATCGAGCTGCTCGCGGCCATCCCCTCGGTCGTGTGGGGGTTCATCGGCATCTCCGTGATGAACCCGCTGATTCAGGAAATTTTTCACGTCCCTGTGGGACTCAACGTGCTGAACGGCGCGCTGCTGCTCGCGCTCATGAGCGTGCCAATCATGGTGAGCATCGGGGAGGACGCGCTCAAAGCCGTGCCGGATTCGTTCCGCGAAGCGTCGCTCGCGATGGGGGCGACGCGCTGGCAGACGGTGCGGCGCGTGCTCCTACCCGCGGCGAAGAACGGCCTGTTGGCGGCGGTGCTGCTCGGCGTCGGTCGCGCCGTCGGCGAGACGATGGCCGTGCTCATGGCGACCGGTCACGCCGTGAACATCCCGAAGAGCCCCTTCGACCCGGTGCGCACGCTGACCGCGACGATCGCGGCCGAGCTCGGCGAAGCATCCGTGGGCTCGAACCACTATCAGGTGCTGTTCGTGATCGGCATTCTGCTCTTCTCGATCACGTTTGCGGTGAACCTCGTCGCCGACCTGATCGTGAAAGGGACGGCCAAGGGCTGAGCCCGCGCCGCCACGTCATGGCCGCCACCTTCGCCGAAACCCCGCTCGCGCGCAGCAAGCTCCGGCAGGAGCGCGCCGTGCAGATCCTCCTGGGCCTGATGGCCTTTTTGATGGTGCTGCCGCTCGTCACCATCGTCGGCTACCTCGTCGTGCAGGCCTGGCCGCTCCTGAGCCTCGATTTTCTGCTCAAAAATCCCACGGGCGGCATGCGCCAGGGCGGGGTCTGGGCCGCGTTGCTCGGCACCATCTACCTCGTGACGACCTCCTTGCTCATCGCGGCGCCCGTCGGCGTGCTCGCGGCCGTCTACTTGAACGAGTACGCGAAGAAGGGCTGGCTCACCCGCATCATCAACCTCGCCGTGGTGAACCTCGCGGGCGTGCCGAGCATCGTCCACGCGCTGTTCGGCTTGGGCGCGTTCGTGCTGTTCGCCGGCATGGGTCGCTCCATCCTGGCGGCGTCGCTCACGCTCGCGATCATGACGCTGCCCGTGATCATCGCGAGCACGCGGGAGGCGCTCGCCTCCGTCCCCATGTCGTTCCGCGAGGCGTGCTGGAACGTGGGCGCCACCCGCTGGCAGACGATCAAAGGCATCGTGCTGCCGAACTCGATCAGCGGCATCCTCACGGGCGTCATCCTGCAGGTGTCGCGTACCGCGGGCGAAACGGCGCCGATCATGTTCACAGGCGCCGTCTTCTTCAAGCGCATCGAGGAGGGCAATCCCTTCGCGTATTCGCTCTCGGACCAATGCATGGCGCTCTCCATGCACCTTTTCACGATCACGACCCAAGTGACCGACGCGCCCAAGGCCCTGCCCTACGCGACGGCGGTCACGCTGCTCGGCACCGTGTTGCTCGTGAACGCGCTGGCGATCGGCCTGCGCGTCAGGTTGCGTGCCCGGAAGAAGTGGTGATGTTCGAGTCGGTCGCGCCCCCGCCCGTCCGCCCGCTCAAGCCGCCGAAGATCCAGGTACGCGATCTGCGCCTCGCCTACGGCTCGAAAGAGGTGCTGCACGGCATCTCCTTCGACGTCGATCGCAACGACATCTTCGCGATCATCGGCCCGGCGCAGTCGGGCAAGAGCAGCCTGTTGAAGTGCCTGAACCGCACGATCGAGCTCGTGCCCGGCGTGAAGCAAGCCGGGCAAATCGTGATCGACGGCGTCGACGTGAACGCGATCCCGAGCGTGTACACCCTGCGCCGTCGCGTCGGGATGGTGGCGCCTTTGCCCGTGGGCCTGCCGCTCAGCATCTTCGACAACGTCGCCTTCGCGCCGCGCGCGGACGGCTTCACCGACAAGCAAGAGCTCGCGAACCTCGTCGAGCGCTGCTTGCGCCAGGCCGCTCTCTGGGACGAGGTCAAGGACCGCTTGCACACCCTGGGCACGAAGCTCTCGGGCGGACAGCAGCAACGCCTCACGATCGCGCGCGCCCTCTCGCACCAACCGGAGGTCCTCTGCCTCGACGAGTTCTCGATCGCCATCGACCCGGTGACGACGATGCGCATCGAGGACGTGCTCAAGCAACTCAAGCAGGAAATGACCATCGTGCTCGTCACGAACCTCGTGCAGCAAGCGCGGCGGCTCGCCGCCCGCACCATGTTCCTGTGGAACGGCGAGATCGTCGAGGAGGGCCCGACCGACGTGCTCTTCTCCGAGCACCCACAGTCCCGCAAAACCTACGACTACGTGAACGGCATCTTCGGATGAGCGAGCCCGCCTCCGCCTCCTCCGCCGAGCGCGCGACCGACGGCATCGAGACTCGCGACCTGTGTCTCTGGTACGGAGATTTCCAGGCGCTCAAAGACGTCTCGCTGTCGATCAAGCGCGGTCTCATCACCTCGCTGATCGGTCCTTCCGGCTGCGGCAAGACGACGCTGCTCCGCTGCTTCAACCGCGTGAACGAGCGCTACGGCTACGTGCGCACGGCGGGCGAAATCCGCATCCTCGACAAGAACATCTACGACCAGGACGTCTCGCTGATCGAGCTCCGCAAATCGGTCGGCATGGTGTTTCAGCGCCCGAACCCGCTGCCGCTCAGCGTGTACGAGAACGTGGCGTTCGGCCTGCGCATCCACGGCGCGCGCGCCGAGCTCACGAAATCACGCCTCGACGGCGCCGTGGAAAAAGCGTTGACCGAGGTCGGCCTGTGGGACGACCTCAAGGATCGCCTGAACGCCCCCGCGACCGAGCTCCAGCTCGAGCAACAGCAAAAGCTCTGCATCGCGCGCCTGATCCCGACCGAGCCCGAAGTGATCCTGATGGACGAGCCGTGCTCCGCGCTCGACGTCGAGGGCACGCGCGCCATCGAAGAGCTGATGTGGACGCTGCGCGGGCGCTACACGATAGTGATCGTGACGCACAACATGGCGCAGGCACGCCGCGCGAGCGACGAGAGCATCTTCATGTTGCTCGGGCAAATCGTCGAGCACCGCCGCACCGAGGATTTGTTCTTGCATCCGCGGGATCCGCGCACGGCCGAATACGTCGAAGGCCGCTACGGCTGAGCCCACTCCCGTGGGCCGCGCGCGCTCCCGGACGACCGCGGCTCAGCCGCCCATGTCCCACTCGCAGACGTATTGCTTGGTCGCCTCGCAGAGCTCGTCGTTCCACTTGCCCGCGGGGTCGGCCATCATGAACGTGCAGTGCTCGTAGCAGCTGCTGTTGTCCATGCAGTTCTTTTGGTAGTGGTTGGGCTCGTTCTCGTTCCAGTTCTCGAGCGAGAGCGGTTCGTCGTTCACCCAGGCGAACTCGGCCCCGTCGCCGTTGTCGTGGGGCATGCGCCCGTCGCTCAGGCCGATCCACGTCTCCTTCTTGCCGCCTAGCTCATCGAAGACGTAGCTGTTCTCGGCGTCGAACTCGGCCTGCGTGGCGGGGGGGCCCGAGCTCACGGTGACGAGGTGCGCGCCGAGCGACACACAGGCATTCTTGGCGTTTTCCCAAGTCACGGCGCTCGTGACGAGCAGGTAGCAGTGGCCGCCGTGAGCCTGCGCCGCGGGGTTCAGCGCCGCGCAGCCCATGGGTGCCATGCCGCCCGTGCCGCCCATGCCCGTGCCGGCCGTCCCGCCCGATTCCATGCCTGCCATGCCGCCTGACGCCGGCGCGCCCGCGTTGCCGGCGCCTCCTGTGGGACCGCTTCCAGCTTGGGCGCCACTACCCGCCGTAGCGCTGCCCGCCGCGCCAGCGACCGCGCTCGTGCCGCCGCTGCCGCTCGCATCCGAACCGCCTGCGCCCGCCGCGCTGCCGCCGGTGCCGCCGCTGCCGGCCGCCGTGCTGCCGCCCACGCCGCCGCTCGCGCCCGCACCGTTGCTCCCGCCGCTGCCCACCGGCTTGCCCGCGGAGTCGTCGGGCGCCTCGTCCAAGCTGAAGAAGTCACAACCCAATGACAAAGAAACCGCCGCGGCCATCAGCCCGGCGCCAAGCGATCTCGACATGCTCTGGAGGCTAATGCGCCTCCCGCAACTCGTCGAGGACACGGTCTTCGGCGGCGCCCGCGAGCGAACGACCGCGGCGCGCTGCCAGTGCCACGAGCTCAGGCGCGCTCGGCTCGGAAAGTTTCAGTCTCGATGCGGGAGCTCGAGCGGTTCGCGCCCGAGCTTCCGACGCAGCGCGTTCACGCCGCGGGAGACGCCGGGACGGCCGAGCACCGCGAGCTCGACGCGCCGCCGCCCCGGAAAATCCACGAGCCCCAAGCCGAGCACGATCGTGATGATGCCCTGCCCCGGCAGGATCAACATCACGACGCCCGCGAGCACGATCGCGACGCCGAGCACGTTCTTCAGCACTCTGAACGGCAGCGGTGTCGCGGGAGCCCGGCGCTCGTGCGTGAAGTAGTCCTGCGGCAGTCGCGCGAGCGCGACCGGAACGAGCACGAGCGTCGCGAGAAACGCGACCACGGAGAGCAGCCCGAGCGCGAGCCAAAGCTCGGGATGAACCAGACCGTGGACCGCGCGCAGGAGCTCGGTCACGCCGTCCGTCAGGCGCGCCGCCGCGATTTGGCGGCGTGGATCGCGGCGAGCGCCGCGCGAGCCTTGTTGCGCGTCTCCTGCGCCTCGAGCTCCGGCACGCTGTCGGCGACGATACCCGCACCCGCCGTCACCTCGAAGCGACCGCCCGCGAGCACGACCGTGCGGATCGCGATCGCGACGTCGAGGTCGTTGCCGCGCGTCACGTAGCCGATGGCGCCGCCGTACGCGCCGCGGCGCCGGAGCTCGAGCTCGCGGATGATTTGCATGGCGCGCACCTTCGGCGCGCCCGTGAGCGTGCCGGCCGGGAACGTCGAGCGGAGCACGTCCCAGGGACCGTAGCCGGGCTTGAGCTCACCTTGGATTTCGCTCGTGATGTGCATCACGTGGCTGTAGCGCTCGACGAACATCTGGTCCGGAACCGTGACGGTGCCGGGCTTCGACACGCGCCCGACGTCGTTGCGCGCGAGATCGATCAGCATGACGTGCTCCGCGCGCTCCTTCGGATCGGCGAGCATTTCCTGCGCGAGCCGCTCGTCTTCCTCGCGCGAGCGACCGCGCGGCTTCGTGCCCGCGATGGGGCGCAGCGTGATGCGGCCCGCCTCGACGCGCACGAGCGTTTCGGGGCTGGCGCCCGCGATCGCGACGGGCGCGGCGTTGCCCACGGCGGGCAGCTCGAGCAGGTACATGTAGGGAGCCGGCGACAGCACGCGGAGCGCGCGGTACACGTCGAACGGATCGGCGTTGCCCGCGGGCGTCGAGAACGTGCGCGCCGGCACGATCTGGAACGCGTCGCCCGCGCGGATGTACTCCTTGGCCCGCTCGACGGCGGCGCCGTACGCCGCGTCGCTCATGCTCACGTCGACGTCGGGCGGGAGCGCCCTGGGATCGGGCGGCGCCGCCAGGTCGAGCGCGGGCGCGGCGGCAAGATCGCGCTCGGCGCGCTCGAGCTCGGCCTGGTCGTGGGCGGCGATCACGGCGGTGTGGGTCAAGTTGTCGAACACCACGGCCGTGAAATCGCGCATCAAGCGCGCGACGGGCTCGTTCGGCGAGTCCGGCCAGGGGGCGACCTTCGTCGCGTAGTGGACGATGTCGTACGGGATCATGCCGACCGCGGACCGCGCGAAGCGCGTCGCCACGTCCTCGTCTTCCGGCTCGCCCGTCGGGAAGAGCTCGCTCAGGTGCGAGAACGGATCGCGACCAGCCTCGCCGTAGACCACGAGCTGCGTGCGCGGTCGATAGCCGAGAATCGAGTAACGCCCCCAGCGCTCGCCGGGCACCACGCTTTCCAGCAGAAACGACCCGCCCTCCGCGCGGCCGCGCAGGGCCTGGTAGGCCCCGACCGGCGTCAAGCCGTCGACCACGAGCGTTTTGCGGAACATCGCGACCAAATCCTTATGCGTCTCCGACCCGCTGTCCACCTCCGAAAGGAGTGTTAGGCTCGCGCGCTCGTCATGCCCACCGGCTCGCTTTCCGCCAGCGCCGCGCTCGCCGCGTTCATCGAACCGTTCATCGAGGGCCGCCGCGCGCTCGTGTTCGGCAGCGCGCTCGCGACGACCCCGCGTCTCCTACTCGAACGGGGCGCGCGCCTCGTGCACGTCAGTGATCCCGCTCCACTCCGCGTGGCGGAAGCGGCCGAGCGCGGGGCCACGCCCGGGCTCACTTTCTCGACGTTCACGGACGAAGCGCTCGCGTCGCGCGAGGGCAGCTTCGATTGCGTGCTCGTCGAAAATCTAGGGGCGTTCGACGCGCGTGTCCTCGTCGCGCGCACACGCCGCCTGCTCTCGCCGCGGGGCGTCGCGCTGTTCGTGACACCGAACCGCGAAGCGACGGCCCCGCTGCTGCCGCCGCCCGACCCGCAGGCGGCGCCGCTCGACTACTACGCCCTCTACGACCTCGTCGCCGCCGAGTTCGAGCACGTGCGCATGCTCGGCCAGGCCCCCTTCGTCGGCTACGCCGTCGTCGACTTCGCGCCCGAGGCGGCGCCCGAGCCGCTCATCGACAGCGAGTTCATCCCGCGCGGCAGTGAAGAGCCCGAGCTCTTCGTTGCGCTAGCGTCTCGCCACAAGACGGGGCTCGCCGGCTACGCCGTCATCCAGCTCCCGCTGCAGCGCGTGCTCGCCGGTAACGCCGTGAGCCCGCGCGCGGCCGTCGCGCCCGAGCCCGTCGCGTCCGTGGAGCTGGCCCGCAAGCTCAAGCAGCAGGAGGGCTGGATCGCCGAGCTCGAGGGCCGCGCCGAAACGGCGGATCTGCGCGCCGACGAAGCCGAGGAGGAAGTCGAGCGGCTCCGGGCCGAGCTCGACCGAGCGCGTGAAGCCGCGTTGGTGCCTCCCCCCCCGCCCCGCCTCCCCCCCCCCCCCCCCCCCCCCCCCCCCCCCCCCCCCCCCCCCCCCCCTCCCCCGGCGCCCCCGCCCGGCCCCCCCCCGCCG
>Ga0164241_10005759_pt1 | contig 11468 bp, 9 predicted proteins | sample OricomyardsoilBY_FD_108780 | JGI IMG/M metagenome (GOLD analysis project Ga0164241, IMG submission 108780) | Backyard soil microbial communities from Emeryville, California, USA - Original compost - Back yard soil (BY) | ecosystem: Environmental > Terrestrial > Soil > Unclassified | place: USA... | reverse complement strand
GTGGGCGCTTTGTGGAACAGGGACCGAACATTCTAGGCAGCGTCCACACTGCGCTTTGGCAGTAGGTTAGGATGCATCAAAGCTCTGCTCACAGGGGCTAAATTCAGGGAGAGGCCTGCGGTATCCGCTGCAAAAAGGCCAGCAAGAGGCGATGGACATCACGACCCCACGGTTCTTCAATGCAGATGCCCCCCGGCTGATGGCCGGCAGCGGCCCATTGGACGCTGAGCCCCAGAACTCCAGCTTCGGCTCCGAGCGCCCGCGCCGGGCCGGCCCGCCCGTGGTGCTGCTCGTTGAAGACAACCACATCAATCAGGTCGTGGCCATGGAGTTCCTGTCGCTGATGGGCGTCGAAGCCCGCCTGGCCAAGGACGGCCTGGAAGCGCTGGACGCCTGCACCCAGGATGTGCCCGACCTCGTGCTGATGGACATCCAGATGCCGGGCATGGACGGCCTCGAATGCGCCCGCCGCCTGCGCGCCCAGCAGGCCGCCGGCCAGTTGCCCCGCTTCCCCATCCTGGCCCTGACCGCCCATGCGCTTGAAAGCGACGTTAGTGCCAGCATGGCCGCCGGCATGGACGAGCACCTGACCAAGCCGCTGGACTTCGTCTCGCTGCGAAAACACCTGGGCCGCTGGCTCCAGATGCCCGGAAGTAATTAGGACCACCCCGCAGCGCCTGCGGCGCCCCCTCAAGGGGCGAAGCCGATGGCCCGGCAAAGCCGGTTCCATGGCTTCTGCTTGAATTGCCGCGGCGTGTGCCGCGCGGCTTCTCAACCCGCCGGGTTTTTCAGGTTTTGAACACTGCCACCATCTGATTGAGCGTGGCCGCCTGCTCCCTCAATGACGCCGCCGCAGCAGCGGTCTGCTCCACCAGCGCCGCGTTCTGCTGCGTCATGGTGTCGAGGTTGCTGACGGCCTGGTTGACCTGGCTGATGCCGTCCGCCTGGGCGATGCTGGCCTCGCTGATCTCGCCCACGGTGGTGCTGACCCGCTGCACGGCGGCGAGGATGTCGTTCATCGACTGGCCGCCGCGGCCGACCTGTTCGGTGCCTTCGCCCACGCGGTCCACCGAGTCCATGATCAGCGCCTTGATCTCCTTGGCTGCATCGGCCGAACGCTTGGCCAGCGTGCGAACTTCGCCGGCGACGACGGCGAAACCGCGGCCCTGCTCACCGGCACGCGCCGCTTCCACCGCGGCATTGAGCGCCAGGATGTTGGTCTGGAAGGCCACGCCGTCGATCACCGAAATGATGTCGGAGATCTTGCGGCTGGAGGCCGAGATGCCGTCCATGGTCGTGACCACCTGCTGCATCACACCGGCCCCTTGTCGCGCCTGGCCGGCGGCGGTGTCGGCCAGTTGATGGGTCTGGCGTGCCGCCTGGGTGGCGAGCTGGACCCGCTCCGTCAGCGCCTGCATGGAGGCCGAGGTCTGCTGCAGGTTGGCCGCCGTCTGCTCGGTGCGGGCCGACAGATCCTGGCTGCCGGTGGCCACCTCGCTGGAGGCCACACCGATGGACTCGGTGGCGCCGCGGATGCCCTTGACCAGTTCCATCAGCCGCCCCTGCATGGCGGCCACCTCTCCCAGCACCTGGCCGATCTCGTCCTGCGGGCCGACCTCGATGTGGCTGCGCAGGTCGCCGTCGGCCACCGCGTGCATCACGCCGCGCATGGCGTCCAGGCGGCGGCGCAGTCGGCGCACGAAGACCTCCACCGCGAACACCACGAGCGCGCCGCCGATCACGACCAGGATCAGCGTCATCTGCACGTCCTGGCGCACCACGGCGGCCACGTCGTCCACGTAGACGCCGGAGCCAAGCACCCAACCCCAGGGCGCGAAGCCGAGCACATAAGAGCGCTTGGGCACCGGGTCGGTGGCGCCGGGCTTGGGCCAGAGGTAGTCCACGTAACCACTGCCGGCGGCCTTGACCACCTGCACCATTTCCACGAACAGGGCCTTGCCCGTCGGGTCCTTGTTGCCGCTCAGTTCCTTGCCGACCAGGTCGGGCTTGATCGGATGCATGACCATGCGTGGCGTCATGTCGTTGATCCAGATGTACTCAGTGCCCGAGTAGCGGATCTTGCCGATCTCGGCGGCGGCGGCGGCCTTGGCATCGGCCTCGCTCAGGGTGCCGGACTTGGCCTTGTCGTAATAGCCCTTGGCGATGCCTTCGGCCATCTTGACCTGGTCGAGCGTGTTGAGCATCTTCACGGCCATCAGGCTCGTCGAAGCCCGTGAACTGAGCAGGGCGATCAGCAGCACGAAGCCCAGCAACACGACGGCGACGGCCACGCGCAAGCGCATGGCCAAAGTCCAGGTCTTCGGCATAACGGTCTCCTCAAACGGTCTATGGTTTGGGCGGATTCTTGATCTGATCCGCAAAATTAGCGAGTGAGGGTGTGGCTCACAATGCAAGGTCCGTCCATCCATCGCTCATCGTGTCCGCCATGAACAACGCCAATCTCTTCGTTGCCCTGCGCGCCGGCTTCCCGGCCGACGGGGAGGCTGTCGCCATCGAGTGCGCAGACGCCGAAGGCCTGAACTACAGCTGGCGCGACCTGGAACGGGGCACGGCCATGCTGGCCAATCTGCTCGTCTCGCTCGATCTGCCTGCCGGCAGCCGCATCGCCGTGCAGACCGAGAAGTCGGTCGAAGCCCTGATGCTCTACCTGGCCGTGCTGCGCGCCGGTTATGTCTACCTGCCGCTGAACACGGCCTATCAGGCGGCGGAGTTGGACTACTTCATCGCCAATGCCGAACCCGCGGTCTTCGTTTGCGCGGGCAGGCACTTCGGCTGGATCAGCAAGCTGGCCTTCAAGGCCGGCACCGCCCATGTCTTCACGCTGAACGAAGACCGCACGGGCAGCCTGCTGGACCGCGCCGCCCATTGCAGCGATCACCACGCGCCGGCCACAAAACACGCCGACGACCTGGCCGCCATCCTCTACACCAGCGGCACCACGGGCCGCAGCAAGGGCGCCATGCTCAGCCATGGCAACCTGCTGTCCAACGCCCGCGTGCTGCACGAGGCCTGGGGCTGGAGCCGCGGCGACGTGCTGATCCACGCCCTGCCGATCTTCCACGTACACGGTCTCTTCGTCGCCTCGCATGGCGCCCTGCTGTGCGGCGCCCGGATGATCTGGTTCAGCAAATTCGACCCCCGCGCCGTGATCGCGCGGCTGCCCGATGCCACGGTTTTCATGGGGGTGCCCACGCTCTATGTGCGCATGCTGAGCGAAGCAAGCCTGCGCCGCGAAGCCTGCCGTCACATGCGGCTCTTCATCAGCGGATCGGCACCGCTCCTGATGGAGACCTTCAAGGACTGGCAGGAGCGCAGCGGCCACACCATCCTGGAACGTTACGGCATGAGCGAAACCGTGATGCTGACGTCGAACCCCTACAGCCCCGAGAGCGCACGCAAAGGCGGCACCGTGGGCCCGGCGCTTCCCGGCGTGGGCCTGCGCGTGCGCAACGATGCAGCGGCTGATTGCGGGGTGGATGAGATCGGCAATATCGAGGTCAGCGGCCCGAACGTGTTCGCCGGCTACTGGCGCATGCCCGAGAAGACGGCGGAAGAGTTCACGCCAGATGGCTGGTTCAAGACCGGCGACGTGGGCCGCCGCGATGCGGACGACTATGTCACCATCGTCGGCCGCAGCAAGGACCTGATCATCAGCGGCGGCTACAACGTCTACCCCGCTGAAGTAGAGGCTTATGTGAACGACATGGAAGGCGTGGCCGAATCTGCCGTGATCGGCGTTCCCCATCCTGATTTCGGCGAGGCGGTGGTGGCCGTGGTCGTGCCCAGGGGCGGGGCGATGCTGGACGGCGACGCGATCATCGCCACGCTCAAGCGCCAGATCGCCAATTTCAAGATTCCCAAGGCGGTCTTCGTCCTGCCCGAGCTGCCGCGCAATGCCATGGGCAAGGTGCAGAAACAGCTGCTGCGCGACGCGCATGCTGCGCTGTTCAAATGACCGACGACCGTTGCCCGCGCTGCGGCGGTGGCTTCCACTGCGGTGCGCAGGATGCCCATTGCGACTGCTTCGATCTGAACATCGGCCCCGCCTTGCGCGAACGCCTGGCGCGGGAGTACCTGGGCTGTCTGTGTGTGCGCTGCCTCAAGGAGCTTCAAGCCATGGATCAAACTGAAATTCGCTTCGACGACGGCGCCGCCTACGAGAACATGATGGGCCGCTGGAGCGCCCTGGTCGCCGAGCGCTTTCTTGCATGGATCGCCGTGCCGGACGGTGCGCGCTGGGTCGATGTGGGCTGCGGCAATGGCGCGTTCACGCAGCAGATCGTTGATCGCTGCGAGCCGGCTTCAGTCGAGGCTTTCGATCCGGCGCCCGCGCAGCTGGCCTACGCGCGCGGCCGCCTGCCGGCGGATGCGCCCGTGAGCTGGACCGATGGCAGCGCGATGAGCCTGCCCCTGCCCGATGCATCTGCGGACGCGGCCGTGATGGCCCTCGTGCTCTTCTTCGTGCCCGAGCCCGCCGTGGGCGTGGCCGAGATGTGCCGCGTGGTGCGGTCCGGCGGCGTGGTGGCGGCCTATCACTGGGACATCCTGGAGGGCGGCTTTCCGCTCGCCGACATCGGCGCCGAAATGAAGAAGGCGGGCCTGCAGCCCAAGCTGCCGCCCAGCGTGGCGGCCTCGACCCTGCCGGCCTCTACGGCCATCTGGGAAAGCGCCGGGCTGACGCAGATTCGCAGCTGCCAGTTCACCGTGCAGCGCACTTTCGAGGGCTTTGACGACTACTGGAACGGCGCCATGTCCAGCAACACGATCCGGCCGATGCTGGAAGCGATGTCGGCCGACGAGCAGACCCAACTGAAGGCCAGGGTGCGCGAACGCGTGAAGGCAGGCGATGGGCCCTTGACGCTCAGTGCGCGAGCGAATGCCGTGTGCGGCGTGAAAGCGTGAAGCCCTGAGGGCTCAGGCTTCGGCCGCCGCAATCACTCGCATCACCTGCCCGGCCGCCATCTCGCCCATGGTCGCGGCCACGGCGCTCACATCGAGCGTGGGGTCGTCGAACAGCACTTCGTGGGCGGCGTAGAGCGAGTCGAAGACCAGCCGCAGGGTGAGCCGGGCGCGCGCGCGATTGACCCTGGGATGGGCCACGAGCAGGGGTTCGAGCATCAGGTCGGTCACGACCTCGTTGGACTGCAGGCGCACCGGCTGCAGGGCCGGCACGGCGCGCAGCGCGCGGGTGACCCAGATGCCGGCGGGCGAGGCTTCGGTCAGTTCGTGCATCTGCGTGAGCAACTGGGCGATGCCGGTGGCGAATTCGGCCTCGGGCAGACGGAAGGTTTCGGGCACACCCCAGGGCCGCAGCAGGTGATTCTGCTGCGCCATCAGCCGCAGGCTCAGCTCGTGCAGGATCGCGTACTTGTTCGGGAAGTACTGGTAGAGCGCGGGCGGCGAGATGCCGGCACGCTGGCAGACGAGATTGGTGGACAGGCGCTCGATGCCCACTTCGCCCAGCAGCTCGGCGCAGGCGGAAAGAATGCGCTCGAAGGTCTCGACGGCACGGGGCTGCAGCGGCGCACGCTTGCGTTGCAGATCGGGCGCGGGGGCGGGCACGGGAACCAGGGGATCAGCGACATTCATGCAGGCAGTTTAGGTTCTGTTGGCCGCGCTTCACCCTGGGTCTTACACCGTCAGGCGGCATGAATTCCCTGGGCCAGTTCGCGCACCCGCAAGAGGGTCAGCTGCAAGACTTTGGCATCGGCACTGGCCCGGTGGCGGCAGATGTTCTGCTGGCGCCGAATGTCGGCGATGACGGAGTTCCACAGCGCCGACTCCTCATCGTTCAACAGGGTGCGAAGGTCTTCAAGCTTGAAGGAGGGCTGAAGGTCGGCCCCGTCGAAGAGCCGCGCCAGCCACGGATAGTCGTGGCCCCAGCCGTCGCAATAGACCGTCATGCCGGCCAGGCGCGCATTCAGCTCAGTGGCCACCCAGTCGGGCGGTTTGCCGTGGCGCATCAGCAGGTCGCGGCTGATGCCATGAAGGGATTCGGCCTCGTCGTCCCAGTGCTTCCAGTCGGGCAGCGGATGGATCAGGGCACAGAAACAGCGGCCCTGCGGCTCGATGAAGCCGACTTCGATCGGATAGCTGCCGCGGCCGAAGCCGGAGGCTTCGACATCGAGAATCGCAGGCACTTCGGACAAGGGCATGGGCGCTCCCTAACGGCCAGACTAGGCGCAGTGTAGGACAGCCGTCTACAGAGCGCGACCATCGAAATGCGTGACCGTCAGCCGCTCCAGCTCGACCCTTTCAATGCAGCGCGCGTTGATCGCCGCCATCGCCCGGCCCTGCGGGTCTTCGCCTTCGCCATAGGCGTGGATGCCGCAGACGGGGCAGAAGCGATGCTGGATCTTGTGCTTGTTGAACCGATAGACCTGGCTGACATCCTCGGGCGTGAGCAGCTTCAGCTTCTCGCGCGGCACGAACCACATCAGGATGCCCTTGCGCTGGCAGATCGAGCAGTTGCAGGCGGTGACGCTGTCGGGCGCCCCTTCGACTTCAAACGCAACGCGGCCGCAGTGGCAGCTGGCTTTGGAAACGGTCGTCATGTTGGGCCTTCTCTCTCTCAGGCTGCCTGCGCGGCAATCCAGGCATCGAGCTTTTCAAAGCCCATGTTCCAGCCCCGGTTGTGGCCGGTGCTCGCCGCTTCGTCGAAGAAGCGGTCGTGCGTGAACAGCAGCTCGCTGCCGCCGTCGCGCGCTTCGATCTCGAGGGTCACCCGCGACACACGTTCGGGCGTGGTGTGCCAGGCCCAGCTGAACACCAGGCGGCGATACGGCGTGACCTCCTGGTAGACGCCGGAGACATCGTTGACCTCGCCGGTCATGCCGGTGAACGCAAGGCGCCAATGGCCGCCTTCACGCAGATCGACTTCAGCCACATGGACCGCGTTCGCGCCGGGGCCGAACCAGGCCTTCAGCGCTTGCGGGTCCGTCCAGGCACGCCAGACTTTTTCGGGCGCGACGGGGTAGCTGCGGCGCAGGACGACGGCTGCGGGTTGTTCGAGGGCTTGGGTTTGCATTGCGTTTCCTCCTGGTGATAAAGAAAGCGGCCCAGCGCATCGAGCTGGCCGTTCCAGAACTTCTCGTAGCGGGCGACCCACATGGCGGCCTCCTGCATGGGCGTGGCATCCAGTTCGCACTGCACCACCCGCCCTTCCTTGCTGCGTGCGATCAGCCCCGCAGCCTCCAGCACCGCGAGGTGCTTCATGAAGCCGGGCAGGGACATTTCGTGCTCGGCGGCCAGTTCGCTGACCGACAAGGGCCCGGCGTCAAGACGCTCCAGCACGTCACGCCGCGTGGCGTCGGCCAGGGCCGCGAAAACCGCGTCGAGGGGAGATGTCGTTAACTTAACCATTTGGTTTAGTATCAAAGGAGGATGCGGCCTTGTCAAGGGCAGAAATGCAAACGGCCCGGGCGCACCGGGCCGCTTCGGGCAGGCGAGGCGTGCGACGCTCAGGCCGCGCCGGTGGGGCGACGGCGCCGCATCCCAAGCCCCAGGGCACCGAGGCCGATGGCCATGAGCATGCAAGTGGAGGCTTCCGGCACGGCGGCGGCCGGCAGATTGACAAGGAAGCCGCGCGCCGTGGTGTCGCCGGTCTGATAACCGATGCCGAGGATGTTGCGGCCATCGTCGGAAATGGACAGGGCCGTGGTAAACCGGAAACTGCCGTCGGTATTGATGCCGAAGCCTTGGAGATAGCTGTCCAGGCTTTGCGTGCCCTGGCCTTCGATCCAGATGGTGGCCACGCGATTGAACGGATTCAGGGAAATGTCGTCTTCATAGCCGACGATGATGGAGCCGTCACGGTTGGTGCCGGTGGCAGCGTCCCTGGCACCCGTCAGCGCGCCCAGCGTGCCAAGCATCTCCAGCGTGTTGGTGCCAGTGTTGAAGCGGTAGGCAGAGCCGCTGGCGGTGTTGATGAAGCCCGTGCCCACGGCCCACATCCCGTCGGCCGACACATCGCCGATGCCGTTGACGATCACGCCGTCGCTGTTGCCACTGACCTTGATGGTGGTGTAGACGCCATCGCCATCGAAGTCGGTCCAGACGATGGGGTTGCTGCTGCCGCCATTGCCACCCACGACACGGCCATCGTCGCTGATTCCCACGGCCCGCGTGCGCTGGTTGGGTCCGCTGGCGTTGTAGGGGCTGATGCCCAGGCCGGTCAGCGTACCGGTCTCGGTGTTCCAGATCGTCGCGCGAACATTGTTCGTGCCGTTGCCGCCCTGATAGGACTGGCCGACCAGGTAATGGCCGTCGCCGCTGCTGCCCCAGAGCGAGCCGGTGGCGGTAAAGCGGCCGATGTTGGTGGCGGGGTCGGGGCTCACGCCGCCGGCATAGCTGTACCCGCCCAGGCCACCCAGCGAGGTCCAGGTGCCCGTGCCGACGTTGTAGACGGACACATTGCGCACGCCGTTGGCGTCCACCGCAGCGCCGTAGACGCGTGAGCCGTCCGCGCTGACTCGCGCCAGCCCGCCTCCGGGGTTGATGCTGGACACGCCGCCGATGGCGACCGTGCCGCTGTCGGCACGCCACATCCAGAGGCTGTCGGAGCTGATGTTTTCACCCACCACGGTCTGGCCGTCAGCGCTGAGGCCTCCGGGCGCGTAGGGCACCAGGGCGAAGGTGGCCGTGTCGCCATCGGCCTGGGCGGCGCCGGCCACCAGCAGAATGGCCGCGAACAGAACTGCTTTGTGCATGGTCGTCCTTGAGAGTGCAAAGTGGAAGCCACGATGCTGCTCCCCAGGCGCCCGCGCCCGCGTCCGGCAATACCCCTATTGTTTCTGGAAACATGTAGGTTCACCCATAACGTGCAACTCAAAAACCATGCGCGACAGGTACTTAGCGCTAAGGCTGCCACCAATTCGTGCAACCGATTGCCGGCATATCCTGCAACTGTCTGCACCAATGTACGCATATCGTGCAACCGACAATTTGGCACGAAAAGCAAGCTGAATTATCCCGGTGGGGCAGCAATGCTAGAAATGGGTGGGCGCGGCGGCGCCGCCACAGGTGCCTCCTTGGTGGACGGCGGTGGCTCCGCCGTCAGGAAGGGCCCATAGGCCGGAGACAATTGCGGGCGCACAACGTGTAGTGCGGGTGCGGGATGGGGAAGTGCAAGAACTAGCTCAGCTAGTTAGGACCGCCGCGTCAGAATAGGCTTCTCTCGCATCGATGCCTGAGACCAACTACCAGAAGCTTCTATCTCGGAATATTTGGACATATCTCAGCGAGGTACATTATGCGGAGTTGTTCGCTCTTGTTGGCGTTGATACTGGTCGCCTGTGCTCACCCGATTGAGCGAGACACTCGAACCACCGAGAATCGTATCGTCCTCCTAGCAACTGGTCGATCGTATGTGGCTTCAGATGGCGAGCGGTGGCTTTTGTTACGCCCGGTGCTCCAGACTCACAACCCGGACCATGCGACGATTCAGTGGCTCATCGTCTCGCGCGAAGCTGGGTCTCTAGTTGCCAAGGACTCTGGTGTATGGTCAAGTGATCGCGGCGGCACATTTGGCCCCTACGCACTTGGTTGGTCAATCAAAGTTTCCGGCTGCGGTTTTCTCTACTTGGACAGATGGCCCGGTGGCCACGCGTCGCTGCGGCTAGGCATGTTTGTCCCCACTGATTCCGCGCTGCATGACGCGATGGAAGCGCTGGCTCCGCCTGTGTCTCCCGAACAAGTGACGGCGGATATTGGCGGAGGAGAATGCACCTAGCTCTGTAGTCGATGGCTATGACGTCTTGCAGCGACAACGTGTCACCGACCGGCGTATAGGAACCAGTCCGTGATCGGCCGTTGGATCGACTCAGCGCCGGGTTGACGGGCATCTCGAACATCGCGACGCCATGTCTACCCTTTAGGCCATTTGCCCGGAAGGGCTGGGATGGCAAGCAGGCGATTCGATATACATCATTGGCGAAAGACATTGATGTGGGTGAAGCAGCGCCCTTCGCAGCAGCGGGGCATTTTGACGCGGCGCTGGTGAATACAGGCGACAAGAAGGCGCTGCGCGCCGTGGGCACATTGCCGATGGCCAATCCTGCACGGGCTCGTGGGCCTTGCCGTTCTCGCGGTCTAAGTTGAGCCAATGGGGGTACGCGCTCTTTGTCTGCCAATGGCGATAACGGCAATCGCAACTATAGGACTGACCAAAATGAAAGGCCCTGGCGATCCGTAGATCTCCAGGGCCATAGTCGGGCGGCGCTTGCAGCTTATGCCGTCCAATTGGCAGCTTATGGTGTCTCCCACAAATGTGCGTTGACACCATAAGCTGCAAGTCGATTTCCTTTTGGAACAAGAACTTAGCGGCGTACGCCACACCATAAGCTGCAAGCAATTCACGGCGTAAGTTGCAAGTTTCCACCTCAATTTACGCATAAGCTGCAAGTGCCTGTTTGAGTTCACAGGCTTGCCAGGGAGCACGCCGGACAACGTGCGGCGAAGCCACCTGATTGCCTCCTGACTAGGCGTGACATTGCGCTGACATTTAGTAGGGACAAGGCTTGGCGAAACGAGGCCATCGCTGTGCTCGGAGCGCACGTCCAACGTTCAACCATCGACGTTTGACCGAAATCAGTTTGCAACTTACAAGAGGAGGGACAGCAACTTCCGCCTCGCCCTTGCAGCAATAGACTGCACGGCGTTGCAATCCGGGCAATTGCCGACGCGCGGGGCTGTTACCCCGGCTACTCGGCCAGCGTCGCAGGATCTGCGACCACTGACGCCGCGCGCGGCTTAGGCGTTTGCATCGACGAACTCGCGAACAAGGGCGATAGCAAAATCGACTGCATTGTCTGTTGCGCTAGCCTGAATCTGGTGTTTTTCGCCCCTGCCGGCTTCTGTGGAATTTTGAGATTCGCCGCTGTCCGCAATGGCCTTTATCCAAAGGCTTTCACGTCCGGCGGCCCTGTAAAATCCGGACCCTTCCATATCAAAAGCCACGACATCGGGCGCATGCTCCTCAATTTTCGAAATCAGTTCGGACTCGCTATTTTCTATCTTCACACTCGCGCAGGCAAGCCCCTTGTCCACAACTACTTTGTATCCCCGGCGAGAAGAGCTGACAATTTGCGCAAGCCTATGAAGACGTAAGTGCACCCTGTCTCCGTGGGGGCGGAACTGAATACCATCTATTGTTTCACGCTGGTGGTCATACGCAATAACTTCGTTCGGTACAATCACTGTACCGACGCTCAATTTTTTCTTGGGCATACCCATACACATACCAACCATAAGGGTGATTGTTGGGTTTAGTTCGCTAGCGATACCAGAAACATTCAGGGAGGCATCAACCTGCCCTTGAAATGGCTGTCCTGCCAAATACCAGCGAACCTCATGCGGTGTGTTCTGCTCCTGCAGTATCTCAAGAGCACCGCGACTTTTGCTGCATGTTCCGTTATGATAGATAGTCAGCTTGTCCATTCCATTTAAAG
>Ga0164241_10005758_pt1 | contig 11471 bp, 2 predicted proteins | sample OricomyardsoilBY_FD_108780 | JGI IMG/M metagenome (GOLD analysis project Ga0164241, IMG submission 108780) | Backyard soil microbial communities from Emeryville, California, USA - Original compost - Back yard soil (BY) | ecosystem: Environmental > Terrestrial > Soil > Unclassified | place: USA... | reverse complement strand
TCACGCCGGCGGTCGCGACGCAGTACCTGTCGCCGACCGAGCTGCTCGTAGAGGCGCCGTCGCACGTCGTCGGCACCGTCGACCTGACGGCCGTGCGCAGCGACGGTGAGGTCGCGCGCCGCACGTCCGGCTTCGCTTACTACTCGGCGAGCAACCTGCCGTCGTTGCCGCCCGTCGTCGGCGACGTCTTCCCGCGCGTCGGCAGCATCGACGGCGGCACCGACGTGAGCGTGCTCGGCTCGAACTTCGCGCCCGAGGCGCGCATCTACTTCGGCGCGCGCCGCGCCACACTGGTGCATGCCACCGAGGGCAGCGTGCGCGACGTCGAGACCCCGCCCGGACCGGCGGGCTCGGCCAAGGTCACGGTCGTGAACCCCGACGGCCTCACCAGCGTGAAGGCCGACGCGTTCGTGTACTTCGCGCCGCCGCCGCTCATCCGCCAGATCGACCCGAACGTCGGCAGCACGCTCGGCGGCACGGTCGTCACCCTCAGCGGCAAGAACTTCCGCGCCGACTCCGAGGTCGGCTTCGGCGGCCGCACCATCACGACCTTCATCACGCAGAGCGCGACCGAGCTGAAGTTCTACGCGCCGCCGTCCGACCCGACGACCATCGACGTGACGGTCACCAACGCCGACGGTCAGAGCGACCGCGCGCCGCAGGCCTTCACCTACGTGGATCTCTCGCAGTCCGGCTCACCGACCGTCACGTCGATCGACCCGAGCCACGGCGCCGCGACCGGCGGCTACCTCGCGCTCATCCACGGCACCAACTTCGCGCAGGGCGCCAAGGTCGACTTCGGCGCGGTGCCGGCGGTGAGCGTCGAGTGGCTCGGCTCGACGGTGCTCAAGGTGGTCGTGCCGCCTGGCCAGGTCAACACCACCGTCGCGATCACGGTCGCCAACGGCTCGCTCGAGGGAGTTCTTGAACAGGCGTTCACATACGAGGCGAGCGCGTCGGCGCCACTCAGCGTGCGCACCGCCTCGCCCGGCATCGGTCCCACCACCGGCGGCACGGTGCTGACGCTCGAGGGCAGCGGCTTCAGCGCCGACTCGGTCGTCGTCATCGGCAGCAACGCCGCCGCGCAGGTGACCTACATCTCGCCGACGAACCTCGCCGTGGTGACCCCGCCCGGCCTGCCCGGCCTCGTCAACGTCAGCGTGTCGCGCCCCGATCTGTCGCAGGCCACGGCCTTCAACGCCTTCGCCTACCAGAACCCCGAGACGCTCGGCCACGGCCCGCGCATCACCGCCGTGTCGCCCGGCATCGGCCCGATGACCGGCGGCTCGCTCGTGCTCATCGAGGGCTCGCAGTTCAATGGCCCGGCCACCGTCTACTTCGGCGGCTACCCGGCGACCCAGGTGCAGGTGCTCGACGGCCAGCACATCACGCTGCGCACGCCGGCCACCGTCTCGGCCGGCACCGTCGCCGTCGCGGTCATCAACGCCGACAGCCTCATCGGCGTCATGCCCGGCGGCTACGCCTACTACGACGCCGCGGGCGCGCCCGTCCCCGAGGTGTTCCTGGCCCAGCCGAACAGCGGCTCGACGTTCGGCAACGAGGCCGTCTCGATCCTCGGCGACAAGCTGCAGCCCGGTGCGCGCGCCTACTTCTGCGGCCGCCCCGCGATCGTCACCGCGCTCGAGCTGAGCTCCACGCTCGAGGTGCTGACCCCCGCCAACGCGCCTGGCCCGTGCCGCATCACCGTCGTGAACCCCGACGGCCTCACCGCCGATCGTGACCAGCGCTTCACCTACGTCGCGCCCTCGCCCATCGTGAACAGCATCACCCCGTCGGCCGGCCCCAAGCAGGGCGGCATCGACGTGGTCATCCAAGGCGACAACTTCGTCCCCGGCGCGACCGTCAAGTTCGGCAACGCCATCTCGCCCACCGCCATCGTCGTCGACGCGCGCACGCTCACCGCGCGCCTGCCGGCGAGCACCGTCGGCCAGGTCGACGTGACCGTCACGAACCCCGGCGCGACGCAGTCGACCGGGACGCTGGTCAAGGGGTTCACCTACCTCGACGAGGTGTCGGGCTCGTCGCCCGTCATCGGCCAGGTGCTCCCGAACAAGGGTCCGCTCACGGGCGGCACACCGGTGCGCATCATCGGGCAGAACTTCGACCCGGGCGCCATCCTCATCCTCAACGGCGCGACGGTGCAGAACGCGACCTACACGTCGGCGACCGAGCTGCGCTTCACCGCGCCGCCGGCCGACGTCGCGGGCGCCGTGCCGCTCACCATCCTGAACCCGAACGGGCTCGGCGTGACGCTCGCGAGCGGCTTCACCTACGAGATCCCGGCCGCCGCCGCGCCGACCATCACCAGCATCACGCCGGGCAGCGGGCCCGAGGGCGGCAACACCGGCCTCACCATCACCGGCACGAGCTTCTCCGCGGCGGGCACCTGGACGCTCGGGGGCATTCCGCTCGCGACCGCCTCGACCATCGGCCCGACGCTCGTCACGGCCAAGGCGCCCCCCGGTCACCCGGGTAAGGTCGACCTGCTCTACGTCGGCCCCGACGGCCAGATCGCGCTCAAGCTGCAGGCCTACGAGTACGTCGCCGCACCCAAGCTCACGGCCATCACGCCCGCGCTCGGCGGCGTCGCCGGCGGCACCGAGGTGACGCTCATCGGCGACAACCTGAAGCCCGGCATGAAGGTCTTCTTCGGCGCGAACCAGGGCGACGTCTTGTTCGTGCAGTCGGTCTCGACCGCCACCGCACGCACGCCGCCGTCACTCGTGCGCGGCCTCGTGAACGTGGTCGTGCGCAACACCGACGGCCAGGAAGGCACGCTGTTGTCGGGCTTCGAGTACCTCGACCCGCCGAAGGTGCAGAGCATCTGGCCGCCGCAGGGCCCCAACAGCGGCGGCACGCTCGTGCAGATCAAGGGCACCGGCATGCACTACGCGTCGAAGGTCTTCTTCGGCGAGGTCGAGGCCACCACCGTGTACTACGACAGCTACAACCTGCTGCTCGCGTTCAGCCCCGCGCCGACGACCTCGAACACCGTCGACGTGCGCGTGCTCAACCCCGACGGGCGCGAGGACACGCTGGCGCAGGCCTTCACCTACAAGCCCGGCGCCGCGCTCGGCCCGGTGCCGGCCATCACACAGATCTTCCCGGGACGCGGTCCGACCACCGGCGGCACGCGCGTGTCGCTGGACGGCCTCAACTTCGACCCCATGGGCCAGGCCATCTTCGTACCGACGCCGGCGGTCTCGACGTTCGTGCGCGGCAGCCGCGCCATCGTCGCCGCGCCGGCCCACGCGCTCGGCCCGGCCAAGCTCTACTGGGTCAACCCCGACGGCCGCACGACGCAGTCGAGCGAGGACTTCGTCTACCTCGACCCGGCCGTCGTCGGGCAGCCGCCGAGCATCCGCGACGTCACCCCGCTGCGCGGCCCGACCGCCGGCAACACCGCCGTCGCCGTGCTCGGCGTGAACTTCCAGTCCGGCGCGCGCGTGCGCTTCGGGCCGGACGACGCGGTCACCGACACCATCAACGCGACCAGCGCCATGGTGCACACGCCGTCGGCCGTGGCCGGTCCGGTCGAGGTGTGGATCGTGAACCCGGACGGCACCCAGGGCCTGGCGCAGACGCCGTTCCTGTACCTGCCGCCGCCCGACATCTTGGCGATCAACCCGAAGAGCGGCCCGGCCAACGGCGGCACCACCGTGCGCATCGACGGCAAGGACTTCCGCGCCGACCCCGATGGGCTCCTGCCGCAGATCCTCTTGTGCTCGAGCTACGATCCGCAGACCGGCGCGGCGCAAGGCTGCGCCGAGGTCGACCCGACCAAGATCACCGCGCCCGCGAACGGCGCCTCGCTCACCTTCCCGACCCGGGCGCACGAGCCCGCCCTCGTCGACGTCGTGGTGGTGTCGCCCGACGGGCAGCGTGACGTGGCGCTCGACGCGTTCACCTACACGGCCATCCCGGTCGTCGCGAGCATCGCACCCGACAGCGGCCCGACCGGCGGCGCGCAGCTCGTGACCATCACCGGCTCGGCCTTTCAGGCCGGCGCGTACGTGCTGTTCGACGGCAAGGCGTGCACCGAGGTCAACGTGCAGAGCGCCGGCGTCATCAAGTGCAAGACGCCCGCGAACGCGTCCGGCCCGGCCGACGTGACCATCGGCAACGCCGACGGCGGCGTGATCGTGGCGCGCGACCTCTACCTCTACCTGCCGCCGCCGACGGTCGACAAGCTGCTCCCCAACGCCGGCCCCGAGACCGGCGGCACCGAGTCGACCGTGCAGGGCCTGAACTTCGTCGGCGTGGCCAACAGCGCGACCAAGCCGCGCGTCTACTTCGGCACGACCGAGGTCCCGGCAGCGCAGGTCACCTGGCTCTCGAGCACCGCGCTGCGTGTCATCGTGCCGGCCGGCGCCGGCACCGTCGACGTGAAGGTCGTCAACCCGGATGGCCAGCAGGGCCTCGCCATCGACGGCTTCACCTACGTGCCGCCGCTCGCACCGCCGGTCATCACCTACATGCTGCCCGACAGCGGCAGCACGCTCGGCGGCGACATCGTGCGTGTCTACGGCAACAACTTCCTGGGCGGCGCGCGCGTCTTCTTCGGCGAGCTCGACGCTGACGGCGACGGCATCGAGGGCGAGCCCGGCGAGGACTGGTACGAGGCCTTCGGCGCGGGCGGCTCGAGCACGCCGTGCGAGGTGCGCAACAACGCCACGCTCTTGGTCTGCAAGACGCCGGCTCACCCGGCCGGCAAGGTCGACCTGCGCGTGGTCAACTCGGATGGGCAGGAGGACGTTATCGAACAGACGTTCACTTATATCCCGCCGCCCGAGGACACGCCGATCAGCATCATCAACATCGAGCCCAAGCGCTCGGTGGTGCCGGGCGGCAAGTACGTCACCATCGGCGGCACCGGCTTCAAGGAGGGCACCACCGTGCGCTTCTTCGTCGACCTGGGCGGCGGCAGCCTCGGCGCCTTCGCCGAGTCGGCCGAGGTCTTGCGCATCGGCCCGACGCTCATCCGCGCGCTGATCCCGCCGAGCCCGAACGGCTTGGCCACCAAGATCGTCGTGCGCGTGCGCAACCCCGGCCTGGCCGGCGAGTACGCCGACGCGACCAACAAGTTCGAGTACGTCTCCGGCCCGGTCTTCGAGCGCCACCCCGGCGATCGCCTGCCGAACGAGCCCCAGTCGGACCGCGGCTCGCTCGTCTTCGACGCCAACGGCGACGGCCTGCAGGACGTGCTGGTCTACCGCGACCAAGGTGACCGCCTGCTGCTCAACGGCTGGCAGGGCCGCGTCGGCTACTTCTTCGACGTCAGCTTCCCGACCTACAACGGCTTCTATACCGACCAGGCCGAAGCGGTGGACTTCGACGGCGACGGTGACCTCGACATCATCCGCATGTACGGCGCCAACAGCCGCATGCAGCGCTGCCGGAACCTCGGCGGCGGCAGCTTCGCGACGTGCGAGGACATCTACAACCCGAACTGCCCGTCGGTGGAGTTCGCCCTCGGCGACCTGTCGTGTGACGGCATCCCCGACATCGTGCTGCCGTTCAACTCGACCTCGGCCAGCTGCCGCCCGACGCTGCTCGTCGGCTCCGGCAACGGCAACTACACCGCCTACAACTCGATGCTGCCGGCCTTCACCGAGCCGACGCGCGGCGTGGCCATCGGCGACATCGACAACGACGGCGACAACGACCTCTTCCTGGGCAACGACCTGTCCGTGCAGAACCGGCTCTACCTGAACAACTGCGCCGACATCCAGCAGGGCGGCCAGTGCACGGTGCCGATCCCCGACTTCCTCAACAAGAGCTACAACGGCAAGAACTACGCGTTCTCGAACTACACCACGAGCTGGGACAACGCGCGCGCGGTGTGCCAGGGCTGGGGCTACGACCTGGCGCGCTTCGACACGCAAGCCGAGGCCGACTTCATGCGCCTCGACCCGCTCTTCCCGCGCGAGTGGTTCTGGTTCGGCCTCTACGACCCGCAGGGCGACAACACCGACGAGTGGGTGACGCCGGGCGCCACCAGCGCCAGCGACTGGTGCAACGGCTACCCGAACCAGCCGACCTACAAGTGCGTGCTCTACAACTGGTCGACCGGCAACGCCGGCAATGACTCGTGCTGGTACGACCAGCCGTGCACCTCGGGCTACAAGTTCGCGTGCGAGGGCCAGAAGGCCCCGTGCGCCGGGCCGTGGGTCTTCGTCGACGCGCAGTACGGCATCGGCAAGACGTTCCCGGTCTCGGGCGGCAACACCTACGACGCGCTGCTCGTCGACATCGACGCCGACGGTGACCTCGACGCCATCGCCGCGCAGTACGGGCAGCCGACCAACGTGTACATCAACGTCGGTGGTCGCTTCGACGCCGACCAGGGGCTGCGCTGGCCGCAGATCGAGACGACGCGCACGGTCGAGAAGCTCTTGCCCGCCGACATCGACAACGACGGCGACCTCGACCTCATCGGCCGCTACACCGGCAACGAGGTGCGCGTCTACGTCAACGATCGCTTCACGAAGAACGAGCCCGCCGGCGCCGGCACGTTCTCGAACGTGACCACCACGCGCTGGCCCAACGGCAACGGCAAGGACCCGCGCACCGACGTGGTCGGCTTCGCCGTCGGCGACCTCAACGACGATGACCTGCCCGACATCTATATCGTCGGCCGCGACCGCAGCGACCGCATCGTGCTCAACGACGGCTATCGCGAGGGCAGCCCGTGGCGCGACGATGTGGCCGCCGACGGCAGCTACCTCTACCATGTGGGCGTCGGCTACTTCGCCTTCAACACCTTCCGCGCCATCCCCGAGCGGTACGACAACATCAACGCCGCGACCTTCGGCGACTTCGACCACGACGGCGATCTCGACATGGCGCAGTGCGGCTACAACCAGAAGATGCTGCTGTTCCTCAACGACGGCTCGGGCAAGTGGGTCGACGCCACCAACAACATCCCGAACGTGCCGTGGCGCTGCAGGAACGGCTCGCTCGAGACCGTCGACCTCGATCAAGACGGCGACCTCGACATCCTCGTCGAGGCCTCGTCCGACGGCAGCTCGTGCCCGAACGGCGACTGCGTCGGGCGCGCCATGCTGGTCAACGATGGCTTCGGCCACTTCACCGACGTGGCCTCCGCGCAGGTGCCGTACTCGCAGGACTGGGGCGCCGAGGACATCATCTTCGGCGACCTCGACCACGACGGCGATCAGGACTGGCTCGTGAGCTACGACTACAGCAGCACCAGCGCGCGCGTGTACATCAATGGTAAAGATCCTTTCGCGCTGGGCGGCGCCTTCGCGTTCAACCGCACCGACCCGTGGCTCAACAACATCGCCTCGAACACGCGCTACGGGCTGCGCGACCTGTCGTTCATCGACCTCAACGGCGACGCCTTCCCCGACGTCTACGCCGGCCGCAACTCGCAGAACCGGGTGTGGCTCAACACCGGCGGCACCGGCTTCAGCGACGTGACCGCGCAGTTCTCACCGGCGACCGACGACGACACGCGCAAGGTGCTGGTCGAGGACTACGACAACGACGGCGACGAGGACATCTACGTCATCAACTACGGGCAGAACCGCTTCCACTATCGCGAGACCTCGAAGTTCGCCGACATCACCGGCTCGGCGCTGCCGATCATCAGCGACGCCTCGCTCGGCGGCGACGCGGGCGACCTCGACCTCGACGGCTACATGGACGTGTACGTCGGCAACTCGGGCCAGCAGAACCGCATGTACCTGAACCTCGGCGGCACGAAGTTCGAGGACCTGACGGCGAACCTGCCCTTCGACGTGCACGACTCGCAGGAGGTCTACCTCTACGACTTCGACGGCGACTGCGACCTCGACGTGTACGTGCTGAACTACGCGGACCAGGATCGCGTGTACATCAACACGCTCGATCCCGACCCATCCGAGTGCCCGCTGGGAGGACCCGGCAAGCACAACCTCCGCGGCCGTTAGGCCACGGGACCGGGCGCCCTGGGTCGTGCGGGCGGCCCAGGGCGCGTTGTGTCCCACTCGCTCGCGGGCTCGTCAGCGCTCGCTCACTCGTGATCGTGGTGCGCCTCGCCCTTCGTGTGCGCCTCGCGGTGATGCCAGGCGCTCTCGAAGTCGAGGTTGGTCTCGAACGCGTACTCGATGAGCGGGTGCGCGCCACCGGCCGGGTTCCACTCGCGCACGTCGTCGGCGAGCGCGAGCGCGACCTGCGCCATGTCGGCATCGCCGCTGGCGAAGAGCACATCGGCGGTGGCGTCGAGCCACTTGCCCGAGCGGGCGCGCTGGGCGTCATCGGCCGACCAGCGATTGGCGGCCTCTTGGGCACGCGCGTTGACCTGCGCCGCGAAGTCGTCGCGCGTGATCGGCTCGCTGCTGTGCACGAGCGGACCGAGGTCGCGCTCGAGCTGATCGAGCGCGCTGCCCGGCGGGGCGATGTAGCCGACGATCGGGTGGCGCGCGAGCTGCTCGATGGCCGCGCGCGGCACCGGCCGCCCGCTGGGCCCGAGCTTGGCGCGCGCGTCGAGCGTCGCCGGGTCGGCGCCGAGCTTCACGGCGCGGTCGCGCCAGGCCTGGAAGTAGGGGAAGCGCGGCGCGTCCTTCAGGTCGTCGATGGCGTAGTCGATGAGGCGCACGGCCAGCGCCGCGTCGGCGAGCAGCGGCTTCTGCATGCGCGAGGCCGCGGCGATCTCGGCGTGCTTTCGGCGCACGCGCCCGAGCGCGAGGTCCTCGACCGCGTCGAGGCGCGGACCCCGCTCGGGGTCGCGCACATCGAGCTCACCACCACCAGCGCCGGGCAGCGACGCCAGCACCAGCCAGAGGTGTCCGTCGAGACCCGGCGCCGAGACGATGGCTACTCGATCGAGCTCGGCCACGACCGACAGATCGACGCCCGCCTTCTTCTCGAGCGGCGCCGCCGCGACGCCCTGCGACTTGAGCTTGTAAGCCGCCGCGCGCGCGGCCTTCTTGACGTCCTTGTCGGCCGCGACCTCACCGAGCGCCTCGAGGTGAGCGCGCGCCTTCTTCTCGGCGAGCGCCGCGACCAGACCCAGGCCAGCGGCCTTGTCGTAGGTCAGCGACTTGGCCGTCGCGAGGTCGGCGGGTCCAGCGAGATAGGCGGCGAGCGGAGCTGAGAGCGAGGTCGTCATGGCCGGCGCAGATAACAGCCGCCCCTCGATCGGGCAACGAGAGCTTGCGCCGAGCCCTCGATCGACCGCCTGTGACAACGACTTGGACGATTCTGGACTTTTTCCCCAAAGGTTTTTCGGAGCCGAGCCCGACTGTGTCTGTGCCTTTGGGCGGTTCCTCTGCACGGTCAGCTGACTAGAGGCAACGAACCTCGAGCCCGATACCCGGTCCGCAACCGCGATCGGGCTCACCTTACACCTGGCCTGTGCGCTGCGCGCTCGGCCTCCAGTTTGTCGTCCGAGCCTCGCCTGCGAAACCGCGCGTGGGCCTTACGACTTAGAGCCTGTGTTGGACCCGCAACCATACACCGGCTCACCTTTGCATTCGCTTGCCGGCCGCCCGGCGGGCGCGCTGCTCGTGCCGTCGTGAGACGCACGTTCGCCTGGGGGAAGCTCCCCGGGGTCGCCTCGGCGGCCCCCGGGGCGCGAGAGACTTGTCTGTAGATGGAGTCTGCGCTCATCGCTGTCGGGGGACGGCGGTGAGCGAGCCCACGCGGGTCATCGAAGGATGGACCCGCGTGGGATGACCTTTGGTTGGGGAGCCGTGTGCTCGAGGGTGACGTCGCCCTGGACGACGACGTCGCCTTCGAAGCGCACATCTCCGCGCACGGTCAGGCTCTGCGCCTTCACCAACGACGGCGGACCGTCCGCGAAGCGGAGCTCGAAGTCCTCGATGTTCTTGTAGAACACGGGGTCGAGATCCACCCGCGGGAGGTTGCCGAGCCGATCGGCACGGGCCTGCACCCGTCCGTCGCCGTCGCGCTGGTAGACATCGGAGCGAACCACCAGGAGGTCGTTCGTCGTCTTGACGGGCACGAAGCGCTCGCGCCCGACGCGGACCGCCGCGGCGCGCTCACCGAAGAGCGCGATGGCCGCGCCCATCGCCGACTCGAGCTGGATGACTTGCTCGGAGCTCGGGTCGGTCGGGTCGATGGGCTTCACGTTCTTGATGAGCGGCAGCCCGAGCGCGCCGCCGCGCGCGCGCAAGAGATCGCCGAGCGCGTACAGATCGACCCACAGGTTGTTGGTGTTGAACCAGCGGTGGCGCGTGATGTCCTGGAAGTGGTGGCTGTCCTCGGGCGGGCACTGCGCGAGCTCACGCAGCACCAGGCCAGCGCCGCTGTGGGCGAGGTGTCCGCCCTTGCGATCGGCCGACGAGCGCTCGGCGCACTCCATTATGAATGCGCGTTCATATTCAGCCATCCAGCCGAGCAGCGCCAGGTCGGGGAGCGCGCCGAGGTTGTCGGCGTTGGACACGAACGCCCAGCGATGACCGGCCGCGAGCAGCGTCTCGAGCAGGCCCGAGGTCGCCAGCGCGATGTACAGATCACCGTGGCCGGGCGGGCACCAGGTGAGCGACTCGTCGGCGTGCGTCGCGGGCGTGAAGTCGCGCCGCACCTTGGGGACCTGGTGCTGCAGGAACGACGTTGGCAGCGCCTGCACGAGCTCGTGCCGAGCCAGCGCCGCGGCGCTGTCGGCCTGCGTGCGGAAGCTGTCCATCAAGACCAGCGGCAGCTCGACGCCATGCGCCTGGCGTAACGCCAGCACCTGCTCGACGATGAGGTCGAGGAAGCGGCGCCCGTCCTTGGCGACCAGCAGCGACTTCGCCTGCTCCATGCCCATCGAGGTGCCGAGGCCCCCGTTGAGCTTCACGATGACCAGGCGCGCCAGCTCGCCGCGGCCGCGCTCGGCGTGCTGCGCCAGCGTGTCGAGCGACGCGAGCTCGGGCACCGGCGCCAGCGTGTGCTCGGGCAGCATGCCGGAGGCGCCGGCGACGAGCTGCTCCCAGGCATGACGGAAGGTCGCGATCGCCAGCTCGGGCTGACCGGCCGCGCGCATCTTGGCTTCGAACGGTGCGAAGTCGGGCATGGCCGGACCGATCGCACGCCGTCCGAGCGAAGGGAAGCCCTTGACGGGTTGCGCCGTGACGCCCCATGGTGCGCCCACCTACCGGGTCGTCCGTCTTCGTGTCGCGGTCCCCGGTTCCATAGGAGCCATCACTATGTCGGTCACCGAAGACCTGGGCGTGGACGCTGATCAGTTCGTGGTTCGCCAGCTCTCCGCCGTCGAGACGCTGCGCCACTCGACGGCGCACCTGATGGCGTCGGCGGTGGCCGAGCTGTTCCCGGGCACCAAGTTCGCCATCGGCCCGCACATCGAGCACGGCTTCTACTACGACATGCAGCTGCCGACGCCGCTGACCGACGCCGACCTGGCGCGCATCGAGGACAAGATGCGCGACATCGCCAAGGGCAACCACAAGTTCGAGCGCTTCGCGCTGAGCCGCGCCGACGCC
>Ga0164241_10005757_pt1 | contig 11471 bp, 8 predicted proteins | sample OricomyardsoilBY_FD_108780 | JGI IMG/M metagenome (GOLD analysis project Ga0164241, IMG submission 108780) | Backyard soil microbial communities from Emeryville, California, USA - Original compost - Back yard soil (BY) | ecosystem: Environmental > Terrestrial > Soil > Unclassified | place: USA... | reverse complement strand
CGTCGTCGAATTTACGCTGTCCGCGCAGGATTCGGAGCTCGCCTACATCGAGGCGGACGTCGCGGGTGGCACGTCGGGCAAGCTATTTTTGGTGGACGCGGTAAAGCGTGGCGAACCCCGCCAGATCGCGGAAGACGCTTGCGCCGTGCGTTACCTGACCATCGGGGAGCGCCGCAAATTGGCCTATCTATCCCCCTGTGCGGACCGGCGCCTGGTACTTCAGGATCGCGCCGACAGCTCGATCCGCGTGGTGGCAGAGCAGGTCTTGAATGGCCCCACGGTCCAGGAGGTCCAGGGGGAGTTGTTTCTGACCTATGTCACCGCGCCTGCGAGCGGCAGCTCTTCGAACGGTACCTTGTGGCTGGCGCGCGGCGAGGACGACGGCCATGCGGAGCCGATCGTGATCGCAGAGAACGCACGCAGCAGCCCCAGTGCAATCACGCGCGATGGCGGCCTGCTCACCGTGCTCGACTGGGCCAGTACCGGTGGCCGTCTCGTGGAATGGAAAGCTGACGCTCTGACCGATGTGGCCGACCGGGTGATCGAAGTCGGACCACTCGGGCGCCTCGAAAACGACGATCTGACCTTGCTCGCCAACTTCGATGGAACCACTGGCGATCTGCTGCGGCTCCACCGCGATCTTTCGACGGAGGTGCTCGCCAGCGGTGTCCCGCCCCGCTCCGCCAATGCCGATGCCTTTCTGGCAGACTTTGACGGCTACCAAGGGGAGCTGCGCTTGCTGCATCGGGAGGACGGGAGCAGCGAGTTTTTGGGCAGCGGCGTCTCCCGGGGAGCCTATAAATTCGCCCAGCAGTTCCCCGCCGTGATGATGCTGACGGAGCGCATCGCAGAGACCAATACCAGCACGCTGGTCATCCGCCTGCTGGATACCGAAGAGGACTACGTGATCAACTCCGGTGTCACCGAGGCTCGGGAAGTGGCCTTCCCGAACCCGGGCCTGCTGTACAACGTGGTGGTCGGCGAAGGGGCGGGCGTCTGGTTCTCCAAGGCGCTCTGAGACCCCGCGGGGGCCCGCCCCCCGCTCTCAGCCCGCCCGCGTAGCCAGCACCGCCCGTGCCCACGGGACCTCCGGCGCGCTCTTGACGGGATGCGCGCGCCGGCTTACCCAGCCGCGCATGAGCGCAACCGCGGCGATCGACATTGGCAGCAACTCCGTGCGCCTGCTCATCGTTGGAGCGGACCGTGAAGAGGTGTGCCGCGAAGCACGCATCACCCGTCTGGCGGAAGGTGTGGACCAGACGGGGCGCCTCTCGGAGGCCGCCATGGGCCGCACTGTCGCCGTGTTGCAGAGCTACGCCGAGTCGATCGCGCGCTACGGGGCGAAGCGCTTGCGCATCACCGGCACCAGCGCGGCGCGAGACGCGGCCAACCGCGCAGACTTTTTCGAACGCGTGCGCAGAGCGGTCGGCGCCGAGCCGGAGCTCTTGTCTGGTGAGGCGGAAGCTGCGCTCGCCTTTGCCGGCGCCACACACGGTCGCGCCCCGAGCGAAGGACCGTTCGTGACGCTGGACATCGGCGGCGGCTCCACCGAGTTCGCCTTCGGCAATGGCGAGCCGGAAGCCAGCATCTCGCTGAACCTGGGGTGTGTGCGCATGACGGAGCGCTTTTTCTCGAGCGACCCGCCCAGCCCGTCGGAGCTGGCTCGGGCTCGGGAATTTCTGCGTTCAGAGTTCGCCAAGGTCGATCGCAGCGTGCCCTGCCGTCAGGCCAAGACCTGGCTGGGTCTGGCAGGTACGGTCACCAGCTTGGCCGCGCGCGACGCAGGCCTGGTCCGCTACGATCCGCGCGTCACCCACGGTTACTTACTCCGGCGCGAGCGCGTGCTGGCTCTGCACGAGGAACTGTGCGCGCTACCGGCGGCCCAGCGCGCCGCGCTACTCTTGGAGCCACAGCGCGCCGGTGTGATCGTGGGCGGGAGCATCGTGCTGGCCGTGGTGTTCGAGTTCTTCGACCTGCCGGCGATCGTGGTTTCCGAACGCGACATCCTGGATGGCTTGGTCGCATCGCTCGCGCCCGCCTGACACGTCTCGATTGGCTCGCCGCTCATGCCCGAACTCCCCGAGGTCGAAGTCACGCGCCGCATGCTGGCGCCACGCCTCGTAGGCCGGCGCATCAGCGAGGTTCGCTGCGGACCGCCCAGCTATTTCTTCCTGACCCCACCCCGCCGCCTGGAGCAGAGCCTGCAGGGCGAATCGATCGAGGCGCTCGAACGCGAGGGCAAGTACCTCCTGATGGGCCTCGGAGGGGGGCGGCGGCTGCTCTTGCATCTGGGCATGACCGGGCAGCTCTTCATCGCTGGTAGCTCGAGCCCGCGCCTGGTGCGCCGCATCGACCGCTACGAATTTAGTCCGAAAGCTGCTGCCGAGCGCGATCCCCATACCCACCTCGCCCTGGATTTCGAGGATGGAGAGCCGGGCCTGCGCTTTCGGGACGTCCGCAAGTTCGGCAAGGTGCGCCTGCTCGGCCCTGGGGAAAACGACGCACGCCTGGACAAGCTCGGACCCGACGCGCTGACCGCAGACGGCGAGCTCTTGTACGCGCAAGCGCGTCGCCGCCGCGTGCCGATCAAGACCCTGCTACTGGATCAAGGTGTCTTGGCGGGCGTCGGCAACATCTATGCGGACGAGGCGCTGTTTCTCGCGGGAATTCGCCCGACCAGGAGCGCTCGTCGCGTCACGCGCGAGCAGTGCCTCGAGCTCGCCACACAGGTCAAGTGGGTACTCGAGCGCTCGATAGCGATCGGCGGCAGCAGCATCAGCGACTTCATCGCCCCCGATGGCCAAGACGGGCAGTTTCAGAACGAGCGGCGCGTGTATGCCCGGACGGGAGAGGCCTGCTCCACCTGCTCCACGCCCATCCGACGCGTGCTGCTCGGGCAGCGCAGCTCTCATTTTTGCCCCAGCTGCCAGAAGTAAGTGCTGCCTCTTCGGAGGCGTGCTTACTCGAAGCGCTGCGGCACGCACAGCGAGCCCCGACAGGCGTGTACGTCGACCTTGCGCAGCTTGCGCTGCTCTTTCGCCCAGCACCCCTCGCCCGCGGTATCGTGGCTGAACGCAAACACGCGCGCCCCGGGCTCCCGATTGTCGAACGGCTCGGACACGAAGCTCTGCCCGCCCGACAGCTTCACCTGAGCGAGGAAGCGATAGTGATTGCGCTCCGGCGCTGACTCCCGATAGCCCTCCGGAGGCGCGTCGAAGTAGAGCCGTACGCGCACCACGCAGCCCACGTCATTGACCGTCGCGCGCGCAAAGGCATGTTCGAAGACGCGCACCGCCAAGTCCGCGGTATCCCGCCAGACCGCTCCCTGCGCCGCACTCTCGACCGCGATCGCGAGCACAGCCGCCACACCCAGACCTGCACACCAACGCCTAGAACCTGACATCACGCACTCACCTCATCGTCCACGATTGGATCGGGAATTTCGTCGAGCCCTCGCCCGCCCTGGACGGGGATATCGCGCGCCGCCGCCACTCGCTCGAGCTCTGCCGCCAGGCCCTCATGGTCACCGACGGCCGGCAAGAGGGCGCGCTGCCCGTCCCAGAGTTCCACCGCCACGTGCCGGTGGTCGAGCACGATGCGCGCCATCTGCGGCCAGCGGTAGCGGCGCACGCGCGGGAAAAACAGCTGGGATATCTCGCGCGCTTCGACGCCATCACCAAAAATGCGAACCCCCCGCATGTTGCCGCGCAAGACCGAAGCGATCGCTCCCAAGCTGAGCAGCACGGCAAACGTTCGGGAACTGATCATGCGCCCGCGATCTTGCACCACGACGTACTTGAAGAGCCAGCTGCCCGGGTCGCTGTGTTCCCCTACCAGCACCGCCGCGACGGCCACCACGGCGGCCGCCAGATAGACCAGCGAAGGCACCCGCTGCAGCCAGGGCACGCCGTAGACCGCTTCCCGCGGTCGATAGGTCATGTCAAAGCCCGGCGGACGCGACGCTCGACTCACCACGGACATGACGTACCACTAATCTGGCCGAACCGGCGTTCGTGAAAAGTTCTAGGTTTTGGGCTTTGCGGTCAGGAACCGTACCAGAAAATCCAGACGACCTTCGCGCACATCCCCTCGCACCAGCGCCACCACGATCACCGTCAGTGCGGCAAACAGGAGCACCGTAGACAGGTGGAAGTGCAAGGGCATGTCCACCACCAGCACGGTCCAATACTGGGCCGCGCAAAGCCCGAGCAGCGACAACCAGATACAGCTATCCGTCAGCGAGAGCGGGCCAGCCTCGCTCGGGGACCGGCGTTCCACCACGAGCAGGGGCAGCAAGCACACGATGTGGATGTAGTAGTTGGCTGCGTAGAACACGACCGGGATCAGGATCAGCCCGAGGATGGCGGCCTGCTCGAGCGGGCGCCGGCGCGCCGAGAGCACGACAGCGGCCACGTAGAACAGGATCGCTCCCGCATACAGCGCCCAGCGGGCCAACAAGACCTGGGCGTGCCCACCCTCCCAGCCCGCGATCAGCCCGCGCAACGCAACCGAATTGCCGTGCGGATCGGCGGAGAGCTTGGCGACCTTCCAGAACCAATCACCCCACGCCGCCCCCGACCACTCGAGCGTCGTCAGACCGACGAGCAAGACCGCGGTGCCGAGGGCCGCCCCGAGGAGGCGCAGCACGGGTTGCTGCGCGGCTACGATCTCGCGCAGCGTCGGTGGCCGACGTTGGGCGCGCCAGGTCTCCCCGAGCCACCACAGCGCCGGCATGCAAGCGGTCACGATGGTGATGGCGGGAAACGCACGGATCAAGCTGGACAGGGCCAGGAAAATCCCGCCGAGCACGGGACGCTGCCGTTTGAGGGCGCACGCGCCTAGCCCGATGTACATCAGCCAGTCGTGCCGCAGCGTAGCGCCACCCCAGTTGCTTCCGTACATGATGAAGTCGTTGGCGCCGAACACCACCATCACCACGCACATCGTCCGATAGCCAAAGCACCAGCCAATGGCGGCAAAGGTCACCAGGAAGAGCAGCGGATCGAGCAACCCGGTCAGCAGGAACGCCGTGGTATTGGCGTGAAACGCGCTGAACAGAAAATGCGCGATGCTGATCCAGACCGGCGTGGCGTTGCCCCCGTAGTCGAACATGTAGCGCAGGTAGTCGCGAGGCCCCATCACCTCGCGGAAGTAGCGGGCGTCTATCTTGTAGTCTTGCCAGCGCTGCGGGCTAAAGCGCTGCTTGATGTCGAGGATGCGCTGACGCTCCTCACCGATCGTCGTCATGCGATGCGTGGAGAGATCCCGCATTGGCGTATCGCGCATGTTTTCCAGCGTCGCGCCCGGGGTATCCTCGATGTAGGCGGCCACGTCCGCGAGGTACATGCCTCGATAGCCGAGCTCGTCGAAGTACTTGGCGGTCTGGTAATATTGGCGCAGATCCAACAGATGCACGGGCGTCGGTTCCCCCGTCTGTCCGTCCCAGAACTGCGGGCGACCGAGGTTGTAGAACGCCAACACAGCGACCACGGCGCTCACGCCCAGGCAACTGAAGACCGCCGCGCGCAACGCCGGAAAGCGAGGTGGTGCAAACACCTCCCGCAGGATCGCGAATGCCGCGATCACCGCCACGGCGCCGCGCACCAGCGATACCTGACGCTGTTCCACCGGCCAGGCTCGGTCGAGCATCTTCAGCGCGTCCACGCCCGCCAGGATCGGCAGCAGGGCGCACAACACGATCCACCAGAACGGCGCCCCTTCGAACGTGAGCAGCAAGAACAAGAGGGCTGCGCCGGCGAACAGGATCACCTTGGTGCGCACGGCGACCTCGAGCGATACGCCACGCCGCCGTGGTGGTTCGGGCGGGAACACGGCGGGCAGGTCGCTGAACACGGCGAGCTCGGCCACGCCAAAGCGGCCGTCGCCGCGCAGCGGCTCCATGCGCAGATAACGCCCGGTGAGCTCCAGGCTCTTGGAGAAGCGGTCTTGCATGCCGCCAGGCGAGGCGCGGGGGGAGTCCCAGATCTGCTCGAACACCGCGCCGTCTTCCGACACCAAAAACCGATAGTCGTCGTTGTGATCCGACTCGAACCAGATGCCTCGGATCGGCAACACCGCCCCGAGATCGTAGGTCACCGAGGCGTCCGTATCGCCAAACTGCGCGGTCAGATCGGTCTCCCAATCGTCGCCGATCACCGCCGCCCAGCCGTCGGTCAGTCGAGCCGCTCCGCTCACTCCCACCACGGCGGAGGGGGCCTTGCCGAGCAACAAGTTGCCCTTCGCGTCGGGCAGGCGCTGGCAGGCGCCCGCCCCGCCGACACAGACCAGCGCCAGAACGGCGAGCAGAAGTGCCCAAGGCCGGGGCTGGACCAAGGAATTCCGGAGGGCTCTTGCCCAGGCGAGAAACACTGCGGCCGAGCTCGACATTGCTCGCGTCCTAGACCGTCGGGTCAGGCCTGGCAATCATCGCGCATCTTCCGGCTTATTGGCCCAAGCACCTGTCCGGACCCATGGCGACGCTCCCAACGAGGCACTCCGGAACGCGCTCCGGGCTTGTCCGCGCGACCCGCGAGACGTATCACGACCGGGTGATCACCATCGTCGACTACGACGCCGGCAACCCGACCTCCGTGCAGCGTGCGCTGCGCGCGGTGGGCGTCGACTCTCAGATCAGCCCGGATCCCGACCAGGTGCGCAAGGCAGAGCGCATCATCTTCCCCGGGGTCGGGCATGCTAAAAGCACGATGACGGTCCTCGTCGAGCGCGGCCTCGACCAGGCCCTGCGTGGCGCTTTCGCGCAGGGGACGCCGATTCTCGGGGTCTGCGTGGGAGCGCAGCTCAGCCTGACGCGTTCCGAGGAGGGGGATACTCCCTGCCTGAACCTGCTGCCCGGCACGGTGCGTCGCTTCCCAGAGCTCCCGCGCGAGCTCAAGGTACCGCACATGGGCTGGAATCGCATCCTGCCCAGAGGTCGCCCGCACCCCCTGCTGGAAGGGCTGCCGGAGGAAAACGAGTTCTACTTCGTGCACTCGTATTACCTCGAGCCGGACGATCACGAGAGTGTGCTGGCGACCAGCACCCACGGCATCGAGTTTGCCGCGGGCTTCGCGCGAGCCAACCTGGCCGCCCTGCAGTTTCACCCCGAAAAGAGCGGGCCGCTTGGGCTCGCGCTCCTCGAACGCTTCACCCGCTGGACACCCACATGCTGAAAAAACGGGTCATCTCCTGCCTGGACGTGCGCGACGGCAAGCTCGCCAAGAGCGTCAAATTCCAGGGCACCGTCGACATCGGAGATCCGGTGCAGAAGGCCAAGGAGTACTACGACGCAGGGCTGGATGAGCTGGTGTTTTACGACATCACGGCCTCGCACGAGGGTCGCGGCATCCTGCTCGAGGTCGTACGTCGGGTCGCCGAGCAGGTCTTCATCCCCTTCTCCGTCGGCGGCGGGCTGCGTACGGTGAGCGACGCCGGACGCGTGCTCGAGGCGGGCGCGGAGAAGGTGAACTACAATTCCGCGGCCGTACAGCGCCCCGAGGTTCTCGCCGAGGCCTGTCGCGCATTTGGCGCTCAGTGCGTCGTCTTGTCGATGGACGTACTGCGCACGGCGCCGACGCTGCAGGTGCCATCCGGCTTCGAGGTCGTGACACACGGCGGCCGTACACGCCAAGGCATCGATGCCATCGAATGGGCGCGGCGAGCGGAGCAACTCGGCGCCGGCGAGATCGTGGTCAACTCGATCGACGCGGACGGCACCCGCCAGGGCTACGACATCCAGCTCACCCGGCAGATCGCCGATGCCGTGTCGTTGCCGGTGATTGCCTCCGGGGGCGGCGGCGAGAGCGAACACCTGCGAGAAGTGCTGAGCGAGGGCCACGCGGACGCCGCGCTGGTCGCTTCGATGCTGCACTACGGCAGCCACACGGTGGGGGAAATCAAGGGCTATCTAAGTCAACACGGCATCCCCGTGCGCGCCTCGCCATCGAACGGCTCGACCTCGCGCGGCAAATAGCCTCCAAGGTCGCAGGCCGATCGAGCCCAACCCTGGTTTGGGCGAGACCGAAGGCGAATTTCGGTGCAGATTCGCCGCGGGCGCGCGGAGGCGGACGAAGGTCCGTCGAGCACGCCCGTGACGAAGATGCCCGAAAGGCGCGAGAGATCGCCCAAACCAGAGTAGAAGGCAGGACTGATGACGGCTTCTGTAGCGACGCATGATTTGCCTAGCCGCCCGGTGCCGCTGACGGCCTTCGAACGCCGCTTCAAGCACCCGCCGGGCTTGGTCATCCTGTTCTTCGCGGAGATGTGGGAGCGCTTCAGCTACTACGGCATGCGCGGCTTGCTCAAGCTGTACATGGCCAACTACCTGTTTGTGACGGCGCGCGAAGCGTTGCAGGGCTGTCGCCAGCTGAGCACGCCGTGCCAGCTCGTGCCGGGCGATCCAGAGAGCGTGTTGTTTTGGCCGTTGATCCGCGGACTTTTGCCCAACAATCCGCAAGAGGCGGCCTCGCTGCTCTATGGCACGTACACGGCGCTCGTGTATCTGACGCCGTTTTTTGGCGGCATCGTCGCAGATCGCTGGCTCGGGCAGCGCAAGACCGTGGTCGTCGGTGGCGTGTTGATGGCGCTCGGCCATTTCGTGATGGCCATCGAAAACTCGTTTTTCCTCGCCCTGTTGCTGCTGATTGTGGGCAACGGCGCCTTCAAGCCCAATGTCTCGACCCAGGTGGGCGGTCTGTATGCTGCCGGGGATCCGCGGCGCGATGGCGCCTTTACGATCTTCTACATGGGCATCAATCTGGGCGCCTTCATCTGCAACTTCATCTGCGGTACGCTGGCCGTGCTCTACGGCTGGCACTTTGGCTTTGCTGCCGCCGGTGTCGGCATGTTGCTAGGGCTCTGTGTCTACGTCGCCGGCCAGAAGTATCTCGCGCCGGATCAGCATGCCCAGCAAGCGGACGCCCACAAGAGCAACTCTGCGCCGCTCGATGCGGGGGAAAAGCAGCGCGTCTGGGCACTGATCGCCCTGTGCGCGCTGAACGTCGTGTTCTGGGCCGTCTACGAGCAGCAGGGAAATACCATGCAGAGCTGGGCCGATGAACGCACGGCGTGGCCGTCCCTGTTTGGCTTCCAGGTCCCTTCCACCTGGTTTCAGTCGTTCAACCCGCTGATGATCATTCTCATGGCGCCCGTGCTCGACTGGTTCTGGCGCTGGCAGCAACGCCGCGGCAGCGAGCCCAGCAGCGTGAGCAAGATGGCCCTCGGCTGCGTCTTGCTCGGGGTCTCGTTCATCGTGATGATCGTCGGAGCGCAGAGCATCGGCGGCGGCAAGGGTAGCCCATTTTGGCCACTGTTCTGCACCGCGCTCTTGACGATCGGAGAGCTCTATCTGTCGCCCATCGGTCTGTCTCTGGTGACCAAGGTGGCGCCGGCACGCATCGTTTCGATGATGATGGGGATTTGGTTTCTATCCAGCTTCCTCGGGAACTTCCTGAGCGGCGTGATCGGGGTCTTGTATACGCGCTGGTCCGCCGAGGAGTTTTTCCTTCTGCTCACCGCGCTGGGCATCGGCGCCGGCTTTGCCATCTGGCTGTTCAACCGTCCGCTGCGCGCGGCCATGAGCGGCAGTGGTGCAAGATGAAGCACTTCCTGGGTACGCTGGCGGAATACATCGGTCTCTGCTCGCCATGAGAGCCGGCTGACCGCGCGAGCGACCGTTTCAGAAATGAACCCGGGCTCGCCCCCAGGGACCCCAAGCCCGCTCCCGGGGCACCCTTGCTTCCGAATCGAATCAAACTGTACCGACATCGGGGCAGTTGGTCGCCAACGGGGCACCGAGCTGTACCGACCTGCGAGCGAGCAGCATGTCGGCCCGTTCCACAACCGAACGTCGTTCCGAATAAACGCCTGACAACCTGCGGAGGGCTCCCCGAAAATCGCTGAACAGGCGTGATCGCGGAAATCACCAGGCAGCTGATTCCGGCATCGAAATGATACAAAGTCGTAGGAAAAACCGCTGGACGGGGGAGTGCGCCTTGTCCTTTACTGTAGGGTGGTGGCATCAGGCAGCTGGAATGCTCGGGCAGGTCATGACAAGCGTGTCACGCTTCGGCCAATGCGAGCGATGAGTGCACTTCTGGGTCGAGGGGTCGAGACCCCTCGAGGCCCGAGGCGATGGTCCATGAGCCCGTGGTCGACGAGCCAATGTCGTTCTGAGCAGCGGTCGAGCCAACGGTGGTCGTCATGATGCCGCGCGAAGGAACGATGATCGCGGACCGCTACCGCTTGGAGCGCAAGGTGGGCGGCGGCCGTGTCTCGGCGATGTGGTTGGTGCAGGATCAAGTCACCGAAACGGCGTGCGCGATCAAGCTGCTGCATCAGTCGATGAACGACCATCCGGAAGCGCTCGCTCGCTTCTCGCTCGAGGATCGCCTGGCGCGTCAGCTCACCGGGTCGTACTTCCCGGAGCGCATCGGTTCCGGCAGCTGGCACTCGGTGCGCTACATCGCCTGGCGCTGGTACGAAGGGGAATGTTTGCGTTCGCTGTTCGAGCGAAATCCGAAGCAAGACGTGCAAACGGTCAACTCGATCGTGCAGGAGACTTGCCAGGCGCTGACGGTCGTACACGGCGCCGGCTATGCACACGGGGATCTAAAACCGGAGAACCTCTTTTTTACCGAGCGCGATGAGAAGGAAGGCCCACGCCAGCTCAAGCTGCTCGGCTTCGGCGTGGCGTCACGCCTGGCGCGCCCCCTGTTGGGCGCGCAAGGCCGCCGTACCCCCGGGCAAATTGTCGGCACTCCGCTGTATTTGAGCCCGGAGCTCATCCTGGGGCGCTTGCCGCGCGGCGGGCAAGCGGACCTGTGGGCGCTTTCCGTCATCGTGTATGAGGCGCTGACCGGTCGCGCGCCGTTCCTCGGCACGGATCTCAGCAGCGTGCTGGAAGCCATCTTGGAACGGCAAGCGCCGCGTCCGACCAGCATCGCCGAGAACCTGCCGGGCACATTCGACCTGTGGTGGGCGCAAGCTCTGGAGCAGGAGTTCACCACACCGGCTGAGTTTGCCACCGGCCTGGCGCGGGCGCTGGCCCCCGCACTGCGCAGCTCACGTACCCAACGCTCCGCGTCCCTGCCCGACCGCAATGCCCCGATCGCGGAAGCGTTCGCTTCGCGCGGCTGGAGCGCAGGGGCGCGTCGCGCCGACCCCGCGGTGTCCACGAGCACCGTGTCCAGCGCTTCAACCTCGAGCCCTGCTACCTCGAGCCCTGCTACCTCCAGAGCTTCGGCGGCGTTCGGCGCGGCCTCGCAAAGTCCGGAGCCGAGCAGCGCTGCCCGCACTCCGGGGTTGGCCACCCCAACTCCCGCTGCCATCGCTCCCGCGGCCGTCGCTCCCGCGGCTCGCTCCCGGGGCGCAGCAGCGGCGCGCAGCCCTGCCGCTGCCCGTCCCGCTACCGCGAGCGCACCAGCCAGCGACTTGCTGGACACCCCGCTCACACCACCCGTGGTCGCAGAGCCCGT
>Ga0164241_10005756_pt1 | contig 11473 bp, 11 predicted proteins | sample OricomyardsoilBY_FD_108780 | JGI IMG/M metagenome (GOLD analysis project Ga0164241, IMG submission 108780) | Backyard soil microbial communities from Emeryville, California, USA - Original compost - Back yard soil (BY) | ecosystem: Environmental > Terrestrial > Soil > Unclassified | place: USA... | reverse complement strand
GCCAACACGGTGGCTGCCGACGACGACAATGCCGATCCCACCGGCGTGACGCAGATGCACGAGGTAGCGCGCCTGCTGGCACATTGGATCGATGCATTGAGCGAACGCGAACGCGAGGTGCTGGCGGGGCGCTACGGACTGCACGAGCGCGAACCCGAGACACTGGAGGTGCTCAGCGTGCGCTTGGGCCTCACGCGCGAGCGTGTGCGCCAGATTCAGAACGAGGCATTGGCCAAGATCCGCCGTCACCTGAGCCGCTCGGGCATGGACCGCGACGCCTTCCTGTAGCCTCCGCACCGGTGCCGCCGCACCGGCGCTGCCGGCGGCCTGAGACAATTCACGGATGACGGAAATCAAGGAAAAACACAACGCGCATGGCCCCGCCGACGAATGGCTGGCCGTCGAGTCGCTCGACCTCGATGCGCAGGGCGTGACGCACAAGGCCGACGGCAAGGTGGTCTTCATCGAGGGCGCGCTGCCCTTTGAAGAGGTGCAGTTCAAGCTGCTGCGCAGCAAGAACAACTGGGAGCAGGGCGTGATCAGTGCCATGCGCAGCGAATCGTCGCAACGGGTACGGCCGGGCTGCCCCAATTTCGGCCTGCACGCGGGGGCTTGCGGCGGCTGCAAGATGCAGCACCTGGATGCGGCGGCGCAAGTGGCCGTCAAGCAGCGCGCCCTCGAAGACAGCCTCTGGCACCTGGGCAAGGTCAAGGCCGAGAACATGCTGCGTCCGCTCGAGGGACCTTCCTGGCACTACCGCTACCGCGCACGCCTGTCGGTGCGCAACGTGCACAAGAAGGGCGTGGTGCTGATCGGCTTTCATGAGCGCAAGAGCCGCTACGTGGCCGACATGCGCGTATGCCCGGTGCTGCCGCGGCCCGTCAGCGACATGCTGGTGCCGCTGCGCGAGCTGATCGGCGCAATGGACGCGCGCGACACCTGCCCGCAGATCGAACTGGCGTGCGGCGATGCGCCGGGCTCGACGCAACTGGGCACGATCGCCCTCGTGCTGCGCCACCTGCAGCCGCTGTCCGACGCAGACATCGGGCGCCTGCGCGCATTCGCCGGGACGCATCCCGGCGTGCAGTGGTGGCTGCAATCCAAGGGGCCGGAGACCGTCAAGCTGCTGGACAACGACAGTGTGCCGCTGGCCTACGAGCTGCCCGACTTCGGCGTCTCGATGCCCTTCAAGCCCACCGATTTCACGCAGGTCAATCCGCATATCAACCGGGTGCTGGTCACGCGCGCCCTGCGCCTGCTCGACGTGCAGCCCGAGGAACGCGTGATCGACTGGTTTTGCGGCCTGGGCAACTTCACACTGCCGCTGGCGACGCGCGCGCGCGAGGTGCTGGGCATCGAGGGCAGCGACACGCTGGTGGCGCGCGCGACCGACAATCTGCTGCGCAACCAGCGCGCCGCAGCGGGCCGGCGCCGCTACGCGCCAACCAGCTTCGTGGCGCGCAATCTGTTCGAGATGACGCCGGAGATGCTGGTGCGCGACGGCCATGCCGACCGCTGGCTGGTCGATCCGCCGCGCGAAGGCGCCTTCGCGCTGGCCAAGGCGCTGGCCGATCTGCATCAGCAGAAGCTGGCGCATCCGGAAGAAGCCACCGCGCCCGGCGGCTGGATGCCGCCGCGGCGCATCGTCTATGTCAGCTGCAATCCGGCGACGCTGGCGCGCGACGCAGGCCTGCTGGTGCATCAGGCGGGCTACCGGTGCACGCATGCCGGGGTGATCAACATGTTTCCGCACACCGCGCACGTCGAGTCGATGGCGGTGTTCGAGCTGCCCGACCCGCGAGACGCCTGATCCGATCGTCGCAAGAAAAAAGGGCCCTGGCGGGCCCTTCTTGTCTTTGCACGGCGATACGCGTCAGTCGCGCTCGCCGCCGAACATGCCGAGCAAGGCCAGCATGCTCTGGAAGATGTTGAACAAGTCCAGGTACAGGGCCATGGTCGCGCTGATGTAGTTGGTCTCGCCGCCGTCGACGATGCGCTTGAGGTCATACAGCATGTAGGCCGAGAAGATGCCGATCGCCAGCACCGAGATCACGGCCATGCCGGCCGGCGAGCCGACGAAGATGTTGACGACCGACCCCACCAGCAGCACCAGCACACCGACGAACAGCCATTTGCCCATGCCGGAGAGATCGCGCTTGGTCACGGGGGCTGCCGAGGCCATCACGAAGAACACGCCGGCGGTGCCGCCGAAGGCCGTCATGACCAGCGCCGGCCCGTTGCTGAAGCCCAGGATCACCGCGATCATGCGCGAGAGCATCAGCCCCATGAAGAAGGTGAAGGCCAGCAGCACCGGCACGCCGGCGGCCGAGTTCTTGGTTTTCTCGACCGCGTAGATCAGGCCGAAGGCGCCACCCAGGAACACCATCAGGCCCAGGCCGCCGTGCAACGATCGGGTGATGCCGGTGGCCACGCCGAGCCAGGCGCCCAGCACCGTCGGCACCAGGCTCAGTGCCAGCAGCCAATACGTGTTGCGCATGACGCGATTGCGGTCGGCCTGCGCGATGCCCGTGCCGTAGCCGGCCGGGTTGTTGAGAGAGGTGACGCGGTCATTCATGTGGATCTCCTTGGATGGCGGCTCTGCCCGCACTGCAAGTCATTCTAGGGGCCTGCAGGACAGGGCCGGCCAAAGACCGCATGCTGCGGGTCCTACAGTTTGTAGGGGTTCTCGTTGGAGGTCGGCTATCCTTGAAGGTTCACTCCAGTCCTGCGAAGCCATGAAGACCAAGTCCTATCTCGAACTCTCCGATGTCAAGGCGATTGCGGCCGCCGCCGAAGCCGAAGCCCTGAAGAACAATTGGGCGGTGACCATCGCCATTGCCGACGACGCCGGCAACCTGCTGTGGCTGCAGCGCCTGGACGGCGCCGCCGCGCTGTCCGCGCACATCGCGCCGGCCAAGGCCCACACCGCCGCGATGGGCCGCCGCGACAGCAAGAACTACGAAGACATCATCAACGGCGGGCGCACCGCCTTCCTGACCGTCCCGGCCCTGCAGGGCATGCTCGAGGGTGGCGTGGCCATCGTCAAGGACGGCCAGGTGATCGGTGCCGTCGGCGTGAGCGGCGTCAAGTCGAACGAAGACGCACAGATCGCCAAGGCCGGCATTGCCGCCATTGGCCTCTGATACGCTTGATACGCAAAGCAAAACGCCGACCAGCTGGTCGGCGTTTTTGTTGGGGGTCTCGATCGGGGAAAAAATGCTTGGCTGGAGGAAAACCGTTGGCTAGCAAAAAACGACCCTTTGGAGATTGCTCTCCTCAAGTCGCCCCACGATGAAACTTGCCGGGGAGGGCGCTGACTCCTATTTGGTGAGGATCAGCTTGCCGAGTTTGGTGGCCTGCAGCCGATAGAGCGAGCCGTTGTGCATGATGCCGATCGTCTTGTTGCCCTGCAGCAATTCCTGGCTTTCGACCAGCGTGGCCGGCATGCCCGGCGCGGGCTGTTGGCGACCCACGAAGCCAGAGGACAGGGAGGCGGCCGGAGCGGCGAAGGAAGACAGTGTCGTTTGCATGCTGGAGGCCTTTGCGTTGCGATGGATCAAATGATAACCATTCTCATTGCGAAGTCAACACATGGCGGCCACTGAATTCGTAACTTCGTGTCGGTGCGCTGTTCAGTTGTGCTCTGGCTCGGTGACAAAGCCGATTTTCTCGACCCCTGCAACGCGCGCTTCGGACATTGCCTTGGCCACACGTTCGTAGCGCACGTCCTTGTCGCCGCGAATATGCAGTTCGGGCTGCGGGTCCTTGGCGGCTTCGGCCGCCAGGCGCACCGGCAACTCGGCGTCGCTGATCTTCTGCTCGTTCCAGAAGTACGTGCCGTCCGCGGCGATGCTGAACAGGATGTTGTCGGGCTTGGTCTGCTCGCGTTCGCTGCTGGCCTGCGGCAGGTCGACTTTCACGGCGTGCTTCATCACCGGCACGGTGATGATGAAGATGATGAGCAACACCAGCATCACGTCGACCAGCGGCGTCATGTTGATTTCGTTCATCACGTCATCGGGTTCGTCTTGGGTGCCGAATGCCATGGCGATCAGCCTTTCTTGAGCGGCAGCACCGTGGCGTCGCCCGGCACGCTCTGTACGCGGGCACCGGTGACGAAGTAGGCGTGCAGGTCATGCGCGAAGCTGTTGAGCTTGGTCAGCACGAACTTGTTGCCGCGCACCAGCGCGTTGTAGCCCAGCACCGCCGGAATGGCCACGGCCAGGCCGAGGGCCGTCATGATCAGGGCTTCGCCGATCGGGCCGGCCACCTTGTCGATGGTGGCCTGGCCGGCGCTGCTGATGCTCATCAGCGCGTGATAGATGCCCCACACCGTGCCGAACAGGCCGATGAACGGCGCCGTCGAACCCACCGACGCCAGCACGGCGAGGCCGGTCTGCAGGCGTGCGGTGAATTCGTCGATGCCATTGCGCAGCGAGCGCGTGACCCAGTCGCTCACATCCAGCGTGTCGTGCAGGTGAGCCTTGGTGTTGCGGTGATGCGCCGTGGCTTCGCGCCCTTCGAGGGCCAGTGCGCGGAACGGATTGCCGTCGTCCTTGCCCAGCTTGTCGAGGGCGGTGGCGAAATCCTCGCTGTGCCAGAAGTCCGACGAGCGGCGCGCCTGGCGCTTGTAGCGGATCACATCGATCGCCTTGATCAGGATCACGATCCAGGAGGCGAGCGACATGCCGATGAGCAGCACGGCCACCGCCTTGGTCACAAGATCGCCTTGCGACCACAGGTTCATCAAACCGAATTGGGATTCCATAACTAACTCCGAAAATCACTTCAACACAAAATTGATGGGCGCGTCGTAGGCCATGCTCTGGGCCACGCCATTGACCTTGCCGGGCACGAAGCGGCAGCGCTGCATGGCTTCACGCGCAGCCTCGTCCAGACGCTCGAAGCCGCTGGACTTCTTGACGATGATTTTTTGCGGCTGGCCGTCTGCACTCACCAGCACATTGAGCATGACCAGGCCCTCTTCGCCCAGTCGCTTGCTGATGGACGGATAGGTCGGGTTGCAGCTTCTGGCGTAGTCCGCGTTGGTCGTCGGCAACTGCACGGCCGGCGGTGCCGGCGGCGCGGGCGGCGGTGGCGCTGGCGGCGCAGGCGGCGCCGGCGGCGGTTCGGGCGCCGCGACCGGGGCCAGGGGAGAGGGTTTCGGCGCGGGCCTGTGCACCGGCAGCGGCCGCGGCTTGGGCGGCGGCGGCTTGACGACTTCCTTGGGCGGTTCCGGCGGCGGCGGCGGGGCCGGCGGCGGCGGTGGCGGTTCGATCGGCGTGGGCGGATCGACGAACTGGCTCAGGATGACAACCGGCACCACCACCTCGGCCGCGCGACGCAGCAGGCCGGTCTGCAGTGCCCACAGCGCGGCGGCGTGAAACAAGATGACACTGCCCGCGATGACCGCGTTGCGCGAGATGCCGGAAGAGGAGGAGAAGCGGTCAGACACGATGAACCATTAAACGAGGACCGCGAGAATCACGGCCGCTGCGGACACAGGACCGCTAAGGGCGAAGAATCAGCCAGGTGGCGCCGACGACCAGAATCAGACTGCCACCGATGGCGAGGAGTTCCATGCCTTGCTTTCCATGACGGAACTGGCAAGCAGGATCGGCACCGAGGCCGTTTCGCGCTTGATCGCGGCAACGGGATGCGATGCGCTGCACTGGGCCACCACGTCGCGCGCACAGCCTTCGCAGCGGCCGCACTGGGTGGCCACGCCGAGTTCCATCTGGACTTCGTCGAAAGACATGCCGGCACGTGCGTGACGCGCGATTTCGCGGTCGGAGACATGGCGGCAAACGCAAACAATCATGGCGGCAGGGCAGGCTTGGCTGGCTGGTTGAGTGTTGCCCATTATAAATACGAATTCATCGCATTTGCAATAACTATCGAATCGCCGCGCCCGGCGCGTACCGGCCTGGGCCTAGACCTCTCCCCACATGCGCAGCAGGTTGTGGTAGTGGCCGGTCAGCGCAACGGTTTCGTCGGTTTCGCCGACACGGCCGCGCAGCTTGGCGATCGTCTGGTCCAGTTCGAACAGCATCGCCCGGCGTGCGTCGTCGCGCACCAGGCTTTGCAGCCAGAAAAAAGAGCAGACACGTGCGCCGCGCGTGACCGGATGCACACGGTGCAGGCTGCTTGCCGGATACAGGACCAGGTCGCCGGCTGGCAGCTTCACTTCGTGCGCGCCGTAGGTATCGACGACCTCGAGTTCACCGCCGTCGTAGTCTTGCGGGGAGCTCAGGAACAACGTGCAGGACAGGTCGGTGCGAAGCTGTTCGCCGCTGTCGGGCAGCGTTCGCACGGCGCCGTCGACGTGCAGGCCGTAGTGCTCCCCGCCTTCATAGCGATTGAACAGCGGCGGCACCAGGCGTCGCGGCAGCGCCGCGGAAAAGAACAGCGCGTGGCGTGCCAGCGCGGCGAGGATCAACTTGCCCAGTTCGCGTCCTTCGGGCGAATGTTCCGGCAGTTGCCGGTTCTGCTTGACCAGTGCGCCTTGGGCGCCGACGGTCTGGCGCCCGTCGACCCAACTGGCCGCGTCGAGTGCACGGCGCACCTCGCAGACCTGCGCCGGACTCAGCACTTCGGGCACATGCAGCATCATTTGATTGGATCTCCAGAACGGAAAAAGGCCCCGACGCGGGCGCCGGGGCCGAGTGTGGCAGGGTGCCGTCAGAACGCGAAGTTGGCGGTGATCCGCGCCGAGCGCGGCGTGCCGGGGGTGTAGCGAAAGCCGCTCTTGTTGATGGCTGCCACGTAGTCCTTGTCGAACAGGTTGTAGATGTTCAGCTGCAGGTCGACGTTCTTGCTGACCCGATACGAGGCCATGGCATCGAAGACCCAGTAGGAGTCGACAAAGGTCGGCGTACCCACGGCGCCATCGGTGCCGCGATGAAGCATCCCGGTGTAGCGGGCGCCGCCGCCCAGCGTCAGGCCGAACGGAAAGGCATAGGTGGTCCACGAGGTGAACGCATCCTTGGGCGTATAGGCGAGGGCGTTGCTGCCGTCGGCGAGCACCGACGGCCCGCTCAGGATGCTGGTGTCCATCGTGGTGTAGCCGGCGCTCACGCCCCACTGGTTCGTGATCAGGCCGGCGACGCCCAGTTCGATGCCGTCCACGCGCTTCTTGCCGGTCTGGTAGTAGAGGGTGCTGACCGGGTCCTGCACCACTTCATTCTTGACTTCGGTGCGGAAGATGGCCGCGGTCAGCGACAGGCGCTTGTCCAGCAAGTCCCACTTGGTTCCCAGCTCGATGTTGCTGGCCTCCTGCGGGTCGAAGTCCGTGCGGTTGGCGTTGTTGCCGGTGCCGCCGGCGGCAAGCTGGAAGTTGGCGCCGCCGGGCGGCTGCGCCGAGGTGCCATAGCCGGCGTAGATGCTGCCGTTCTCGGTCGGCTTGTAGACCACGCCCACCTTGCCGGTGAACAGGTCGCCCGAGGTGCTCAGCGGCGCCGAGGGCACCAGCACGCCCACCACGCCGCTGGTGGTGCGGGTGCTGGCGTCGTAGTCGGTGCTGTAGTGGTCGTAGCGGATGCCGCCGGACAGTTCCCATTGCGGGTTGAACTTGATGGTGTCGAAGGCGTAAACGCCGGCCGTGTCGGTCTTGCCGTGGCTGTCGGCGCCGTTGCGCAGGCGGTTGTAGCCCGTCACGTCCGGGTTGGGGTTGTACAGGTTGGCAGCCGGCCAGGCGCCGTTGCCGAGCGGGCGGCCATTGATCATCGCGTTCTGGCCGAAATAACCGAGGGCGTCCTGTTCTTCACGGGTCAGCTCCAGGCCGGCGCTGATCGAGTGTCCGACACTGCCCGTCTGGAACCTGGAGGTCAGGTTGGTCTGGTTGATCAGGATGGTGTTTTCCTGGTTCTTGTTGGTCGGGATGCTGCGCGCAATCGTCCAGCCGGCCGGGTTGGCGGGGCTGGGCGTCACCAGGTTCGCCGAACTGCCCATGAAGGAGGTCAACTGGTAGTCCTGCGACGTCTTGCCCCAGCGCGTGGTGTTGCGCAGGGTCATGTCGGGCGTGATGTCGTGCTCGATGCGGGCCGTCACCATGTCGGACGTGATCTTGTCGAAGTCCGAACTGGTGCCGTAGAAATTGCGGGCGTCGACCGGCGCCGCGAAGGTCAGGAATCGGCGCGCCGGGTCGGGCGTGGAGTAGCCCGGCAGACCAATGGTGGGCACGCCGCCGTCGGGGACGTTGTCCTGGTCGATGTGCACATAGTCGAGATAGACGCGCGTAGGAGAGTTCAGGCCCCACGCCAGCGACGGGGCAATGCCCCAACGCTTGTTCTTGACCTCGTCGCGTCCGTCGACGCCGGCATCCTGCATGACGGCATTGAGGCGGAACGACCCGCCCACACCGTCCGCGCCCGTCAGGGACTTGTTCCAGTCGATGGTGCCCCGCTTGTAGTCCGCCGTGCCGAAGCCGATCGAACCGAGGAAGCTGTCCTGCAGGTCCGGCTTCTTGGTGATCATGTTGATGTAGCCGGTGGGGGCGGTGCGCCCGACGTCCGGGCCCGACGGGCCCTTCACCACTTCGACCTGATCGATGTTGAAGGTGTCGCGCGATACCGAACCCAGGTCGCGGATACCGTCGACGAAGATGCTGCTCGAACTGTCGAAGCCGCGCATGAAGACGGCATCGCCGGTGGTGGTGTTGCCGTTTTCGCCCAGGAAGAAAGTGCTCACGCCTGCCGCGTTGCGCAGGGCCTCGGTCAGGTTGGTGGCGCCCTGTTCGCGAATGATCTGTTCCTTGATCACCGTCACGGTCTGCGGTGTATCGACCAGTGGCGCGGTGAACTTGGGGTTGGCCGACGTGTCGGCCTTGTAGTCGGCAGCGGGGCCGGTGCCTTCCACACGCACTTCCCTGAGCGCCTGGCTCGTGCCCTGGCTTGCAGGGGCGGTTTGCGCTCCGACCGGGGCGGTCAACGCGAACAGGGTGACGGCAGTCGCGCTGCCGAACGACGGAAGGGCGCGCGCGACGGCGTGCTTGCGGCTTGTGATGTGAGCCATGAGTTTCTCCGGGAGAAAGCGGGTGAGAACTCGTCTGGCGTGTCGTGAATCGTGGCCTGCGCGCGCGACCAGACTGGCTGGGAGAGTTGGGTCGTCGAAAAAATTCGATACGAATACGAATGATAATTGATGTTATTACTTAAATTAACAGGAACTTCACGCAACGTGCATATTTGCAACAGCGGTGACGTACACCGTTGTCCAGTGGCCGGCCCGCGAACGCCGGCTCAGTACACGTCGCGGCGATAGCGGCCGGCGGCAGCCAGCGCCCGCAGCGCCGGCGCGCCGGCAATCTGCTGCAACGCCGCATCCACGCCGCCGGCCATGCCATGCAGGCTGCCGCAAACATAGACCGCGGCGCCGCGCGCCAGCCATTCGCGCACGGTGTCGGACGCGTCCAGCAAGCAATGCTGAACGTAGCGGCGCTGTGCCTGGTCGCGCGAGAAGACCATGTCCAGCCGCGCCAGCACACGTTGCGCCTGCCAGGCCTCGATCTCGTCGCGGCAGAGGAAATCGTGCGCGTGGTTGCGTTCGCCGAAGACCAGCCAGTTGTCGTGCTGGCCGGCCAGCGCGCGCGCGCGCAGATGGCTGCGCAAGCCGGCCAGCCCGGTGCCGTTGCCGATCAGGATCAGCGGCCGTTGCGCGTTGTCGCCGAGGCGAAAGCCCGGGTGCGGGCGCAACGCCAATGCCAGCATCGCGCCGGGAGCCGGGGCCGACGTCAGCAAGCCCGAGCCGGCGCCCAGCGTGCCGTCCGGGTGGCGCTCCTGGCGCACCAGCAACTGCAATTGCCCGTCGGCCGGAATCGAGGCGATCGAATAGTCGCGGGGGCGGCCAGGGTCGCCGGCCAGCGTCAGCCGCGCAATATCGCCGGCCTGCCAGCGCGGGGCGCGCGCCTCGGCCCCGTCGGCGGTGCGGGCCGGCTCGAAGGCCAGATGAAAGATCGGCGCGCCGGCGCTGCCGGGGTTGAGGTGCGTGCGCTGCGTCAAGCGCCACTGGGTCGGTTCGGCCGCGTTCGCCGTGCCAGCCACATCGGCCGCATCGGCCGCGTCGGCCGGCGCCAAGGCGTCGCCGCTCCACTGCGCCTGCCAGCGCGCCAACGCGGCCGGCTCGCCGTTGTCGACCTCGATGCGCTCGAATTCACGCGCCGCGCCGGCGCCGGCCAGCCATGCGTCGACGGCTCGGCCGAAAGCGCAGAAGTTGGCGTATTGCCGATCTCCCAGTGCCAGCACGGCATAGCGCAACGTGGACAGGTTGGGCGCACGTGCGCCAAGAAAGCGCGCCGCAAACGCGCTCGCGCCGTCGGGTGCGTCGCCTTCGCCGTAGGTGCTGGCGATGACGCAAGCGCGGCGCGCCTGTGCCAGCGTGGCGATATCGACGTCGTCGAGCGAAAGCACGCGCACCGCGTCGCCCGAGGCGTGCAGCACCTCGGCCGTGCGCCAGGCCAGCGCCTGCGCCTGGCCCGTCTGCGTGGCGTACAGCACCAGCGTGGCGGGGCTGCCGCGACCTTCAGGGGCGCGCGCCAGCCCGGCAGCGGCGCGCGCGTGCACGGCCCGGCGGCGTCGTTCCCGCAGGCCGATGGCCACGCACATTGCGGCATACAGCAGCACCGTGGCGAGCGCCGCCAGCGCGCGCGTAGCCTGGTCGTTCATGGCACGGCGGGCCAGGCATCGCTGCGCAGCAGACGGATGGCGTGCGCTTCGCGGCAGGCGAAGAGGGCGGCAATACCGTGCGCGCGAGCGAACGCCAGCCCCTCTTCGGGCCCGAGTACGGTGAGCGCGGTGGCCAGCGCATCGGCCTCCATGCAACTGGCGTGCAGCACGCTCACCGAAGTCAGCGCGTGGCGCACCGGTTCGCCGCTGCGCGGATCGATGGCATGCGCCCAGCGCCGTCCATCGCCGTCACGCACGTGCCAGCGATCGCCGGAGGTGGCGATGGCGGTGTCGGCGAGGGCGCAGCGCAAGGGTTCGTCATGACCGGCGTCGATCTGCACTTGCCATGCGGTGCCGCCGGGGCGCCGGCCGCAGCCGCGCAGTTCACCGCCCACCTCGATCAGGAAGTCGGCGATGCCTTGTGCCTGCAGCGCCGCCGCGATCAGGTCCACCGCAAAGCCCTTGGCGATTCCCGAGAAGTCCAGCCACAGGCCACCTGGTTGCACCACGCTGCGCGCCGAGGGCTCGAAGGCCAGGCGCTGCCAGCCGCTGCGCGCGCGGGCCGCAGCGAGCGCCGCCGCGTCTGGCAGGCCCGGTGCCGACCGGGCGTGCGCCCCGAAGCCCCACAGCGCCACCAATGCGCCGGCGGACGGGTCGAACGCGCCGCCGCTGGCCGCGGCCCAGCGCAACGCGCAGGCCAGGACCTGCGCGAACGCCGGTGGCACCGCGTGCACGTTGCCCGCCGGGGCAAGATTGAAGCGGCTGATGTCGGACGATGCGTCCCACGTGCTCATCTGCGCCACGACGCGGTC
>Ga0164241_10005755_pt1 | contig 11474 bp, 9 predicted proteins | sample OricomyardsoilBY_FD_108780 | JGI IMG/M metagenome (GOLD analysis project Ga0164241, IMG submission 108780) | Backyard soil microbial communities from Emeryville, California, USA - Original compost - Back yard soil (BY) | ecosystem: Environmental > Terrestrial > Soil > Unclassified | place: USA... | reverse complement strand
GGCGTGTTGTACCTCGAAGGAGTACTGGAAGCCCGAGGCGCTGGCCAGCAGTACGCGCGCGATGATCTGCAGTTCGCCGTCCAGGTCTTCGATGAAATCGCGCGTGCAGTTGAAATCGCGCACCGACACCAGCAGCGCCGGCTTGGGCGCGACGCCATCCGCGCGATTCAGCAGCCCGCCGTGGATGGCCATGGCCTGCGCGCCGAACTCCGCCAAGTGCACGGCCGCGAGCCGCCCATCCTTGCGCAAGGGATTGTCGGCGGCGCGGTGGCGCGTGGTCGCGACGACGATGTGCTCGCGATCCCAGCGCACCGCCCGCTCGATCATGCGTGCCGTACCCGCGTGCGGCAAAAGTCCGGAGATGTCGCTCACGCCTTCGCCCGCTCGCGCGTCAGCAACAGCGCCAGGAAGAAGTTCGACAACACGCCCAGCGACACGGTGATGCCGATGGCCTGCAGGATGGGCACGGTGGACAACGAGAACAACGCGAACACCAGCAGCGTGGTCGCCGAGCACACCAGCAGCGCGTGCAGCGTGCGTTGTTGTTCGGCCGGGTCGTCCGCGGCGTGTTCGAAGAACAGCGCGTAGTCGAGGCCGAGGCCGGCGGCCAGCACCAGTGAAATCAGGTGGAACAGGCTCAAAGAGACGTCGCTGGCACGCAGCACCGCGAGGATCACCAGCGTGGTGAGCATCATGGGCGCCAGCACGCGCAGGATGCGCGACCAGCTCCGCAGCGTGACCGCGATCACCACGATCAGCAGCGCCGCGGCGATCTCCAGGCACAGCAGGATGTGCGAGCGCTGCGCGGCCACCAGCTGCTCCGAAGCCGACTTCAAATCCAGAAAGGTGACATGGGCCGCGGCGAGTTGCGCCACTGCCTTCGGATCGTGCACGTCGTAGAGACTGATGAGTCCATACCAGCGGCCATCGCGCGAGAAGATCTCGCTGCCGAGCCGCAGGTTCAGCGGCGTGTCGCGCAGGTCGGCGTGTGTCAGCGGCGACAGTGTGCGCGCGCGTTCGACATCGGCGAGGAACGGCGCGAACACATCCGCCTCGAAGGGCGAGTCCACCACCGCGCGGGCGAGCATGTCTTTCAGTGCCGCGCTTTCCGGCAGGGCGGCCTGACGTTTCTTCTGCAAGGCCGCGCTCGGCAGGTACTGCGCGGCATGTTCGAACGAGCCGATGGCGCCGTCGCGTGCGGCACCCTCGAGTCGGGTATCCAGGCCCTCGAGTGCCGCGAGCACATCGTCTTCGCTGTCGCCGCTCGCCACCAGCAGGTAACGCAGGTCCGGCGTGGCCAGCTCCTTGCGCAGTTCCGCGTCGCGCTTCAGCAGCTCGGGAGGAACCGGCGTGAGCTTGGACAGGTTGTTTTCCCAGAAGCCCTCCGGCCGCCACAGGAATACGGCCGCGGCCGCGATGGGGATCGCGAAGTACAGTGCCGTGGGCCGCGGCAGCCGTTCGATGCGCCGGTCGAGCCGCGCCAGCCACGCAGATTGCGCGGGGTCGGTTCCCGGCAGCGGGGCGATGCGCGGCAGCAGGAGCCGGGTAGTTAGTCCGGCGGTCAGCAGCCCGGTGATGGTGAGGCAGGCGAGCTGCGCCAGGCCGGTGACGCCCGACATCAGGAAGGCCAGGTAGGCGATGCAGGTGCTGGCGACGCCGGTGGCCAGCGGCGGCCACACCTTGCGCGCGGTGGTCAGCGCCGTTTCATCGCGCCTGAGATGACTGAAGAGATGGATCGGGTAGTCCTGCGCGACCCCGATCAGCGTGAAGCCGAAGGCGATGGTGATGCCGTGCACGCCGTCGAAGAGCAGGCTCACCACCGCGAGGCCGGCCAGTCCCGCCGTCAGCAGCGGCAATCCGCCCAGTATCGTGAACACGAAGCGCCGATAGGCCAGCCACAGCAGCGTGACCAGGCCGATGGTGTCGAAACTGCCGAACCAGGTGGCCTCGGTCTGCGTGCGATTGCGGATGACCGCGGAAAAATACCCGGTGCCGCTGACCGTGAGCTGGGCGCCCGAGTCGCCGCGCGCCCGCGAGAATTGGTCCTGCAGCGTGGCCAGGGCCTGCGTCTGGCCGTCCGGATCGAAGGCCGCGGCGCGCGTCTGCACCAGCAGCAACGCGCGTTTGCCGTCGGCGGCGAACCAGACGCCGTCCACCTGGTGCGGCTCCGCGCGCGGCTGCCAGCGTTGCGCGAGGTGCAGTAGTTCGAGCGTCGGATCCCGCGGCAGCCATTCCTCCAGGAAGCCAGCGGCCGGCGAGGCCATGTCCGCGGCACGATCCTCGAGCTCCGCTGTCAGCCGGTGCTCATCGAGCGGCGCGGCATCGAAGGAATCCGTGATCAGATAACGATAGGCCAGCAATTTCTCGGGGATGCCGGGCGGCGGCTGGGCGCCATTCGCCACGAAAGCGAATTCTTCGCGCGTGGCCAGTGCCGCGCCGTAGCGTCTGGAAATGTCCGCGGTCTTCGCGGGCTCGTCGCCGTCGATGGCCAGCAGCAGCAGGCGCGACGCGGGACTCTCGCCGATGTTCTGGATCAGCAGTCGCTGCTCCTCGGTGCGCGGCGACGGCATGAACAGGCGCAGGTCGGCGGAAACTTTCAGGTGCGATTGCACCCAGAAAATGCCGAGCGCGAGCAGGCCGCACCAGGCCGCGAGCAGCATCCAGCCGCGTCTGTTCACTTGGCGGCGGCGCCTTGCGTGGAAGTCGCGCGGCAGGTGTGTTCCAGGTCGGCGCGACTCGGCAGCGCGTTACCCGCCGGCGCGACCGTGAACAAGGTGAGCGCGCCGTCGCCATCGGGCTCCAACGCCTCGAGACAGGAGGGCTTGTCGCCGAGGCCATGCACGTCGATGCGCGCAAGATGCTTCGCCAGCACCGGATCCCTGGGCTTCAGCGTCAGCGTCCAGTGCGTCGCCTCCTCGGCGAGCGTGACCTCGAACTCTTTCTGCAGCGGCGTGAGTTTGCCTTCGAGCAGCGCGCGGAAACTGCCGAGCAGCACGCGCAGTTGCGGCGCGCGTTGCAACGACAGCGAGCGCGTCGGTTTGCCGGCGCGCGTGATGCGCACCTGGTCGCCATCGACCTCGGTGGTCTCGTGTACCGGCGCCACCACATTGCGCACCATCACGCCGTCGGCGCGGTAGTCGAGCGAACCGCTGCTGCGCAGCGGCTTTTTCAACAGGTGCGAGAAACGGTACTCGACGAAATCCGTGCTCACCGGCGGCGTGCGCGCCAGCCTCTGCTCCAGTCCCGCGAGCCCACGCGGCGCGTCAGGCGCCTGGCCCAGGGCCTGCGTGCCCATCAGCAGCAGCACGCTCAGCAGGATCGTTGGTCGCAAAGGGCACGTCCCAGAAGTCGTAGAGGTTGAACCAATTGTACGGGGCCATGCGCGCGAAGTGCGCGAGCCGGTCCGCGAAGCGCTGCACCACCTCGACCAGCGCGGCGTTGCGCTTCTGGCGGTCGCGCGGCAGCTCGAGCTGGAATCTCTCGAAGTGCAGTTCGTAACGATTGCCGCCGCGATACAAGCCGAATGCCAGCACCACCGGCACGCGCAGGGCGGCGGCGAATAGCCAGGGTGATGCCGGAAAGGGCGCCCGGTCACCGAGGAAGTCCGCGACGATGGCGGGATTGCCGGGGCGCAGCCGGTCCGCCAGCGTGGACACCACGGCGTTCTGCTCCAGGGCGCTTTGCATGGCCAGCACCAGCTCGGGTCCCGGCCGGCGTGCGTCGATGATCATCGCGGCCAGCTTGGGATTGAGGGCATTCAGCATGGTGGTCAGGCCCGCGCCCTGGCCCTGGTCCAGCAGGATTCGGATCTGCACGTTGGGATTGCGCAGGCTCAGCACGCGCAATGCGTCGAAGCTGCCGAGGTGCGCGCCCAGCAGCAGCGTGCCGCGCCCGCCCTTGAGATCCGCGTCCAGTTGCTCGAGTCCGAAAATCTTCACGTCGAAGCGCGAGAAACGATCCGCCATGAGGAACACGCGATCGGCGGTCACCGTCGAGAACGACAGGAAGTGGCGGAATACTTCGATGATGCTGGCGCGCCTGCCCAACACCCGGCGTAGATAGGCCCGCGACGCCGCGCGTTCCGGCCCGCGCCGGATCATGAAGTACAGCGCGGCGAAGAACGTGATGAAACGCACCACCGGGCGGCCCACCTTGAAAGCCAGCGTGCGCCACAGCCAGATCGCGAAGCGTCCACCGGCCTCCGGGCGCTTCTGCCATTGTTTGGGTGCCTCAGGTTCGGTCACGCAGGTCCCATTCCAGCGTTCCGCGCGCCACCACGGTGTCGCCGCGGCGGATGTCGAAGGCACAACGGGTCGCGTCGCGCGCCGGCGGCTCGAAGCGCAGTTGCGCGCGCTGGCCGGGCTCCAGCGGCGTGAAGAACTTCGCCTCGCGCACGCGCAGCTCGCGCGGCGCGCGTGCCAACGACCGGCTGATCTCGGCCTGGGCCCACTCCAGCAACATCACCCCGGGCACGATCGGGCGGCCGGGGAAATGGCCCGCGAACACCGGGTGACCGGCCGCAACTTCGAAGCTCATGACCCGTTCAGCCATTCTTCAGCGCCGCGACGATGTTCGGCATGCGGATGCGTGCTTCGCGGATGAACTGCAACGGGTTCTTGAAGCGGTAGTCCGGGAAACGCCACACGCGCACCGAGAACTCCGCCACCAGCATGCCGCCGATCAGTAGATAGGTGCCGGTGTTGCCGAACCACACGAACGCAGCAGGCGTGGCCGGCCAGCGCGGCGCGAAGCCGGCGATGTCGATCAGCCCGCCCGGCACCAGGTTCACGATCAGCACCGCGTTGATGGTGGCCACGGCGCCGAGCAGCAGCGTCCAGGCCCAGGTGACGCCGTGCGAGTAACGGATGATTTCCGGGGCCGGCACCACCGGGGCGTGGAAGCCGCGCGCCACGCGTTCCACCAGCGGCGTGCGGCCGGGCCGCAGGGTGCGGCCGAACATGAACGCGACGCTGGCCGGGATCAGCACCGGCGGCAGCAGCAGCGGCAGCGGCGGCGCGCCGCGCGCCACCAGCAGGACGACGACGGCGCCGATCGCCGCCACGACCATGCGCACCACGGCGCGATGCCGTCCCTGGATCGAGGCCAGGAACAGCAGCGCCAGGATGGCCGTCGCGGCCGCGGCCAATACGGTCGAGTGATGGATCAGCGCGAAATGGGCCGTGGCGAGGTAGCCGAGTGTGAGCGCGACGATCAGCCACGTGCGGACGGCGGGAGACATGGTGATTTCGATCAGCTGGGGAACCGGCGCGAATCATACGCTGCGCCGCGACACCATAAAAAAGGGCCGGGTTACCCCAGCCCTCGTGATGTCGGCGGCGAGGCGGCAGGCCTTGGATACCGCCGAATCGAAAAGTCGATCAGCTCAGGAACTACCGGGCGAGCGCGACGACGCTGAGGCCGCCGCGCATGCGATGGGAAGACATCGACCCTCCTGCAAGAGAGTTCGCTGTCCTCGGCGTGGAATTCGCGGTTCCACGGATGACAGCTTTTTGTTCATCGCGCACCCGTTGTACGTGTGCGCCTCCGTGGCCGCGAGCATAACAATGGCGCCAAAAAATGGAAGATTTGGCGGCGCGAAACATGCACTCCGGGTCGCACCTCAGAGTTTCAGGAAGGAGGGCCGGGTGAGAACCCGGCCCTCGTGGTTCAGAAACCCACCTTGAACCCCGCGTACCAGAAGCGCCCGCGAACCTCGTAGATGCCGCTGCCCTCGCCAACCCCGGTGAGGCCCAGCGGCGGAACGCGGTCGGACAGGTTGTCGACGCCAACGTACGCGCTCAGATCGTCCCGGATGTCATAGGCCGCGCGGATGTCGTGGTAGATCACCTCGGGGTAGTACTTCTTCTCGGCGTAATCCGCGTTCTGCGGCGGGTTGCCGCCCACCGAGAAGACGTTCTCAGCCAGGTCGATGACCATGTGGCCGATGTAACGCATCTGGTATCCGAACTTGAACTTGCCCATCGTGAAATCGGTGTTCCAGTTGAACGCGTTCTTCGGGTCGCCCAGCTCGTACAGCACCTGGTCGGGATCGCCGGGATGCGCCGGGTCGAGGAAGTCGTCCCGCTGCAGCACGCGCGTGTAGATCAAGCGCGTACCCAGCCTGCCGAGCTCGCCGATATTGCCGTTGTAGCCGACTTCGAAGTCGATGCCGCGCGCCGTGGAGCTGGCGTAGTTGAGCAAGGTCTGCTGCAAGGTGCCGTTCTGCAGGGCAAACGGCGCGTCCGGATCCGAGGTCGGGTCCGATGTTCCGGCGACGTACGACGGACCACCGGCCGCGCCCCAGCGCTGGAACAATCCGCAAAACTGGTTGTTGAGATCCGCGGAGTCGTAGCAGGCATCCATGATCTGCTGCGCGTCGGGCGCGGTGATCACGTCATCGATGTCGATGTCGAAGTAGTCCGCCGAGAACGTGAATCCCGGCAGGAACGTCGGCTGCAACACGATGCCGGCCGTGAACGAGTCCGAGGTCTCTTCTTTCAGATCGGGATTGCCACCGCTCAGGATTTCCGGCGTGGCCACTTCGCTCCAGTCGTAGTTCGCCGGAATACCCGCGGCCGCACAGTTCGCCGCGCGCGTCGGCGAACCACCGCCGATGTTGTGCGCCGAGCAGGGATCTTCGATGTCCGCGAAGTTCTGGCTCTGTTCGGAATACAGGTCCACCAGGCTCGGCGCGCGCACCGCGCGTGCCAGGCCGGCGCGCAGACGCACACCTTCCACCGGCGCCCATTCGAGGCCGCCGTTGTAGGCCAGTACTCCGCCGGTGGCGCCGTTGTAGTCGGCGTAGCGCGCCGCGAGGTTCAACGTGAGCTCGCGCGCGCCGGGCTTTTCATTCAGCAGCGGCACGCGGAATTCGGTGAACACCTCGTCCACCTTCTGCTTCGGCGGATCCAGCAGTGGCAGCGCGTTGTAGAAGGTGAGGCCGGAGGAGACGAGGTCATCGGCCTCGAAGAACACCTCCTCGGTGCGGTGCTCGAGGCCGAAGGCCACGCCGACCGGACCCGCGGGCAGGGAGAACCAGGCCGAGGAGTCGCCGGTGATCGAGGCGGACACCACGAACTCGGTGATCTTGGCCACCGAAGTCGTGTCCTGCAGCACGTAGTTGCGCGCCGCTTCGCTGATGTTGTGCTCGCCGAAGGGATTCATCGGCTGGCAGTCGGCGATGTCGGTGGGCAGTCGCGCCACCGCCGTCGGGTTGCTGTCGTCGTATGAGTAAGCGGCGTCCGGATCGATCTGCGATCGACACACGATGCCGTTCGGTCCCTGCGCCGAGTCCATGGCCAGCGCAAAGCGTTGCAGGTCGAGGTTGCCGGTGACGCGCGTGTCTTCCTTGAACTGGCCCCAGTTCACCGACACGTCGTATTTCCAGGTGTCACTCATGTCGCCGCCCACGCCCACCACGAAGCGCGTGGTCTCGCGCTTGGCGTCTTCGCCGCGTCCGCCGAGATCCGACAGGTTCTTGTAGAGGTTGAACTGATCCGATCCCGCCAGCGGGTCGAGGCCCGCGGCGGCCCGCGTGTCGTTGATGACGGCGCGATTCGCGTCGGTCAGGTAGGGATTGTCGAATCGCGGCTTCTCGCGATCTGCATCGATGGTGCCACCCTGGAAAAACGCGGGCTGTGCCTGCAGCAGCGAATTCGTCCGCACGTACTTGGCTTCCAGGTACGGCGCGAAGCCATCGGAGATCTTCAGGTTGCCGAACACATTGAAGCTGTAGCGCTCGAGCTTGGGCAGGATGCCCAGCAACTCGTATTCACGGTTGTTGGATCCGTTGCCGCCGTTGAAATTGCCATTGGGTCCGAGACCGATGCGTGCACCCGTTTGCGGGGCCAGGCTGCCATCCGGCTGGAAAATGAGCGGGCATGAATACGGAACGCGCAAGCCGGTGTTCGGATCGATGTTCGAGGCCAGGCCGCAGGGCGCCAGGCCGCTGTCCGATGCCGCCGCGGCGAGTACGCTGCCGCCGTTCGAATAGGTCACGGCCTTGACGTCCGGATAGTAGAGGCGATCCGGAATTCCATCGGAGCCGTTGACCGCATCCGCCGGATCCGAGCCGGTGACGACGAACGCGCCCTGGTGCGAGAGATTCGACCGGTCCGAGGCGAAAAACGGTTCCTGCTTGGCGTACTCGAAGTTCGCCGCGATGTTGCCCTTGTCGTCCCAGAAGTTGGTGCCGGCGAGCACGCTGGCGTAGTAGTCGCCGGCGTCGGAATCGAAGCTCTGTCCGCCCTGGCCGCGGAACTGCAGTCCGGTGAAATCCTTCTTGAGGATGAAGTTGACCACGCCGGCGATGGCGTCGGAGCCGTAGACCGCGGAGTTGCCGCCGGTAACCACGTCGACGCGTTCGATCAGGTCGCTCGGAAACGTATTCGTGTCCGGCGATACCGCGTTGGCGAGAATGTCGGAGGCCACGTGGCGCCGGCCGTTGACCAACACCAGCGTGCGCTGCGTGCCGAGTCCGCGCAGATCGAGCAGATTCAGGCCGGTGGTGCCAAGAAAGCGCGTGGAATTCGACTGACTGAATGTGCTGCGCAACGCCGGCAGATCGTTGAGCAGATCGCCGACCGAGGTGCTGCCGGTCTCGAAGAGCTCGTCCGCCGTCACCGTGGTGACGGGGACCGCTGACTCGAGATTGGGACGCGCAATACGCGAACCGGTGACCACGACTTCTTCGAGATTCTGGTCTGGCGCCGGCGGCGCCTGCGCCAACACGGTGGAAGTCGTGGTGGCCGCGGACAAACCGCAAGCCAGGACGACGGCGCGGCTCGCGCCGCGGGTGCGATGAAACGTCATGTGCCCTCCTGCAAAGAGCGGTCGCCTCCTGTCGTCGTGCTCGTTCCACCAGGTAGCGGCCGATGAATCGTCCTTGTGATGCGCACCGTCTGTTGTACGAACGCATCGTCGTTTTGAGCTTAGCAATGCGGCCGCGAGACGAAACTTCACTTCGGCGCAAAATGCAGGAATTCCGCAGTGAATAGGCATTTTCTGTCTTTGTCATCGGAGTCTTTTCGCATCACGAAGATCAGCGTCTGTAGCAGAAAAGCCATATGTCGGAAGTGGTGTAACGGACGTGTCGGATGTCGCTGACACGACTGGCCCTGACTCGGGATTCGTTCCGTTTGTTGCCGGCACGAGCGCTCGCGTGGAACATGCAGCGTCGCTGCGTTCCCGAAGTCGGCTTCGGAGCCAACCGGTGCGCAATAAATCCAGCCGGCCCCGGGTCTGCTTAGCCGGTCGACTCAACATCAACGACAAACAACTGCGGAGAAGTCTCATGAATCTGAAGACCATCGCCATCGCTTCGGCCATCGGCAGCCTGCTCGCACTGGGTAGCGCGACGGCGTCGGCCGACGAAGCGGCCAAGGAAAAGTGTTCGGGCGTGGCCGAGGCCGGCAAGAACGATTGCGCCAGCGCCGCGCATTCCTGCGCCGGTCAGGCCAAGACCGACAAGGATCCCAAGGAGTGGAAGTACGTGCCGAAAGGCGAGTGCGAAAAGATGGGCGGCAAGGTCGTGGCGCCCAAGGCGATGTAACGACTGATGACACGCCTCGCCACACGAGGTGTGCCGCTGGGTCCGATCCCCGCCCGCGCGGGGATCGGCCTCAGATCCGTCCACCACGACGCGCTGCTCGACGAGCGGCCGGACGTGGCTTTCATCGAGGCGCACACCGAGAACTACTTTCACGACGGCGGCGCCGCGGTGCGCGCGCTGGAACGCGCCCGCGCTAACTACCCGCTCAGCCTGCACGGCGTCGGCCTGGGGCTGGGTTCCGCCGATGGCATCGACGCTGCGCACCTGGAACGGGTGCGCGCCGCGATCCGGCGCTTCGAACCCGCACTGGTCTCGGAACATGCCTGCTGGGGACACGCCGGCGGCGAATGGTTCAACGACTTGCTGCCGTTGCCGGCCACCGAGGAAGCCGCGCGCCTGCTGGCGCAGCAGGTATCCGAGGCGCAGGAATTCCTGGGCGTGCAGCTGCTGATCGAAAATGTCTCGGCGTACGTCGCGTTCGAGCACGCCACGCTCACCGAATGGGAATTCCTCGGCGAAGTGGTGGCGCGCTCCGGCTGTGCGCTGCTGCTCGACGTGAACAACATCTACGTGAGCTCGCGGAATCTCGGCCTCGACGCGCATGCCTGCATCGCCGGCCTGCCCACGGCCAGCGTGCGCGAGATCCACCTCGCCGGTCACGAGCGTGTCGGCGGCGTGCTGATCGATTCGCACGGCTCGCAGGTGTGCGAGGAAGTCTGGGAACTGTACCGCGTGGCGATCGCGCGTTTCGGCCCGCTGCCCACGCTGATCGAGTGGGACAACGACATTCCTTCGCTCGCGACGCTGGTGGCCGAGAGCCGCCGCGCGCAGCACATCCTGGACCAGAGACATGGCCTCGCTGCGTGAGCTTCAACATTCGTTCGCGGCCGCGCTGCGCGACCCGACCGTGGCCTGCGCGGTGTCGCCGCCGGCCAATCTCGCCATCTATCGCAACAACGCGCGTGCCGCGTTCGTCAGCGCGCTCGAACTGACGTTCCCGGTGATACGCCGCCGCGTCGGCGACGACTATTTCCGCCAACTCGCCACGCGTTACCGCGAGCAGTCCCCCTCGCGCAGCGGCGACCTGCACTGGGCCGGCCGGGACTTCCCCGCATTCCTCGACGAACACCTGCGCGGCGGTGATTACGCCTGGCTCGCCGATCTCGCGCGCATCGAATGGTCACGCACCGAGTGCTCCGTCGCCGTCCCGCTGCCAGCACTCTCCGCCACCGCCCTCGCGCGCTTCGCCGCGCACGATTTCGAACACCTGCTCTTCGGCCTCCAACCCACCCTCAAACTGCTCTCTTCTTCTTATCCAGTCTTCTCCGTCTGGCTGGCCAACCAAGCCGAGAATGCCCCACCCGTGGATCAATCCCTAGGCCCCGAGTCCGGCATGGTCCTCTCACGGACCGATCACACCGAAGTGCGCCATATAAATGAGCGGATGTTTTCTTTCCTCTCCGCGCTCCACTCCGGCCTGCCTCTCGGCGAATCCATGTCCCGCGCCCACCTCGAAGTCGAAGCCCTGACCGGCGCCCTGGAATTTGTTTTCGCAGAAGGTCTAGTTAGTTCGCTGACCCTGAACGAAGTGCCTCTGGCGACGAAGTGACGGCAAGCCGAAGGCGCAGCTCCCTGCCCAGTAAACCGCCTGAGAAAGCCGCGGCCGAGGCGCGCCCGAGCGAAGGCCGAGACATACCTCACGTGGTAGGCGAGGCCTGAGCGAGGGCGCAACGAAGGCCCCGGCTTTCTCAGGCGGTTTAATGGGCAGGGAGTGGGGACATCGTCCTGATGTGACCCCACCCCCCGCTTTTCTGCCCCATCCATAGGGCATATCCAACCTTTGATTCAGTCGAACCGATACACCGCGCGCACACCGTACGTGCGCGGTGGATCGAGGAAAGCGCGCGCGACACCGCCGAAACCT
>Ga0164241_10005754_pt1 | contig 11474 bp, 12 predicted proteins | sample OricomyardsoilBY_FD_108780 | JGI IMG/M metagenome (GOLD analysis project Ga0164241, IMG submission 108780) | Backyard soil microbial communities from Emeryville, California, USA - Original compost - Back yard soil (BY) | ecosystem: Environmental > Terrestrial > Soil > Unclassified | place: USA... | reverse complement strand
AATGGCCTTTTTGTTTCCGCCGTTCCTGATCTACTTCTTTTACCACCTCACCAGGAAGCGCGTCTACAGGAATCTTCCGCGAAACTGTAAAGAGTGCCAGAATAGCATGGAGAAGATGAATGAGCATACCGAGGACGCATACCTTTCTGGTGGAATGCAGATGGAGGAGACGTTGAAGTCCGTGGACTATGATGTTTGGAGATGTAAAGGCTGTCAGTCAACGGAGGTAATTCACTACCCGAATCACCGGACCAAATACGAATCGTGTCCGAAGTGCAAGACGATTGCGTACATGTCCGTCGGCAAACGCACTATTAAAGCCGCGTCGTATTCATCGAGCGGAGTCGGCGAAGAAACGCACAGTTGCAAGTTCTGCGGTAATTCCAAAAAGTCGACTTATAGTATTGCCAGACTTGTACAAAGTAGTAGCTCATCGGGCAGTAGTTCTGGCGGCAGTCGGTCATCAGGTGGCGGCAGCTGGGGTGGGGGAAGCTCAGGCGGTGGTGGTGCGAGTAGCAGCTGGTGAATTATATAATCTGAGGGGCGTGACTGGGGTATTCGCTGCGGAAGTATTCTTCTAATAGCAACAAGGTGTAACGGGCAAATAACATTGTCCAGTTTTTGGCAATTGGGAGTGCTCAATTTTTGGCAACAAGAGTATTCATAAATTGGCTTTTGATTTTGTGGCCAGGATATTGACTTGTTGGTCCAATATTGAGCATATTATATGTGGAAGAATTAACATCCGTATGATCATGAAAAACATCCTATTGGTTCTTGCATTGGCACTCTCAGCAATTTGCTTCGGGCAGACAAGGGAACAACGAACTTTTCTTTTCGTGCATGGAGCTTGGGGTGGAGGATGGGAGTATGCAAAAATAGACTCCATTTTGTCTGCGAAAGGTGATAAAGTTTTTCATCCGACATTAACGGGTCTTGGCGAACGAGTACATTTGGCCAATCCAGCGATTGATCTCTCAACGCACATAGCGGACATTGTTAACGTAATTAAATTTGAAGGGCTACAAAACCTGATTTTAGTTGGACATAGTTATGGAGGAATGGTTATTTCCGGAGTAGCAGAAAAGATGCCCGAACGAATACGGCAGTTAATTTATGTGGATGCGTTTGTTCCTGATGATGGTGAAAGTGTAAAGACTATACTGGGACCTTACTGGGACGGAGTAGAAAAAGCTGTGAAGGATGGATTTGTTTCATACTTATATGGCCCAACTAAATCCATACCACCAACTGACGTGCCACAGCCTTTGAGAACTTTCACAGAGTCCATCAAAATAGCTAATCCTTTGGTTATAAAGATTCCGTCAGCTTATATTTTGATGACAAAACAAGGCAAAGCTGACTATGATCAGGCAGGTGCAAGCAAAGCAAGAATAAGACGGTGGGAGGTATTGACGCTTGAGGGTGGACATTATCCTATGCGTGAACAGCCTGCGGCGTTAGTAGAAAAGATTGAGATTATTTTGAAGTAGTTTCATGAAACGGCTACTCCCTGCGAATCGCTTCCACCGGATCCAGTCGTGATGCGCGCCAGGCCGGATAAGTGCCAAAAACGACTCCGATAAGGATAGCTATGATGGAGATCACAAGTAGCGTGCTGAATGTGTACGCTGCCTGAAAGGGAACTTTTGTAACAGCCCTGATAATGGGAATGGCTGCCATTGTGCCAATGACACCGACAATCAAACCCATGAAACTTCCAAATGCAGATACGGTGATTGATTCCGCCAGAAAGAGAAACAGAATATCCTTCTTGGAGGCGCCCACGGCCTTTCGTACGCCGATCTCCGTTGTTCGTTGGGTCACGGAGATAAGCAAGACATTCATGACACCAATGCCGCCAACCAATACCGATATTCCGACAATCATCCCCATGATGACACGGAACAAAAGAAAGCCTTGCTCCGCCTGCTTTAGTCGCAACTGGTTGGTTGATATGTTGAACTCATCTTTACCATACTTTTTGGTAAGCCAGGTCTGAATCGCCTCCTTGACGGTATTTACGTCCAACGTAGAGGCTACATCAATGACCATCTCCGGTGGATTGTCATGAAGTTCTTTTGTCGGGAAGAGCGTGATGGGTACCGCCACGTGAGCATTTCGCTCATCCATGCGCGCAGCCACGCCCACTACACGAAAATGTATCCCCCTGATCAGTACTTTTTGATTGAGGATAGAAAGTGAATCGAATCCCGAGGCCATTAAGAATAGTCCGTTAACAACCGCCACGGAATCTCCTTGAAGAAGGTCGCGTTCCGTGAAGAGCCTGCCAGTTAAGGCATCTTTAACAAGCGGATGTATGGCAACCCCTGTACCTGTGATTCGTGTGCCAATTTTTTTACTTGTTTTTTCTAATACCACTTCTGCGGTGAGGTGGGTCAAAAGGTAGAAGGTAGCCTTCTGTGGAACGACGCGTTGTGCCTCGAGCATGTCCTTGTAGTCGATTGTACTATAAGTGTCCCTGAGAATATTCACGTCATTGACAGACAGTGACGTCCGGCTGTGAACGGTCACGGCATTCAATGAAGTGGTCGTGGAAATTTGTTCTTTCGCGAATTCTTCCATACCGTCGATGAGTGAAAGGATGGCGACAAGTGCAGCGACGCCGATCACGATGCCCAGTACGGACAATAGCGTATGAAAGAAGCGTGCACGTATATTTTGGATTGCAAGCAGGAAGGATTCGCCGATTTTTTTGAGCATAGTAGCTGGCTGTGCTATCGAGACGACCTTGTAAGTCGATTGTTACAGGCAAAGTCACGTATTGCGGCTGAAATATATGAAAAGAAGCCTTTGATGATTCCGGGGAGAACTGGTGAGAGTCATGAGTAAGTTTTCCAAACCAGTATCTTTTGACAACTATCGAATATTGTGCTATCCGTGCCGACAGCGATCCTGACGTTTTTACACCCCAACTTGCGGATTCAGGCACCTGTTTATGTGTCCATTTTAAAGGGAACAGTGCAAGAAGCCAGCAATCGGCATTACCCGTTTTTACGGCATCGTCTTTGACGAATACTCAGAGATTTGAATACATCCTAATAACATCATGTAAATCCCAATCAAATGGCTACCATCATCAGCTCACTGCAGAGATCGATGCAGTCCGAACACGCTGCTACCCGCAAATGTGTGGAGCGTATTCCGGCTACCATGTATGAATTTAAACCTCATCCCAAATCAATGGTGATGGGATACCTCGTACACCTGGTCTGCGACATTCCGAATTGGCTTGCCCACATGATGGACGAGGATGTTATCGATCTCGCCAATTTCAAGAAAGAGAGTCCTAAGACGTCAGAAGATATGGTTGCCTATCTGGATAAGAACATCACGAAGGCCGTCGCTGCGTTCGAACGACTTAAAGAAGACCGCCTGGACAAGCCTTTCAATCTCGTATCGGGCACTCAAAAGCTGAGTACTATGCCCAGAGTGGACAGTCTCACGAGCACAATAAATCATTGGGTACATCACAGAGGTCAACTCACGGTGTACATGCGTCTTAATAACATCGCAGTGCCGTCGATTTATGGGCCATCAGCAGATGAAACTCCGTGGCAGAAATAAGTTAGACTTCAAGTCACCGTTTCGTTGTTGTCGCGCGGGACTTTATTCCGCTACGAGACGGTTCACGAGCTGACAAGACACCAAACATAAATTGCATCGGGGTAGCCGCTGAACAGATCGGGGAGATTATCGCTTAGTGAGGAGCAAAGGCGAGACGTTATGCATTCAGCGTGTTTACCCATTTCACAGTGACGCGCAGTTGGCCGACATGCCGTTGAGCGTGTTCAGCCGCGTGAAACAATAAGCCGATCACGGTAGTAGGAATTTGCTGACGCCCGATCCCCCGGGGTAACAGCAGGTCATCATCAGGAACAGACTCCAACTGGCTGACTGCAAGTGTCACTTGTCGATGGAATGCATTCACCAGTTGCAAAACGGTTTCATTTCCAGGTGTACTTTCAAACTCAAGGTAGTTGAATTGTTGTTGGGTTAAATGCTCGCCCCTGGCGTACGTGTATAGGCGATCCAGCATACCCGTGAGATGACGAAGGTGGAATCCCACAGATGCCAATCCCGCAGGTTGTATCCAAAGTTTCTCGGCATTAAAATTCTCCAATGCTTCGCTGACTTCCTCGCTGGCTTGTAGTAGCGCGTGCGCCACGGGTTGTAGGAACGCCGGGACTCCTGTAACAGGTCCACGCATCCACACTTCAGACTTTTTCATTTCGAGGGTTTGATTTTATGTAAAGTACGCTTATTGTGATGGATGCACAAGAGACAGACGGCGGCCGATTTATCAGTGGCTGCAGTGAGCTATCGCAGGACTATGTAGCCAATGCAGATAGCATTAAGATGGATTGTGCCTCGTTCCAAGAGATACCAACCTCGTTTTAGGTCTATGTAATGTTTCCAGCAGTTATCATGCTGTAAATATCGACTCTTCGTTGCATTATGCGAGAAAGGCAGTCGAGTTATCGGAGCACCTGCAATACAAAAATGCTATTAAGACTACCAACGAGGGAGTACAGGTGACCTTGAACACAATGTGGGTTGAAGGGGCTATCGGCATCTCGGTAGTCGGCAATGGCGTGCGTATTCCTCAGGATTGCTGGAACGTCTCTTTGACGTTGGGCATAAGCGCTCTACTACGGGAACGGCCAACGACAAGGTTAGTGACTTAGGGCCTATATGGGTAAGGAATTTGCGAACGGGGACACAATCTCAGTGAGGACCACGATCGAAAAGCGATCGATATTTTATTATTTTGAGAATGCCCGCACACATTCAACCGTATTGGTAATTCTTTGTGGTAATTTGCAGGGTACTCACCACCATCAAAATGCTTCGTCAATTTTTGCTCATCGCTATCACTGTATTCATTCTTTCATGTCGCCCCGAGCCCACGTCTACAGCGTTGCCGCTGGAGGGAACCTGGGAACTCCTTTCCGAAACCAGGATCGAGAGGGGTGATACAACGTTCACACCTGCATCGAAGGATCAGAAGATGATCAAGATCATCAATAGGGATCATTTTGCATTCCTGCGCCACAATCTGAATGCAAAGGGCGATTCAGCAGCCATGTTTGTCGCTGGCGGTGGCCCATATACGCTGGTGGAGAATGTCTACACAGAGCACCTCGAATTTTTTGTAGACCGTGCCTGGGAGAATCACGACTTCAAGTTTACCATTGATATTAAAAATGATACGCTGATTCAGCAGGGCGTTGAGAAACTTGAGGGCACTAACATCGACAGATATATCATAGAGCGTTACGCGCGGGTGAAGAACTGAAGTTCGCGATGTTAGCGTGGATGTTGTCTCCGCGTGCAGGTTAGACCTTACTATCACCCCCACTTTTCCTCAACGCAAAGGTTGTCATTTTTGAATCGGATGAATAACAATCCACTATGCTGTTCATCTGGGTGCGAAGGTGTGCTTGGCTTCTTTGTGGAACAAGAATAGCTATGGCGATTTTGACGGAGGCCTGCAAATGCGGCTCTTGAGCAATCTCCACATCGCTGTGACTATGCAAATGACGGTCGTTGCTTAGCTCGGGCAACAGGACGTTTTGATAGGCTGTATCGCCCAGGGATGTAGCCGAGACTCGCTAGCCACACACAACGGGACAGCAAGCTTCATAAAAGTTTTTCATGCATTCCAACGTTTGGTACAGGGGCTTCGTCTAACCCCTGAACACAAAAACCACACGCATGAAATTCCCTCACCTACAATGCAACAAAGCCTACGCGGCGTCGTTCCGGATCATATTTCTATTCGCGCTGCTGGTCACTGGCTGTGACTCCTTTGAGTCAGATGTCACCGATCCTGTTGTCCAGGTTTCTGAAGATGAACTTTATGTGCTTGCCGGAAGTGAAGTAATAATTGATCTCAAGGCCCTCGTATCGGCCAACTTCGCAGGGAAACTATCCGTTACCGGGGAACCCCGACAAGGAACATTGCACACGATCACCGATGGCCTCTTGCGTTACAAGCCCGATCAGGGACTTAGACGCACGCGTGATAAATTTGAATTCACGGTGTTTACCGACAACAACAGCATCGCGACACGAGACACTGTTTACATTAACATAGAAACCGACTCCACGAACCTCCCCTGTAGAATATATCCAAATGCCGATTACGTAAATGGCCTCAATAGCGGGACGACGACCATAGACGTTCTAAAGAACGACATACGCTGTGGACATAACGTCTCCGTGGAAGTATATCAGCCTACGCCAAACTTTCTACCCAGTCATGGAACAGCAGCAGTGAATGGAACCAACATTGTATATACACCTGGTTCTTCTTTTACTGGCAAGGACACATTAATCTATAAGGTAATCAACAAACAGGACCCTGCGTCTTTTGGCTATGGGTTTGTCTACATCAATCGAGATTCGACCTGCCGCTTCGATTTGGTTGACGATAATTACCGACTTGACACGTTGTATAGTCTGGAATCATATTTTCTGAATGTATTCGCGAATGACCTCGTTTGTGATTCACTGGATACCTACACCATAAGTGTGCTGGATGGCCCGTCGCATGGCAATGTTTTTCTAACGGACAGCGGATTTACATATCGGCCTTATGATCGGATGTCTGTAGTTTCCGACGAATTTAAATACGCTCTCCGGAAAGGGGATGTTCACAAAACTGCGCATGTTACCCTTAGCGTTGATCCGCAAACGACGCCCTGCCAGTTTCAGGCTGAGTCCGACACCATCGACATCACTGCACTCAGCACGTCTCTTGTTTATCTGGATGTACTGCGCAACGACCAGCTTTGTGACTCGCTGAAGACAATCACCATTGCGCTGGATCCGAAAAATGGTACCGCGTTCATCGACGGCAGTACGAAACGGATCGGATACAATCGCGTGGTGATGAAGTCTGATTCCCTGCAATATGAAATTTGCAATGGAAAGGATTGCAGCCGTGCAACGGCCTACATCGAGCAAGGCGAATGACGCCCCTGCAATCAGTCGAGCATCAAAAGAGCATGCATTAATGCACCATTATAAGGATCTGTTGGCAGGATGTCATAAAGAGGATGCGCAGTCACAACGCATCCTCTATGACCTTTTTAAGTCGCGTCTCATGGGGCTTTGTCGCCGTTACACCGCAAACCGGGAGGAAGCCAAGGATGTGTTACAGGAGGCATTCATCAAAGTGTTTCGAAAGATTCGCGATGTGACGGACCACGAAAAGCTTGAGTCGTGGATGAAGACGATCGCCGTAAATACGGCTATAGATCATTTTCGAAAGCGGGCAGCACAAAGATTAGAACCTATTGATGACGCGATATGCCACGACATCGTTGTCAGCAATACCATTCAGATTAACGACGACCTGTTAGTTTCTATGGTCAACGAATTGCCGGATGGCTGTCGGGTGGTATTCAACCTGTTTGTTGTAGAAGGTTATAGTCACGCGGAAATTGCAGAGCTGCTCCAGATAGGTGAGGGGACATCGCGGTCGCAGTTGAATTATGCAAAATCCTTATTGAAAAGAAAACTCAAATGTCACGACGTGACACAGTATTATGAAAAATTTGCCTGACGAGGAACTGTTCGATAAGTTGAAGGTCCAACTTCAGAACTTCAGGGAAGAGCCAGACGCTGATGCATGGGATGAGATAAATGCGGCTGTTGGCAAGACTGCAGCACCGGCCGATTCCATTTACAGGCAGTATGCGCTCGTGCTTGTTGCATTGTTGCTATCAGCAGTGGCACTTTTGGAAATTCAGCAGCCCTTCGGTGATATGGCCACTGACCTTCGCCGGAAGGATAATAAAATTGTCGGGAACGATCTCCTTCTCCATAAGGGCGCTGATTCGTCCAAACTTAGCGGAAAAGGAAATCGTAAAGATCAATACGATGTTCCAGCTGCACACTTGAAAAATGCCGACGGTCGACCTCACTCAAACGTGATCACTGAAGACAGCGCTACTCCGGCGTTCATCCCATTCTCCAGTCGTCACGATACGAGTCAAGTCGATGTTGCTGGCGGTCAGAGCAATCTAATTGACGGCACCATGTTACAGCGTCAAGGTGTTGATTCAATTCACTATGCTGCTGAACCTGCAACAGACAACTTCCTGGCATCTAATCCTGGAAGCTACTCAACTATTGAGGGCTTGCCCCAGACGAGTAAAGTGGTCGCTACAGATTCAACAAAAATCACGACTGTTGCCATCGACACCTCGTCAGAAGCAGGCAATGTGACGGCTTCCAAACTTCGGAGGTCCGGCCGTTGGCGCGTATACGGACTTTTCACACCGTCTTTAACTTTTCATCAAGTAAGCCCGACATCGTCCGATGAAAAAACCTTTCTCCGCATGAACAGTCCGGGCGTACTCTCTGGGGAGCGCCTGTCTTTCTCGTTCGAGGGGGGCGCTCAAGTTTATCTGAGCAAAAGACTTGCGGCTTTTGCTGGATTGACGTACTATCAACAGGCTATAGATATATCATTGGAACAACTTGAGGGCGGAACGCACAGCACTGCGGGACGCGGTTCTGGGGATTTCAGCTTTGTACCCAATACGGTTACCACGACCATTAACTACAGCATTCACAATGTTGGCGTCGTTTCCGGTCTTTCTTACGTTGTCAGTACAGGAAAAATTCTGCACCAATTGGGGGGCGCGATTCAGTATGAGTTTGGTGTCGGAAAGTCATCGTCCGAAGTTACACGTAAGCCTTCCAGTCATTTCTTTAACTTTAGGATATTCTATCGCGCTGAGTATGGCATAAATGAACGCATAAGCATATTTGTACAGCCTACGTTTTCAAGGACGTTGACAGGTGATGAACTGCTCGATCGCGCCGTGGACGTGAAGCAAAGTCGCGCAGGCATTGGTTTTGGTATTTTGTATCGGTTCGATTAACTGTCGAAAGTATGGCCGCGTTGTCTAAAAGCGTTTGTCAGTAAGTTGCTGGTGACGTAATTAAAGCCGCGACACTTTGCGATTCGCTTTTACGATTGCGCCATGCGCATGGTTGGAATTCTCGATTGTGTCATTGAATCTGACTGGCATGACGAGCAATTAATTTCCAGGTCTTACCCGATTTGAGGTAGACCCCTGTGTACGCCATGTTTGCCGTCATTTTTGAACCGCTAACTTCTATATTGAATACTCCTTTGCCGACCAGCACAGCCGTGTTTCCAAAGTCTGTGACGGTGCAATGCATTTGAGTTTAGAACATTACATGCCGGATAAGTGTACACTTATTTTTGCGACGCTGCACTAATGCTGCCCTATCTGAATGGATCATCGGGCCATTCATCACCATGCGTTTTGTTTCCCCGTTTCTACTCTCTATTTTGAACCCCTTTAGTACTGATTCTACTCCCATGTCTTCCACTGCTTCAGGTGACTCTTTTTCTACATCTTCCCGCTTTCTGTCGCTGGATGTTTTCCGGGGTATGACAGTCGCCGGAATGATTCTCGTAAATACACCGGGGAGTTGGAATTATGTATTCGCTCCGTTACGGCACGCGCCGTGGAATGGATGCACACCCACCGATCTTGTGTTTCCCTTTTTTCTATTCGCCGTTGGCAATGCACTAAGCTTTTCAATTTCAAAATATCAGGCACTTTCACCTTCGGCTGCAGTCAGAAAGATCCTCATACGTAGTACGCTCATCTTTTTGATCGGCCTGCTGTTGAACTGGTTCCCGTTCATTCGCTGGCAGGAAGGGGCGTTCGTTCCGAAAGTGTTCGAAAACTTGAGGATCTACGGCGTGTTGCAGCGGATTGCATTGGCTTATCTTGGCGGCGCCTTGATTGTCCATTTCTGGAAGCCCGCCAAGGCTTTCGTGATAAGCATCGTGTTGCTTGTCAGTTACCACATCATCATAATTGCCTTTGGCGACCTTACCCTGGAAGGCAACGCCGTTCGTAAACTTGACCGTTGGATGTTGGCTGACGCGCATCTGTATAAAGGATATTTCAGCACAGTACTGAATGAAAATATTGCCTTTGACCCCGAAGGCCTGTTAGGAGCGCTTCCCGCCATGGTATCGGTCGTGTTTGGTTTCCTGGCCGGCGCCTATATCAGAAAGCATGGCAAATCGTATCAGATGATTGCGCACCTGACGGTTGCCGCTATGTTGTTGACATTCATCGGACTCTGCTGGGATTTGGCGCTTCCGATCAATAAGCCCATCTGGAGCAGTTCGTACGTGCTTTATACTTCGGGACTTGCGCTGACAATTTTGTCTATTATACTTTTCTTCACAGAAATGAAGGGTTATCACACCTGGACTTCGCCGTTTGTGCTCTTTGGAAAGAATCCGTTATTCATCTTCGTGATGTCGGGAGTGTTGGTGAAGATCTATGGGCTGATACATATTGGTGAAAGCGGCTTATACGGAGCGTTGTATTCAGCGGTGTTTCAGCCGATAGCGGGAGACTATCTTGGCTCATTGCTCTTTGCCATTGCTCACGTGCTGCTGTTCCTTATGGTGGCGCGTTTCCTTGACCAGCGGAAGATTTACGTCCGCGTGTAGGACAGCCTTGCCTAATTTGCATCCAACGCACGATCTATAATCTTTGTGAGATTGGCCTCCACGCGCGCCTCATGCTGTTCATCACCGACGCCGCCAGTGCTCCTTGCATAGATTTTTCCATTGCGATCAAGGAATAGCTGTGTTGGATAAATCTTGATGAACTTCATATTGTTCTTTCGGAAGGATTCTGAAATCGGAACCACTTCGAACGCAATCATGTCTTGCAAAGTCGTTCCTGAGCCCTTCGACTATACCCGTAAACACATATGGATTGATCTCTTCGATTTTTTTGCAGTTATTACCCGTTGCCTGGCTCATTTGAAGTCAAATTTTTGTCTCTTGATGTCTCGACTAAAATTCTCTTGCCATTGAACTTACGTGCAGTCCTATTCAGCCTGACAGTAAACTTGTCACTTACTTATCCCATTTCTGTCAGTGCTCAGGAAACGTCGCCCGTCATCAGGGGAGACTTCGCCGACCCATCTATCATCAAGGCAAATGGTGCATTCTACGCCGTGGGCACCTCTTCTGAATGGGCTCCTCATTATCCGATATACCGTAGCACGAATCTCACTATGTGGAAGCAAACAGGGTATGTGTTCGACAAACTTCCTGAATGGACCTCAGGTTCATTTTGGGCGCCTGAGTATTTTTTTCACAATAACACCTACTACATCTACTATACCGCCCGTCGTAAATCGGATAACATATCGTGTATCGGCGTGGCCACATCTCAATATCCGGACAAAGAGTTCAAAGACCGCGGTATCGTGGTCGCTTTCGGCAAGGAAGCCATCGATGCCTATGTATACAAGGAGAACAATGAACTGTTCATGACGTTCAAAGCGTACGGTCTCGACAATCGGCCGATTGAAATTCTGGGTAGCAAATTGAGCAATGATGGCTTAAAGATGGAGGGCGCGATATT
>Ga0164241_10005753_pt1 | contig 11476 bp, 11 predicted proteins | sample OricomyardsoilBY_FD_108780 | JGI IMG/M metagenome (GOLD analysis project Ga0164241, IMG submission 108780) | Backyard soil microbial communities from Emeryville, California, USA - Original compost - Back yard soil (BY) | ecosystem: Environmental > Terrestrial > Soil > Unclassified | place: USA... | reverse complement strand
TTGTCGCCGATCGAGCTGCTACAGCCCAACACCGACTATCGAATCGACGTGTCGCTACCTAACGGCGAGATGGTCAAGGGCGTCAGCTTCACGACTGGCGATGGTCCGTTCGAAGGAACGCCGTCGCCTCCGAACGCGTCGTTGCAGCACTACCAGTTCGCCCCCGGCGTTCCCCTGTCGAGCTGCAGCCCTTCGCAAACGGGTACGTGCGTCGCGCTGGCGAGTGACTGGCCCAAGCGGCTCCAGGCCTTGATGGTTGTGATCGTGAACGCCGGCTACGCCGGCGATTTCGTGAAGGGTGAACCGGCTACGCCGGAGTAGGTGAAGGGTGAACCGCCTGCGGCGGGTTTGGTGAAGGGTGAACCGCCTGCGGCGGGTTTGGTGAAGGGGTTGAACGTTCACGAAATCCGGCGCAGCCGGTCCACCCTCTCCGAGCACAGCGAGGTTCACCGTCCACGATCCCCGAGCGCAGCGAGGTCCACCCTTCACCGTCCACGATCCCCGAGCGCAGCGAGATCCACCCTCCACCCTTCACGATCACGCGATCATCGAGAGCGGAAGTCGCGCGCTCCGATCGACTCTTTTAGAGCGCCGCGTCGAGGCGCTCGTTGGTGCGTCGGTTCATGCTTCCGAGCAGCCGCCACACAATCTTGGAGCGTCGGATCTTGATCCGTCATGACTCGGCCTCGAGTTAACGTTCATTGGGCTCAGTTGTGCTGCGTGTGCCATACCAAGTTGGCAGAATTACGACGAATTTAGAGCCATTAATGCTGTCTGCAGCGGCACCTGGCGGACGGGCCGCCGCCCCGATGTGCGGCGGCCCGTGCAGCAACCGCTACGCCCGCGAAAGCACGACCAGGCGTGCCAACCAGGCGGTCCAGCGGGTCCCACCGTGCCGTTGCGTTGTGGTGTAGGATTGCGCGGCGATTTGGCGTTTAGGAGGGTTCGATGAACACCATTGGTCTACGTGGCGTCGGCGGCTTCGTGATCTGCGCAATTTCGCTGACGCTCGCGTGCAGCGACGACAGCAGCAAGGACGCGCCTGGAGCAGGCGGAACCGCCGGCTCTGCCTCCACGGCACAGGGCGGTAAGGGCACGGCCGCTGGTAGCGGCGGCTCCAGCGCGACTGCAGGCTCGGGCGGCACGAGTGCTGCGGGCGCGGCCGGCGCCGCCGGTGGGGGCATCGACACCACAGGCAAAGAAGAAGTCTGGGTCGACGCGATCGCCTCCGAGGGATTGAGTTGCGACCAAGTGTGCGCTGAGGCTGGCAACACCTGCGCGCCCGTCTGCGGAGATGACGATGATACAGCGGTGGAGACTCTGTATCGCATCGTTGGCGAAGGCGGATTGGTGCTTCAGAAGCAGCCCGCCTTCGATTTTTGCGATCAGCCTCCAGCGCCGACCATGACGTTCAACATGGAAGCGGACGAGTACAACCTGATTGGCTTCCGCTGCTGCTGTCTGGCGCTTGCCGTCACCCGCGTGATGGGCGACCCGACGAATCGCATCACCTGCAACGACGTGTGCGCCGCCGAGGGCCTCACGTGCCACGAAGAAACGGACTGGACTGTCGGCACTTCCGGCATGCTCCAGACGTTCTCGGCGGTGCCCAGCGAAATGCGCCTAATCCTCGGCGATTGTGACGAGGTCCCGCGGGCGTCGGTCAATCGCATCGGCGTCGACGAACCACTGGTCGCATACCAATGCGGCTGCGTGCCCTAAGTTGCAGTTGGTGCCGCCTAGAGCTTCTGAAATTCCGCTTCTGTTTGATCCGGGCTTTGCTGATCCGTGAGGTAGAGGGCCGTTCCGGCCTGGGTGCTCGACGGTCCCACGCGCCACGTGAAATGGCGAGTGGCTGTGTAGTAGTCGGTCGTTGTCGCATCTCCCGAGCACGGCGTCACCGTCTTCTGCCCGCTCGTTGGTTGAAACGTCAGCTGGTTACCGTCGACGCCAATGACACCTTGGCTATTCACCGCCGTGCCTGCGTCGCCGTCACAAAAAGCGCTGTTGATGGTGAAGCCATTCGTGGCGCTGCCGTCCGCTGCGAAGGTCCATTCGTTGGTGACGCCAATACCCGTGGCGACCGCGAACCAATCGCCAACCAGCGCCGCGGGGACATCGGTCGTCGCGACCGTTTGCTGAACTGCCATGATGCCGTCAGCGCCGCTTGCGGCGCCCGTGAAGGCGCGAGCGGCTCCGCTTTCATCCGCGACAACTCCGATGTAGTCGGAATCGTCAACCTCGCCGCTCTCATTCATGTCTTTCCAAAAGAGCACGAGGTAGGTCAGGCCACCCTCGAGGCTCGCGAGCGCATAGGGGCCGCTTGGGCCGGACGTGCTCACCTGAACGGCCTGGCTCTTCTGCTCGTTGCATTCGCCGTCAATCCACGCGCAGCCGATGACGACGGTGCCCTCGACGTCGCCGCCTTTCGGCGCGTAAACCACGCCTTCGAGTGAAAACACTCCCGAGGAATCCGGGGCTTCGCCGCCTCGCCCCGCTTCGTCGCCTCCGCTCGTCGAGCCCCCGCCGGAAGCCGGCGGTGCACCAGCGTCGCCTGCTTCGTCGCCACCCACGGCCGAGGGTTGGCCTGCCGCTTCACCACCGACTCCGGCGTCCGGGTGCTTCGACTTCAAATCGTTGGAGCTGCAACTGGCGGCCGCCACCAAGAGAAATACCGCGCCCCAAGCCATGATCTTTTTCATGTGACCTTCTTTCGAAAAACGCCAACTGCACCAGCTCGGCTGAGCCGGCGCGCTCTAAAGCCGCAAAGCGCCACCAGCGCGAGGACCGTGAACACGGCCGAGGGGTGTGACCCGCCCGGCACGTTGCAACCGCAGCCGCTCCCACCGGACTCGTCGGCGCGCTCGTTCGCTCCGCCAGCGCCTGCCGAGTCGTCGGGGCCAGGGGCCGCGCCCGCGCTTCCACTGCCGCCCGAGCCCTTGCCAGCGGACGCGATGCCGGCATTGACGTAACGAATGACGGTTTTGTCGAGGGCCTCGTCGTGGCCGACGGTCACGGCGCGGCGCGGCGACTTGAAAAAATCCTGTACCGTGCCGTCGAGCCAGAGCTGGTCATTTTCGGCGTGGATGGTCTCGAGCTGGAGCAAGCCGCCGAGCGTGAGCACGCCTTGCACTTGGCGTAGGTGAGACGTGAGTGCCGAGAGCTGGTCGATGGCGCTTCGGTCTCCACTGGCGGCCGCGGTCTGCAGCGGCGCGAGCTGGAGCGTGAGCTCTTCGTAGTCGGCGTTGGCCTGGGCGAGCGTGCCGAGCGGCTCGCCGAACAACTGAGTAAAAAACTGCGCTACCTCGTCGACGGTGGCGTCGGTCATGTACGCCGAGACCGCGTAGTCCGGCTCGGGTGGTGGCAGCGCGCGGATGATGCGGTCGTACATGAGCAGGCGGTCAGCGGGGCTGAACACCTCTTCGTCGGCGAACGACTGCATCACGTCGAAGCGCGCGTCCCTGATGCTCGCGACGAGCAGGGGATTGTTCTCGTCTGGTGTGAGCGGTTGGGTGGGCGCGTAGTCCGCCGCCTTGCGACCTTCCGCGAGAGTGGCGGCCAAGTCACGATCGGCCTGCTCGGGAGCTTGGTCGAGCGCGTTGGCGGCGCTGACGGCGAGCGGCGCATCCGTACCGAAGAAGAAGCTCTTGGCCTTTTCCAAAAAGCCTTCTGGCGGCTCGCCGACGCGCTTCATGTAGGCCAGCGCCAGGTCGTTCAGTAGTGGGCTGTCGACATCGAGCGCGCCCTGGAACAGCGCTCGTGTCGCTGGATCGGAGTCGCCCTCGAGCTGAGCGAGCAAGCTTGCCAGCTCTCCCTCCATCAGTGAGGCTCGCAGCTCGCAATCCTCCGCCGCGGTGTCGCCCAGGCACTCTTCCTCGAAGCCGACGTCGGGGGCGACGCCTGCCTCCTCGGAGCCGCTGCTGCGTATGACGTCTGCAGCGGCGCGCGCTGGGTACAGGCAGCAGCACAGGCTCGCAAAGAGCGCGAACATGGCGAGCCGTGCCCGGCGCCAATCATGCCGTTGGGTGCTCATGGTTGGGCGCCTCCCTTCAGTTTGTAACGCTTGATTTGGTCGAGCAGTTTGTCGGCGCGTTTTCGGAACGCTTCGGTATTTTTGTCGGTCGTGCAACGGAGCTGCATCGTCTTGAGCGCGTTCGCGGCCGCCTGCACCGAGTAGCGGTAAGCAGAGATGTCTTCTTCCATCAGCGAGCCGAACGTCGTGGCAAGCTTGGTGGTGCTGCGCTGGCGCTGCAGGCACATTTCCTGGTGCACCGCCTCGTGGCCCATGTCGCTATCCCAAAGCTCGAGGCAGCCCTTGGCTTTACCTTTCCCCGAGTCGGGTGTCCGAGTGTCCTTGCCGTTGCCTCGGCCGAAGTCGACGTAGCCGAAGCAGTCGTTGCGATTGGTGTGCATGCCGCTCCAGTTGCCGCGTAGCTCCGGCTTCGGCGTCACACCGAGCTCGTCGCACTCCGCGTTCTTGGCGGCGGCGTCGACCTTTTCGGCCACCTTGGACGCAAACTGATCGTAGGCGTCTTGAGCCAGGTCCTCGCCTTTAGCCGTCGAGTCTGCCTTTTTCGCGTCCGCTAACGCCTGATTGTAGAGGCCACCGTTGTACGAAACCCCCTGACGCTTGCCCGCGCGCCCCTTCTTACTCCGCGGCGCGTTGGCGATATAAGTCTCGTAAATGAGCTTTTTCTCCGCCAGCTCGAGCTTGAAAGCGCACAGCAAGTCGTAGTCGCACTTGGTGTCGTCGGTGATGCACTGCATCGGCTGCGCCAACGCGACCCCCAGTGGGGCAAGCACTAGGGCCGACAGCCCTGCCACGACGTGAAGGTATCGATTGGTGCGGGTGGGCTTCATGGGACTAGATCTCGACTTTCCGAGGTTTGCTGCGCAAGCAAGAGGCGGCGCACCGCGCTCAGGCGCAGGCGCACGTCGAAGCTCGTGGGATCACGCTGGAGTGCTCGCTCGAAGGCGCGCTCGGCCGCCGACAGCTCGTGCTGATGCGCCAGCAGCGTGCCGAGGTTGACGAGCGGTCGGAGCTTTCGCTCAGTGCGCTCGGCGGCGTCGCGCCACAGCGCGATCGGATCGCGGTACAGCTGCGCGCGCGCGCGCGTGAGCGGAAACCAGAGCAAGAAAGTTGCGGCTAGCACCAAGCTCGCGCCTGCGTTCAAGCGGGGGTGCCGCGCGAGGCGGGGAGCAATCGCGACCGCGGCCAGCGCCAACAGCGGCGCCAGACTCGCCGAGAACGGCCGAGCCGTCAGCGGGTCGAGCTTCGGAATTAGGCTGTGCTGCGGGAGCAAGAAGCACAGCCAGAGCAGGGCGAACACGCGCAGCCGCTGGTAGCGGTAGGCGAGCCACAAGGCAGCGCCGTAGAGCACGATTGTGCCCAGAATCAAGGCCAGGCGGCTCATGCCGCTAGGCGCAAATTCGATGTCGGGCGTGAACGCACCCGGGCTCGTCAGCAGCATCCAGGTGCCACGCGTCGGCGCGGCCCATTGCAGCCCCAAGCGATCCCAAGCGTCCGTCACGCTCAGCGCCGAAGTCACCAGCCTACGCACACCGCTCGAGCTGGCCAGCACCAGTACCCCGGCCCCGAGGGCCGCCACGGCGGCGGCAATCAGCCGTTGCACCGAGACGTGCCGCTCGTGCGCCACCAACAGCGCGCAGGCCAGGAGCCAGGGCAGCGCGCTCTCACGCGCGAACAGCGCGAGCAGAGCGCTGACGAGCGCCAAGTTGGCTCGCCCGCGCACCAGCGACCAGGCGCTCGCCAGCATGAAAAACATCGCCAAGAGCACGGGGCGCCCCGCCAACGCTACGACCGTTTCGGCGTGAACGGGGTGCACTGCCCACACGCTAGCCAAGAGCAGCGCCAGCGTGGCGGGCACGTCGGCCGCTTCCAACAGTCCCTTGAGCCAGGCCACGCATCCGCCGAACAGCAGCGCATTCAGCACGCGCCGGGCGCCGGCGCTGTCGGCTCCCAGCGTGCTCTCGAGCGCGTAGCTGAGCTTGGTCAGTGGCCGCAGCGTGTGCGGCAAGAGCCGCCACCAGTCAGCGAGCGACTGGGAAGCGGCATCACCCACAGGGGTGTTGAAGTCGTCGTACTGGTAGGGCGCAGCGAGCGCCGGCAGCCAGGCGAGCAGGACGAGAGCGGCGGCGAGAGCCGGCACCCACGCCTGCCAACCGAGCCGACCCTGCCCCACCTCGAAACGCTGGGCTACGGATCTTCCCATCGGTGGTGAGCTCGACCTCGGTGGGAACGTCGGCGGCGACATCGACGAAGTAGAGGACCGGGCACGGCAGCATCTTCCGGAATCGAGGCGGGCGTCGCCATACTCGTTTCGCCCCACGGATTGGGTCCCCCTTGGCGACGCGAAGCGCTATACCTGCGCCTCGCATGGCGCGTGTGAACGGAATCCGGGCCGCCACCGCTATCGGCGTGGTCGAGGCGGCCTACCGGCTCCACGGCTCGGAGAGCACCTGGCTCGAGGCCGTGATCGAACAGGCGGCGGGGGACTTGGACACCGGCTGCGGCGTCTACGGCTTCACCGGTAACGACTCGGCGCCGGACTTTGCGAAGAGCCCCGTGTTCGTTCAGCGCGACCTGAATGCCGAATTTCTTTCGCGCATCGCCACGCTGAACGCGGAGGCACCCAACGCTATCTTCGAGCTGCTGAAGAAGCAGCTGGTCACGTGTGGCGGGCTCGAGCAGGTGCTGGGCTCGGCGTCTCCGGTCGTCGCTCACTTTCGCGGCCTGATGGCGAGCGCCAACATCGCTGACGGCTTCTGCATGTTCGCGCAAGACGCTCGCGGAGGCAGCGTAACCTTGTCCGCGCCCTCCCGCGAAGTGGTCGCGCCCCCGCCGCGCGTGCGCGGCGTGTGGCAGCGTGTCGGCTTGCACGTCGTCGCTGGTCTCAGGCTCCGGCGCCTGCTGGCCGTGTCCGGCGTCCGTCGCGATGCCCTGTTCTCACCCTCGGGCAAGCTCGAGGACGCAACCCCTGCCGTAGCGGATGACGACGAAGCTCGCCGGGCGCTCGTCGAAGCTGTCCGCTCGATGGAGCATGCCCGTCGCGCTGACGTGCGCACGTCGCCCGAGCGGGCGCTCGAGCTGTGGCAGGCGCTGGTGGCCGGGCAGTGGTCGCTGGTGGACCACTGGGAGCTCGGGGGGCGCCGCTACGTCGCGGCCTATCCGAATCGCACCGGCTTACGCGATCCACGCGCACTGACCCCGACCGAACAGAGCGTGCTGCGTTACCTCGCGCTCGGCGCGACGAACAAGGAGCTGAGCTACGCGCTAGGCTTGCCCGAAAAAACCGCTTCGAACGCCGTCAGCCAAATCCTCAAGAAATTACGCGTCAAATCGCGCGTCGAGATCGCGGCCTTGTTCGAAGCCCAGCGCGCGACGCGCTTCGACCTATCCGTTGGCGACGAGTCGCTGGCCGTTGTCGAGGTCGACGTGAGCTTGGCTAAAAATCTCGCCGACAGGCTCACTGGCGCCGAACGAGCGATCGCCGAGCGCGTCGCAAGCGGCTGGAGCAATCAGCGCATCGCCGCCGAGCGCGGCGTCGCCCCCAGCACCGTCGCCAAACAGCTCCAAGCCATCTACGACAAGCTCGGCGTCGAAAATCGCAGCCGCCTGGTACGCGCTATCACCGAAGGTAAATAGTCGGCCCGGGCGCAATTGAGCGTCCTCTCCTCTTGGTGATCAGGGCAGCGACGCTTCGAGTCGCCGGTCGTGATCGTCGAGGCGGAAGTCTCGCGCCTCAATGGAGTTTTTTAGGGCGCCGACCTGTCCCGGCCTGGCGAGTTGCGCTTCACTCCACGAGCTTGGGGACCGGCCCCAGCTGGGGACTACCCGACCATTTGGCCTGTGCTCTCCGAGCGTCGCACACGGCGTCCGCCGCGGGCGTTCCGACGACGGGAAGCCCTAGGTCCGCCAAGATGCCGGCGTCCACGTCCGTCGGGTAATAACGCTTCTGATAGCGAGTCGGCGTTCCATGCATCAGATCGAGGTCGAGATCGCTGCCTGGCGCGGGTGAAACGTTGCCCAGGTGGTCCACGATCTGCTTGTTCAAAGGAACCTTCGAGCCATACGCGGCCTCGGCCTCAACACCGGAGAAGTAGTAGTAGCCACCGGCGAGCGTCGCATGTTCGTCGTAGAGGAAGCTGTAACCTGGAAGGTTTCCAGTCGAGGAATCCATAGCACCCGAGAAAGCGATTGCGTGCCCCAGCTCATGAGTGCAGGTACTCAAGATGTCGATCTTGCCTGACGGGATGGCAGCGGTCCGCTGACTAGGGTCGGGATCGAACCAATAGGTTCCATCGGTGAGCGAGGTTCCGAAGTTCATCTCGATGTCCACCGAAGATCCGTTCGGATCCTTACCGGTACGGATCTCGTTCGCCGCACTCAGCTCGTGGATGTTCTTTGCGGCGTCCCACTTCACGGTTGAAGTCGATCGGCAATTGGCGGTGGAGATTGAAGAATCGTAAGAGACGAGCACCTCGAGCGTGACGTCGAACGGAACGGTAAGCTTTTGATTCCAAAGCGCGCCCGCGGTAGCAACGCACGCGGATAGCCCCGGGCGATAGCTGCTGTTCACGCTCGCATCGAAGCTTGCCACGAACTTGATTTCGCCCGGGTTAGAGCAACGTCCAGCTCCGCCCGTTCCCCCACTACCCGTCGCGCCCCCCGTTCCCGCTGTCCCTCCGGTACTCGACGCCCCGCCTGAACCTGCCGCGCCGCCTGAACCTGTGCCGCCAATTGCTGCGGCGCCGCCGACGTTTCGAACGCCGCCCGTCGCACTGGCACCACCGGAGTGTGATGGGCTGCTGCCGCCCCCGCCCATACCAGTTCCGCCCGCTTGGAAGCCGCCCGAGCTCTCCACACCACCGCTGGCGCTACCGCCCGTGGCGTTCATCGCCCCTCCTGCAACGCTCGGTTCGCCGCTGCCAACGCCACCATCGTCCGGTGTCGACGTGCAGCCAGCGATGAGCACCAAGGGCACTGCGACCGAATGCTTGAGACGGAGAAGGCTCAGCGACGGGACGTAGGGTGCTTGTACGCCCATGATGTGTCAGTGCGTAGCATTGAGCGCGGGAAACCGAAATCCACTCCTCGCGAGCCCGCAAGCAAGCACCGGCGGGTCCGCCGCCGGCCGCGCCTGGAGGCGCCAGGCGCGCGCAGGCACAAGGGGAAACCCAGGCAAGGTACGACTTGGAACGTCTCAGTAGCCTGCCAAGGGGGGGGGGCGCTTCTTAGTGCAAATTTACCCGGGTGATATTGACCGTGTAATTAAACCCGGGTAATATTCTCGGGCCTGCAATCATAGCTTGATTACGCGCATTTCGACGTCCGCGCCGGGTTGCGGGCGGTGCGCGAGATTTGAGCAGCGGAGTAATTATGACGACCAGCGAAATCATGGTGAGCGAGCTGTACGGACGCGTGTGGAGTGACGGCGACTACTCAGCGGTCGAACGGCTGATCGCCCCGCACTACGCGATTCATTCCGATCCCGGGGACGCTTGGGAAGGACACTCGCTCGATCGGAATAGTTACGTCGAGCGCGTGCGCTTTTCGCGCGCTGCCTTCCCGGACCTGGTCTTCGAGATGCAAGATCTGGTGGCGGCAGGTGACCGCGTCGCCGTGCGCTGGAGCGCGGCCGGCACGCAGCTGGGCGCGCTCCCGGGGCTGCCAGCGACCGGACGGCGACTGAAATTCTCGGGCCAGACCATCTACGAGCTCAAGGACGGCCTAATCGCCGGGCACTGGCAGGTGATCGACCGGCTCGGCTTCGCGCAGCAGTTGCGCTAGCTACCCAGTGCCCCGCGCCGCTCGGGAGGCAGCGATACGCGAACTTTTCTTAGCAACCGCTTCGACGCGGGGCCGATAGGACTGGCACAGAAGCCATGCCTGACTCAGTCCAATGCACCCTAGACCGCAGCCAAGTCATCCCCACTTTCGACTGCGAACCGGTGGAGATCCTAGGCAGCACGCGCGCCGAGACGAGCCAATGCCTGGCGGAGCTCAACCAGTCACTGCCCGATGGCGAAGAGGTGCTCGCGCCGTCGGCCGACGCGGTACGCGCGCTGGTAAAAAACGCTTCCCCGAAACTGGTGAGCATTCCCCCCGTGCACGTACCAATCGCACCCTTCTTGGCCGAAGGGCTCGCCCATTGCCCCAGCCAAACTTTGGACCTCGGCCTAGCGGTGGGAGCCGCAGCCAGCGGAGGGCTGCCAATAGCTATTCTCGCCGGCGTCAAAGTCGGTGTCGATCTTGGCCTATGCCTGGCACCCCAATACCACCAGACACAAGACAACCTAACGAGTCACGCTGCCGAAGAGTTTTGCGTGACCGATGGCGGCGTTCCCCGCGATTGGGTCGGCAATCGCCTTGAGTGCGTTTACAAGGAGTCGGCAAAATGACGACCGTTTGGTCGGCGCGGGGCCTACTTCTAATCTGGACGTCGTTCTTGACGGGCCTGTTTTTTGCCTATTGCGTGTGCGCCATCGAGCGTTTCGTCACTGCGCGGATCCAGGCCGCGCTCCCGCCCCCGCGTCCAGTCATCGTTGAAAAGATCTACGAGCGACGCGCGTCGCGCGAAGCGCCGCGCAAAACTCCCGATCAAGGCGGGTGAAATCAAGGGCGAGGGCGTTGAGGGCTCAGCATCTTGGCGTGGCGTGGTGACGTGCAACTCTCGCCGCCCTGAAGGGTGGCGTGGGGGGGGCCCAGGCAATTTCGTGCCAATTGCGGACCGCAGCGCAAACCCGATAGTCTGAGCTCCATGACCAAGGCAGTCTTGCTGAGTGCATTGTGCCTGCTGTTGGCGGGCTGTGCGGACGACGGTGACGGTGACGGCAGCGGTTCGGTCACGATTGCCGACGGCAAGCTTGCCGGGAAGGTGGGTGGCGCGAGCTGGGCGCTGGCGGGTGCGCAGACCGAGGCTTTCTTGTCCGACACGACGAAGTTTTGGGTGGATCTCTATTCAGAGGCGCCCTCGGGTTGCCTCAGCCAGGGCTCGGGCAGCCACGTGATCTTGAGCGTGCCGACCAAGGTCGGTACGTACAGCTTGGGTCTGCAGCTGAATGGCACCTTCGTGCTCGACAATGCGGACCAGGACAATCTCGTCGCTACCAAGGGAGCGATTCGGGTCGATGAGATCACCGACACGTTGATCCGCGGCGGAGTGACCCTGACCTTCGACGCCGCCAACACGATCAGCGGCGAGTTCGACGCTACCATCTGTCCCGAGTAGAAGCTCAGGCTCTCGCAGGACCGACTTCCGGCTACACTGGCGCCTCCCCGAGTTCGAAGGGCGCTCGTCGATCAGGACGTGGGTTTACGGGAGGCGCCGAGCTTCCTCGAGTAGCGGCGCGCGGACGCGCTCGCTCGCCGCGCACCGCGCTCGCGGACCCGCTGCACGCTGCACGCTGAGGCACGCGCGAGACGGGCGGATTGTGGGCTGCCGACTCGCTGCTT
>Ga0164241_10005752_pt1 | contig 11478 bp, 7 predicted proteins | sample OricomyardsoilBY_FD_108780 | JGI IMG/M metagenome (GOLD analysis project Ga0164241, IMG submission 108780) | Backyard soil microbial communities from Emeryville, California, USA - Original compost - Back yard soil (BY) | ecosystem: Environmental > Terrestrial > Soil > Unclassified | place: USA... | reverse complement strand
AGCTCGATGGTGATTTCTCTTTTGAGAAGATCTCCATAGGCCCAAATTTTATTGAGCGCGCCCTCAAGGTCTCGAATGTTGGTATTCACGTTTTTTGCCACGAGCTCCAAAATACCATTAGAAAGAGAACGGCCCTTCGCTTCAAGTTTTGTTTTTAGAATGACAAGACGCGTTTCCCAAGAGGGAAGTTGGAGATCGGCAACCATGCCTCGCGTTAGTCGACTCTGCATTCGCTCGGCGAAATTTTTAAGCTCGTTTGGCGGGCGGTCTGAAGTAAAGACAATCTGTTTTTTACTTTCGTAAAGCGCGTTGAAAGTATTGAAGAGCTCTTCCTGAGTATCTTTTTTGTTTTGAAAGTCGTGGATGTCGTCAATGAGGAGAACGTCAACGTTTCGGTACTTGTTTTTAAAGGTGTTCATGGACTTGCTTTGAAGGGAGTTCATAAACTCAGTCACGAAACTTTCGGCGGGGACATAGGTGACGATAGCTTTTTCATTGTTCTGATGAATGGCGTTTCCGAGGGCTTGAATAAGATGAGTCTTCCCCAAGCCAACACCTCCAATGATGAGGAAGGGATTTAACGAGTTACCGGGATCTTTGCTGATTGAAACGGCGCAACTATAGGCAAACTCATTGTTTTTACCGACGACGTAGTTTTCTAAGGTGTAATCTTGATTCAGTTGCGGATGTTGGCGCTTCTCCTGGGTCGTTTGAATATCTGGTTTCGAGGAAGCGGCGCTGTTTTCAGGAGACTTTCTTATTTTGGCAGGTTCGGGTGTTCGAAGTGAAAATTCGAATTCGATCGTCTGTCCGGTAAGTTCAAACATTTTTGTTTCAAGGAGAGAAAGGTATTTTCTTTTGAGTTGCTCTCGAAAAAATGCGGAAGGCACCGACAGGGTTAAGACGTTTCCGAGGGACGATTCGAATTCAAGACTGCTGAAGACGAGGGTGAACTCTCCTTCATCCATTCCGTCTTTGAGTTGGGAAAGGGTTTCGTTCCAGAAATCTTGAAGGTTCATGGCAGCCTCGGGCAGATTTTAACAAGTTATCCACAGCTAGGGTAGGCTGGATTTGAGAAGAAGTGGGGAAAAAACAGAAAATCCCGCTTAACGGAAATTTGCCTTCCTTAAAGAGATTTTATACTAAACCATTCTATTATATAGAATTAAATGATTACGATAAGTTAATATCGTCAAACACCCTTTGAAATTCAGGAAAGGCGTGAATTTTCCCCAAAAATCAGGGGTTGTTCGCTAAATGCCCCGAATTCTTCCACAAGATTTCCACAACCGAAACCCCTTGTATTAATAGGACGAGTCGAGTCGAATCTTTACTTTTTCACCTTCAACCTTTACACTCGCTTCACTTATGAATGAGAACTACTCCGCTGATCAGATCCAAGTGCTCAAGGGTCTGGAGGCTGTCCGTCTGCGACCGGGCATGTACATCGGTTCCACAGGACCCGACGGTCTTCACCATCTCGTTTACGAGATAGTCGACAATTCGATCGACGAGGCGTTGGCGGGCTACTGCTCTGAAATTCAAGTTGTCATCGAAGCTGGTGACGTCATCCGTGTTGACGATAATGGGCGCGGTATTCCTGTTGATCTTCATCCCGAAGAAGGCGTTAGTGCGCTAGAGGTGGTTCTCACCAAGTTGCACGCCGGCGGCAAGTTTGACAAAAACAGCTACAAAGTTTCGGGTGGTTTGCACGGAGTGGGTTCCTCGGTCGTCAACGCACTCTCCACCTGGTTTGAGGCAACGGTCAAACGAGATGGAAAAGTATGGTTTCAACGGTTTGAAACCGGACACCCATCGAGTCCTACCGCGTCAATCGGTGATTCGGACGAAACGGGGACTTCTATTCGGTTCAAAGCCGACCCCGATATTTTTACAGAAACGACAGCCTACCAATTTGAAGTGCTGGCACGGCGTCTTCGTGAGTTGGCTTTTCTCAATAAGGGCGTTCGGATTCTTCTCAGCGACCTTCGAGAGACCCCTTCTAAGGAACACAACTTCTATTTTGAAGGTGGTGTTAAGTCGTTTGTTGAGTATCTCAACATCAACAAGACAAAAATCCAAGAAGAGGTCATCTACTTTGAACGTGATCGTGACGGCGTTGGCGTAGAGATTGCCTTGGAGTGGAATGACTCGTACATCGAAAATATCTTCACTTTTGCGAACAACATTAACACCAAAGACGGTGGAACCCACCTTGTCGGGCTCAAATCTGCCCTTACGCGGACGATCAATGTTTTCCTCAGTGAAAGCAAGTTTTCCAAGAAAATGCCGGAGCCGCTTTCTGGCGAGGACACACGCGAAGGTCTGACTGCCGTTGTTTCTGTTAAGGTTCCCAATCCCCAATTTGAGGGCCAAACCAAGGGCAAGTTAGGCAATAGTGAAATCAAAGGAATTGTTGAACAGGTTGTGAACGAGGGCTTGCAAGAGTACTTGGAAAAACACCCGCGTGAAACTGAAAAAATCCTTGAAAAGTGTGTCTTGGCGGCAACGGCCCGTGTCGCGGCACGAAAAGCCCGCGAAAACGCGCGTAGGAAGAATCCCTTTGAGTCAAATGGGTTGCCGGGAAAACTAGCGGATTGCCAGGAAAGAGACCCCGCCAAGTGTGAGGTCTATATTGTGGAAGGTGACTCTGCTGGCGGTTCCGCCAAAATGGGCCGAGATCGGTCGATCCAGGCCATTCTGCCGTTGTGGGGAAAAATGCTCAACGTCGAGAAAACGAGCCCCGACAAGGTCTTGAGTAACGAAAAGCTTCTTCCCATCATTCAAACCCTAGGAACAGGCGCTGCGGACATCTTTGATGCCGATCGACTTCGTTATCACAAAGTGATTATCATGGCGGATGCCGACGTCGATGGTTCGCATATTCGCACACTCCTTCTCACCTTTTTCTTTCGTTACATGAAGGAGCTTGTGGAGCGGGGGCATATTTATATTGCTATGCCGCCTCTCTATAAGTTGAGTTTTGGAAAGCAGATTCACTACGTCTATAACGACGAAGAGCGGGACCGGGTTTTGGCCGAGTTCAACGTCGCCGCCGAAAAGGTGAACATTCAGCGTTACAAAGGCCTTGGTGAGATGAACCCCGATCAGTTATGGGAGACAACGATGAACCCCATGACACGAAACATCATTCAGGTTCGTCTTGAAGATGCCATTGAAGCAGATTCAATCTTCACAATTCTTATGGGTGACATGGTTCCTCCTCGGCGCAGGTTTATTGAAGACAACGCCCTAACCGTCGCCAACCTCGACATCTAACAGGAGATTTCTGTGTCAGACTCAGCAGCACCCCTTCCAACGGGTAAGGTTTTTCAGGTCAACATTGAAACGGAGGTAAAAACCTCATACCTCAACTATGCGATGTCCGTTATTGTCAGCCGAGCACTTCCCGATGTTCGAGACGGGCTCAAGCCTGTTCACCGAAGAATTCTTTACGCCATGCATGAAATGGGCCTACGAGCCAACTCAAGCTTCAAGAAGGCGGGGCGTATCGTTGGCGACGTCTTGGGCAAGTACCATCCCCACGGCGACCAGTCGATTTACGACGCTCTTGTCCGTCTCGCACAAGAATTTTCAATGCGCTACGTCGTGGTTCGCGGCCAGGGCAACTTTGGTTCCGTCGACGGCGATCCTCCGGCCGCTATGCGTTACACCGAGGCTAAATTGGCTCGGGTTGCAGAGGAACTTCTTCGGGATATTGATAAGAACACGGTCGACTTTGGACCAAATTACGATGACAGTCTGCAAGAACCGTTGGTTCTGCCTACGGCCTTTCCCTTTCTTTTGGCCAACGGTTCCAGTGGAATCGCTGTCGGCATGGCGACGAATATGCCGCCGCACAACCTGCGTGAAATTTGCGCTGGGCTGATCGCGGTTATAGACAACCCTGAAGTCGATATTGATGAGTTGATGACCTACGTCAAAGGTCCAGACTTTCCAACCGCGGCCATTATTTATGGGCGGTATGGCATTTATCAGGCCTTCAAGACCGGAAAGGGCCAAGTTGTCGTTCGGGCTCGGTATGAGATTGAAGAGTCCAAGACGGGAAAACAGTCCGTGATTGTTTCCGAGCTGCCGTATCAGGTCAATAAAGCCCACCTGATTGAACATATTGCCGAATTGGTGCGCGACAAGCGGCTTGATGGAATCAGCGACCTTCGCGATGAGTCGGATCGAACGGGAATTCGCATGGTGATTGAGATCAAAAAAGGGTTCGATCCCCTTGTCATCCTCAATTTCCTTTTTTCACACACCAATTTGCAGCAGAGTTTCAATGTTAACAATTTGGCGTTGGTCAACGGTCGTCCTGAAACACTCAACCTTAAGCAAATGCTTGCCGCGTTTATCGCGCATCGAAAAGAAGTCATCACAAGACGGACAATTTTTGACCTGGATGCGGCACGAAAGCGAGAACACATCCTTCAGGGGTTGAAGATCGCGCTCGACAACATTGATGAGGTGATCCGCATCATCAAGGAAAGTTCGAGCGTTCAGAATGCTCGGGACAATTTAATGGCGAGGTTCACTTTTAGTGAAATCCAAGCGGCCGCGATTCTGGACATGAGGCTTCAGAAGCTAACAAGTCTCGAAACACAGAAAATTATCGACGAATTAAACGAGGTTTTGGCTTTGATCGCCTACCTCGAAGACCTCTTAGCTCACGAAGACAAGATTTACGGGGTTATTCGCGATGAGACTCAAGAACTGTCTGATAAATTTGGCGACGATCGAAAGACCGAAATCCTTGATCAGGAACTCGAGACGGTCAACCTTGAGGATCTCATCCAGGAAGAGGACATGGTCGTCCTTGTTTCGACTGAAGGCTATGTAAAGCGCGTCTCTTTGAACGCGTATCGTTCACAAGGACGCGGAGGAAAGGGTTCAAACTCCGCGAACCTGAAGGATGAAGATATCGTGCAAGATATTCATGTCGCTAACACACACGATCACTTTGTGATTGTCTCGAACCTTGGAAACGCGTATTGGGTTAAAACATACGAGTTTCCTGAGGGTTCTCGAACGAGCCGCGGAAAACACATTCGCTCCATGCTTCAAATGGAAGAGGGTGAGGTGATCAAGGCTGTCGTCCCCATCAAAGAATTTCGAGATGATGCCTTTATCATCATGGCCACCGCACGAGGGCTTGTGATTCGAATTGCAACAAGAGAGTTCCGCAACGCTCGAAAAAAGGGAATCAACGGTATTACGCTGCGAGATGGCGATACTCTTGTCATGGCCACCCTGACCAATGGGAACAATGAAATCATGCTTCTGACAAGGAACGGGTACGGTTTGCGTTACCACGAGAGCCAAATCCGAGCGACGGGACGAAACGCTTCTGGTGTGAGGGGCATTTCACGCCGTGATGACAACGACGAAGTTGTCAGCATCCAAGCCATTCATGAAGATGAGCAGATGTTGATGATTTCCGAAAAAGGCTTTGGGAAGCGTTTGGATTACGGCACCCTTACTCCGCACGGTCGCGGAACCATGGGTCAAATTTGCTACAAGGACAACGATAAAACCGGGAAACTAGTGGGAGCCATTGCTGTAAGCGCCGAATATGACATTGTTTGTATCACCCGACAAGGAAAGACCTTGAAATGCAACACTCAAGAGGTGAGCGAACAAGGTCGCACAGCGATGGGCGTCAGAATTCTTGAAATTAGCGACGAGGATCCTGTCGTGGGTATTGCTCGCGCACTGAAAGAAGAAGAACAGCCGGAATTGAATTTCGAAGTCTAATGTTTCACGTGAAACACGAGGGCGACTTCCAGATGGGGAGTCGCCTTTTTTGTTTCACGTGAAACATCGAGAACGCCAGCTAGGCGAGTGATTGTTGTGTTGCGGCTTCCCAGGTCTTATCAATCTCTCTTAAAAAGAGGCTCCTTTTGTCCTCAGAGAGGAAGGAGGCCTGAAAACCGTTCTTAATGAGAACCTTTATTTCATCCATTGAAAAGTTGAGTTTGGAATGGAGCTGCCAGAATTCATCGATGAGAGTGCTGTTAAAGAAGGTGGGATCGTCGGTGTTGATGACACAAAGAATGCCTTGGTCATAAAACTCGCGAACGGGGTGTTCCGAAACTTGTTTGACGTACTTATTTGTGATGACATTGCTTGTAAGGCAAATTTCAACTGGAACCTGGTGCGCTGCGAGATAGTGGAGGAGGTCTTTGTCATAAATTGCCGACAGGCCGTGACCAATTCGTTCCGCCTTCAGACTCTTGAGAGCGTCCCAAATGGATTCTGGTCCCACAACCTCACCGGCGTGCGCCACAACGTGTAGACCTTTTTGCTTTGCCAACACAAAAACATCGGCGAATTCCTTTGCTGGACCCTTCTCCTCGTCGCCGCCGAGTCCAACGCCAATAACCATGGGCTGCTTGTGGGTGAGGGTTGCTTCAAGGTTTGCGTGTGCGTTGGCCAGGCCAAAGGTTCGGGAAAGATCAATGATGAGGTGAATCTCGATTTTATCCCGCTTTTCAATGGCTGTTATCGTTTTCTGGATAAGTTCCAACATTTCTGAAAAGTCAAAACCCTTTTTCAAAAACATGGAAGGAGCGAAAAACAGTTCGCAGTAGACAATTCCGTTCTCTTTTAAATAGGAGGCCACGTCCTCAAAAACGAGGGGAAGGTCCTTGGGGCTGTCGAGTAACCCTTGAACGAAAAGAAAGGCATCAATAAAAGCCTTGAGGGTGTTGTACTGGAAGAGACTGTCCACGGAAGGGGGAGGATTTTTACCATTAGCTGTCCGGGCAAGGAGTTGTTTGACTGTTTTTCTGCTAATTGTTCCTTCGGCGTGCAAATGGATCTCAGCCTTGGGAATCTGCCGCAGAAAGGAATAAAAATCTGCTTTTTTCATATGATGATCACCTCGTAGGCCGAGCATGTCCTTTAATCCGATATATCGGCAGGGAAAGCAATAAACTAAAGTCTAATCCAAATTGTTCAGATGACAACTCACAGGCGTTTAGCTATAATGGCGCCCATGGGTACTATCGTCGTCTTTGCGAATCAGAAGGGTGGAGTGGGGAAGACAACCACGGCCGTGAGCCTGGGAGCTTTCATTTCTCAACGAGGGAAAAAGGTTCTTCTTGTTGACTTTGACCCTCAAGGAAACCTCACCAGCAGCTTAGGTGGATCGCCAAACCTTCCAGGGATTTACGAGGTGATGACAGGTTCTATCGAGGCTCGCGCGGCGATCCAATCGACGCCTGAGGCGAACCTCTTCCTTTTGTCCAGCAATATCAATCTCTCGGGCGCGGCTGTAGAACTGATCAATGTTGAAGGTAGGGAGTCCTATCTTAAACGCGTCCTGGAGCCCTTAAGAAAGGATTATGACTATATTTTTATCGACAGCCCGCCCTCGCTCGATCTGCTCACAATCAACGGGCTGACGGCGGCTGACAAGGTTTTTATCCCCCTCCAGTGCGAATATTTTGCGATGGAAGGCCTCTCTCAACTGGTGAAAACGATTCAAGCTGTTCAGAGATCGCTCAATCGAACCTTAGAAATTGGTGGAATCATTCTTACAATGTACGACTCACGTACTAATCTGGCCCAAGACGTTGCCAAAGAAGCGGTCAAATACTTCAAAGACAAAGTGTTTCGCACCATCATTCCGCGAAACATTCATTTGGGCGAGGCTCCCTCACATGGCTTAACGATTAACCGATATCGTCCTACGTCCCCAGGGGGACGGGCCTATGACAAACTCGCTGAAGAGGTGATTCAACGTGTCTAAGGGCCTGGGAAGGGGTTTTGGGGCCTTGTTGCCCGGAGACGATACGGGAAGCGAGTCCCTTGTTTCTCCTGGAGAGGCCGTTCGTCTTGTGATGCTCAGCGAGGTTCAGCCGAATCCCGAGCAACCTCGAAAAGACTTTGACGAGGCGGCTCTCTCCGAATTAGCAGAATCGATTCGGGAGCAGGGTGTTATTCAACCCTTGCTGGTAGAGCCCTGGCAGGGCAGGTTTCGCATTGTGGCCGGAGAGCGCCGCTGGCGTGCGGCTAAGCTTGCCGGATTGACCGAGGTTCCGGTCATCGTCCGAACCTTTTCCGAAGAGACGAGACGAGAAATTGCCCTCATTGAGAATATCCAGCGGGAAGACCTTAGCGCTCTGGAAGAGGCCCGAGCCTTCCGGCAACTCATGGAAACCTGCGGGCTGACTCAGGATGATGTCGCAAAGAAAGTGGGAAAGCAGCGCTCTACGGTTGCCAATGCCCTGCGCCTTCTTCGGCTGCCCGAAGAAATGCAAAAGGCTCTCGATCAGGGATTGCTGACGGCGGGACACTGCAGAGCGCTTTTGTCCGTTGTTAATGACTCGTTACAGCAACAGCTCTTTCGTCAGATTGTCGATGACGGCCTTAGTGTCCGTGAGTCTGAGACCCGCGCCCAACGAGCCAGCGGGCTTGGTACCAATACGAGTACCGCAAGCCAACCGAACCCCGTTCAAAAGACGCAGAATGCGGACGTTGCCGACTGGGAACAACAGCTCATTGAACGGCTCGGTGCCCGTGTCAGCATTAAGGGGAATTCCAGCCGCGGAAAGATTGAGATTCATTATCTTTCCCTTGATGATCTGGAACGGCTCTTTGAACTCTTGGGTGTCACAAGCGAGGCTTGACACCGCTCATTGTTTCCGGTACGCTCCCACCGTCTAACCTGGAGAGATGGTCGAGTGGTTGAAGGCTCCGGTCTTGAAAACCGGCGTGCGGGTAACCGTACCGTGGGTTCGAATCCCACTCTCTCCGTGGGAAAAGATTGGAGAGGTGCCAGAGTGGCCGAATGGGGCTCCCTGCTAAGGAGTTGTACGGCTAAAACCGTACCGGAGGTTCGAATCCTCTCCTCTCCGGACCTTTTTTGGGGTTATGAGATCGTAGCTCAGCTGGATAGAGCATTAGATTGCGGATCTAAAGGTCGGAGGTTCGAATCCTCTCGGTCTCATTGTTTTTGAAAACCCGTTGGAGAGATGGCCGAGTGGCTTAAGGCACACGCTTGGAAAGCGTGCGTGGGTTAATCGCCCACCGGGGGTTCGAATCCCCCTCTCTCCGTCCCCCAACGTCGATCATTGGGCTCCGCGCAACGTACCAATTCTGAACCCCGCTAGGCCCGGAAGGGAGCAACGGTAAGAATCCTGGGCGTGTGCCGTGGTCAGCTTAGTGGGAGTTGGGGGTTTCTTTTTTTGCACCGCTAAGGCCCGTGACACTCGATCTAGGTGATGTTAAGATGGTTCACCCATGGCCTATGAAGTTACCGCAACCCGAAAACGTCCTCGCAGTTTTGACGAATTAACCGGACAAGAATTTGTCGTCACAACACTTCGGAAATCTCTGGAGTCTGGACGTATTGCCCAAGCGTTTCTTTTCAGTGGTTCGCGCGGGGTTGGTAAGACCTCTATGGCGAGAATTTTGGCTAAAAGCCTTAACTGCGAGAACGGCCCTACAGCGGACCCTTGCGGGACCTGTTCTCATTGCCAAGAAATCTCCCGTGGTGCCAGCTTGGATGTGATCGAAATCGACGGTGCCTCAAATACCTCGGTCAACGATGTCCGTAACATCAAGGACGAGGTCCTCTTTTCTCCGGCCAACAGCAAGTACAAAGTCTACATCATCGACGAAGTACACATGCTCTCGAACAGTGCCTTCAATGCATTGCTCAAGACGATTGAGGAGCCGCCGCCCTACGTGGTGTTCATTTTTGCCACCACAGAGCTCCACAAGGTTCCCGCAACGATTAAAAGCCGTTGTCAACAATATAATTTCAGACTCATTGGCACAGACGAAATCAAAGAGAAATTACAGTCCGCCGCGGTTGACCTGGAAGTTACAGTGGACGACGAGGCCTTGTTTTGGATGGCGAAAGAAGCCACGGGGTCAATGCGCGACGCGTACACGCTCTTTGACCAAATTGCCGCGTTCAGCGACGGGCATATCACCCTTGAAAAAATTCGCGAAAAGCTGGGGCTCGTCGGCCTGGAGCAGATGAATCAGATTGTCGCGGCGCTCACCGCAGGCAAAGCGAAAGAGGCCCTGGAGCTTGCCGACGAGATCCTCAGTTCGGGAGTTTCCGTCGAGCAGTTTGTGATGGACCTCGCAGACTATTTTCGGGCCCTTCTCTTTTATCTCCAGGATATTCACCGTGAAAGCTTATTGGGTTTTCACCCGGATCGTTTTCCTGAGTCTGTCCGTACTCAGACGACAGCGATCCAGGCTGAGAGAGCACTAGAGGCCCTTTTGGCTCTCTATCGAACTACCCGTTATTCGTTGAGCCAACGCTATGAACTTGAGTTATTGTTGAGTCGATTGTCCACGTTGAAACACTATCTTTCGCCAACCGAACTGGTGCAGAAACTTGAGGCGGTGAAGTCAGAACTGGTCGATGGTGAAAAAAAAAACGAGATCGTCTAACGCCCTTGCCTCCGAAAACGCCTCCCATTCTCGAGGTGATTGATCGGATGATGGGCTCTGTTTCCAAGCCGGACCCGAGGCCCATGGACGTACCTCAGCAAGCAGACGATCTCGACCGGGCGGCTGTGTTGTTTCGCGATGCTTTTAGGGGAGAAATACTTCAATGAATCCTTTGGATATGCTCAAGAATCTGCAAAAAATGCAGGAATCCATGCAACAGGTTCAAGAAACAATGAAAGGTGTTTCAGCCACCGGTACCGCGGGTGGGGATTTAGTTCGAGTGACAATGAACGGGCAGATGGAAGTTCTCTCCGTGGAACTTGCTCCGGAATGCGTCGACCCGCGAGACATTACGATGCTGGCAGATCTGATTCGGCTAGCGTCTAATGATGCCTTGGCGCGGGTTAAGAAGCGGCTGAAGGACGAATTGGGGCCCCTTGGTCAGGGGATGGGTATACCAGGAGTTTAAGTATGGGTCCGTTGGACGCACTGATTTCCAGTCTTTCGCGCCTTCCCGGCTTGGGAAAAAAGAGCGCGGTGCGAATGGCCTTTCATCTCCTTAAGGCGGACCGGTCCTACCTGGTTGAATTAGGGCGGCAGATCAGTACCCTTTTGGACAAAGTTGTCCGTTGTTCGATTTGCGGCAATTACACCGAGGCCGACCCTTGCGAAATCTGCAGCGACCCACGAAGAGATCGCTCCACGTTGTGTGTCGTGGAGCAAGTTCAAGATTTGATGAACCTTCAGGCTACGGGGGAGTATCGTGGTCTCTTCCACGTGCTTCATGGTGTCCTTTCTCCTCTTGATGGAGTGGGCCCAAACGAACTTGGCCTTGATCGATTGGATCGGCGCCTTGCCGACGAAACGATTCAAGAAATTATTCTTGCTACCAACCCAACGCTCGAAGGAGACACAACGGCGCTCTATCTCCACCGGCGCCTGCAGGGAAAAAATGTGAGAATTACCCGATTGGCCTCGGGTCTCCCTGTGGGAGGGGACCTTGAATACGCGGACCGCCTCACAATTGCCCGGGCTCTCAAAGCCCGCTCT
>Ga0164241_10005751_pt1 | contig 11478 bp, 11 predicted proteins | sample OricomyardsoilBY_FD_108780 | JGI IMG/M metagenome (GOLD analysis project Ga0164241, IMG submission 108780) | Backyard soil microbial communities from Emeryville, California, USA - Original compost - Back yard soil (BY) | ecosystem: Environmental > Terrestrial > Soil > Unclassified | place: USA... | reverse complement strand
TCCAACGACTGACCTCGACTTGGGTCAATCGCCCGCCGGTAAGCCCGACCACTTGCCCGCTGGCAAGCCTGAGGCGGATGATTTCGGTTTTCACGTGCCCTCCGGCGAGTCATCGAGGATGTCCGACCTGAGCAATCGCTCGACGTAGGGCACCCCGGAACTCGGCTCCTCCGCCGGTGAGGAGGCCGCCACTTCTTCTAGGAGAGGGTGTGGCCTCCTCAGGATCTTGGTCAGGTCAAGCAGCGCCTGCGTGCCGTTGGGAGGCACTGTGTAGCTGTCGTCCTGCGCGCCACGCACCAAACCCTGGTCGACAAGGCGCGCCACGAGGCGGGTGACGCACGGTGGGACTTCGTGAGAGAGAAAGTCGCTGTCGATTCCGGATCCGATGTCAGCGACAGTGAATGCGCTGCTGTGAGCGATCACCCGCCGGAGTGCCTCGCGGAGGACGCTGATGTTTCGTTGGCGCGTAAGGCGCGCCCTGTGAGGGGTCATCGGCATAGGGCCACCTCCGCTGACAGGTCGGAGTCTCCCTTGACTTGTGCGTCCGCGTCGTCCCCATCAAAATCCCGAATCTGTTCCGGTGACCATACGCCGGGAATACCCATCAGTAGATCCATGGCGTCGGTTCCGTCGAGACGTGACCCGTCGGGGCGGCGCCAGATGCCATAGTCGTCGCAAGCCAGCCCGCGCGTGGTGAGGACCAGGGTCTGGAGGGTTCGCCAGAAGTCACCGGCCGGCGTGCCCATGGTGAACTGTCGCCGCGCCATCGGGCTGACGAGACGCGTTCCCGCGACCACGGCGATAACTCCTAGCTCGTCGTCCCCTGCCCACGCAGTTCCCCGCCCCCATCGTCGGCCTAGGTCAAGCGGGGGGCCCGGGACGACGCCTTCGCGCGCGCTCGGGCACTGTGCACAGATCGGTTGGCCCGTGGCCATGTGGATGCCGGCCCGCTCAGACCCGCACGTTGTGCATTGCCACGGGTGCTGGACCGCTATCTCGATACGAGGTTCACCCAGTGGCAGCAGGGCTAGGGTTGCGTACCTGTGCCAGTTCTTCTTGGTTATGGTGGAGGGCTTCTTCATCTTATTGGCTCTTTCGATCTGCCGATTCGTCAAGGCCCTACACCGATCCGCGATGAGGCCGCCGCTTCGAAAGCGAGTTTTGTGGGCGGCGCTATCCAATTCGAGATCCGGCCCGCGAGTACCCCGTTAACTCTCTATATAGATACTCTCAGAGAGTTAACGGGGTACTCGCGGGCCGGATCTGCTATTCAGCTCTCGAATCGCATCGATGCAGTGTTCTTCGTACGAAGGGCGCCATCCGATGCCTGACTTCTCGACCAGGGCCCTGGCCTCCTGGAGGAGTAGCGACCCGGTTTGCGCCCACGCTGTTCCCTTCCGGCGAAGTTCGGTAGTGAGCCAGGTGAGCGTGGCTTTGGGCCCAGTCTTCTTCCATCGCTGGAATATCTGCTGCTCGACGCTTCGCTTCGAAGTCCCAGCCGGTCTGTGACGGGGCTTCACGTTTTCGGCGTCGCGCTCCAGCACAGGCAGGCCGAGGCGCTCGCGCACGTCTTCGAGCCCGAGCACCTCGTCGAACACGAACTCGGCCCCCAGAGCGACCCCGGCGAAGACCCAGAGCTTGGGCTCGACCGTGGGGTCGATGGGGTCGGGTATGGACCCCCGCATCCGCCCGGCGATCTGGATGAACTCGGCTTCGTAGCTCGCATGGAGTAGCTCATTGGCCCGCGGGTCCACGAATCCGAGGACGTTCTTGGCGGCGATCACGGTGCCGACGTCGGGAACTTGAAGGGGCACGGTCCGGTAGGTGGGCGTCCAATCGACGACGACATCACGAGCGGCCCACATGGTGCCAAATCCGGGGAAGTCCACGGGGTACAACTCCTCCTCGCCCGAGTACACACCTCGAAGTTCGCTGGCCAATTGCCCCAGGGGTGGGATCAGATTTCCCAAGATCACCAGGGCGCGAACGAACCGCGGTTCACCACCCCTCTGACCACTCACCCTGACCGCATCATCGATCTCGACGGCGAATGCATTTGAGCCGGCGACGCCGCCGGCGTAGCCGGAGATGTAGCCTAGGGGAATCGTGATCCCTCGAAGCGCTTCTGCCTGCTCTTCACGGGTCGCAGGCCCCCATGGCATGGCAAAGGGTTTGGCCTTGTCCCCCAACATGAATTTGTTCCACAGGTTGATAAGCTTGGACCGCCCGATGACGGCCACCGGCAGCCCGGTCCGCGCATACTCGGACTCGACGAGCTTCTTCACCGTTTCGAAGAGGCGGGTCCGTGGCTCGTGTTTCGACCTACCGAGCAAATTAGTGAGCGAGTACGACTTGTCGGCGACGATGATTCGCCGCTCCCGTTGCCGGACCGTTGGAGCGTAGACGACGACCCTTCGATCACCGAAGGCGAGCCGGACCTGTTCGGGGCGGATGGTGCTCGAAAGCAGGATTGTCTGCCCCGTCTCGATGGTGCGCCGCCGCGTGAGGCGAAGGCTCCAGCTTGTGCTGTCGTCTTGCCGGTAGATCACGAGGGGCAGGGTCCGCGCTCGGTCGGTCACATGACAGACCCAAGCCGCCTGGAGGAACTCGCATAGGGCGCGAAGAATTCGCTTGGGGGGCTTGCGGCTTCGGCCCTCAAGGCTAGCGAGCCATGCTGAATTGGCCTCTACTGCCTCGTAGTCGGCCTCCCTGATGTCCTGGACCGCCTGAGCGAGATCCGATCGCGATCCAAATAGAAGCCTGGCCAGGTCGCGGTCAGCGACGCAGCCATTAGTCGTCCATTCGCCATGCTTCGCGGCCTCAGACCGGCTTGAAGCCGCGTCTTGCACCGACAGGACGGCGTCGGAGCGCAGCAACGTCAAGAGGGCATCTACGAGGCGCCCAACGGCCTTCGTAGGGGCCTTCCACACAAGGGGGTCATCAAGCCCGATCGTGCCGGTCGCCTCGTCCGCTACCACGTCGGGCTCGCACCGAAACAGATCCAGCTCTCGGGCGTCGAGGTCGATCAGCTCCATGGACCGCTCCCACGGGTTCTCGTCGATCAGCGTTATCTCCGCTCCGTTGTCGAACAGGCGTCGATGCAGGTGAGGGGCGTGGGCATGCAACAGGCCCAGATGAACGCCCTCCAGATCCTCAAACTGGGCCAGGTAAGGACAACCTTGACGATGCTCGCAGGCCCCACAGACCGTCCACTCGGGGATCAGACGATCTCTAGCCTGATCGATCCGGTCGTAGCTCTCACAATTGTCGGGCCGCCGGCCATCAATGGCTCGGGACGGCTGAAGGACCTTGAGGTAAGGGGCCCGGGATTCAGAGCGGGCAAAAAGCCCACGGCTGACTAAACCATGGCGACCGAGCGCGTCAACGGCCATGGTGGTCTTGCCCAGCCCCGTGGGGCCGCGCAAGATCAGGAGGTCCCAACTCTGACGATTGGTCAGGTAGTGGTCAAGCACACGGCGCTGGTCGTCACGTGCTTCCTGGAGGGTCTCGAATTCTGGCGTAATGACGATCGTCCTCTCGCCCCAGCGCGTCACAGCGTGCTCCGGCGGCAGGCTTTCGACTGGCACCCTTTGGATCGGCGAGCTGGATTGACGCTTCCACCTCACGAGCCTTTCGAGCCCGAGTTTCCCGGCCAAGTCGGCGAGGCTCAAGCCTCGGTGGCACCGGAAGCAGTAGGCATGTCCGTCGCGTCTGTACACGGTAAGCGATTTCGGAGTCTTGTTGCAGACGGGGCAGATGGCACGAACCCGGTCCCCTTTCTGGTATTGGGCTTCCCTCAGGCTGGCGATGATCTTTTCGGCGTCGGCTGGGGTGACCTCAGCATCCACATCTCCGAGTGGCTTGAGTCCGGAACCCAGGGCCTTTCTTCGGACGGAGCTGATCTCGTCCTGCACATCGTCGCTCAGTTCATCCTGAAGATCATCCACCCTGTCGAACAGTTCGACGAGCGGCTGGCAGGGGCAGGGGTTACTTTCGATCAGCCGGTCCCCGCGGGGATCGCGGGCCTCGGGCCACTTCCACAGGTCGTAGAACAGAGAGGGGTCAGCGTGGTCGTGGATGGATGGGCCATGCGCTGGAACAAACGACGCGGCTCGACTCACGCGACTGAGCCAGTCGGCCTTGTCCGCGGTGAAATTGTCGTGGGGCACCGGGGTCGTCCGGCAAAACATATTCAGCGTCGATGAGCCCGAGTGCAGAGAGCCTACCGGTCGAATGAACGGCCCTTTGAAGCGGTTCCCTCCGTGCTCTCGATCCATCCGCGGCAAGTCTGATCGAGCGTAGATGCTTCCGTCTACGTTCACCTTGGCGGTGATCTTCGCAGGGTCGGCTTTGCCAAAGTCATCGGCGAGGGAACATCCAAGACGTTCAACCTGGGCGAGGATTTCTCCGTGAAGCTTGAGCCCCAGAGCGTCCAGCTCGCCGGCTTCGAAGACCTGGGCTTCGATCCCGCGCACAACGGCCAGCAGAGTCCAAAGCCTTCGAGGACCAAATGCCCGCCAATCGACTGTTACTCGGGAACCCATCCGCGTGACGCACGGCGTGATGTACCGAGGGTCGATCTTCAGGGTGGTCAGCAAGTAGGCCAATACCCGCGCCCCCACGGTGACCGCTGCGCGGACAATCGGGGTGTAGAATTCATGATCGAGCTGCCAGTTCGGCAGGCCCTTCACGTGCGCGTCGATCTCAAAAACGAGGTCGGCGGCGTAATCACCATGGAGGTGGGAGGTGAACCTGCAAAGCGACCAGTTGGCGTAGATGTAGTGCTGCCTGATCGCGTGGAGAGCCTCGATCCGATCGAGGTAGACCCCGCTCATGGCGTGCTCGGAAAGGCCGATACACGGCTCGGGGCGTGGTTGCCGGGAGCGGACTAGGGCCGAACAAGGTTGCTCTCGAAAAACGGGCGGACGCGGCTCACCTGGCTGCGGCGCCGTCGCAGGCATCGCCTGGACGACGTAGCAGGCGACGTCGCGATTTCGCCAAGACTCGGGACCTTGTAGATTTCTGGCAGGCGAGCGTGGCTGGACCGCTTCAAGCGGTGTATCTTTCTCTTTGGACATTCCAGGTCCTCCGGCGCCCTGACCTCGCTCACCACCACAGCGATGAGGTCAGGGCGTTTGTGTGTCTAGGGTTCGATCTTTCCGAGCAGATCCTCGATTTCGACGCGTGTTAGGGGCTCGCTCCTCACACCGCGGTTGGCGACGCGCCCCTTGTGCACGACCTCGAAGTACCAACATTGGCGCTGGCGGTACTCCAACTCGCGCGCCGACCGGCTCAGGTGAGTGATCGGATGGCCGTCGAGTTCCTCCAGCAACCATGCAAGGCTCGGAATCACGGGCGTTCCCCCGTCGCAGAAAGCGTCGGTTCCGGCAACCCGTTCCCACGGTCGTGGTAGCGCAACGCCAGGACAGCTGCTTCCCTCATCAATTGTCCAAGCGTTAGCCCGAGATCGAGCGCCAAGTGACGTAGGCGAGCGTGTGTATCGACGTCAAGCGAGAGTCGGACCATCCGTTCCGGGTGGCCCTGCGGGACTTGGTGTTCCATTACTCACCTGGCGCACAAGTGAAATACCGAACCGGGACCACCACGCACTTTCGAAGTCGGGTCGGTCGATGCCGGCTACCTATCGGACTTGGAGCGCCGCCGACGCCGCTCGGTCTGAATGAGGGTCATTGCACAAGTTAGCGCGGCCGGATCGCGAAGTACCTCCTGGATGCCGAGATGCAGCAGCGGTCAGAACTATGCTGCGGAGGTCGCAAAACTACCCTGCGTGATACGGCCGGCCCTACTCTCCGGAAAGTGACGCAAATAAATGGTCTGATGGATCTACTTGTTGGATTTCAACAATGATGGGTAACGTCATCGATTTGGAAGATCGCGGACCCGGTCGCGTTCGAACCCCGGCGCGGCGTCCCAGCTCGCGCCGAAAGGCCAAGACCGAGGCGTACAACGCCGCGCTTTCGCACTTCACACAGCAAGACGCTGTTGTGGTGGCTGCGCAGGGGGGCTCGGTCGAGGCTCTGTACGTTGCTCGCGATGCCGTGGCGCACGAAGCGGCGTCCCTGCTCTACGAGCGCCAGCACGCCGTTCCCGGCAGCCGCGAGGCTGCGCGCACCTCGTCTCGGCGAATTGCCGCCTTGGCCGAAGTCGGAAGGCTCACAATAGCGATCCATAGGTCCTGTCCTGGAGAACCCTCGCCGGAACGGATGGGCCGCGTCATGGCGCTCCTGCGAGCCGACATCGAGGATGTCGTGCGGGCGCTGTTCGACACCGGCACGGCCCAACGCCTCTTTGATGAGATGGCACGACGGTTGCCAGTCGATGACGCTTGAACACAGCTCGTCGTCGCCCGGCGTTCCCGTTCCCCCCACCGGGAACGACCGAGCAGGTCCCCGGTATTGTGGCTTGCTTAGTCAACCGTTCCCGTTCCCCACCAGTGGAGCGGGAACGGGAACGGTTAGGCAGATGCCACCACGCGGGTCGCGGTCGATGATGCCCTCCGCGGCAAGCTCCTGAAGGGGGGCCGTCAGGCTGGCGTTCTTCACCGCGAGGCGCTTGCGTAGCGCCTCGCGGGACGTCCGCTGCTGGAGCCGCGCCAGCTCCTCAACGATCTTCGCCTTGAGGGTCGGATCCGCTCCGGTGGTCGCTTCGATGGGCTCCATCTCTAGATGTTGGTCGTCGTCGTTTCCCACTAGCTTCACGGCCATGGGGGCACGGGCCGGTCCCGTTCGCTGCTCCAGGGTGAGTACCGTCATGCCTTCGCGCTCCTCACGGTAGAGACCCGAATCAACCCAAGCATGGAGGGCTCCGCTACCTCTGAGGCGCCGACCGCCACTGCCGGAGGCCTTCTTGGATACGTGATGAGCGAGGAGCACAGTGACCCCCAACTCCTTGCGCAAGGTGTCGAGGTACTGGAGGACTGGCGTGAGCGCTCCAGCGGCGTTCTCATCCGCCTGGTGGAATGAAACCAGGGGATCAATCACCAGCAGGGCCGGCGAGTAACGCTGCACCTCGGCCCGAAGGACAACCTGGTCGTCGGCAACGTCCAACCGAATTAGATGATCGGTCATCACGTGAATTGGGAGTGAGTCGAGAGCGAGCCCCCTGTGCTGGCAGATGCCTAAGAGCCGGTCTGTCGTCATCCAGGGCGGCCCTTCGGCGGCGCACAAGAGGACTGGACCCGAGCGACGGACCGTGAATTCTCCAAGGCACGGGGTTCCTGACGCCACGGCCACAGAAAGCTCAGCGGCCAGCCAGCTCTTGCCGAGCTTTGGGTGGCCGCCGATGACGGCAACGCCCTGCCGCGCAAGTAGGTCATCGACGAGCCAGCGGTCTTCTTCGGGCGGAACCGTAACCGCGTGCGCAGGGGTGAACAAGGAGCGCTCGATCTGAGGTCGTTGCCCAATTGGATCAGATATTCCGGAGCGTTCCTCCAACGGACCTCGAACGCGCAGCTCCTGGCTGGGCTCGAGCACGCCGAGCACGGGCGAGGGTCCTGACTGTTGCGATGAACCGGCTGCCTCGGACGGCACCCCTGGCGCTGGCGGGGGCGCGTCGAGCCTAGCGAGCGTGCCCGAACCATGGTTTACCAGGATGGCCAGCCAGTCGTCGGGTTGAGGGCGCGCTTGTAGACCCAGCGCGGGGACTCGGGGCAGATGCAGCTCTAGGACACGCCTCGCCTCGGGTACGAGAGAGGCTATGGTTTCCAGCGAAGACTCCTGCTTGGCGAACTTGATAGCCTCAGCGAAGAACGGCCGAGCTGTCTTCTTCAGATCGAGTTCTGCGTGTCGAGTGAACAAGGAAGCCTGAAATTCGTTCAGCAGCGAGTACAGGTCGTCGAGCGTGAACGCGGACTGGTCGGTTGCGAGGTCGGCGCTGGCCATGGCTCAGTCCTCACCGGGGAGCAGGACCGTCAGCACGAGCGCGCCGTCGCGCCCCTCGGGCGTGCAGATTGCCTCAAGCTCGTACTCTGCGGCACCAATGATGACCGGGAATGCGTACTCTTGGCCCACGCGAAGTCGATCCACATTGGGGCGCAGCACGTTCAGCAGCAGCATCCAGGCGATGTCGTAGTAGACGGTTTCGATGTCGGGCGTGGGTAGAAGCGGATCTTGGTGGTGACCAACCCCGTCACGAACAAGCTGGTTCACCCCAGCCGTGATGGCCACGGGGGGTCGAACGCCCGCTTCGTGCGCCTGCTTGGAGATGTCGACCAGGGCTCCGACCTTGAGAAGGTCCTCTCGCGTAATGGTGAACGTGACCGTTTCTTCGTCGATTGTTGACATTGCGTGCGATGCCTCAGGCAAGGGTCATTCTTGCGAACCATGGAAAGGCCCAGGGTCCACCCAGGACAGCCCACGTTCGTTCCCGAGAAGGGAGACGACCGTGGGCTAGACTAGTTCTTGAGGGTCGCCTGCCTGAACCATATGACGTCTCTTTTGCATCATGAGTTACTCTGTTTACACCGACCTGTAGGCTGACCCAGCAGCTTGCTCCAACAAATGGTCTGCGCTGGCCACCGACGACTTCTCGGTGGGGTGGATCCTGTGTTGCGCATGCCCACTCGATTCCTCCGAGTCTCCATGCCTCCTGCCCAACTGCACGGGAGCAGGTGTCGTCAGCGCAACGGCGATGGCCGCGTAGACGCGAAGCTCGATGTCAAGGGCGTCCACCAGCCGTCGGTCAACCCCCGTCCCCCAGCACAGCCGAACCAGACGCCGCGCGATGAGCCGAAAGTGGTTGCCGGAGCCGGTGCCCTGGACGCCCGCCGCTTGCGTGAGCGCCTCGTCCACAATTGCCTCCGGAACTTCGGGCACGCGGTAGAGCACGTCTTCTCGGGCGCAGCCAAGCGCGTAGAGGATGGCGTACGGCTGGCTCCACGTGAGGGTCGCTCGGCAACCCTCGAGTTCGGCTCCGAAGACCGTTTCCTCCCGGGCGCGCCCGGAGTTGGGGAGTCGCTTGCGACCTGGAAGCGCGGAATAATTGGGGAGTCCGTGACCAGCGTCACTGTGGATCGAATCGGTCATGTTCCCTATATGGTCCGTGGTCGTCGAAAGTTCAGTGACGTCTCGAAAAGGGGGCGAGCGTGCGCCCGGGCGCAGCGCGTGACAAAGCGGCCAGGCTCCACCCTCAGCAACGGGGGGGAGCATGGTTCGGGCTCGTGCCCGGGTCACCGGGTACCAAGAACACGAGCGGCCGCGTCGTTGGCGACGAGGAGCGTGTCCCAAAACGCCTTCAGTGTTCGGGGAGTCGGAAGGTACCCGCCGCCAGCCAGAGCCGAGGGAGTAATTAGACGGTTCGCCGTGGCGTACACGTCCCAAGCGCCCCACAGCATCGGGTTGCGGGGGTCCAGATTCACGGCCAACAAGGAAATCATCCCCGTTGCGACCGCTCTTTCACAAAGTGCGATGACAGACGGGATTTGCCACAGTTCGCGTGGATCGGCGTCGAATCCGTCGACGGTGCAGTAGTAAGGGACGCCGTCTTTCTGAACTTCGGGCCCATGGCCCCGCATCCAGGCGCGGAGGTCCGCTTCGTTCGAGCGCACTTGGAGTCGGACGAGCTTGAGGACACGGTCTTTTCGGGGTTGCTGAAACGATGAACCTAGCATCTGCATTGATCCTTGTTGTGGGAGCCGAGCGTGGGCTCGACCTGTAGATACACCGACGCTTGGGCGACACCTTCAAGGCGACCAAAGAGCGGAACCAGAATACGGCCCACAGCTGCTTTCAAAACGTGGCGTCTCAGCGCCCGAGGTGGCGACCTCCGCCCTCCAAGTCGCGGAGCCAGCCCTCAAACAGTCCTATGAAAACCTCGCGCTCGGGAACTGAAAGCGCGCGGCATCGTTCCATCAGGCGTGATGCGGCTCCGCTCGGAGAAGGGCGCTCGGGCAGCAGCGCCTGCGCCTCCTTCCGAAGGACCGCGCGCTCCGCATCCGATGGCGACTCGCCAAGTTTGCGCACAAGCTCGGCGGCGCTGGCGTCCGCCCGGCGAATGCCTTCAACTTGGGCTGCGGTCGGGGTCGCTGGTCCAAACCGAGCGGCGGACGCGAGCGGGAGAATGCCCGCCGTATAGAGGTCCCGGATGGCCCGAGGCGCTCGTTCCTGGACAGCGCGAAGCCGCTCCGTTTGGCGAGTCGACCTCCCGCCATTGTTGGCGGGAAGTGCACTCCTCGCGCCTTGGCGAGCTGGCGCATAGGTGAGCAGCTCCGCTTCCTGGGGGCCAACGAGACGGGCGAGAGCGCGCTTCACATCGACCTCTTTGGTACCCAATCCAAACGGTGGCGCTTCCTGGCAGAATGCCCCGAAGCTCCGATACCTCCGCCCTTGAGCGTTGCAAAGATTGACCCAAAGGCGGGCTTGAAGACCGCTCTGGAGATTTGTGTGGAGAGCCTCCGGAGCGTCCGTGGCCTGGAGGAGAGCGAAAAGCATCGACCGCCAATGCTCGGCAGCGTCTGACCTTGCGCTAGTGGAGACCGTCCTGGATTGTTGAGGATGACTCGACGCGCGGGTCGAGTAGGGATCGTCGACCGCCTCAAGACGCATCTCCTGTGTTGGCCCAGGTATGGGCGGCGCGATCGGCTTCCGTACACCAAACTTGGCGCCCGCCGCCTCGAACACGTCGGAGTGCGCCCTCATCATGAACGTCAGATACGAGCGGGGGCTGCTCGCTCCCGGAGCCCAGCCCCGCTCGCTAAGCCGGACAAGTATGTCTTCTGGAGACAGCCATTCGTTGCCCAGCACGGCTTTTAGTGCGTCGAGCGGCCTGGGGCGTGGATTGGTACTGCTGCTGTCGTCTCGGTTGCGGGTGTCATCCGGGAGGGCTGCGGCGGCTCCGGTTTTGACCGCCCTGGTTCCTCGGGCACACTCTTTGGCGTTCATGCACCTTGTATGGCCTGAGGGGGCTGAGAGTTCATAGCCGAGTCCACGAAAGATACGAAAGGTTGACTTGCCCCGAAATTGCCTAGGATTTGGGCCCTCCTGTGCCAGATCTTTAGTGTGCCAACTCACGTCGAGCGGCTCGTGGAACGTAGTACGGGGCACCATGCGGAGTCGTCTAGCCACTAGTTCTCGCCGCCCCCAAAAGCCACCGACCCCCCCGACGTGGGTGGTCACCCCAGATCGATTCCTTCGACCTGAACAAGTCGCCGTGCTCCGAGCCACTCTGGAAAGCGGCAGACAAACTGGGATCCGAAAAAATATCCGAGACGCCATGATCGTCGAGCTGCTGCTCGGGTCGGGGCTCAGGGTGTCCGAGGCCTGTGCGCTCAATGTTGGCGGTCTACATGTTCAGGGGGACGACCCGGCTCTCTTCGTTAGGCGCGGCAAGGGTGGGCGGCCCAGGATCGTGCCGATCTCGTCGCGACTCGCCTCGGACCTCTTGGGATTTCTAGATCACAAGGGTGCCTGGGGTGAGTCGCTCGATGCCGCCCAACCCTTGTTTGTGGGGCAACACGGCGTG
>Ga0164241_10005750_pt1 | contig 11479 bp, 10 predicted proteins | sample OricomyardsoilBY_FD_108780 | JGI IMG/M metagenome (GOLD analysis project Ga0164241, IMG submission 108780) | Backyard soil microbial communities from Emeryville, California, USA - Original compost - Back yard soil (BY) | ecosystem: Environmental > Terrestrial > Soil > Unclassified | place: USA... | reverse complement strand
GGTGCACAGGCTTGAGGACCTTCTTTAACGTACTTTGTGTGTCGCCTGGCATAAAAAGGAATTTGGTGAAGCTACCCGTTTTGCGTCTCTTCCCCTTGCGTACACGCAAAAATTCAAAGCAGGTATCTACGACATTATTATCGCATTCGTTTGTTGACGTATTCTCCGGCAGGTTGTATACTTTAAGAAGTGAATCCATTTTTAGAGCTTTATGTCCTGGCCACGAGTACACCGTCAAATTAAATGCACGGCGCGCTAGCAACTAAGTCACAGTGGAACACACCGAATCACCGAGACATTATGTACAGTTATTTTTGTTATGGTGTACGATCCGACCTCGTGTCTGCTACGGATTTATGTAATTGTCAAATGAACTGAACCCTGCATTGATGAATTATTGGATCGAGCAATTGAAACTTTTACCGCACCCCGAAGGCGGATACTATCGAGAGACATACCGTGCGAAAGGTCACATTGTTAGGCCCACGGGAGAAGGCACGAGAAACTTTTCCACTGCCATCTATTTTTTGTTGCAGCATTCAGACCGATCCAAATTCCACCGCATTCAATCCGATGAGATCTGGCACTTCCATGCAGGGGGACGCCTAACGATTTATGTGTTGACCGACAAGGGCCTCGAGACGCATACGCTGGGTACTCAACTGGAACAGGGTGACCAGCTCCAAATTGTTATCCCTGCCCAACATTGGTTTGGGGCGATCGTTTCGGAAGGAGATTATGTGCTGGCTGGTTGTACGGTTTCGCCAGGATTTGACTTCGCGGACTTCGAATTGGCCGACACAGCAGATTTGTTGCGCCAGTTTCCCGGAGAGGCCGACATCATTCGTCGGTTGACGTGATTTGCGCCGTTCCAGATTCAGATCCAGAGATCCCATGTATGAATGTTCCGGAAGAATGCCAAAAAGTTAGGTATCAGGGGCCGTGAGTCTTACGTTAGCAGCCGTATGGTGCCTGACAGCGCATGGCCAGATACATGACAATATACCGCATATTGAGTGACAATGTTTACCCAGGTAAAGAATTTGACCTTTGATTCGGTGCTGGTTGCGGAGGTTCGTTCGTTGAATTTCAAATTTTCATAATTCTATCGCCAGACGTATTATTTCTCCTTTTTTTCAACTTGAAAGTAAGTTGAATTAGTCACTACTTGGCCCAGCATGGGTTATCGTTTTCTGGCCGTTCTGCTCGTCGTGGCAGGAGGATTTTTTTCAGCGCACGCAGCGCTCCCTGGGGAGAAGCCCGATAGTCTTGCGCTCCAACGCCTTGCCGACGACGCGATTCAGAAATACCTGTCGGAACCAAATTTTGCGATAGAAAATGCGCGACAATTGCTTGAAGTCGGCATTGAACACAACAGTACTTATTTCCAGGGACTTGGCTATTACCTGCTATCCAAAACAAATTGGGCCAAAGGTAATTTGGGATCAAGCGCTGAGTTCGGTTTCAACGCTCTGCGAATACTCGAGCACACGCCATATCAACTGTTGACTGGCGACGTTCTGCTAACACTGGCACGAACGCTGACAGAACTTCGAAACTTTGAGCAAGCTGATAAATTCCTGAAGCAAGCGGAGCAACTGGCAGGGACATTGAAGTCCGACATGATGATGGCCAGCATGTATCGTGAGCGTTCGATGCTGCAGGTTGAGCGAAAAGACTACCACGGTGCTTTACGAACAGCAGACCTGGGGTTGGCCATTTTCGAAGAGGTCAGGGATACGGTGGATGTTGCAGTCCTTTATAGCAGAAAGGCGCGGGCATATTGCGCGCTCGGCGAATTTGACCAAAGCACTAAGTTCAACGACCGTGCACTGTACCTGGACAGCCTTGTCGGTAACAAACGAGGCCTTGGAATTCAATATTATCAGGCCGCTGTGAACGGCTACAAGTTGCATCGCCTTGACAAAAGTCAGGCAATGCTCAAAAAGTCATTCGCCCTCATCAACGAAATCGGCGGACTGGGTATACTTGTAAAAGCACATCACTTGCAGGCGTTGATATTCGCGGGGCAGAACCGCATGGATTCCGCAGTGGCAGAGTTCAGACTGGTGGGTGTATTAAAAGACAGCATCTACAACGCCGAAAGAAATGGCAAGTTTCAGGACATGCAATCCATGTATGAATTGCGCATGAAGGATGATGCCATCCTGGCACTGAAGCAATCAACACAACGGCAGACATTTTTCAATTTTGCGCTGATCATCGGCATCGTATTGCTGTTGGCTTTGATCTTCGTGCTGTGGCGCCTGCGAATTACCCAGAGCCGGGCGAACAGAGAGTTAACTTCCAGGAATCAGGCCATCGAACAGCAGAAGGAAGAGATGCAGGCTCAGGCGGAAAAACTCTATGAATTAAATCAGCTGAAATCGAAGTTATTCTCTGTAATCGGCCACGACCTGCGCGGACCTATCTCTAACCTGCACGCATTGTTGAGCCTGCTTACTACCAAGGCTATGACAGCGGATGAATTCATCAGTATTTCACACAAACTGAAGACTAACCTGAACGTCACACAACGTACATTAGAGAACCTGCTTCATTGGTCGCTCAGTCAGATGGATGGCCTCAAAACTGAAAAGAAGAAGTTCAATGTACGTTCGGTTATCGAGGAAGTTTGTCACCTGATGCTGGATATCGCCGAGCGCAAACATCTGACATTTGACATTACGGCGGCAGAGCCTGCCATCGTCGAGGCAGATCTCGATCAGATTCAGCTAATCTTACGTAACCTCATCCATAACGCCATCAAATTCTCTAAGCAAAATAGCGCCATTCGTCTGCGGGCCGTCGCAGACGCGAAACAATGCAGCGTCAGCGTGGAAGATGATGGTATCGGCATGACCTCAGCGGAAACGGGAATGATCCAGGATCATCCTCAATACTTCACCAAAGTCGGAACGCATGAAGAGAAGGGTACGGGCCTGGGGCTTCTACTTTGCAAGGAGTTTGTAAAATTAAACGGCGGAACGTTGGATATTCGCAGCGCTCCGGGAAAGGGAACCACGGTAATCTTCACGCTACCACTCGCGCAAGAGGAACCCACACCTGTAGCGCTTGGAACACGCTAGCACACGAATAATTGTACTTAATTTCTCGATTGTTCGGTTAGTTCACTGTGACTTAGCTGATCGCGTGCCGTACATTTTATCTTGCGACGGTGTACTAGCAAGACACTTCCCAGGAGGAACCATCAGCAAGTCAGGAATGCCATCAGCTGCCAATGTATTCAGTAATCCTTGCTGCGGCTAGCCCTGAGGTTGCGCGGGAAATGGCGCATTCATCAGAAACTCCTGTTGAAGGAAACGTTCTCGCGGAGCAAGTTCCCGGGCTTTTAGCGTCTCAGGCAACGCTTGTGGGTCACCTGGATAACCTACGGCAATAAAGACCCCCACTTCGAAGACATCAGGGATATTCAGCAACTCCTTAGTCTTCTCCAAATTGAAACCAGCTACCTGTCTCACCTGCAATCCCAATTCAACAGCCTGAAGAGACAAGAATGAATTCGCTCCTCCGAGATCATACATGGCATGTGCATTCGTCCCGGTGTATCGTGAAAAATTTTTGCGGGCCATACTCAATATTAGCAATGGTGCGTCCTTCGCCCAAATCTTGTTCCCTTCGTTCAAGCAGGAAAAAAGGGTATTCCAAAACGCAGTCTGGTCACGGGTGGCGTACATATACACCCAAGGCTGTTCATTGGTACTGGATGGCGCCCATCGCGTGGCCTCGAACAGCGACGAGATTCTCTCCGGCTCGATGGGCCGCGTTGAAAATGCTCGTGTGCTCTTCCTGTTCTTGATCAGGTCTAGAATGGGATACTGAAATTCGTGAGATTTCTCCATGGACTATCAAAGGTACTTGTATTTCGTGGAATTCATCCAGTCCGTGTCGGGCCAGCAGGACCGAATAAGATGCACCGTAACACTCACTGGCCATCTCTTAGGGAAAGTAAAAGCTGCACCTCCACCTTATCCAACTTCCTGGCTATTTCGTTCTCCGCCTATTTCTTTAACCTATTTGGAAGAGCCATCTGTGTTTCCGCCATCAACAGCAAATTCAAGGATCCGCCGCCAAATTATTATACAAATATGAAACATATGGATTACTTTCACGTTTGTAGAAACACACGATTTTATGAAAGGATCCAATCTGGGCGAACTGGAGGAGTTAATTCTCCTGACTGTCGGCATTCTTTATCCGGGGGCGTATGGTGTGGCCGTGATGGATGAAGTACTTAGCAATACCGGCCGACAGTTAAACATCAGCGCTGTACATGCCGTGCTTACCCGGCTTGAGGAGAAGGGCTACGTTAATTCATCCATGAGCGACCCAACGACAGAACGAGGAGGAAGGCGCAAGCGAATTTTTACGCTCACCGCCAGCGGCAGCAGGGCATTGGAAGAGGCAAACGAGACACGCAACCAATTGTTTAATCGTATTCCGAAAGTAGCCTTTCAGTTTCAATGGATCTGAAACCGCAGCCGCCAAAATGGGCAACCCGCTTCCTGGAATGGTATTGCCGGCCTGACCTCCTCGAAGAAGTTCACGGCGACCTTCAGGAGATTTTTGAACGCGGTGCTTGTACCCATGCTAAGCGCGCAGCAATCGGTTATGCCTGGAATGTATTGCGCTTTTGCCGGTTGAAGAACATTCGTAAAAGAAAATCCGCCATGAATCACCATTCACCATCACTAACCCTTGGTATGTTCAGGAGTTATGTGTTGTCCACGATGCGAAACATCCGTGGAAATCAATTTCAAAGCTCCGTAAACATCATTGGGCTCGCGCTGGCATTGGGATGTGGTATCACGATCTTCCTCCTCCTGGATTCCTATTATCACAGGGATCAATTTCATGATAAAGGAGATCGTCTCTATCTGTTGATGAATGATATAAAGTCTGGTGACATTGTCGAGCACTGGGCACGTTCACCCTATATGTTAGGACCCGCGCTTCGCGACGCTCATCCGGCGATCGAGTCAGTAGTACGCGTACAGCGCGATCAGCTCACGATGAAAAACGGGAGTTTGGTTTTTCATGAGCCGGTCTGGTTCGTTGATCCCGAATTCTTCGAAGCATTCAGCTACGAAATTCTCGTAGGCGATAAGAATTCTCTTCGCGATCCAACCACCATCGCGATTACCAAAGAGGTTGCCATCAAATACTTCGGCAGTGAAGAGGTAGTGAATCAAAACATTCAGGTCAAGTATGGAGACAATGACCTGAAGACCTACAGGGTCGGTGCCGTTGTGGCAACCATCCCCGACCAGTCCAGCATGCACTTTGGAGTAATGATCCCTATGGAAGAATGGGAGCACCATGTAGAGCCGACTAAAACAATCCAATGGCGAACATGGGCAGCGTCCACTTTTGTTGTGTTCAAAGAGGGACACAAGCCTGCTGAATTGTCAGGCAGTGTGGAGCGCTTCAGGCAAACACAAAGGGCGGCAAACGACAAATTTCAAATCGAGTCCGTAACGTTTATTCCCATGCGGGAAGTCGCTGAACGCAGTTATGACATGAACTACGCGCTCTCGTGGAGCAACGTTCCTGCGGCCATGATCGGTTTGGGAATCATAGCGGTGTGCCTCGTTTTGCTTGCCTGTTTCAATTATATGAATGTGGCTATCGCTTCGGTGGCGACCCGCCTCAAAGAAATCGGGATACGCAAAGTCGTTGGTGGTGGCCGGACCCAGATTATTCTGCAGTTCATGATAGAGAACGTCGTGTTGTGTACGCTGGCCATGGGTATAGGTACGGCGCTGGCGGCGTTCGTACTGCTGCCGGGATTCAATTCACTGTATCCAATACACGTACCCTTTAAGTTCTCATCTGACCTCACGATGGTTGTCTTCTTTGTGGGGACGGTATTATTCGTCGCACTCGTATCGGGCGCATATCCCGCGTTTTACGTATCGTCGCATAACGCAGTGACCATCATGCGGGGCAGAGAGAAGTTCGGTACAAAAAGCCTTTTCAGTAAGTTGATGCTGACCGTTCAGTTCGTTATCTCTTTCACGACCATCGTAAGTGGATTCGTCTTTATCAATAGCAGCCGTTACTTCGAGCTGAAGGACTGGGGATATCAACACAGTGGCCGCATGTATGTTCATGTTTCCAACCTCGCCCAGTACCGGGAGCTGCAACAACAACTCTCCAACCATAAGGATGTGATTAATTTCGCTGGTGCTGAGAGTCACATAGGAAAGTCCTCGCACAATACAACGGTGTCGATAGGGAACGACCAATTAGCGGTTAGTCGATTTGAAGTCGGGTTCAACTATCTGGAAACCATGAATGTCAGAATCCTGCAGGGTCGCGCTTTTGATGCACGCATGGCATCAGACTCAATCGAATCTGTCGTTGTTAACGACGCCTTCGTTCAGAAATTAAATTGGAAGGATCCTGTCGGGAAGTGGTTTGAGTTCGATGGGCAGAAATGGTTCGTCATTGGCGTAGCTGATAATTTCAATTTCAAGGAATTTTACTATGACATTGAGCCAGTCATGATGCACATCGGTAAGGACGAACACTTCCGCTACGTTGTAGCCCACGTGAAACCTGAAAGCCTCCATGCCATTTCCGATCAACTGCATACTACGTGGTCCAGGCTTGTCCCTAATGAACCATTTGAGGCCAGCGTTCAGGATGATGTTTTTCAGCAATTTTTCGACTCGAACCGATCGAATAACAAGATTATGATCACCATCTCGGGTGTTGCTTTGGCGCTCGCGCTGATGGGATTGTACGGCCTGATGTCATACAACCTCACCCGCAGACTTAAAGAATTCAGCATCAGAAAAGTATTTGGCGCAAGCCTGCTGCACATCATTCGGGAGATGAATCGTGACTATGTATGGATCCTGCTGGCGGCGTTTGTGATTTCTGCACCCCTCGGGATGCAACTCACCAATCAAATGATTACAGCGGCCTATCCTGAGCACATCCCCATTCCTCTTTGGCCGTTCGTATTCACCGCGGCGCTCATCCTTTTCACCGTGCTCGTCACAGTATTTGCACAGATCAGCCGCCTCAGTAAATCAACGCCAGCGGAAACGCTGAGGATCGACTAGTACACCGTAGCAAATATAACTGTACATATTTTCTCGGTTATTCGGTTAGTTCACTGTGACTTTGCTGATAGCGTGCTGTACAATTAATTTTGCGACGGTGTACAAGTGGCGCAGCACCTATTGCCTAAGCTTGTCAAGTATTCGATTAATATCTTTCGCTTCGTCGTTGGAGATCACGCGAAGTGTATCAAGCCATGTTTCGGCCTCCCGGTCAATTTCCTTCAACAAGGCAAGGCCGGCATCGGTAATGGTTATGTCGACTTGTCGGCGGTTGTTTTCACAAATGTCGCGTTTCAACAGACCCTTTTGTCGCAGCTTTTCCACCAGGCGTGTAGCATTGCTGCTCTTGTCAATCATGCGCGACGTCACATCAGTCAGCATCAGCGCCTTAGGATGACTTCCCCGCAGGATACGCAGGACATTATACTGCTCAGGAGTGATATCGTGAACTTTTAGCCGGGTTGCGTTTCGGTTGTATAACCAGCTTGCCGTGAATAGAATGTTGATGAGCACCTTTTCATGCTCGTCGGGGAACTTCTCCTGCTTTATATCCTGCTCCAGTGACATAATTTTGCCCTACTTTTAAGTATTGTCAACAATTGTATATACAATATATAAAGAATAAAAGTTTCAGTTCGCACCATTATATTGCCTTACATGGTAACGTTTAACGCCTTAATACGCCGTGACGACCGGAGTAAAGAGAAGACTGGATGGTCATACATCATCATTCCTGCAGCGCACGCAAAAAAGCTAACGGATTCCCGAATGGGCTTCCGCATTAAAGGTCAAATGGACAACTACGTGATCAACAAGACATCTGTACTCCCCATGGGTGATGGATCATTTATGCTTCCAGTCAACGGCACAATGAGAAAGGCCCTCGGCAAGCAACACGGCGACAAAGTGAAAATGGCTATTGAGCTGGATAAACGGAAATTGGAACTCTCAAAAGACCTCATGACTTCCCTGGCCGACGAACCTGCCGCACTGGAGTTCTTTAAGTCATTGAACCTGTCGCACCAGCAATACTTTAGTAAGTGGATAGAAAGCGCCAAAACAATGCCTACCAGGACAAAGCGCATCGTCGCAGCGGTGGTTGCGCTGAGTGAGAAGAAGGGTTATTCAGAGATGATTCGCGCGCAATCAGGCAAGTCAGTTTGACGTAGTAGTTGTCGATGTTAAGAAATTCGAAAAAGTCCGTTTCACGATTTGGCTTTTGTAGCCGCCTTCACACCGGTGGCTTTCTTAGCGGTAGTCTTCTTTTCTGTTGTGCTTTTTGCCCCGCCCTTCTTTACTGCTGACATTTTCTGGTTACCCGCATCGCTAATGGTTCGGCTTCGGGTCATCGTCTTGATGTTGTCGACGTGCCGGAATCTAAGGGCGCTCCAATCCTCGTCTATGGCGACCATGCGTACAGGCTCGAAGTTGTGCTTGCCCAAACGTGCCCAGCCGGAGTCCCTATTGAACTCACACTTGTATTTCTTTGATGTGCCTTTGGGATAGGCAAACCACAGTAGTCCATCCTTCGCCAAAAGCGGGACTATTTTTTCGGTCCAGGTGTCCACTTCCTGTTGTTTGGTAACGAAGGCCAGGAAGAATGGAACTCCGGCACTTGCCGACAGCGCACTGAGCACCTTTGTCTCTGATTTCATTTCGATTATGTTCCCGGCAAAGCTATCCGGGGCATTGACCACCACGATAGATGGTTGGTCCTTGAAGTTGAGCTTTTTGAATATTGGATTCACACTTTCAATCTAAGGCTACGCTAGCTTCCATTAACTATGGCGGAGGAATTTTATTTGCTATTTGTTTCGTGATTAGCGGTGTTTCACGGATAGTTATATTTCATAACTTTCCCTATGCGTTTCATTGACGGTCCCCTTCGTTGGGGCATTATCGGTTGCGGCGATGTATGTGAGGTTAAAAGTGGTCCGGCCTTTTCCAAGGTGGCTCAATCGAGCCTTGTAGCCGTCATGCGACGGGATGGCGATAAGGCAGCTGACTTTGCCAAAAGACATCACGTTGACACATCGTATAATGATGCCTCTGAACTGATTAACGATCCGCAGGTGAACGCAATATATATCGCTACTCCACCATCGTCGCACGAGGCTTATGCATTGGAAGCGATGAAGGCAGGCAAGCCCGTGTATATTGAGAAACCGGTGTCGCTGAACACGGCGTCGGTTCAACGCATGGAGTCAGCGTCAGCTGCACTGGGTATACCTGTGGCCGTGGCGCATTACCGAAGGGCACTCGAGCTCTTTCTTCGGGTGCGACAACTCGTTAACGAGGGGGCTATCGGCAAACCATCGTTGATCATCCTGAACCTGCTTCATCCTGCTAAACCGGGAAGTGCTGCTGAAAATTGGAGAATCAATCCTGCTGTTTCGGGCGGAGGGCTCTTGTTCGACCTTGCGCCTCACCAGTTGGATATCATCTATTGGATTTTCGGAAAACCCTTGTCCTTCAAGGGCAACTCTATTGCGCAAGGGAAGGCCCACAATGCGTCGGACGTAATATCCCTGTCGATGGTGCTTCCTGAAAATGTATTTTTTCAGGGACTTTGGTCGTTCAATGTCGCTCCGTCCCAGCGCCACGACAGCTGCCGGATGCTGGGTGATAAAGGATCGATTTCATTTCCATTCTTTTCAAGCTTCGAAAGTGCAGCTGTGGAAATAACGAGAGGCGATCAGACGACCACAGAACAGTTTACTTTTCCGGCAAACATTCAGCACCCGATGATACAGCAGGTGACATCATACTTCAGAGGACAAGGCGAGAACCCTTGCTCCCTAAGCGAAGCCCGGGACACCTTAGAAATAATAGAAAATTGTTGATCGAAATATATCGTACACTATGAAAGAGAAATTACGCAGCCAGGGATGGTTCGGAAAAACGGGCAAGGATGGATTCATCTATCGCGCATGGATGAAGAACCAGGGCATTCCTGACTACGAATTCCGCGGTAAGCCTGTGATTGGTATATGTAATACCTGGTCTGAGTTAACGCCTTGCAATGCGCACTTCCGCGAGCTTGCAGAATCCATTAAACGCGGCGTATCCGAGGCGGGTGGACTTCCGGTGGAGTTTCCTGTAATGTCACTGGGTGAAACTTTGATTAAGCCCACCGCAATGCTGTATCGAAATCTCGCCAGCATGGATGTCGAAGAATCCATTCGGGCAAACCCCGTAGATGGCGTCGTTCTCATGTGTGGGTGCGACAAGACTACCCCATCGTTGGTGATGGGTGCGTGCAGTGTAAATCTCCCAACGCTCGTTGTATCCGGCGGGCCGATGCTGGCTGGAAAGTTTCAGGGACGAGACATTGGAACGAGCGATATCTGGCGTTTTAATGACGCGGTACGCGCGGGAACTATGTCGCAGGAGGACCTCACCGTATCCGAAGCCTGCATGGCCAGAAGCAGGGGGCATTGCGCCGTTATGGGCACCGCTTCTACGATGGCCGCGATGGTAGAGTCGCTTGGACTTACCCTTCCCGATAATGCAGCGATTCCCGCCGCGGATGCGCGCCGGAAAGTGCTTGCTCAGATGTCAGGCATCCGTATTGTGGAAATGGTGAAGGAGAATCTGCGCATGTCGGATGTGCTCACACGCGAAGCATTCGAAAACGCGATCATCACCAACTCCGCCATCGGGGGATCCACAAACTTCATCATTCACCTGCTGGCCATCGCAGGTCGCATAGGTGTACCGTTGGAGCTAAAGGACTTCGACAAACTTTCCGCACTCGTGCCGGTGGTGGCTAACGTACAGCCCTCCGGCAAATACTTCATGGAAGATCTCTATTACGCCGGAGGCCTGCCCGCGGTGATGAAAGAAATCGACCGGTTCCTGCATCGCGATGCCCTCACTGTAACAGGCAAACCGATTAGTGACCATTATGAAAAATCGACGTGTTATAATCGCGATATCATCTCTACGGTAGAAGAACCTTTCAACAAGCTTTCAGGCGTGGTGATCCTGAACGGAAACATGTGTGAAAATGGCGCCGTGATGAAACCATCCGCGGCGGATCCAAAGTTGTTGAATCATACGGGCAAGGCCATTGTTTTTGAGGATATCGACGACTATAAGAAGCGCGTGGATGATCCCGATCTCGACGTCGATGAAACCTGCGTTCTGGTGTTAAAGAACGTGGGGCCCGTCGGATACCCGGGAATGCCTGAAGTGGGCAACATGTCGTTGCCGAAAAAACTACTTGCGAAAGGCATTCACGACATGATTCGCATTTCCGATGGCCGTATGAGCGGTACTGGCTTTGGAACAGTTATACTTCACGCATCTCCCGAAGCAGCAATGGGCGGAAACTTTGCCGTAATTCGAAACGGCGACATGATCACGCTGGATGTTCCCAACCG
>Ga0164241_10005749_pt1 | contig 11481 bp, 10 predicted proteins | sample OricomyardsoilBY_FD_108780 | JGI IMG/M metagenome (GOLD analysis project Ga0164241, IMG submission 108780) | Backyard soil microbial communities from Emeryville, California, USA - Original compost - Back yard soil (BY) | ecosystem: Environmental > Terrestrial > Soil > Unclassified | place: USA... | reverse complement strand
CCATCATCGTGATCATTATCGCGGCGGTATTTCTGAAAGAAAAGATCTCTTTTCAAAAGATCACGGGAATTATAATCGGAATTGCAGGGGCGCTGATCATGCTGGTATATGGCAAAAATTTCACGCTGGGTTCCGATACGATCTTAGGCGATATGCTTATCCTCATCAATTCTTTTTCATGGGCATTGTATGTTGTATTGGTGAAGCCGCTCATGAAAAAATACAACACCTTTACCGTTGTAAAATGGGTGTTCCTGTTCGGATTTATTTACGTTTTGCCCTTCGGTTTTTCCGAATTCAAAGCGATCGGCTGGAGCTCGTTTACACCCGGCATCTGGCGCGATGCCCTTTTTGTGGTGCTGGCAACAACCTTCCTCGCTTACATCCTGAACACGTATGCGCTGCGGGCATTGAGTCCTTCGGTAGTGAGCATTTATATTTACCTGCAGCCTTTCCTGGCGACCATGATCGCCGTATTTATTTACCGCAACGATGAGCTCGATATGCGGAAGATCCTTGCCGGAACGCTCATCATCTTCGGTGTTTACCTTGTAAGCGTTCCGCTGAAAAAGAAATTGCCTAAAACTTAACGCGTAGTCCGACACCGTTGTTTACCCCGACATTGCTTACCGTTCCCAGCTCTCCGGCGTTTGAAAAATTTACGAAAGGCTTCGCTTCATAAAAAAGATGAATGCGTTTCCAGAACTCGCTTTTGTTGGCCATACGGTAATCTATTCCCATCGGGATGTAAACGGAATAGCCGATGCCGTTCTTTGACGTGATGCGCTCGGTAACCGAATTGTAATTATCGGATGAATTGGAGCCAAGGGTGGTAGCGGCACCTTCGTAAGTCGATTCGATGCTGAAATAATCGCTGTAGCTTACATCCGTATAAGATTTTATGGAAGCGCCCACCGTTGCGCCAATTCCGCCGTAAAGCGCCCAGCGTGCCGCCGGGTTGGTGCTGAAGATCAAAGAAATATCTGCTCTTATTTCCCGGCTTGCATAACGCATATTTAAAGATTCGGAACGAACAGAATCAAGGTAAGCCGCACTGCCGCCATGACTGGAGCTAAGCGTATCATAACGGGTATAAGTAGCTTTTGAATAGTTGGATGTCAGCGATGAATAGGATAAATAATTAACACCGATCCGTAATTTCATATTGCGGTAATCGTTTTTCTTTTTGTCTAAAAATGAGATCCCGATAGCCGCCGAAAATTCCGCATCCGCATCTATGCTTTGTCCCCGCGACTGCTCAAAAGTGCTGTAATCCTTGTTCAGCAAAATCGATCCGGGTGCCAGCCTTCTGAAATCCTCCAGCGTTCCCGCAGGCTCCATTTGGACGTTCATATACGGATAAAGCTCTGCCTGGCTGATCCGTACCTTTTTTTTTGGTGCGTCCGCATAGTCGTTGGTTTGGGCAAATGCAGGCAGTATCGCGCAAGCCATAAAACAAAAAAAGAGCATTTTTAATTTCATAGGAAAATGTATTGATTCACAGTAACAGACGCCGCTTAAAGATTTGGTTGCCTGATTTTGTAAAAAAATCGCTGTAACGTTTTTAGGGTCGTTTTATTGTTTGAAGGTATAAAAACTCTTCCTTTTCACATAAAAAAAACGGTATATTTGTTTACATATAATACGAAGATGACTCTTAAATCAATGACGGGCTTTGGGAAAGCTGTAAGTGAAATTCCCGGCAAAAAAGTAACGGTCGAGATCCGTTCGCTGAACAGCAAACAGCTCGACCTGAATGTCCGCATGCCGTATTTCTATAAAGAGAAAGAGCTGGAATTACGGACGGAGATGGCAAAACAGCTGGAACGCGGGAAGGTCGACCTGAGCATTTATACCGAATTAACCCAGGAAACATTGCCTGTTGCTTTGAACAAAGAGCTGGCAAAAACATATTACAGGGAATTAAAAAATCTTTCCGAAGAGCTGAATGAAACGAACAACGACCTGCTGGCGCTTGCATTAAAAATGCCGGATGTGATGAAAGCCGAGCGCGAAGTGGCGGAGCTGGATGAAGAAGAATGGAAACAGGTGAAATCAGCGGTTGATAAAGCCGTTGAAGCATTTCAGAAGTTCAGGGACGATGAGGGAAAAGCACTGATGAACGAATTTAATTCCCGGATCGCCATCATCAACAAGCTATTGGAAAAAGTTGTTGCACTGGATGCGGCACGCGTGGAAAACATAAAAAAGCGCATCCGCACAAACATCGAAGAAGTGGTGGAGGCAAACAAGATCGATCAGAACCGCTTTGAGCAGGAACTGATCTACTACATCGAAAAGCTCGATATTACAGAAGAAAAATTAAGGTTAAAAACGCACCTCGATTATTTTATCCAAACGATGAAAGAGCCTGCTGCCGGCAGAAAGCTCGGATTTATTTCACAGGAGATCGGCCGCGAGATCAACACCATCGGCTCGAAAGCCAATGATGCGGGCGTGCAGAAATTAGTGGTGCAGATGAAAGATGAGCTGGAGAAAGTGAAAGAGCAAATGTTAAATGTTCTGTAAAGTACGAATAACGAACAGGAACGAACTTGCGAATCTGTGTGTATTAAATAAAATATGTGCAGGATGAAATTTCCCGGGAAGGTGTGTAAAAAATGTAAATTAGAATTCGATATTTGTCGAAGATTAAAGAATTAAAAAGAATAAACATAACCTTAGCGTCTTTGCACCGGAGTTTATCCCGAAGCATTGAGGGTGGCAAATTAAAATGGAATCACAACAAGGAAAACTAGTCATCTTCTCGGCGCCGTCCGGAGCAGGAAAAACAACCATTGTGCAGCATCTGCTCAAAGTATTTCCCGACCTGGAGTTTTCTATTTCGGCCTGCAGCAGGGATATAAGAACCGGCGAGACATACGGAGTGGATTATTATTTTTTGACGATTGAAGAATTCAAAGAAAAGATCGCGAAGGAAGAATTTGTAGAATGGGAAGAAGTATACACCGATAATTTTTACGGCACTTTAAAATCGGAGATCGAACGCATCTGGAGAAAAGGGAATCACATTATTTTTGATATGGATGTAGTGGGCGGGTTGAACCTCAAAAAACAATTCGGCGACCAGGCGCTTGCCATTTTTGTAATGCCGCCAAGTATCCAGCATCTCGAAAGCCGTTTGAAAATGCGCGAAACAGAAACTCCTGAAAGCATAGCAAGAAGAATAGGAAAAGCCGAAAAAGAAATTGCAACAGCGGATCAGTTCGATAAAATAATTTATAACGATCAGCTCGAACATGCTTTCGAGCAAGCCGAAAACATTGTTGGCGAATTCTTGAAATTATAATTCAAAAGGCGAAATTCGAAAGTAAAGAAATAAAGAAGCCACATAGAGATCGGGTGAATTCGTTCCAGTCTTTCTCGATACGTCCGCCTGCAGGCGGACACTCGAAATGACCAAAAACACAAAATTAGGGGAACTAGTGAATTTGTGTCAAAAAATAACCCGGCACAAACCCAGTTTCGTAATCCGTAAATATTAAAAACACAGTACTTTTACCCCGATTAGTGAAAATTAGTGCAATTTGTGTCAAAAAACAACCCGATACTTCAAACACAGTTTCGTAAATTCGTAAATATTCGTTATTCGTAATGGCAAAGTTTCTTACAATAGACATTCACACCCACATTCTCCCCGAAAACATTCCCAACTGGAAAGAAAAATTCGGCTACGGAGGTTTTATCCATCTCGACCATCATAAACCCTGCTGCGCGAAAATGATGCGTGACGATGGCAAATTCTTCCGCGAGGTCGAAGACAACTGCTGGAGCGCGGATAAAAGAATTCAGGAATGCGATCACCATCATGTGGATGTCCAGGTATTATCAACCGTGCCTGTAATGTTCAGCTATTGGGCCAAACCGCAGGATTGCCTCGATCTTTCCATGTTCCTGAATGATCACATTGCCGGGATCGTTCAGAAATACCCCAAACGGTTTATCGGGCTTGGGACCATTCCGATGCAGGCGCCGGACCTGGCTATAAAGGAACTCGAACGCTGCAAAAAAATAGGATTGGCGGGCATCCAGATCGGAACAAATATCAACCAGGAAAACCTGAACGAAGAAAAATATTTTCCCGTTTTTAAAGCCTGCGAAGAATTGGGAATGTCCGTTTTTATCCATCCATGGGAAATGATGGGCGAACAAAACATGCAGCGATACTGGCTTCCATGGCTGGTGGGTATGCCGGCAGAAACAACCCGCGCGATCTGCTCATTGATCTTCGGAGGAGTATTTGAAAAATTACCAAACCTGCGTGTCGCATTTGCGCATGGCGGAGGCTCCTTCCCATCAACGATCGGGCGCATCGAGCACGGTTTTAACTGTCGCCCCGATCTTGTGGCGCTCGATAACAGCATAAACCCCCGTGAATATTTAGGGAAATTCTGGATCGATAGCCTTGTTCATGATCCCGTTATGCTCGACTTTGTAGTGGGAATGTTCGGTGCCGACAAAATAGCGCTCGGAACAGATTATCCCTTTCCCCTGGGCGAGCTCCAGCCCGGAAAGCTCATTAAAGGAATGCCTTACGAACGCGATGTAAAAGAATTGCTGCTGCACGGTTCCGCGTTACAATGGCTCAATCTCAAGAAAGAAATGTTTATTTAAGTACAGATAGCTAACAGGAACGAAACTACGAATCTGTGCTAAAAAAGTGCATCTGACACGTATTTTAGCCCTGTCATTTCGAGTGTTTTCGTTTTTCTCGAAAACGTATCGAGAAACGGCAGGAAACACATCATCTGCACATCATCACATCTTCTTATGCGCAACCTGCCCATGCCCGTTATGAACTAAATTCTTCAGCCGGCCATCGCCATAATAATGCACATCGCCGTGCCCGGCATTTTTGATGCTGATCTCCTCTTTCGAATAAAGCGTAACATCGCCGTGCGAAGCTGTAGTAATAGTCGTCTTATCCGCAAGCATTTCTTTACAATGCAGATCCCCGTGCATAGCGCCCCGGATCACCAGCTCGTGGCATTCACCTTTTAATTCCACATTGCCATGACATTCGGAAACCAGTTTTACCGTTGGCGCTTTTACCTGGATACTCGTATTGCCCTGCGAATGGATCTTCAGCTCAACAGGCTCCGTAGAAATAAGCGGATTTGTACAAATAACATCACCATTGCCCGCTACATTCAGCACATGCACCTGGCGGCAATAGATCTTTACTTTCAGCTTCGTAAAAACCGGGATGCGTAATTTTGCTTCCGAAGTCACATAAAGCGTTTTCCCCGAATTGATCACCTGGAAAAAATCCTGCAGGTTCTCATCCGCCTCCACAATCACCTTTTCCTCATCCGATTGAATGATCTCCGCCAGGCCATGGATCCCAATGTGCAGGCGGATAAAAGAGCTGATCCGGATTTCTTTTTCGATCACATTCCCGTTCCCCGGGATCTCGATCATTTTTCTTAATTTTTTAAAGCTCACCATGTTTTTAATCGTTTAATAATTCCGCTGCGTAGCCGAATTTGGTTACTATATTTTTTACCTGCTCAATAATGATCGTTTCCGAGAAGGAATCGATCCGTAAAATTTTATCACAATCTTCCAGGTCGAAATTCACCTGCCAGGAAGGGAAAAAATCGGTGCATTCGCCAAGGATCAGTTTTGCATCCTGCTCACAAACAACATTTGTTTTAAATACGCCGATCATTATTTATTCTACTTTTGTTCGGTGCAAAGATGCAGCAGCATATAAATTTGTGTTTGCATTTAAAGGAGCAAAACTTATACAATCGGGAATAATGTTATTTCAGCAGCAACATAACAAAGGCCACATGCTTCTGCATTCCGCAGATGGCATTCGTGTGGAATATGTTGATTTTCCTGTCGGAGAAAATATAAAGCTCGAAAGAAAAGCCGGTTATATGATCATGTATTTTAATCTGAAGACGTACCAGCATGTTTTATTTTATAACGGCCCGCAACAAACGTATCTTGAAAATCAGGGGGTGGAAATAAGAGGATGCCTTGTTCAGCTTACAAAAGAAGTGTTCATGAACCTTACGTTGGGCGGCAACAAAGCGCTGAAAGATTTTGTAAAAAACGCATTTGCCGGAGAGGCATGGCTTTTTCAGGATAAGCCCCTCTATCTCGATATTGCTATGCATAGTGCTGTTCAGCAGCTTATTGATTACAGGTACAGCGATGAATTAAAAGAAATGTTTTATTATGCAAAGATCACCGAGTTGCTGGCCATGCAGGCCGATTCGCTGATCCGTTCCGCGCTCCCGAAAAACAAATACATCAGAAACGAGTACGACAAAGAGCGAATTGTTTTTGCAAGAGATTATCTCATTCAGCACATGGATCTGCCGCCTTCCTTATCGGAGCTTGCCTTAATTACAGGAATAAATGAATTCAAATTAAAGCGCGGATTTAAAGAAGTATTCAATAATACCGTTTTCGGATATTTAGCAGATGCCCGCCTGGAGCTGGCTAAAAACGAGCTGATGCTGAAACAAAAATCCGCCAGCGAAATAGCGTTCGGGCTCGGCTATTCCTCCATCCAGCATTTTAGCAAAGCATTCCGGAAAAAATTCGGAGTGTCGCCTACGGAGCTGAAATAGATATTTAGATCATAGATGATTCGGCTGACATGTCATTTCGAGTATCGAGCTTTTCTGCGCGATGTATCGAGAAAGACATCTGCACATCAGACACCTGCACATCCTTTAATGAACGTGAGCATTATAAACTTCCGAAGACATTAATTTCTTAAATTTCTTCTGCTTGATCTCCATAAAGCTCTTTTTCTCAATCTTACTCTCCAGCCAGGAAAGAAGATCAAACAAGCTCAAAGCATTCTTCTCCAGTTTGCTTTCCGAAGTGATCGCCTCCACATTTTCTTTCAGCTCCTTAAACGCGGCAATAATATCCGGCGTTTTCTTCGTCATGTGTTTCGTTTGCTTCAGGAAAAGGATGATCTGTTTTTCGAAACCATACAAATGCTTTCTTTTCTGCAGAAGGTTATAAGTCGAACGGGCCCTGTATTCCAGGAGCTCCGAATTGCCCATTTCAAAATGAATGATCAGGCTCAGGATATGCGCGAAACAGAACAGGTCGCTGCGGATATCGAAATCATTATTATTCAGCAATACATTGATATGATTGTTCGCCAGCTTATACTCGCCCAGGCCGATATAGATATATGCAAAAGCGTAATGCTGCAATTGTTTTTCCTTGCGTAACGATTTTGTCGGCGGGATTTGTTTGTAAATGGCATCCAGTTTCTCAGCGATCTCCAATGCTTCCACAAATTGTCCGCTCGGAATAAAAACAAAAAGTTTTAAATTTTCCACTATGATCTCGAACGAACGGTTTATCTGTCCGTACTTAACAACAAAAGCATCCATCTTCCGGATCGTGTCAAACAAAGGCTTGTAGCGCATCAGCGAAAGCTCATTCACCGCTTTGTTACGCAGCATTCCCAGGTAAGTGGCCGGCTTGATCGAGATCATGTGCGGGTTGTCCTCCATCATCTTCACATTTTTCTCCATCAGCTCGTTCGCCTGCTTTTGCTCGTTCGTCATGAACAAAAAGTTAGCCTGCATCAGGTTCCTGTAAAATTTCGCGTTGAATGTGGAAAGCAGCTTTTTATCGTTCTTTTTCGCCTGTTCCGCGATCTTTTGAAATTCGATCACATCCTCGTCATTCCGCGGAAGGCCCATGTATAAAGCCTTTGCCCTTAGTTTCTGATACAGGTATTTATAACCGATGATCGTTTTTTTCTTCTCGATAGAATCATTCAGCTCACCGAAATATTTGTTCACCAGCTCTAAATAATTAGTAGGAGTGGCTTCCTCCACCAGGAAAACGATCTCCCAGTCGATGATCTCTTCCATAAATTCATACAGCTCGAACTCATGTGCAACAGCTTTCGCCTTTATAAGCATCTTCTTGGCCACCGCGGGAAGATTTTTATTATGAAGGATCTCCACCTGGTTCAGCGTACTTCTTAATTCGGATTTCGTATTGGAATGATACGATTCAAGGCATTTTAAAATGAACCGGAAAAGATAATTTTTGGCGACAGCGAAGTTGTTCAGGATCGGATCATCCGCAAAATGCTTCAGGATCTCCTTTTCATCATATTCCTTCTGCTTATCGATCACATCAAAGATCTTAATATATTTATTCTGGTCGCCGATCACATGCACCGAAGAATGCTTTTTTATATAGCCTTTTTCGCTCGATGATAACGATTTGATTAAATGATGTAAGTCTTTGGATGACATTATTTTGTCGCTTGAATAAAATTTGAGTCCACAAATATAGAATTCGGAGGCTAAAAACCTAATTTTCTGTTTTCAGGGCCGCAAAATGCTCTTTTTATAAAAAAAAGGATAAAAATCACATTTCTGTCCGAAGCCTTTTAAATCCGGCAATTTCAAAGCAGGTTTTTAGTTTGCTCCGGCTCTCCCGGAATTCTCAAAAAACACTTTTTTAGCCTTCGAGAACTTATTTTTGATTTGAAATCAGGCACTTCCTTAAACGCGTAAAATTGCCGGAAAGTGCTTTAAATACTCATTTTTTTATTTTAACGGGCCTTCGGGAGATGTTCAGAGGCTTCCGTCCGAAATCTAATTTTTAGGATTTTAAGGTTTGGAATCGCTTTAATTTGTTTGTTATTTTGTATTCAACATAATGCTCTTATTGGTTTGTCTATAAATCAACATTATGTTAAAAGCTTGTTGTTGTGAAGGAGTAGCACAACAGTGTTTCATGTTTAGTTTTATCCAAAAAATCCCGAAGTTGTGACAAGCTCTTCGGGATTGCTTTTTGTCTTTGATTATCCTTTGTCCGTCTAAATTCCCGGTTATTTTGTGAAATAAAAATCGTAAATTTGTACATAACCAAAGCAAAAAACCCAACCACAATGAGCGATGCAATAAAGCATGAGTGCGGAATAGCGGTAATTCGTTTACTTAAACCTCTGGATTATTACATTAAAAAATACGGTACAGCCCTTTACGGCGTCAACAAAATGTACCTGCTTATGGAAAAACAGCACAACCGCGGGCAGGATGGGGCCGGACTGGCCAACATTAAATTTGATGTGGAGCCCGGAACAAGATACATCAGCAGGCACAGGGCATTGGGAAGCGGCGCTATCAAAGAGATTTTTGAAAAGATCAACGGGAAGTTCGAGGATATTTATAAAAAAAATCCCGATCGTTTAAAAGATGCCGGATGGCTCAAAAAGAATACCGCCTATACCGGCGAATTGTTTTTAGGACATTTAAGATACGCCACATTCGGAGGAAACTCCATCGAAAATTTTCACCCCCTTTTACGTCAGAATAACTGGATGACCCGCAACCTCGTTGTTGCCGGAAATTTCAACCTTACCAATGTGGATGAGCTTTTCAACCAGTTGGTAGAGCTTGGCCAGCATCCGAAAGAAAAAGCAGATACCGTTACCGTGATGGAAAAGATCGGCCATTTCTTGGACGAAGAGAACGAGCGCCTTTTCCAGAAATTTAAAGCCGAAGGACACGACAATGCCGAAATTTCCGGACTTATTGCCCGTGAGCTGGATGTGCAGCGCATCCTGAAAGATGCCAGCAAAAAATGGGATGGCGGATATGCGATGGCGGGATTGTTCGGGCATGGCGATGCATTCGTATTGCGCGATCCGAACGGAATTCGCCCGGTGTTTTATTACAGCGACGATGAAGTTGTTGTGGTAACATCAGAGCGTCCCGTGATCCAGACAGCGTTCAACGTGCCTATCGGAAAAGTAAAAGAGCTGACCCCAGGCTGCGCGCTTGTCATTAAAAAGAACGGAACATTCGGGGAAGTGGAGATCAATCCGCAGGAAGAAAAAACATCCTGCTCGTTTGAGCGTATTTATTTTTCCCGTGGAAGCGATGCCGATATTTACCGTGAGCGCCAGAAGTTAGGCAGCCAGCTGTGTCCGGCCGTTTTAAAATCCGTTGACTACGATCTTGAAAATACCGTTTTCTCCTATATTCCGAATACTGCGGAAGTCGCTTTCGGCGGATTTATAGAAGGATTACATCATTATAACAATACCGTAAAACGCCACAAGATCCTGCAGATGGGAAGCAAGGTGAGCGAACCCGAACTAAGCAATATTTTGTCCGTTCATCCGCGCATCGAAAAAATAGCGATCAAGGATGCCAAGCTCCGCACCTTTATTACAAAGGATTCGCAGCGCGATGATATGGTTGCCCACGTATACGATACAACATACGGTTGTGTGAGAGAAGGAGCCGACAACCTGGTGGTGCTCGATGATTCCATTGTGCGCGGAACAACATTAAAGCAAAGTATTTTAAAAATACTGGACCGCCTCGGCCCTAAAAAAATTGTGATCGTTTCCTCCGCCCCGCAGATCCGTTACCCGGATTGTTACGGAATTGATATGGCGAAACTGGGCGATTTTATTGCTTTCCAGGCTGCCGTAGCTTTATTGAGAGAAAGTTTCAAAGACAACCTGCTCGACGAATTGTACGAAAAAGCAAAAGCGCAGGAAGAGCTGCCGAAAGATCAGATCACCAATGTGGTGAAAGAAATTTATGACCTGTTCACTGCCGACCAGATCTCCGCAAAAATAGCGGAACTACTTCGCCCTGAAGGAATCCATGCCGAAGTGGAAATTATCTATCAATCGATAGAAGGCTTGCACAACGCGATCCCGAACCATAGCGGCGACTGGTATTTCACAGGAAACTACCCAACTCCGGGAGGAAATAAAGTGGTGAACAAATCCTTCATCAACTTTATGGAAGGAAAGAACGTTCGCGCTTACTAGGATAAATATCATTCATATCATTTCGGGCAAAGTCGGGAAACAGACATAAACGTCATCCCGTGCCGGACACGGATTTGCATAACAGAACTTATTGACAAAAAAAAACCCGTTCAGATCATGAACGGGTTTTTTATTTGCAGAGTAGTGTGCTTCATGAAAACGTGTTGTTTCATTTGTTTCGGTAACGAAAATAGAAAAACCGGAAATACACTTTTTAAAAATGGTGCAAACAACGGGTAAATGTATTTGAACATCAGAACTGCTTTAATTTTTTTTACACACAGCACTTCATCAGTAATCTGCACATCGGTAATCTGCACATCTTTTTAGTTGACATTCTCATAAATTCGTGTTAATTTCGTTTTACCAAAACCGAAACAAATGAAAAAACTTTTACTCTCTTTGTTGATTGTTTCTCCCCTTTTAACAACAGCACAAACCTTCAGTGCCTCAGGCGGAAGCGTGCCCGACAATAATACGGAAACCTGTTTTCCGGTAACCGTAAGCGGATTGCCATCAACGATCAATTCCGTTTTTGGATTAACAACCGTTTGCATCAACCTTACACATACCTATGACGGCGATCTGAACATTTCTTTAAAATCCCCTTCCGGAATGACCATCATGCTTGCCGATAATAACGGCGGCAGCGGCAACAACTT